>OFRN01000005.1_pt1 | contig 352122 bp, 339 predicted proteins | sample 1541701 | NCBI WGS metagenome assembly OFRN01 (sample SAMEA4413046, study PRJEB24355) | metagenome | biome: human; feature: gut; material: faeces | place: United Kingdom | collected 2010 | reverse complement strand
TGGGGTATCGCCAAGCGGTAAGGCACCGGTTTTTGATACCGGCATTCCCTGGTTCGAATCCAGGTACCCCAGCCATAACAAACTGCTTGCAAATCAAAGAAGTAAAAAGTACCATCGGCTACGTAGCTCAGCTGGTTAGAGCACATCACTCATAATGATGGGGTCACAGGTTCAAATCCCGTCGTAGCCACCATAATTGGGGTGTCGCCAAGCGGTAAGGCTCTGGTTTCTGATACCAGCATACCCAGGTTCGAATCCTGGCACCCCAGCCATATTTAGAAAAGCCCGCTTCGGCGGGCTTTTTGCTTTCCGGCGCTCGGCCAATCCTAACGAGCCCAGCCGCAGCCGAGCCCTGTCGGTTACAATCCCAACGCGTACTTCAACGCATGCTCTTTCAGCTTGCCCGCCCGCTGCGCGGCCATCAGCGCCAGATTGCGCGCCACGTTCAGCGGCGCCAGGTTATTGCTGAAAGCGGTATAGAACAGATCCATGCCGCTCTGCATCAGCAGATTGTCGGTACGGCGGCGGCGCTGATAGCGCAGCAGTACCGCCTCGCTGCTCCAGTCCTCTCCCTGCTCCCGCGCATCGCTTAATACGTTCAGCAAGGCATCCACGTCGCGATACCCCAGATTGACGCCCTGCCCGGCCAGCGGATTGATGGTATGCGCCGCATCACCCAATAGCGCCAGCCCCGGCAACACGTAGCGCTGCGCATGACGCCGCGTCAGCGGGAACGAACCGGCGGCGTGCACCTTAACCGGGCCCAGTCGCGCCGGGAAAGCGGCGGCGATCTCGCGCTCCAGTTGCGCCGGCGGCATCGCCTGCAGCTGGCGAATGCGCTGCGGGCTGTCATACCACACCAGCGACGCCCAGCTGTCGTACAGCGGCAGGAAGGCACGCGGCCCGGATGGGAAGAAGCGCTGCCAGGTCACATCCTGCTGCGGCGCGCCGGTATCGACGGTGATCAACATGCACGCCTGACGATACTGCCAGCCGTTGGTGCCGATCGCCGCCAGCTTGCGCACCTGCGAGTTGGCGCCGTCGGCGCCGACAACCAAACGCGTCTGCAGCGTCTCACCGCCGTCCAGCGTAAGTTGCCAGGCATTGTCCGCCCGCTGCAGCGATTGCAGCCTGGCGGGGCACAGCAGCGTCAAATTGGCGCACTGCGCGAACTGCTGCCACAGCGCCAGCTGCAGAATGCGGTTTTCCACCATAAAGCCCAGCTCCGGCAGCCCCAGGGACACCGCGTCGAACGCCACGCGCGACGACGCCCACTCCCAGGTCTCCAGCCGGCGATACGGCGCCGTGCGCATCGCCGTCACGGCCTGCCAGGCGCCGAGCTGTTTCAGCAGCCCCACCGAGGTGCAGCCGATAGCGGAAATGCGCAGATCCGGCGGGCTTTGCGCCTCGAACGCCTGCGGCGCCTGATGTTCCAGCAACGCCACCGACCAGCCCGCCTGCGCCAGCCCCAGGGCCGCCGCCGCGCCGACCATGCCGCCGCCGACCACCACCGCGTCATACCGATTTTGAGATGTCTTCATATTGGCTATGTTTTCTGTGTGAATGCTCGCCATCCCACCCGGTATGGCGTTTTGCGCAGTGTACCGGATTTTCGCTCCGGCTTCAGGTTGCGTGCCATTTTCCCCCGCGCTGGTCACAACGGCGGCAAATGATTACAATACGCGCCCTGCATGTCGCGTAACGCAACTTTCGCTCCGCACTGAGTAATGGCAAGTCAATGACGAAAAAACTACATATCAAAACCTGGGGCTGCCAGATGAATGAGTACGATTCATCGAAAATGGCCGACCTGTTGAACAGCACGCACGGCTTCGAGTGGACCGAAAACGCCGAAGAGGCGGACGTGCTGCTGCTGAACACCTGCTCGATCCGTGAAAAGGCGCAGGAGAAAGTTTTCGCCATGCTGGGGCGCTGGCGCTTGCTGAAAGAAAAGAACCCGTCGGTGATCATCGGCGTCGGTGGTTGCGTGGCCTCGCAAGAAGGTGAACTGATCCGCAGCCGCGCGCCCTGCGTTGACGTGGTATTCGGCCCGCAGACCCTGCACCGCCTGCCGGAAATGATCAATCACGTTCAGGGCACCCGCAGCCCGGTGGTCGACATCAGCTTCCCGGAGATCGAAAAGTTCGACCGTCTGCCGGAACCGCGCGCCGAAGGCCCGACCGCATTCGTGTCGATCATGGAAGGCTGCAACAAATACTGCACCTTCTGCGTGGTGCCTTACACCCGCGGCGAGGAAGTGAGCCGCCCGAGCGACGACGTGCTGTTCGAAATCGCCCAACTGGCGGCGCAGGGCGTACGCGAGGTCAACCTGCTCGGCCAAAACGTCAACGCTTACCGCGGCGCCACGCATGACGGCGATATCTGCTCGTTCGCCGAACTGCTGCGCCTGGTGGCGGCCATCGACGGCATCGATCGCATTCGCTTCACCACCAGCCACCCGATCGAGTTCACCGATGATATCATCGCGGTGTACGAAGACACGCCGGAGCTGGTCAGCTTCCTGCATCTGCCGGTGCAGAGCGGTTCGGATCGCATCCTGACCATGATGAAACGCGCGCACACCGCGCTGGAGTACAAGGCGATTATCCGCAAGCTGCGCAAGGCGCGGCCGGCCATCCAGCTCAGCTCCGATTTCATCGTCGGTTTCCCGGGCGAAAGCCAGGCCGATTTCGAACAGACCATGAACCTGATCGCCGACGTCAATTTCGACGTCAGCTTCAGCTTCATCTATTCGTCGCGCCCGGGCACCCCGGCGGCGGACATGGTCGACGACGTCAGCGAAGAAGAGAAAAAACAGCGGCTGTATATTCTGCAGGACCGCATCAACCAGCAGGCGCTGCAGTTCAGCCGCCGCATGCTCGGCACCGTCCAGCGCATTCTGGTGGAGGGCACCTCGCGCAAAAGCGTGATGGAGCTGGCCGGGCGCACGGAGTGCAACCGTGTGGTAAACTTCGAGGGCACGCCCGACATGATCGGCCAGTTCGTCGACGTGGAAATTACCGAGGTGCTGACCAACACCCTGCGTGGCGCAGTGGTGCGCACCGAACAGCAGATGGATCTGCGCGTACATGAATCCCCGCAGTCGGTGATCGCCCGTACCCGCAAAGAAAACGCGCTGGGCGTCGGCATTTACCAGCCCTGACGCCGCGGCGGCCGCCTTATCGCCGCCCATTCGCGCTACTCCTTACCGTTTCTCCGCCGGGCGTCCGCGCCCGGTGATTTGCTTTTTTATTTTTTTATTGTTGAAGAGGCGACATAACATGCAACTCCCACACTGCCCGAAGTGCAACTCCGAATACACCTACCAGGACAATGCCCTGTTCATCTGCCCTGAGTGCGCCCACGAGTGGAGCGACAGCGCCCCGGCGGAAGATCAGGACGCGCTGATCGTCAAAGACGCCAACGGCAACCTGCTGGCGGACGGCGACGCGGTCACCGTGATCAAAGACCTGAAGGTCAAAGGCAGCTCCTCGATGCTCAAGATCGGCACCAAGGTGAAAAACATTCGCCTGGTCGAAGGCGATCACAACATCGACTGCAAAATCGATGGCTTCGGCCCGATGAAGCTGAAATCCGAGTTCGTGAAAAAGAATTGATTCCCAGCGGCCTTGTTCTGTGATGACGCGGCGGGCTTTACGCCCCGCCGCGTTTTTTCCTTTTCTTCCCTTGAATTTCGCCGACGGCGCACAGATAGATCAGCGGTAAACTTGCGCCGTTGCGGCGCACCATGAATAATTCAAGAAAGAGAGTATTCAGGATCGCCCTGAACGCGCGCGTCCCGGACGCGCTATGTGACATCAACCAGGCCCGATGTGACCTAGAGGAATAGTTTGAACGTCGCAACACAAGAAATTTTGTTAGAGCCCGCAGACAACAAGCGTTTGCTCAGCCTGTGCGGCCCGTTTGATGACAACATCAAACAACTCGAGCGCCGATTGGGCATCGAAATCAATCGCCGCGACAACCGTTTCAAGCTGGTCGGCAAAAACCTGTGCGTGGCCGCCGCCGCCGATATCCTGCGCCATCTGTACGTGGATACCGCGCCGATTCGCGGCGTGATCCCGGATATCGATCCGGAGCAAATCCATCTGGCCATCAAAGAGAGCCGGGTGCTGGAACAGGTAGCCGACAGCGTGCCGGATTACGGCAAGGCGGTCACCATCAAAACCAAGCGCGGCATGGTGAAACCGCGCACGCCCAACCAGGCGCAGTACATCGCCAACATTCTCGATCACGACATCACCTTCGGCATCGGCCCGGCGGGCACCGGCAAGACCTACCTGGCGGTCGCCGCCGCGGTAGATGCGCTGGAGCGCCAGGAAATTCGCCGCATTCTGCTGACCCGCCCCGCGGTCGAAGCCGGCGAAAAGCTGGGCTTCCTGCCGGGCGATCTGAGCCAGAAGGTCGATCCCTATCTGCGCCCGCTGTACGACGCCCTGTTCGAAATGCTGGGCTTCGAGCGCGTGGAGAAGCTCATCGAGCGCAACGTGATCGAAGTCGCGCCGCTGGCCTATATGCGCGGCCGCACGCTGAACGACGCCTTTATCATTCTGGATGAGAGCCAGAACACCACCATCGAACAGATGAAGATGTTCCTGACGCGCATCGGCTTCAACTCGAAGGCGGTCATCACCGGCGACGTCACCCAGATCGACCTGCCGCGCAACCAGAAATCCGGCCTGCGCCACGCGGTGGAAGTGCTGTCGGACGTGGAAGAACTGAGCTTCAACTTCTTCCACAGCGAAGACGTGGTGCGCCACCCGGTGGTGGCCCGCGTGGTCATCGCCTATGAGGCCTGGGAAGCGGCCGAGCAGAAACGCAAAGACGCGATTGCCGAACAACGTAAGCGCGAGGCGCTCGCCGCCTCCGAGCAGGAGACACCATGAGCCAGGTGATTTTGGATCTGCAGATTGCCTGTGAAAGCGGCGACGGCCTGCCGGATGAGGCCACCTTCCAGCGCTGGCTGGAAGGCGTGCTGCCGCAATTTCAGGAAGAGGCCGAGGTGACCGTGCGTCTGGTGGACGAAGCGGAAAGCCACGAGCTGAACCTGACCTACCGCGGCAAAGACAAGCCGACCAACGTGCTCTCTTTCCCGTTCGAGGCCCCGCCGGGCATCGAGCTGCCGCTGCTCGGCGATCTGATCATCTGCCGCCAGGTGGTTGAACAGGAAGCGATTGAGCAAGGCAAGGCGCTGGAGGCCCACTGGGCGCATATGGTTGTCCACGGCAGTCTTCATCTGCTAGGGTATGACCACATCGAAGACGATGAAGCCGAAGAAATGGAGTCTTTGGAAACCGAAATCATGCACGGACTGGGCTATCCTGATCCGTACCTGGCGGAAAAAGACCCCGTCTGACGTCAGCCGTTTACCCTACAGCCCCCCTGCGGGGCTGTCGCTGACGCCCCTTAACTCTGACATGAGTGACAGTAACGAAAACGCCATGAGCGACGACCATTCACAAAGCAATGACAGCCCCAGTCCCAAGAAGGGGTTCTTTACTCTTATCCTTAACCAGCTGTTCCACGGCGAGCCCAAAAACCGTGGCGATCTGGTCGAGCTGATCCGTGATTCCGAACAAAACGACCTGATCGATCCCGATACCCGCGACATGCTGGAAGGCGTGATGGATATCGCCGAGCAGCGCGTGCGCGACATCATGATCCCCCGCTCCCAGATGGTGACGCTCAAGCGCAACCAGACGCTGGAAGAGTGCCTGGACGTGATTATCGACTCCGCCCACTCGCGCTTCCCGGTGATCAGCGAAGACAAAGATCACATCGAAGGCATTCTGATGGCCAAGGATCTGCTGCCGTTCATGCGCGCAGACTCCGAGCCGTTCAGCATCGACAAGGTGCTGCGCACCGCGGTGGTAGTGCCGGAAAGCAAGCGCGTCGACCGGATGCTGAAAGAGTTCCGCTCCCAGCGCTATCACATGGCGATTGTCATTGACGAATTCGGCGGCGTGTCCGGCCTGGTCACCATCGAAGACATTCTGGAACTGATCGTCGGCGAGATCGAAGACGAATACGACGACGAAGACGATCTGGATATCCGCCAGCTCAGCCGCCACATGTACACCGTGCGCGCGCTGGCCCCGATCGAAGACTTTAACGAAGCCTTCGGCACCCATTTCAGCGACGACGAGGTCGATACCATCGGCGGTCTGGTGATGCAGGCCTTCGGTCACCTGCCGGCGCGCGGGGAAACCATTGAAATCGAAGGTTACCTATTTAAAGTTGCCATGGCCGACAGTCGACGTATTATCCAGGTTCATGTAAAAATTCCGGACGATTCTCCACCACCGAAACTGGAAGATTAAATCCAACATGGCTAAAGCCTCATTACTTGAACGCCAGCGGGTTCGCGCCCTGCTGGCGCTGTTGTCAGGTGCCGGCGGGACGCTGGCGTTCTCACCCTACGACTTCTGGCCCGCGGCCATCGTCTCCCTATTCGGCCTGCTGGCCGTTACCCTCAATCGCACCGCCAAACAGTCCGCCCTGCTCGGCTTTGTCTGGGGCTTCGGGCTGTTCGGCAGCGGCATCAACTGGGTGTATGTCAGCATCGCCGATTTCGGCGGCATGCCTTTCGCCGTCAACGTCTTCCTGGTGGTGCTGCTCGCCGCTTACCTGTCGCTGTATACCGGGCTGTTCGCCGGGCTGTTGACGCGCCTGTGCCCGGCCACTCGCTGGTGGCGGCTGGCCATCGCCGCGCCGGCGCTGTGGCAGGTGACCGAATTCCTGCGCGGCTGGGTGCTGACCGGCTTCCCCTGGCTGCAGTTCGGCTACAGCCAGATCAACGGCCCGCTGAAGGGCATCGCGCCGCTGCTGGGCGTCGACGCCATCACCTTTGTGCTGATGGCCATCGCCGGTCTGCTGGTGTATGCCGTCAATCAGCGCCGCCTGTCGGCTGCGGTCATCGCCGCCGCGCTGCTGCTGTTGCCGTGGCCGCTGCGCCAACTGCAGTGGTTTACCCCGCAGCCGGAGAAAGCGGTGAACGTCGCCATGGTGCAAGGCAACATCGCCCAGTCGATGAAATGGGATCCGAAAGCGCTGGTCAGCACGCTGCAAACCTATCTGGACGAAACCCGTCCGTACGTGGGCAAGGCGCCGATCGTCATCTGGCCGGAGTCCGCCATCCCGGATTATGAAGCCAACCAGAACGGCTTCCTGACCATGATGGACGACCTGATGCGGGCGAAGAACAGCAGCCTGATCACCGGCATCGTCGACGTGCGCGCCACGCCACAGGGCCAGCAGATCTACAACAGCGCCATCGTGCTCGGCGAGCCGACGCCATACAGCTACCCGGACAAGAATCGCTACAACAAGCACCACCTGGTGCCGTTCGGCGAATTCGTGCCGCTGGAGACGCTGCTGCGGCCGCTGGCGCCGTTCTTCGATCTGCCGATGTCTTCCTTCAGCCGCGGCGACTATGTGCAGCCGCAGCTCAGCGTGCGCGGGTACAACCTGACGGCGGCCATCTGCTACGAAATCGTGCTGGGCCAGCAGGTGCGCGATAACTTCCGCCCGGACACCAACTTCCTGCTGACCATCTCCAACGATGCCTGGTTCGGCCACTCCATCGGCCCGTGGCAACACTTCCAGATGGCGCGCATGCGGGCGCTGGAGCTCGGCCGGCCGCTGCTGCGCAGCACCAATAACGGCGTCACCGCCGCGGTGGACGCGAACGGCGAGGTGATCGCCGAGATCCCGCAGTTCACCCGTCAGGTGCTCGAAGTGAAGGTCACGCCGACCACCGGCGTCACGCCTTATGCGCGCTTCGGCGCCACGCCGCTGTGGGTGATTACCCTGCTGCTGGGCGGCTGGGCGCTGATGTTGGGCCTGCGCCGCAAATAATCCTCTCCGTCGGGGCGCGCCCGCCGCGCCCCACTTTCCCGTCAATATCCCCACCTCAGTCAGAAAATGCCGTTAAATCAACGCGGATGGCACACTCCTTGCTTTTATCTATGGCGACCTCGCGCGCCGGTTTACTTTTGCTGACGTTTTGTCGCACCTGCGCACATTTTGAGTGCATCAAGCGCACCGCACGAGTGCGTCAGCGTTTTGTTGCATTGATTTGGTGCGCGCGGCGTCTCAAAAAATGAAACATTTTAGTTTCAAGATATTCACAATCGGTTATTTTTTAACGGCTATCCGTTCTAAGACTATCTTTATAACTTGAGCAATAAATAGTCGGTTTAACCTGACGCTCTTTAGTCAGAGCCACCACAACAGCAAAGGAGTTGGACCATGCAAATGCGTAAATTGGCGTTATCGTTACTGCTGCTCGGTATGGCAGGTAGCGTGGCACATGCGGAAGACCTGACCGGTACGCTGAAGAAAATCAAAGACAATGGCGTGATCGTTGTCGGCCACCGCGAATCGTCAGTGCCGTTCTCCTACTACGACAACCAACAAAAAGTTGTGGGCTACTCTCAGGACTACTCCAACCAAATCGTTGAAGCCGTTAAGAAAAAGCTGAATGCACCGAATCTGCAGGTGAAAATGCTGCCGATTACCTCGCAGAACCGCATCCCGCTGCTGCAAAACGGCACCTATGATTTCGAGTGCGGCTCCACCACCAATAACCTTGAGCGCCAGAAACAGGCCGCCTTCTCCGACACCATTTTCGTGGTCGGCACCCGCTTGCTGGTGAAAAAAGGCTCCGACATCAAAGACTTTAAAGACCTGGCAGGCAAACCGGTGGTGGTCACCTCCGGCACCACCTCCGAAGTGCTGCTGAACAAGCTGAACGACAGCGGCAAGATGAACATGCGCATCATCAGCGCCAAAGATCACGGCGATTCCTTCCGCACTCTGGAAAGCGGCCGCGCCGTGGCCTTCATGATGGATGACGCCCTGCTGGCGGGCGAGCGCGCCAAGGCCAAGAAACCGGATCAGTGGGAAATCATCGGCACGCCGCAGTCGAAAGAGGCCTACGGCTGCATGCTGCGTAAAGACGACCCTGAGTTCAAAAAACTGGTCGATGACACCATCGCCCAGGCGCAAACTTCCGGTGAGGCGGCCAAGTGGTTTGACAAATGGTTCAAACAGCCTATCCCACCAAAACAGCTCAACATGAACTTCGAACTGTCGGACGACATGAAGCAACTGTTCAAAGAGCCTAACGACAAAGCGTTGAACTAAATAGAACAAAAGCCGGGGCGGCCGCCAGGCCAAACCGGCCCAGTTGATGACTGGGACAGACAGGAATGAGGGGGGCCGTTCCCCTCCCTCATTTTCCCCAAGGCGCGCCACCGACATCCGTACACAACAAGCCAGCCAGACTGGCCGCGCGGCGATCGGCGCTCATCAAGTCATCAATCTTCGGCGCCCTGCGCCCGTTTATCGGAGTTTGTTATGTCAATAGATTGGAACTGGGGTATCTTCCTGCAGCAGGCCCCGTTTGGGAACACCACTTACCTCGGCTGGATCTGGTCCGGCTTTCAGGTCACGGTGGCCCTCTCCGTCTGTGCATGGATTATCGCTTTCTTCGTCGGTTCGCTGTTCGGTATCTTGCGTACCGTGCCCAACCGCTTTCTTTCCACTCTCGGCACCTGTTACGTCGAGCTGTTCCGCAACGTGCCGCTGATCGTGCAATTCTTTACCTGGTATCTGGTGATCCCCGAGCTGCTGCCGGTCAATATCGGCACCTGGTTCAAGACCGAGCTGGATCCCAACGTGCAGTTCTTCGTCTCTTCCATGCTTTGTCTGGGGCTGTTTACCGCCGCCCGCGTTTGCGAGCAGGTGCGCGCCGCCATTCAATCCCTGCCGCGCGGCCAGAAAGCCGCCGGGCTGGCGATGGGCCTGACGCTGCCGCAAACCTACCGCTACGTGCTGTTGCCGAACGCCTACCGGGTGATCGTGCCGCCGATGACCTCGGAGATGCTCAACCTGGTCAAAAACTCCGCCATCGCCTCCACCATCGGGCTGGTGGACATGGCCGCGCAGGCCGGCAAGCTGTTGGATTACTCCGCACACGCCTATGAATCCTTTACCGCCATCACGCTGGCTTATATCGGCATCAACGCCGTTATCATGCTGTTTATGCGTCTGGTCGAAAAGAAAGTGCAGTTGCCTGGCAACCTGGGGAGTAAATAATGTACGAATTTGACTGGGCGTCGATCGTCCCAAGCTTCCCTTATCTGCTGCAGGGCATGGTGATCACGCTGAAGATCACCGTGACCGCCGTCGTGGTCGGCATCCTGTGGGGCACCGTGCTGGCGGTGATGCGCCTGTCGCCGTTCAAACCGATCAGCTGGTTCGCCACCCTGTACGTCAACCTGTTCCGTTCGGTGCCGCTGGTGATGGTGCTGCTGTGGTTCTATCTGGTGGTTCCAAGCTTATTACAACAGGTTCTAGGGCTGTCGCCGAAAACCGATATTCGCCTGATCTCGGCTATGGTAGCCTTTTCCCTGTTTGAAGCGGCTTATTATTCGGAAATCATCCGCGCCGGCATTATCAGCATCTCGCGCGGCCAATCTTCCGCCGCGCTGGCGCTGGGCATGACCCACTGGCAATCCATGCGGCTGGTGATCCTGCCGCAGGCGTTCCGCGCCATGGTGCCGCTGCTGCTGACCCAGGGCATCGTGCTGTTCCAGGATACCTCGCTGGTTTACGTACTGAGCCTGGCCGACTTCTTCCGCACCGCGTCGACCATCGGCGAACGCGACGGCACCCAGGTTGAAATGATCCTGTTCGCCGGCTTTGTCTATTTTGTTATCAGCCTCGCCGCCTCGGCGCTGGTAAGCTATTTGAAGAAAAGGACTGTTTGATGATATCCCTGAAAAATGTTTCCAAGTGGTACGGTCACTTTCAAGTGTTGACCGATTGCACCACCGAAGTGAAAAAAGGCGAAGTGGTCGTCGTCTGCGGTCCTTCAGGTTCCGGCAAGTCCACCCTGATCAAAACCGTCAACGGCCTGGAGCCGATCCAGCAGGGAAGCATCCTGGTGAACGGCACGCCGGTCAACGACAAGAAAACCAACCTGGCGCAGCTGCGCGCCAAGGTCGGCATGGTGTTCCAACACTTTGAACTGTTCCCGCACCTGTCCATCATCGACAACCTGACGCTGGCGCAGGTAAAAGTGCTCAAACGCGATAAGACCGCCTCGCGCGAGAAAGGCCTGAAGCTGCTGGAGCGCGTCGGCCTCACCGCCCATGCCAACAAATTCCCCGGTCAGTTGTCCGGCGGCCAGCAGCAGCGCGTCGCCATCGCCCGCGCGCTGTGCATGGATCCGATCGCCATGCTGTTCGATGAGCCGACCTCGGCGCTCGATCCGGAAATGATCAACGAAGTGCTGGACGTGATGGTCGAACTGGCGAACGAAGGCATGACCATGATGGTGGTGACCCACGAAATGGGCTTCGCCCGCAAGGTGGCGAATCGCGTGATCTTTATGGACGAAGGCAAAATCGTCGAAGACCGCAACAAAGACGATTTCTTCAACAACCCTGAATCCGATCGCGCCAAGGACTTCCTGGCCAAGATCCTGCACTAAATACGCCATCCATGCGCCCCGCCAGGGGCGCATCTTTTCTCCCGGCACTAAAAGCGCTTGTTTCTCCCCGGTTTTGATCCGATGCTCGCTGGATAACAAACAGAGGAGAAAGAACATGCCCCGCCCTATTATCATCGATTGCGATCCCGGCCTCGACGACGCCATCGCGCTGGCCATGGCGCTGCGTTCGCCGGAGCTGGACGTCAAAGCCATCACCACCTCCGCCGGCAACCAGACGCCGGAGAAAACCCTGCGTAACGCGCTGGGCCTGTTGACCCTGATGGGGCGCGAGGACATACCGGTCGCCGCCGGCGCCGGCGGCCCGCTGATGCGCGAGCTGGTGATCGCCGACTATGTCCACGGCAAAACCGGCATGGGCAACACCCACCTGCCGACGCCGACCCTCAAACCCGATCCCCGCGGCGCCGTCGAACTGATCGCCGACCTGCTGCGCACCAGCCCGCAGCCGATAACCCTGGTGGTGACCGGCCCGATGACCAACATCGCCCTGCTGTTGGCCCAGCATGCCGAGCTGAAAAGCCGCATCGAGCGCATCGTATTCATGGGCGGCGGCATGAACGCCGGCAATACCACGCCGGTCGCGGAGTTCAACATCTTCGTCGATCCCGAAGCCGCCGAAATGGTGCTGAAATCCGGCGTGCCGCTGACCATGGCCGGGCTGAACGTCACCCATCAGGCGCTGGTGTTGCCGCAGGATATCGAACGCATTCGTCAGATAGCCAATCCGGTCGCGCAGGCGGTCGCGGAGATGCTCGATTTTTACCTGCCGCTGTATCTCAGCCACCCGCGCGGCCTGCCCGGCGCGGCGATGCACGATCCCTGCACCATCGCCTGGCTGCTGGCGCCGCAGCTGTTTACCGGCGTAGAGCGCTGGGTGGGGGTGGAAACCAAGGGGGAATACACCGCCGGCATGACGGTGGTGGACTATTTCCAGCAAACCGGCAACGCGGCCAACGTGGAAGTGCTGACCGGCATCAACCGCGAAGGCTTTATCGATCTGCTGGCCGAGCGCGTAGCGCGTTATTGATCCCATCGGGGCGCATTCGCGCCCCTAGTTCAATTTTTTTGATTTAACTCAGCGAATTTTTGCGCTATCACTGTTCCTGGCTTGCCTCTACCATGCGTTTACACCGACTGACATCGTCACCGATTAGACTTCGCCTGGAGATAAGCCAATGAGCCGCGTACTGGTCCTGAAATCAAGTATTCTGGGTGAATATTCCCAGTCTGGAAAATTAGTCGATTTTTTTGTTGAACAATGGCGTGAAACTCACCCTGAAGACAGGTTCACCGTGCGCGATTTGGCCAACCCGACGCTGCCGGAGCTGGATGGTGAAGTGATGGCCGGTTTTACCGCCGGCGATAAACCGCTGACGCCGCACCAGCAAAGCACCCTGGCGCTGTCCGATGAGCTGATTGCCGAGCTGAAGTCGCACGACACGCTGATCATCAGCGCCCCGATGTACAACTTCAACATCCCGACGCAGCTGAAGATCTACTTTGATCTGATTGCCCGCGCCGGTCAGACGTTCCGCTATACTTCCGCCGGCGCCGAAGGGCTGGTGACAGGCAAGAAAGCGATCGTCATCTCCAGCCGCGGCGGCATCCACGCCGACACGCCGACGGATCTGATCACGCCGTACGTGAAGCTGTTCCTGGGCTTTATCGGCATCACCGACGTTGAATTCGTGCTGGCGGAAGGCTTCGCCTACGGCCCGGAAGCGGCGGAGAAAGCCGCCCAGGACAGCCGCATCGCGGTCGCGCAGAAAATCCCGGCCGGCGTCGCCGTACCGGCCAGCGTACCGGCGCAGGCGCAAGCCGCCCCGGCCACCGTCAGCGGCGGTTTCCTCAGCAACCTGCTGAAGAAACTGTTCCGCTAAACGCCGGCCTTAGCGTTCCCCGCCCTGCCGGGGAGCGCCATCAAGGTTCAAACGGCCGCCGCTGGAACTGGTCGTGGCCGCATTTCGGGCACAGCGGCAGCACCTCCGGCGTGTAGAACGCCAGGTGGTAGTGACACTGCTCGCACACCAGATTGCCCAGCCCCACCACTTCACCGCTGTGGTAAACGCCGTGGTGGCTGACATCCTTGAACACCTCGCGCCACTCCAGCTGGGTTTTGTCGGTGATATCCGCCAGTTCCTGCCATAGGCTCTCTTTGATCACCCGCATAAACACGCTGTCGGTAAACTCGTCCCGGCTCTCCTGATAGCTGCGGGCGAACTCTTCCAGATCGCGCCGCACCGCCTGCGTCACCTGCCGCACCTCATCACGGGTCAGATCCTCGGCCTCGTTCAACCGCCGCTCCGCGCTGGCCACCAGTTCGTCGATATCGCGTTCACCGTTTTTCAGGCGTTCGGTCAGCGATGCCACCAATTCGCGGTAATACTGAGCAACCTTGTTCATAGACTCTCCTCGATAAACGCTGCGCCGGACTTGGCTGTAGGGATACCCCTAAGCTACTTGTTCTTATTTTAGCCGTAAATGACTGATGTCACTTGGCAAGACGCGGGATCCGCAGGTTGTGAGCCGCGTCATGACGACGCTTTTTTTAAATGCGCCGAGTCAGGCGCTTGGAGTTGTTGCCGGGAGGTCTTATCAGCTATGCTATGCGGATCTACGAATACTAAATGTTCATTGCGTTGCCTCTGACCGGGGCAACGGTTTACACCTACAGGACCACCGGCCGCCATGCAAGAGCAATACCGTCCAGAAGACATAGAATCGAACGTACAGCTTCACTGGCAAGAGAAGCAGACTTTCAAAGTTACCGAAGACGACAGCAAGGAAAAGTACTACTGCCTATCCATGCTGCCTTACCCGTCCGGCCGACTGCACATGGGCCACGTTCGTAACTACACTATCGGCGACGTGATCTCGCGCTATCAGCGCATGCTGGGCAAAAACGTGCTGCAGCCGATCGGCTGGGATGCGTTCGGCCTGCCGGCGGAAGGCGCGGCGGTGAAAAACAACACCGCACCGGCCCCGTGGACCTATGACAACATCGAATACATGAAGAACCAGCTGAAATTGCTGGGCTTCGGCTACGACTGGGATCGCGAAATCGCCACCTGCCAGCCGGAATACTACCGCTGGGAACAGTGGTTCTTCACCAAGCTGTATGAAAAAGGCCTGGTCTACAAAAAGACCTCGGCGGTGAACTGGTGCCCGCACGATCTGACTGTGCTGGCCAACGAACAGGTTATCGACGGCTGCTGCTGGCGCTGCGACACCAAGGTCGAGCGTAAAGAGATCCCGCAGTGGTTCATCAAAATCACCGCCTACGCCGATCAGCTGCTGAACGATCTGGACACGCTTGAAAGCTGGCCGGAGCAGGTGAAAACCATGCAGCGCAACTGGATTGGCCGCTCCGAAGGCGTGGAAATCACCTTCGACGTGGCGGACAGCGAAGAGAAGCTGACGGTTTACACCACCCGTCCCGACACCTTCATGGGCGCCACCTACGTGGCGGTCGCCGCGGGCCACCCGCTGGCGCAACAGGGCGCGCGCAACAACCCGGCGCTGACCGACTTCATCGACGAATGCCGCAACACCAAAGTTGCCGAAGCCGAAATGGCGACGATGGAGAAGAAAGGCATGCCGACCGGCCTGTTCGTTGTCCACCCGCTGAGCGGCGAGAAGCTGCCGGTGTGGGTCGCCAACTTCGTGCTGATGGAATACGGCACCGGCGCCGTGATGGCGGTACCGGCGCACGACCAGCGCGACTGGGAATTCGCCACCAAATACGATTTGCCGATCAAACCGGTGATCCTGAACCTCGACGGCAGCCAGCCTGACGTGAGCGCCGAAGCGATGACCGACAAAGGCGCGCTGTTCAACTCCGGCGAGTTCGACGGCCTGGACAATGAAGCGGGCTTCAACGCCATCGCCGACAAACTGGTCGCCAAGGGCGTAGGCCAGCGCAAGGTCAACTACCGTCTGCGCGACTGGGGCGTTTCCCGTCAGCGTTACTGGGGCGCGCCAATCCCGATGGTGACGCTGGAAGACGGCACCGTGATGCCGACGCCGGAAGACCAGTTGCCGGTGATCCTGCCGGAAGACGTGGTCATGGACGGCATCACCAGCCCGATCAAGGCCGATCCTGAGTGGGCGAAGACCACCGTCGACGGCCAGCCGGCGCTGCGTGAAACCGATACTTTCGACACCTTTATGGAGTCTTCCTGGTACTACGCGCGCTACACCTGCCCGCAGTATGACCAAGGCATGTTGGATCCGGCCGCCGCCAACTACTGGCTGCCGGTCGATCAATATATCGGCGGCATCGAACACGCCATCATGCACCTGATGTACTTCCGCTTCTTCCACAAGCTGATGCGCGATGCAGGCCTGGTGGATTCCGACGAGCCGGCCAAGCGCCTGCTGTGTCAGGGCATGGTGCTGGCCGACGCCTTCTACTACACCGGCAACAGCGGCGAGCGCGTCTGGGTGTCCCCGGTTGACGCCACCGTCGAGCGCGACGACAAGGGCCGCATCATCAAGGCCACCGATCCGCAAGGCCGTGAACTGGTCTATGCTGGCATGAGCAAAATGTCGAAGTCGAAAAACAACGGCATCGACCCGCAGGAGATGGTGGAAAAATACGGCGCGGACACCGTGCGTCTGTTCATGATGTTCGCTTCACCGGCAGAAATGACGCTGGAGTGGCAGGAATCCGGCGTGGAAGGGGCTAACCGCTTCCTGAAACGCGTGTGGAAACTGGCCTACGATCACGTGGAAAAAGGCGCGGTGCAGCCGCTCGACGTAGCGGCGCTGAACGAAGATCAGAAAGCGCTGCGCCGCGATCTGCACAAAACCATCGCCAAGGTGACCGATGACATCGGCCGCCGTCAGACCTTCAACACCGCGATCGCCGCCGTGATGGAGCTGATGAACAAGCTGGCCCGCGCGCCGCACGAGAGCGAGCAGGATCGCGCGCTGCTGCAGGAAGCGCTGCTGGCCGTGGTTCGCATGCTGTATCCGTTCACCCCGCACGTGTGCTTCACGCTGTGGCAGGCGCTGGGCGGCGAAGGCGACGTGGACACTGCGCCATGGCCGGTTGCCGACGAGCAGGCGATGGTCGAAGACTCCAAACTGGTGGTGGTGCAGGTGAACGGCAAGGTTCGCGCTAAAATCACCGTATCCGCCGATGCGACCGAAGAGCAGGTGCGCGCGCGCGCTGCCGAAGAGCATCTGGTGGCTAAATATCTGGACGGCGTCACGATTCGCAAAGTGATCTACGTTCCGGGCAAACTGCTTAACCTGGTTGTGGGTTAACACAAGGAGGAATTGTGCGACAACGCATTCTGACGCTGTTGCTGGGGTTGGCGGTGCTGGTCACCGCCGGCTGCGGTTTTCACCTGCGCGGCACCACGCAGGTGCCTAATGAAATGAAAACGCTGATCCTGGACAGCGCTGACCCTTACGGCCCGTTGACGCGCTCGGTGCGCGAACAGCTGCGTCTGAACGACGTGACTATCGTCAGCGATCCGAAGCGTAAAGACGTGCCTTCCCTGCGCATCGTCGGCGCGACGGAAAGCCAGGATACCGCTTCGATCTTCCAGGACGGTAAAACCGCCGAGTACCAGATGGTGCTGACCGTGCAGGCGCAGGTGCTGATCCCGGGCCATGACCTGTATCCGCTGTCGGTGAAAGTGTTCCGTTCCTTCTTCGACAACCCGCTGACCGCGCTGGCCAAGGACTCCGAACAGGAGATCATTCGCCAGGAAATGCGTGAGCAGGCGGCGCAACAGCTGGTGCGCAAACTGCTGGCCGTGCATGCGGCGGAAGAAGATAACCGGCAGAAAGCCGCTGCCGCCGGTGAACGAGCGGCAAGCCAAACCGCACAATGATCCGCATTTATCCGGAACAACTTGCCGCGCAGCTCCGAGAGGGGCTGCGCGCTTGTTATTTATTGAGCGGCAATGAACCGCTGCTGCTGCAGGAGAGCCAGGATTTGCTCCGGCAGGCCGCGCAACAGCAGCAGTTCAGCGAGCACTACAGCATTTCCCTCGACGCCCATACCGACTGGGACGCCATCTTCGGCATCTGCCAGGCGATGAGCCTTTTCGCCAGCCGCCAGACGCTGCTGCTGATCTTCCCCGAAAACGGCCCGACGGCGCCGATCGGCGAACAGCTGACCAAGCTCGCCACGCTGCTGCACGAGGATATCCTGCTGATCCTGCGCGGCCCGCGCCTCACCAAAGCGCAGGAAAACAGCGCCTGGTTCAAGGCGCTCAGCCCGCACGGCGCCCTCGTCAGTTGCCAGACGCCGGAACAGGCGCAGCTGCCGCGCTGGGTCGCCACGCGCGCCAAGGCGATGAAGCTGGAGTTGGACGACGCCGCCAATCAGCTGCTGTGCTACTGCTATGAAGGCAACCTGCTGGCGCTGTCGCAGGCGCTGGAGCGGCTGTCGCTGCTGCACCCGGACAGCAAGCTCACGCTGCCGCGCGTCGAACAGGCGGTGAACGACGCCGCCCACTTCACGCCGTTCCACTGGCTGGATGCCCTGCTGGCCGGCAAGAGCAAGCGCGCCTGGCATATTTTGCAGCAGCTGCAGCAAGAAGACGTGGAGCCGGTGATCCTGCTGCGCACCCTGCAGCGCGAACTGCTGCTGTTGCTGACGCTGCAGCGCCGCATGGCTTCCGCGCCGCTGCGCACGCTGTTCGATCAGCACAAGGTCTGGCAGAACCGCCGCCCGCTGGTGACCCAGGCGCTGCAACGCTTGTCCGGCCCCCAGCTGCAGCAGGCGGTACAGCTGCTGACGCAAATCGAGCTGACCCTCAAGCAGGATTATGGCCAGTCGGTCTGGCCGGAACTGGAAACCCTGTCGATGCTGCTGTGCGGCAAACCCCTGGCCACGAGTTTTACCGATGCCCACTAACCCGGAACACCCCACCGTTTTGCACGCGCTGTTCGGCGGCACCTTTGACCCGATCCACTACGGCCACCTGCGGCCGGTGGAAGCGTTGGCCGCCGAAGTGGGCCTGAATCGCGTCACGCTGCTGCCTAACCACGTGCCGCCGCACCGCCCGCAGCCGGAGGCCAATGCGCAGCAGCGCCTGAAGATGGTCGAGCTGGCGATCGCCGGCAATCCACTATTTGCCGTCGACGATCGCGAACTGCACCGCACCACCCCCTCCTACACCATCGAGACGTTGGAAACGATTCGTAAAGAGCGTGGCGCCGCCCAGCCGCTGGCGTTTATCATTGGTCAGGACTCGCTGCTGACGCTGCATAAGTGGCACCGCTGGCAGGCGCTGCTGGACGTGTGTCATCTGCTGGTGCTGGCGCGCCCGGGCTATAACGACCGCATGGACACGCCGGAACTGCAGCAGTGGCTGGAACGCCATCGCACCGCCGACCCGGCGCTGCTCAGCCGTCGCCCGCACGGCCATATCTATTTGGCCGATACGCCGGAGCTGGAAATTTCCGCCACCGAGATCCGCCAGCGCCGCCATCAGGGCCTCAACTGCGACGACCTGCTGCCACGCCCGGTGCAGCGCTATATCGAGTTGCAGGGTTTATATCGCTAGCGAAAGGTGCGTGATATACTGCGCCGCTATTTTTCAGGTATCCGCTGAAAACCCCGGAAACCTTAGCTGGCCGGGCAGTCACCAGTTAGCTGGCTTTCAGCGGCAGCCTGCCGAAACCATTATCCGGTTACGCCGCGGCGCGCGCATTTTGCCCGCCGCAGCCGACTGAACAGAACACACCCGAGGGGGAACCTTTGCAAGGTAAAGCGCTCCAAGATTTCGTCATCGATAAAATCGATGATCTGAAAGGCCAAGACATTATCGCTCTGGACGTCCAGGGCAAATCCAGCATCACCGATTGCATGATCATCTGCACCGGCACCTCGACTCGCCACGTGATGTCGATCGCCAGCCACGTGGTGCAGGAATCCCGTGCCGCGGGCATGGAGCTGTACGGCATGAAAGGCCAGGAAGCCTCCGACTGGATCGTGGTCGATCTGGGCGAAGTGATCGTGCACGTGATGCAGGAAGAGAGCCGTCGCCTGTACGAGCTGGAAAAACTCTGGAGCTAAGCGGTGAAACTGCAATTGGTGGCGGTCGGCACCAAAATGCCAGACTGGGTGCAAACCGGCTTTATGGATTACCTGCACCGCTTTCCCAAAGATATGCCGTTTGAGCTGACCGAGATCCCGGCGGGCAAACGCGGCAAAAACGCCGACATCAAGCGCATTCTGGACAAGGAAGGCGAACAGATGCTGGCGGCGGTGGGCAAAGGCAACCGCATCGTTACGCTGGATATCCCAGGCACGCCGTGGGAAACGCCGCAGCTGGCGCAGCAGCTTGAACGCTGGAAGCAGGATGGCCGCAACGTCAGCTTACTGATCGGCGGCCCGGAAGGGCTGGCGCCCGCCTGCAAAGCCGCTGCCGAGCAAAGCTGGTCACTGTCTCCGCTGACGCTGCCGCATCCTTTGGTGCGCGTCCTGGTGGCCGAAAGCCTCTACCGCGCCTGGAGTATTACTACAAATCATCCTTACCACCGGGAATAGCCGGTGGTGACCGTGACAGAGTGAAATAAAGCAGCGGGATGAAAATAGAACGTAACCCTTTTCGCGACTATACGGCTGAATCCGCCCTGTTTGTACGCCGCGCCCTGGTGGCGTTTCTGGGCATCCTGGTGCTGTCCGGCATCCTGATCGCCAACCTGTATAATCTGCAAGTGCTCCGCGTCGAGGATTACCGCACCCGCTCCAACGAAAACCGCATCAAGCTGGTGCCCATCGCGCCCAGCCGCGGCATTATCTACGATCGCAACGGCACCCCGCTGGCGCTCAACCGCACCATTTATCAGCTGGAGCTGATGCCGGAGAAGGTCGACGATCTCAAGGCCACGCTGCAGGCGCTGCGCACGGTGGTCGATCTGACCGACGACGACATCACCAATTTCGAAAAAGAGCGCAAGCGTTCGCGCCGCTTCGTCTCTATTCCGGTGAAAACCGCGCTGACCGAGGTGCAGGTCGCCCGCTTTGCGGTCAATCAGTTCCGCTTCCCCGGCGTGGAAGTGAAAGGTTACCAGCGCCGCTACTATCCTTACGGCTCCGCCCTCACCCACGTCACCGGCTACGTGTCGAAGATCAACGACCGCGACGTCGAACGCCTGGACAAAGACGGCAAACTGGCCAACTACGCCGCCACCCACGATATCGGCAAACTGGGCATCGAACGCTATTACGAAGACACGCTGCACGGCAAAACCGGTTACGAAGAGGTTGAAGTCAACAACCGCGGCCGGGTAATCCGCCAATTGCACGAGCAGCCGCCTTCCGCCGGTCAGGACGTCTACCTGACGCTCGATCTTGAGCTGCAGCGCTACATCGAGCAGCTGCTGGTGGGCAGCCGCGCCGCGGTGGTGGTGAGCGATCCGCGCACCGGCGCCATCCTGGCGATGGTGTCCAACCCGAGCTACGATCCGAACCTGTTCGTGGACGGCATTTCCAGCAAGGATTATCAGGGGTTGCTGAACGATCCGAATCGCCCGCTGATCAACCGCGCCACGCAAGGGGTTTACCCGCCCGCGTCGACGGTGAAACCTTATATCGCAGTGTCGGCGCTCAGCGCCGGCGTGATCACCAAGAACACCGTGGTGTTCGATCCCGGCTGGTGGCAGCTGCCCGGCTCGGAAAAACGCTTCCGCGACTGGAAAAAATGGGGCCACGGCCGGCTGAACGTCACCAAGGCGCTGGAAGAGTCCGCGGATACCTACTTCTATCAGGTCGCCTATGACATGGGGATCGATCGGCTGTCGAGCTGGCTGACCAAATTCGGTTACGGCCAGTACACCGGCATCGATCTGGCCGAAGAGCGTTCCGGCCTGATGCCGACGCGCGAATGGAAGCTGAAACGCTATAAAAAACCGTGGTATCAGGGCGACACCATTCCGGTGGGCATTGGCCAGGGCTACTGGACCGCCACGCCGATCCAGATGGCCAAGGCGCTGAACACCCTGATCAACGACGGCACCGTCAAAACGCCGCACCTGCTGCAGAGCACCCGCGTCAACGGCGCGCTGGTGCCGTTCAAACAGGAAGAGAGCACGCAGATCGGCGATATTCACTCCGGCTTCTGGGAAATCGCCAAAGACGGCATGTACGGGGTGGCCAACCGTCCGAACGGGACGGCGCGCAAGTACTTTGCGGACGCACCTTATAAAGCCGCGGCGAAATCGGGTACCGCACAGGTATTCGGCTACGAAACCTACAACGCCCACAAACTGGCGGAGCACCTGCGCGATCACAAGCTGATGACCGCCTTCGCGCCGTTCAACAACCCGACGGTGTCGGTCGCCATCATTCTGGAAAACGGCGGCTCCGGTCCGGCGGTGGGCACCATCACCCGCCAGATCCTCGACCATATCATGCTGGGCGACAACAATACGCAATTGCCAAGCGAGGCCCCGCTGCCGCCTGGCGTAGAAGGTGACTAAGGTAGAACATGACTGAAAGCCAACAAAAAGGCTCGATCTGGACCAAAATCCACATCGACCCGACGTTCCTGCTGCTGATCCTGGCCCTGCTGGTCTACAGCGCCTTCGTGATGTGGAGCGCCAGCGGCCAGGACATCGGCATGATGGAGCGCAAGATCGGGCAGATCGTCATGGGGCTGATCGTGATGGCCGTCATGGCGCAAATCCCGCCGCGCGTGTACGAAAGCTGGGCGCCCTATCTGTATATTTTCTGCGTGATTTTGCTGATCCTGGTGGACGCCTTCGGGCAGATCAGTAAAGGCGCGCAGCGCTGGCTGGATCTCGGCGTGGTGCGCTTCCAGCCGTCGGAAATCGCCAAGATCGCCGTGCCGCTGATGGTGGCGCGCTTTATGAACCGCGACGTCTGCCCGCCTTCGCTGAAAAACACCGCCATCGCGCTGGTGCTGATCTTCCTGCCGACGCTGCTGGTGGCCGCGCAGCCGGATCTGGGCACCTCGATCCTGATCGCCGCCTCCGGGTTGTTCGTGCTGTTCCTGTCGGGCATGAGCTGGAAACTGATCGCCGTCGCCGCCGTCGCGCTGGCGGCCTTTATCCCGGTGCTGTGGTTCTTCCTGATGCACGGTTATCAACGCGACCGCGTAATGATGCTGCTCGATCCGGAAAGCGACCCGCTCGGCGCCGGCTACCACATCATTCAGTCGAAGATCGCCATCGGCTCCGGCGGCCTGTCCGGCAAGGGCTGGCTGCACGGCACCCAGTCGCAGCTGGAGTTCCTGCCGGAGCGCCATACCGACTTTATCTTTGCCGTGTTGGCCGAAGAGCTGGGGCTGATCGGGGTATTGGTGCTGCTGGCGCTCTACCTGCTGGTGATCATTCGCGGGTTGATGATCGCCGCCAAGGCGCAAACCACCTTCGGCCGCGTGATGGTTGGCGGCTTGATGCTGATTTTGTTCGTTTATGTCTTTGTTAACATCGGTATGGTCAGTGGCATTTTGCCGGTAGTTGGCGTACCTTTGCCTCTGGTCAGTTACGGGGGTTCGGCGCTGATAGTGTTGATGGCCGGTTTCGGCATCATCATGTCGATCCACACGCATCGGAAAATGCTGTCTAAAAGTTTATAAGAGGTGAGTAATGCGTAAGGAATGGCTTTGGATCGGCGTCGCGGCGGTGTTGCTCTCCGCCTGTACCGCCCCGACCACGGAACAGCAGGCGCCACAGCAGCCGTACAACGGCCCGGTGGTGGAAATCGGTGGCGTCGAGCCTCAATATGAACCCTATAACCCTAACAACATGCAGGATTATAAGGTTAATGGCGATACTTACCGCATCGTAAAAGATCCGCAGAACTTCTCGCAGACCGGCCTGGCGTCCTGGTATGGCGAAGAGGCCAACGGCAACACCACGGCGCTGGGTGAGCAGTTCGATCCCAACGGCCTGACCGCGGCGCACCCAACGCTGCCAATCCCAAGCTATGTGCGCGTCACCAACCTGGCCAACGGCCGTCAGCTGGTGGTGCGCGTCAACGATCGCGGGCCATACACCAAGGGCCGCATCATCGATCTGTCGAAAGCCGCCGCCGACCGCCTCAACCTGTCCAACAACACCAAGGTCAAAGTCGATTTCATCAACGTGGCGCCGGACGGCACGCTGAGCGGCCCGGGCACCATCGGCACCATCGTGGCGAAACAGAGCTACGCCCTGCCGGCACGCCCGGATCTCGGCGCCAGCGGCATGGGCACCCCGATCCAACAGGACGTGCCGGTCGCCGGCGGCGCGGCGGTGCGCCCGATCGATAACAGCACCCTGCGCACCGACGATGGCGCTCCGGCAAACGCCGGCAACGGCCGCAGTGGTTTCCTCGGCGCGCCAAGCGCAGTACCGGCCGGCGTACTGGAAGGTTCCGAACCTGAAGCCGCCGCCGTGGCCGCTCCGGTTGCGGCCGGCGCTGCGGCGGCCGGCATGGCAGCCGCTTCTTCCTCCGGCGGTTACGTGGTGCAGGTCGGTGCGCTGAGCAGCGCCGAACGCGCCCAGAGCTGGCAGCAAAGCCTGAGCCAACAGTTTGGCGTGCCGGGCAAAGTGGCGGCCAACGGCAACGTTTATCGCGTCCAGCTCGGCCCATTCAGCAGCCGTCAGCAGGCGGCCCAGCTGCAGCAACGCCTGGCCAGCGAAGCGCAACAACAGTCTTTCGTTACTGCTGCACCCTAAGCGTTATGCCCGGCGGGCATTCGCGGCTGATAAGCGGTTATTTAGCTGAAACATTTTCTTGCAGCTAAAAGGTCTTTAACCGCAATTAGTCAGATGAATGGATAATGCCTGCCGGGATCGCATCTGCTATAGTGTGGCTCGTTTTTTAACTTTACTTTCACGGATGTTGTAGTCCCGATCATGAAACAAGTAACTTCTTTTCGCTTAATCAAAAGCATCGCACTCGGCACCGTTATCGCAATGAGCGCAGCCTCCGTTGCACATGCCGATGACGTTAACATCAAAACCATGATCCCAGGTGTCCCGCAGATCGATGCGGAAGCGTACATCCTGATTGATTACAACTCCGGCAAGGTGCTGGCCGAGATGAACGCCGACGCGCGTCGCGATCCGGCCAGCCTGACCAAAATGATGACCAGCTACGTCATCGGCCAGGCGCTGAAAGCGGGTAAAATCGGCCAGGACGATCTGGTGACCGTCGGGCAGGACGCCTGGGCGACCGGCAACCCGGTGTTCAAAGGCTCCTCGCTGATGTTCCTGAAGCCAGGCGATCGCGTGCCGGTCTCCAAGCTGACCCGCGGCATCAACCTGCAATCCGGTAACGACGCCTGCGTGGCGATGGCCGACTACGTCGCCGGCAGCCAGGACGCGTTCGTTAACCTGATGAACACCTACGTCAGCAAGCTGGGCCTGCAGAACACCCACTTCCAGACGGTACACGGCCTGGATGCCCAGGGCCAGTACAGCTCGGCGCGTGACATGGCGCTGATCGGCCAGGCGCTGATCCGCGACGTGCCGGACGAGTACGCGATTTACAAAGAAAAAGAGTTCACCTTCAACAATATCCGCCAGATGAACCGCAACGGTCTGCTGTGGGATAACAGCCTGAACGTCGACGGCATCAAAACCGGCCACACCGACGCGGCGGGTTACAACCTGGTGGCTTCGGCGACCGAAGGCCAGATGCGCCTGATCTCCGCCGTGATGGGCGGCCGCACCTACAAAGGCCGCGAAGCCGAGAGCAAGAAACTGCTGACCTGGGGCTTCCGCTTCTTCGAAACCGTGGCGCCGCTGAAGGTCGGTAAAGAGTTCGCTTCCGAGCCGGTCTGGTTCGGCGATGCCGACCGCGTTGAGCTGGGCGTGGACAAAGACGTCTACCTGACCATCCCGCGCGGCCGCATGAAAGATCTGAAGGCCAGCTATGTGCTGAACACGCCGGAAATTCACGCGCCGCTGGCGAAAAACCAGGTGGTCGGCAGCATCAACTTCCAGCTGGACGGCAAAACCATCGACCAGCGTCCGCTGGTGGTGATGAACGAAGTGAAAGAAGGCGGTTTCTTCAGCCGCATCGTGGACTACATCAAACTGATGTTCCACCACTGGTTCGGTTAACGGTTGAAACGGGCGAAATTGGCCCCATATAGTGAATAACACTAACTCCCGCCCCGGCGGGAGTTATACTTTATAGATTAGCTAGCACTCTGGAGCGCACGCACATGCAAAAAACTAAACTGAACGAACTGCTCGAATTCCCTTGCCCGTTTACCTACAAGGTGATGGGCCTGGCGCAGCCTGAGCTGGTTGACCAGGTAGTTGAAGTGGTGCAGCGCCATGCGCCGGGCGACTACAACCCGCAGGTCAAGCCGAGCAGCAAAGGCAACTACCACTCGGTCTCCATCACCATCAACGCCACTCACATCGAGCAGGTCGAAACCCTGTACGAAGAGTTGGGCAACATTGAAATTGTTCGCATGGTGCTGTAATTCCAGCATAAACCCCTGCTTATCAACCCGGGATGGCGCAGCGTCTTCCCGGGTTGCGCATTTTTGGTCAGCGAAAGGCTGGCCGCAGACCGGAGCGCCCGGTATAATGGCTTTACCACTTCTGTAACCTGACGATGACTCTTTTGCAACCAGACAAGATCATTTTGCGTCAGCTGGGGTTGCAGCCCTACGCGCCTGTATCCCAAGCCATGCATAACTTCACCGACAGTCGTACCGAGACCACGCCGGACGAGCTGTGGCTGGTGCAGCATCACCCGGTGTTCACCCAGGGCCAGGCCGGCAAAGCCGAGCATGTGCTGATGCCCGGCGATATCCCGGTGATTCAGAGCGATCGCGGCGGCCAGGTGACCTACCACGGGCCGGGCCAGCAGGTGATGTACGTGATGGTCGATCTGAAACGCAACAAGGTCGGCGTACGCCAATTGGTCACGGCGATAGAAGATACGGTTATCAACACCCTCGCCCACTTCCGCCTCGAATCGCGCGCCCGTCCGGATGCGCCGGGCGTGTACGTGGGGGAGCAGAAAATCTGTTCGTTGGGTTTGCGGATCCGCAAAGGCAGCTCATTCCACGGCCTGGCCCTGAATGTGGCGATGGATCTCAGCCCCTTCCAACGCATCAACCCTTGCGGTTACGCCGGCATGCAGATGACGCAGGTCAGCGCGCTGGCGCCCGGCGTTGGCATTGAAGACATACACCCAATCCTGGTACAGGAATTTGTTCATTTACTCGGCTACCAGACGGTCGAGCTTCGTAACTGGAACCTGCACGATTATGAGTAAACCAATTCAGATGGAACGCGGCGTCAAATACCGCGATGCTGACAAAATGGCGCTGATCCCGGTCAAAACGGTGGTCACCGAACGGCAGGAGCTGTTGCGTAAACCCGAGTGGATGAAGATCAAACTGCCTGCCGACTCAACGCGCATTCAGGGCATCAAAGCCGCGATGCGTAAAAACGGCCTGCACTCCGTCTGTGAGGAAGCTTCGTGCCCTAACCTGTCCGAGTGTTTCAACCACGGCACTGCCACCTTCATGATCCTCGGCGCCATCTGTACCCGCCGCTGCCCGTTCTGCGACGTGGCCCACGGCCGCCCGATCGCGCCAGACGCCAACGAGCCGGAAAAGCTGGCGCAAACCATCGCCGACATGGCGCTGCGTTATGTGGTGATCACCTCGGTTGACCGCGACGATCTGCGCGACGGCGGCGCTCAACACTTTGCCGACTGCATCTCGGCCATCCGCGCCAAGAGCCCGAACATCAAAATTGAAACGCTGGTGCCGGACTTCCGCGGCCGTATGGATCGCGCGCTGGAGATCCTCACCGCCACGCCGCCGGACGTATTCAACCACAACCTGGAAAACGTGCCGCGCGTATATCGCCAGGTGCGCCCGGGCGCCAACTACGAGTGGTCGCTGAAGCTGCTGGAGCGCTTTAAAGAAGCGCACCCGGATATCCCGACCAAATCCGGCCTGATGGTCGGCCTGGGCGAAACCAACGCGGAAATCGTCGAAGTGATGCGCGATCTGCGCCGTCACGGCGTGACCATGCTGACGCTGGGGCAATACCTGCAGCCGAGCCGTCACCACCTGCCGGTGCAGCGCTACGTCAGCCCGGCCGAGTTCGACGAGATGAAAGAAGAAGCGATGGCGATGGGCTTCACCCACGCCGCCTGCGGCCCGTTCGTGCGTTCGTCTTACCACGCCGATCTGCAGGCCAAAGGGATGGAAGTGAAATAACGCGTAATAGTTTGTTACGCTAAAGACGGCAAAAACGCCAAAAAAACGGATGTCCGCAAGGCATCCGTTTTTTATTGCGCGCCACCAGGCGGGGTTAAACGTCTTTCTTTTCGACGCTCTGCTGAGCGGACTGGCTTTCAGCGGCGTTGTTGCCGGCGGCCGGCGGCGTGCTGTCGTCGCCCACGGCTTTTTTAAAGCCTTTCAGCGCCGCGCCAAGATCGGCGCCGAGCGTGCGCAGTTTGCTGGTGCCGAACAGTAAAATCACCAACACCGCAATCACCAGAAGTTTGGTAATGCTGATACCTTCCATACTCACCTTCTTATCATAGAGCGCTGCGTGAACAGCGAGAAAAACTGACCTTGCCTGCGAATATTTAGCGACTTTCCTTCGGCTCGCACAACCGCAACATGTAACAGAGTGAGATCCGTCGCAGGAATGCCACGCGGCCGCACGGCACGGATTCCAGACTATTCTTAGTTTATCGCCCGCATGATACGCTGCCGTGATACTTATCAGGGAGATGCCGGATGTATATTGCTCCACCCATTTTCGATGCCCGAAAATCCGGCCTCAGCTTCGCCAAACGCACCTATCTGCCCCGCGTCGCCGGCCTGGGACTCGGCTTTATCTGCGTCTGCGCCGCGCTCTACCCCTTGGCTCCGCCCACGGCGGTCTGGCTATTGCTGGCCTTTCACGGCTTTCTCTGGCCGCATCTTGCCTACCGCCTGGCCCGCCGCGCCAAAGATCCGTTCAAAGCCGAGATCCGCAACCTGCTGATCGACTCCGCCTTCGGTGGCTTCTGGGCCGCGATGATGGCGTTCAATGCGCTGCCGGCGATCGTCATCCTGTCGATGATGAGCATGAACAACATCGCTTCCGCCGGCAAAGCGCTGTTTGTCAAAGGGTTGGCGATTCAATTGGCCACGGCGGCGCTGACCGGCGCGCTGCTCGGCTTCCCGTTTCAACCGCACAGCACGCCGCTGCAAATCTATCTGTGCCTGCCGATGATCTACCTGTACCCGACGCTGCTCGGGCTGGTGACCTACCGCACCGCCAAGCGGCTGGCGGAAAAGAAACAGGAGCTACAGCGCATCAGCACTCGCGATGGGCTGACCGGCTTGTACAACCGCCGCCACTGGGAGCACCTGCTGCATCGCCAGTTCGACAGCTGCCGCCGCTACCAGGACAACGCCACGCTGATCCTGATGGACATTGATCGCTTCAAAACCATCAACGACACCTTCGGCCACGCTTTAGGGGATGAGGCCCTGGCGGCGCTGGCGGAAGAGCTGCTGATCGGCTTGCGCAACGTGGATATCGTCGGGCGCTACGGCGGCGACGAATTTGGCGCAGTGCTGCCGAACACCAGCGCCGAACAGGCGGTAACCGTCCTGCGGCGCATCCAGCAGCGGCTGGACGCCGTTATCTTCAAAGAGGCGCCACAGCTGCGGCTGCAGATCAGCGCCGGCATCGCCAACTACCACCCCGCGCTGGGCGGTTATCTGGACTGGCTGAAAGCGGCCGATGGCGCGCTTTACCGGGCGAAGCAAAATGGCCGCAACCGCCTGGAAACGGCGCCGCCGACGGGCGACTAACTTACTGGTTTAATAACTTGGCAAAATACTTCGGCGCTTCGACAAAACCTTCACGCCGGTAAAACGCATGCGCCCGCTCGCTTTCCACCGCCACCAGCAGCGCCTCGGTGCTAGGATAATCCAGCGCCGTCATTAATTCAGCGATCGCTCAGGCACACCGTTCTGATTTCCATGGGGTGACCTCGCAGATTGTCGATACTACAAAATAGGCGGCATTAGGTGTAACATCCATCCGGTGCGGCGAAAAAGGCCGTGCGGCACGCTGGAGATGACATTCCTCCCTAACCGCCTTCACAGGCTGATGATGTCTACGTAACCTCTCGGAGAGAGGCGCGTAGCGTTACGCCTGTCCCTTTCCGAGCCCCGTGAATTTCTCTGATTGAAAGGGAGTTGCCCCATGTTGAGCTCTTTACTGGCCGTATTTATCGGCGGCGGCGTCGGCAGCGTTTTGCGCTGGGCGGTAAGCATGAAAATGAACCCGCTGAACGCCCACATTCCGCTCGGTACGCTGATGGTCAATCTGATCGGCGGTTTTATCATCGGCCTGGCGATGGCGATTTTCACCCGCATGACGCATCTGGATCCCACCTGGAAATTGCTGATCACCACCGGGTTCTGCGGCGGCCTGACCACCTTCTCCACCTTTTCGCTGGAGGTGGTATACCTGATGCAGGATGGCCGCTTCGGCTGGGCGCTGGCCAACATGCTGCTCAACCTGGCCGGCTCGCTGGCGATGACGCTGCTGGCTTTCATGCTGGTGATGTGGGTCAACGGGCGCTAAGCCCTTAATGTTTCCTTAATCTTGCATGCGCATAATCTCATCCAGTACTCCTGACTGGATGAGAAACCGCTATGTTTAGCCTGCCGAAAACCGCCGCCGAAGCGATTGCCGTTGCGCTGTGCGTGCTGATCGTCGCCGCCTTTATCAAATCCTACCTGTTCGCTTAAGCGCTTTTTCCCGCAGCACGCGTTCATGTTGCGTCTTTCCCGCCGGTTACACTACAATTGAGAATGAACGTTCACACCCAGAAATGTGAACCCGGCTCACGCGTAGCAAAGGATCGGGCAGATGCTCTCCCCCAACGACAGTAAACAGGCCAAGGTGCAGGCCCGCCGCGATCAGATCGTCGAAGCGGCGAAAACCAGCTTCCGCCGCCACGGCTTCCACGCCGCCAGCATGGCGGAGATCGCCCAGGGCTCGCAGCTCAGCGTCGGGCAAATCTATCGCTATTTCGCCAATAAAGACGCGATTATCGAAGAGATCGTCAACCGCATCATCGCCAGCAAGATGCAGCGGCTGGAAAACCTTGGCGATCACATCAACCTGATCGCCGGCACGCTGGCGGCGCGCACGCTGTTTCAGCAGCCGGGCGAGAGCGAAACCGATCACATGCTGATGCTGGAAGTGACCGCCGAGGCCACGCGCAACCCGGTGGTAGCCAAAATGCTCAGCGATGCGGAAGCGCGGCTGTTTCGCCACGTGTGCCACAACCTGCAGCGGCTGTATCCCGATTTCAGCGCGGAAGAGATCGCCGCGAGGGTGGAGTTTATCGCCGTTATGAGCGAAGGCACCGGTTACCGTATCCTTACCACGCAAAAAGCCGATGCGTCCCTGCTGCGCGATCTGTATCAGCAGGCCATTTCTCACCTGTTCAGGAAACGCTAATCTCCCATGACCAAACACTTAGCCAGACAACGTCTGGTGTACGCCGTCGTGCTTGGCCTGTTGGCCGCGCTGGGGCCGCTGTGCACCGATCTCTATCTGCCCGCCCTGCCGGAAATGGCGGGCGAACTGAATACCTCCACCGCCGCCGCACAGCTCAGCCTGACCGCCGGGCTGCTCGGCCTGGGCGTCGGCCAGCTGATTTTCGGCCCTTACAGCGACAAACTGGGCCGCATGCGCCCGCTGTTGCTGTCGCTGATCCTGCTGCTGGGCGCTTCGCTGTGGTGCGCCCTCGCGCCCACCATCGACCAGTTGCTGATCGCCCGTCTGCTGCAGGGCATCGCCGGCGCCGGTGGCGCGGTGATTTCCCGCGCCATCGCCCGCGATCTGTACGCCGGCCATGAGCTGACCCGCTTCTTCGCCCTGCTGATGCTGGTCAACGGCCTGGCGCCAATCGTCGCGCCGGTGCTGGGCGGCGTGATGCTGCAGGTGATGAACTGGCGCGGCATCTTCGGCGTGCTGGCGGCCATCGCCGTGCTGCTGTTCAGCCTGTCGGCGCTGAAGCTGCGCGAATCCCTGCCGGTAGAACGCCGCAGCCAGGGCGGTATCCTGGCGATGCTGATGTCGCTGGGCGGGTTGCTGACCCAGCGCTATTTTATGGGCCTGTGCCTGACGCAAGGCTTCGTGATGGCCGGCATGTTCGCCTATATCGGCGCCTCGCCTTTCGTCTTACAGCAGATTTACGGCCTCAGCCCGCAGATGTTCAGCCTGTGCTTCGCCATTAACGGCGTCGGGCTGATCATTGCGGCGCAGCTGGCCAGCCGCCTCAGTTCGCGTTGGGGGGAGCGCCGGGTGTTGAGGGGCGGGTTAACGCTGGCGGCCGTCGCGTCGCTGTTGCTGCTGTTGGCCGCCGCGCTGCATGCGCCGCTGGTCGTATTGCTGGTGCCGCTGTTCTTCTCGGTGGCGGTGATCGGCATCGTCGGCCCGACCGCCTCTTCGCTGGCGATGCAAAGCCAGGGAGACAAAGCGGGCAGCGCCTCGGCCTTGATCGGCGTGTGCATGTTCGCCCTCGGCGCCTGCGCCGTGCCGCTCACCGGGCTGGGCGGCACCTCGGGCCTGTCGATGGCGCTGACCATCGTCGGCTGTTACGCCATCGCTATCCTGCTGTTCAGCCTGTTGGCCCGCCGCAGCGAGGCATAACGCGCCCAATAAAAAACCCGCTCAATGAGCGGGTTTTAAGAAATTCAGCTACGCAGCTTAGATAGCAGTAACGTTAGCGGCAGATGGGCCTTTGGCACCGTTCGTGATTTCAAACTCTACACGCTGGCCTTCAGCAAGCGTTTTGAAACCGTTGCTAACGATGGCAGAGAAGTGAACGAAAACGTCCTTGCTACCATCTTCCGGAGTAATGAAACCGAAGCCTTTGGATTCATTAAACCACTTAACGCTACCTTTAATCTTAGACATCAAACTTACCTTTAACGTAAATGAAAGACACAAAACCTGTGTCGATTACAGTACAGCAAGCAGGCAGGATTTTGTCCACCACCGCGATCACAGAAATCCGATAAAGAGTGAAAAAATCCGTGTAGCCCGGTGTAAATGGATTGCACCGGTTGCGATAAGCTCCCGTTCCAGGTCAATCCTCTCCACGCGCCGGCGAACAATGTGCGAACGGCCAAACCCGCCCGCTTACCCCAGCGTTGACGCCCCCATGCAGACGCAATCGCTATGAAATATAACCAGATGGTCTTTTTGCTTCGGCGGCCGCTGCACTAGGGTTAGGGTTTATTTCCCACTGTGAGCCAAGCCTATGACCAGCCAGTTGGCAGACAAAATCATCGCCTATCGGCGTGAGCTGCACCAAAACCCGGAGCTTTCCAATCACGAATTCGCCACCACCGCCCGGCTGACCCGCTGGCTGCAAGAGGCGGGCATTCGCCTGCTGCCGTTGGCGCTGAAAACCGGCGTCGTGGCGGAGATTGGCAGCGGCAAGGGGCCGATCATCGCGCTGCGCGGTGACATTGACGCCCTGCCGATCGACGAAATCGCCGACGTGCCCTTCAGCTCGCAAAACCGCGGCGTGATGCACGCCTGCGGCCACGACTTTCACACCTCGGTGATGCTCGGCGCCGCACACCTGCTGAAAGCTCGTGAGGCCGACCTGCCCGGCACGGTGCGCATCTTCTTCCAACCGGCGGAAGAGACCTTCAACGGTGCCCGGCATCTGATCGACGCTGGCGCGCTGGATAACGTTGCGGCGGTATTTGGCCTGCATAACGCGCCGGAGCTGCCCACCGGCACCTTCGCCACCCGCGCCGGGCCGTTCTACGCCAACGTCGATCGCTTCCAGATCCTCATCACCGGCAAAGGCGCGCACGCCGCCAAACCGGAACAGGGCGTCGACACCATCGTCACCGCCAGCCAGATCGTCGGCGCACTGCAGACGCTGCCCAGCCGCAGCTTCAGCTCGCTGGAATCGCTGGTGGTGAGCGTAACGCGCATCGAAGGCGGCAATACCTGGAACGTGCTGCCGCAAACCGTGGAGCTGGAAGGCACGGTGCGCACCCACAGCGACGCGGTGCGCCGCCAGGTGCCGGACAAAATTCGCCAGGTGATCGACGGCGTTGCCGCCGCGCTGGGCGCGCAGGCCGAACTCCGCTGGCAGCCGGGGCCGCCGGCGGTAATCAATGATCCGCATTGGGCGGCGTTCAGCAAAACCGTCGCCGCCGAGGCCGGCTACCGGGTCGAAGAGGCGGAACTGCAGATGGGCGGTGAAGATTTCGCGCTGTATCTGCACCATGTGCCGGGCGTATTCGTCAGCATCGGCTCCGCCAGCGAATTCGGCCTGCATCATCCGCGTTTCAATCCCGATGAACGCGCCCTGTTCCCCGCCGCGCAATATTTCACGCTGCTGGCGGAACGCACGCTGCAACAATTAACCACCACGCCGGAAAAAGCCCTCAGCAACGCCTGAATAACGGTAAAGCGTATTTCCCCGACGCCGCGGATGCCGCGTCGGGGATTATTTTTTCGCTCGCCGTGATATTTGCAATTTTCAACATTTGAATATGCTGTTTTGTTGTTTTACATCCCGCCGCCGCTCATCAATAGTGGGCACATCAGACACCGCGCGCCTCTGCGGCGCATGACAGGATAATCACGATGAGCGACAACGCGACTAATCAACGGCAATTGCGGCTGGGCGCCATTCTGCATGGTGCATCGGGAAATATGTCCGCCTGGCGCCACCCGGACGCCACCGCCGACGCCAGCATCAACCTCGAGTTTAATATCGCCACGGCGAAAAAAGCCGAACAGGGGAAATTCGATTTCGTCTTCGTCGCCGATGGGCTATATATCAACGAAAAGTCCATTCCGCATTTTCTTAATCGTTTCGAACCGCTCACCCTGCTGGCCGCACTGTCCGCCGCCACTGATAAAATCGGCCTGGTGGGCACCCTCTCCACCTCCTACAGCGATCCGTTCACCGTCGCCCGCCAGTTCGCCAGCCTCGATCACCTGAGCAACGGCCGCGCCGGCTGGAACGTGGTGACCTCGCCGCTGGAAGGCTCGGCCAAAAATTTCTCGCGCAAAGAACACCCGGAGCACAGCCTGCGTTATCGCATCGCCGGCGAGTTTCTCGACGTTGCCAAAGGGCTGTGGGACTCCTGGGAAGACGACGCCTTCGTGCGTAATAAGGCCAGCGGCGAATTTTTCCGCGCCGGCAAACTGCACACTCTCAATCACCAGGGGGAATTCTTCTCGGTACAGGGGCCGCTGAACATCGGCCGCACGCCACAGGGGCGCCCGATCCTGTTCCAGGCCGGCGCCTCCGAAGACGGCAAACGGCTGGCGGCCCAACACGCCGATGCGATCTTCACCCATCACGACACGCTGGAGCAGGCGCAGGATTTCTACCAGGACGTGAAGCGGCAGCTGGTGGAACAGGGGCGCGAACCGGACGACCTGCGCATCTTCCAGGGCGTCAGCGTGATCGTCGGCGACGACGACGCGGACGTCGAGCGCCAGTACCAGGAGACCGCCCGCCTGGTCAGCATCGAGAATGCCCTCAACTACCTCGGCCGCTACTTTGAGCATTACGACTTCGCCCGTCATCCGCTGGACGCCCCCTTCCCGGACATCGGCGATCTGGGGCAAAACAGCTTCCGCAGCACCACCGACGCCATCAAGCGCAGCGCCCGCGAGCGCAACCTCACGCTGCGCCAGGTGGCGCTGGAAGCCGCCTCGCCGCGCCCGGTGTTCAGCGGCACGCCGGAAGCGGTGGCGGATGGCCTGCAACGCTGGTTCGACGGCGAAGCCGCCGACGGTTTCATCATCAGCGGCGGTACGCCCAACGCCTTCGGCCACTTCGTCGATCGGGTGGTGCCCGTCCTGCAGCAACGTGGCCTGTTCCGCCAGGCGTACCACGGCGACACGCTGCGTGAACATCTAGGCCTGAAGCGCCCGTTGAACAGATTCACCCAATAATAAGATCGCTTTCAGGGATACCCGCTATGCAGAAAACCGTTACCGCCGCCCTCGTGGCGGCCTTGCCGAGCCTGACCGGCGCCGCGCAGGCGGGCACCGGCATCGATTCGCAGGCCTATGCCCCCCTATTTACGCGCCGAAGACCCCGCAGGCGAACGCCATGGTCAACCGCTGGGGCGAGAGCGCCGAACGCCTTGCGCAGTCGGAAATCAACTCGCCCGGCCAGGGCGATTAGGAGCGCGCGATGACGCAAGATACCTTCATTCAGACGCTGCCGACCGACCCGCTGATCGCCCCGGTGATCGAAGGGCTGTTCGGCGAATATCGTCAGCGCTACGGCGACTATTTTGGTGACCAGGAACCGGAAGCGCTGGATCTGTACGCGCCGCCGCAAGGAGCCTTCATCGTGCTGCTGCGCGCCGGTGCGCCGATCGCCATGGGCGCCTTCAAACGCTATGACGCGCTAACCGCCGAGCTGAAGCGCATCTGGACGCGGGGCGACCTGCGGCGCCAGGGCCTGGCGCAGCGGGTGCTGCAGCAGTTGGAAACGCTGGCGCTGGCGCAGGGATATCGCCGGCTCTATCTAACCACCGGCTTTCGCCAGCCCGAAGCGGTGGGCCTGTATCTGAGCAACGGGTATCAGCCGCAGTTCGATCCCACCGTCGACAGCGAGATATACAGTCACCCACCCTACGATGGCCGCCTGCCGTTCCGCAAAAGCCTGATTGCAGAGGACGCGTGTTGTTGCGCGTCGGAAAGGAAAATCGCCTAAGGCCCCTTAATCTGTATCAGGAGACATGACATGTCCAAACAAGAAGTCTTGAAAGTGGTGCCCGCCCGCTATCCGCTGCGGCTGATCGGCGCGCTGTTTTCGCTGTTTATTCTGGCCGCCATCGTGCAATCGGTGGCGGGCAACGCGCGCTGGGAATGGGGCGTGTTCGCCGAGTGGTTCTTCGCGCCGGCGGTGCTGGCAGGGCTGGGGCAAACCCTGCTGCTGACGCTGCTCGGCACGCTGTTCAGCATCCTGTTCGGCACCCTGCTGGCGCTGGCGCGGCTGTCGCGCTCTTACCTGCTGGCGTCGCTGGCCTGGGGTTATATCTGGCTGTTTCGCTCGCTGCCGCTGATTCTGGTGCTGATCATCCTGTACAACTTTTCCTATCTGTATGACGCTATCTCGCTGGGCATTCCCTTCACCTCCGTGGTGTTCGCCAGCTACCCGACCATCGACATTCTCGGCCAGTTCGCCGTGGCGGTGCTGGGCCTGACGCTGGTGCAGTCCGCCTACACCGCCGAGATCATCCGCGGCGGCATCCTGGGCGTGGATTACGGCCAGCACGAAGCGGCGGCGGCGCTGGGGTTGCCGGGCTATCGCCGCACCTTCCGCATCATTCTGCCGCAGGCGCTGCGCTCCATTATTCCGACCGGCTTCAACGAGATCATCAGCCTGGCGAAAGGCACCTCAATCGTTTACGTGCTGGCGCTGCCGGAGCTGTTTTACACCATTCAGGTGATCTATAACCGCACCCAGCAGGTGATACCGCTGCTGATGGTCGCCACCGTCTGGTATCTGTTCATCACCACCGCGCTGTCGGTGATCCAATACTACATCGAGCGCTATTTCGCCCGAGGCGCAGTGCGCGAACTGCCGCCGACGCCCTGGCATAAACTGGCCGGCTGGCTAAAACGTTAGGAGACCCGCATGTCTGAAGCCATTGATTATTATGCCTTGCCCGAGCAGCCGGCGCGCAATCTCACCCCGGTGCCGGCACGCGGCCTGATCGAAATCAGCAACGTCAGCAAGTTCTTCGGCAAGCACAAGGCGCTGGACGACGTCAGCCTGACGCTGCAGCCGGGCACCGTCACCGTGATCCTCGGCCCTTCCGGCTCCGGCAAATCGACGCTGCTGCGGGCGATCAACCACCTGGAGCGCGTGGACGAAGGCTTTATCCGCATCGACGGCGACTACGTCGGCTACCGCCGCAAAGGCAACCGGCTGTATGAGCTGAAGGAAAAGGCCATCCTTCGGCAACGCATCAACGTCGGCTACGTGTTCCAGAATTTCAACCTGTTCCCGCACCTGACGGTGCTGGAAAACATCATCGAAGCGCCGGTGGTGCACAAGATCCACTCTCGCGAACGGGCGAAAGCGGTGGCCTATGAACTGCTGGATACCGTCGGGCTACGCCACAAGGCGGACGCCTACCCGCGCCACCTCTCCGGCGGCCAACAGCAGCGTATCGCCATCGCGCGCGCGCTGGCGCTGAACCCGAAGGTGATCCTGTTCGATGAACCGACCTCCGCGCTCGATCCCGAGCTGGTCGGCGAAGTGCTGGACGTGATAAAGGGGTTGGCGGATCTGGGCGTCACGCTGGTGGTGGTCACGCATGAAATCGGCTTTGCGCGCGAAGCGGCGGATCGGGTGGTGTTTATGGTCGATGGGCAGATCGTCGAGCAGGGCGACGCCAGGCAAGTGCTGGCTCAGCCGCAGCATCCGCGCACCGTCAACTTTCTCAACAAAGTGCTGTGATCATCGGGGCGCCGCGGCGCCCCGTACCCGAGCCGCTTACCGGCCGGCGAAGCGCCGTTTCTCGGCGGCGAAATCCAGCGGGCGGATCCCCTGCTGGTTTTTGTCCTCTTCGGTCAGCAACGCCGGCGGAATAAACCAGGTCACCTCAAACAGCAGCCCGTCCGGATCGTGGCCATAAATGCTTTTGTGCACGCCGTGATCCTCTTCCAGCCCGAGAATGCCGCGTTCGGCCAGCTGGTGACGAATGCGCTCCAGCTCTTCCAGGCTGTCCACTTCCCAGGCCAGATGGTACAGCCCGGCCGCTGGCTCATGCTCCGCCGGCGGCTCGTTGTTGGCACGAAACACCCCGGCGCGCTGCTGGCCCAGGTTCTTGCTGAACAGCGCCAAATCGTGATCGTTGTCCGAATCGGCGGCCTGGGTAAACACCGCCCGATCGGGGCTGTCGGACGGCTTGAGCTTGAACCCCAACACCTGATGATAAAAGTCGGCGCTCTGCCGCACGTCGCTGACATACAGCACGGCGTGATTGAGACGTTTGATTCCCATCGCTATTCCTTTACGCATTGAATGAAGTCAGCATGAACATAGCATGTGGGGGGAAAGCCGCTAAATGCCGTTATCGCATGACGAAATGCCGGCCGCGCAATCTGTCGCTGCAAGGCATTCCGCGCTATCATAAGCGCTGTATAGAACCCTTTTGTGAGAATAGCGATGAACGGCAAGATAACGACTTTTTTTGAAGACAAAGGCTTCGGCTTTATTACCGACGAGAACGGAGAAAATCGTTATTTTCACGTGATTAAAGTGCAAAACCCGGAGCTGATTAAGAAAAACGCGGCGGTGACCTTCGAACCGACCAACAACACCAAAGGCCCGTCGGCTTATGCGGTTAAAGTGTTGGCGCCCAGCAAATACATCATCATCGCCAATGAAAGAATCAAGATCGCCAGCATCAAGTCTTTCAATACCTTCAGCAAGGAAGTGCCGGCCAAAGCCGACGTGGATAAAGAGAACACCGTGCTGTCGGTCGGCCTGCTGATGAACCGCATTCGCCCGCAGTCAGAAGATCAGGCGCAGACCATGCAAACGCTGCGCATGCTGACCATTACCACCTTCCAGAACACCACCCATACCTTCTCCGAGCACGAGATCGATATGGATGAGACCATTAAGGCGCTGAAAAGCCTGTAAGCGCCGGCTGCCCAGCGTCGAGCCCTAGCGGAACAGGATATGCTCGACGCTGTTGCCGCTCACCACGTTGAACGACTCCACCCGATTACGCCCCTGCGATTTGGCGCGATACAGCGCGATATCCGCCATATTCATCAGTTGCTCCAGCGATTTCACCTCATTCATCGCCAGGCTGGCGACGCCGACGCTGATGGTGATTTTCAGCGTCTGTTTGCCTTCCGCCTGCAGTTCCGCCTGCTCCACCAGCCGGCGCAGATGTTCCCCCAGCGCCACGCCCTGCGCCGCCAGCGCGCGCGGCAGCATGATGGCGAACTCTTCTCCGCCCAGGCGGCCGAACAGCTGATCGTGCCGCAGCTCGCGCCGCACGATGTGCGCGAACGACGCCAAAACCTGATCGCCGGCGCTGTGGCCGTGCGTATCGTTGATCTGCTTAAAATGGTCGATGTCGATCAGCAGTAGCGACACCGCCTCTTTCGAGCGGTGCTTGTGTTCCAGCAGCTCGCCCGCTTTGCGCGTCATCGCGCTGCGCGCCAGCACCCCGGTCAGAAAATCGTGGTTGGCGCTGTGCTCCAGACGCCGCATCAGTTTGCGGTTGGCGGCGATAGAGCTGGCGAGGATCAGCGGCCCCATCACCAGCATGGCGATGCCCAAGCGGGCGGACATCAGCGTGTCGAGGAAGGCGTTGTGGTTGTTCGGCGTTTCGTACAGCACCAGGTTGGCGGAAATGCTGCTGATCTCGGTCATGCCGGTCAACAGCGTCAGCAACGTCACGGGGAACAGCGGGTAGCGCACCGCGCACCACAGCAGCGCCGGGATCGGGAAGGCGATAGCGCCCGGCCCGCCGATATAGACGCTGAATATCAGCGACAGCAGCAGCGCCAGCAGCGGCAGGCAGCCCTTCAGGCGCCAACGCACCTGCATGCGCAGCAGCTGCTTCAACCGCGGCGCCGCCATCAGCACCGGCAACAGCAGCAAGGTCGTCGAGAACTGCTCGCTGAACCAGGCCAGCCAGGCGACCACCACCGTGTTGTTGTACAGGCTGTCGTTGCGCAGCACCGACAGCGTCGACGCCACCGCCGCGCCGGCCAGGCTGGCGCTGAACATATAGAGTATCGCCTGGGGTTTGCCCATGCGCCGTTGAGATTGGGGCAGCATCAGCATGATGCCGTAACCGACGGCGATCAGCGACATGTTGCAGGCGTTCAGCCACAGCGCCAGAGACCAGCCTTCGCCGGTGCTGAGATCGGCGGCGACCATGCCCAGATAGGTGGTAAGCCAGCCGAGCGGCGTGGCGTAAACGGGTTTTCGCAGCAGCAGGCCGAGCAGAATCGCATTCACCGGCCAAAATAAGGAAAGCGAGCCAATCGGCCGGCTAAGAATACCCACCAGGGAAAGTAAAAAGGCCAGCATGAAAAGATTGATCAGCTGAACCGTTAGCGGCAGGCCATGCCTGGCGTTTATTCTGGCGTTCATCGCCTCGCCCATATTTTGCTAATAACCAGAATAATAATGTGCATACTCTCTCGCCCGGCCAGTGAGGGATAGTCAATCCGAATTTCAACCAAAAAAGCCAGACAAATCAATAATAAAAAGCATTAACATTTAATTAACAGACTTTTCTTAGCCTGATGCGCCTGCGGCGGACTCCCCCCCGCATAGCGTCAGCAAATAATGCCCACTCTGCTGTCAGCATAGCGCATAGCGTAATAGGCCGCCGAGGGCGTTAATTACATTAATAAGTTTATGGTTATTGGTCGTTGAATGCTGTTTGAATAACTGCGCGATTATTTTCCTGCAACTGGGCCACCCGTGCAATAACAACCCCAAAAAAGCCCGCATAGCGCGGGCTTGCCTGAACAACAGCAAATCGACAATTACAACACGGCCATGCCTTGCATGCCCGTGCTGCCGCGCAGTATAGCGGTGCAAGCTTAAGCAGACCTTAGCAACAAAAAACCCGGCCTAGGAACCGGGAATATTTGTACGAAATGCAGTGTTAGCCCAAGCAGGCTAATAACATTTCGCAGCTTACACGCCAATTGTGCAGAGAAAATGAACGCGGCATCCGCTCAACCGCACCGCCGCCCTCTCTGCACGGAAGGGCTTACGCCAGTTTGGCGGCAAAGCCCGCTACGCGCTGGCCATAGAGCTTGGCGGTCGCCAGATCGCCCGACAGCATCTCATCCACGCCGGCATCCGCCGGGGTCTGCACCAGCAGCCCCACCGAACCGCCCAGGTTATTGACGTCGGTGCGCTGCGCCGATTTGGTGTTGGCCGGCATCAGCCCCAGGCTGACCCACAGGCCGCCATGTTGTGAAGCCAGCGTCTGCAGCGCGATCAGCGTTACCTGCTTGTCGCCGTTCAGGCTGGCGCTGTTGGTAAAGCCGCCGAACACTTTGTCCTGCCACTTGCGGCCGAACCAGGCCTTGGAGCTGGCGTCGGCGAATTTCTTGAACTGCCACGACGGGCCGCCCATATAGGTCGGCGAACCAAAGATGATGGCGTCCGCCTCATCCAGCGTCCGCCAGGCTTCGTCGCTGATATCGCCGTTCTGATCGATGGCGATCAGTTCGGCCCCGGCGCCTTCCGCCACGACTTTCGCCAAACGCTCGGTATGGCCGTAGCCGGAATGAAACACCACTACTGTCTTCGCCATAGAAATTCTCCACTCATTGCACAAAGGCGCCGACGGCGCCCCCTCTCGCGTTCAATCTAATCAAGCGCGCAGCGGCTGAATACCAAATAAAACTGACGGTGTTATTCAAAAAAATCGCGTTACTCTGCCAGGCATTCGCAGATAAAAAAAATCCCGCGCAAGGCGGGATAAACTTAACAGGGATGGGGTAATACACTACAGGGAATGGATAACACACAACATCATCGGGTAGAGCTACAGTACCAATCCCAATGTATAGAACTGTCATCCCCGCGTAAGTTTGCTCGGCCAGATGTAACGCCGAATGGGAAATATGACATTTTTCTCAACGCACCACGAACAGGCGCGACTCAAACCGCCGCTCTTGAAGATGCCGGTATTGTCGTCCCCCCGGCGACGAACGGCCGAAGTTCGAAAAATCGGCGCAATCAGCGCGCCGTCGCACGGCCCTCAGCGGATTTCAACAGTGATATCCGGGTAAGCTTGCTCACCGTCGCTGAGGTAATGCCCCAACGCCCGGTAAGCCATAACGTACAGCACGGCGGCGGCGCACAGGCACAGCAAGGTCACGAGCAGGAATCTGGATTTGCGCACGATAGGCTCCGTGGAGAAATTTTCGCCTATTGTAGCGCGGCAAAATAAACGAAGGTTCAATTGCCGGCGGATCAAGCGCCTCGCACTCACTCGGCGAGGCGGCTTCATATCATTTCTTCAGCATGTAGATAAACGAATCGACGGTTTCGCCGCCGGCGGTGGTGACGCTGACCGCCACTCGTTCATAACCCTCACCTTCAAACGCATCGAGAGTCGGCCAGTGGTTGACGAGGTTAGCTGAACGGAACAGAAACCCGTTCACCCGATTGCCACTGTTATCCAGCACGATGCCCGGGTAGCCCATCTCGGCGCCCCAGCCTTCGTTAAGCAGCGAGCCGCCGACGCTGCCTTCTTCCCAGCTGCCGCCGATGGCTTCCATAATGTGCGCGTTGGGCCTGCCCGGCCCCAGGGTGCCGTAAACGAATAAGCTTTGCATTTTTCTCTCTGCCACTGACTGAAAGTTAGCGGAATAACATAACATGACAACGAGCGCGTCTCGTTCGTGAACAAAGATTAAATGACCTCGTCAAAATGACGTTGAACACAACATCTCTCTACCTCATGCCGGAGACATCTTTGTATGCCTGATATCTCCGGCCAATATCATACGACAAAGAATCAATCAAAAATCGTTTTGAACATCGGCACCAACAGTTTATTCCCGTATTCACTTACATGATTATCATCATAATAGATAGGGCGCCCGCTATATGTGCTTTCACATTTTCCACCGCTACAAACCAGCGGTAATGGATTCAGGATTTTCACGCCACATTTTTCTGCAGCTTCGTCCTGCGCTTGCCATACAAACGAATGACGTTTCATATAGTCAGCTTCCGACAGATAAATATGCGGCACGTCCTTCCCCAGCATCATGGCCCGTGACAGCGTTTTAGGGACATTAGACATCATTTCCGGCATAGGCCGCATCATGAAAACAGGATGTTTGGCGGCCAACTCACAGGCAGACTCAACCAAAGATGACTTAAATTCCGCCAGGAATTCAGGCTTCGGAGTCGTGCTGATCTCAGAAAAATAGACGATCGGTGTACGCCTTTTCTCTTCGACATTATGCCGTCCAAAGGCATATACCGAAGTTCTGTTTATGATCACGATAGGAATAGAACTATCCAGGCTTGCCAATTTTTTCCGTTGCCATTGATTAAAGCCATAACAATCCTGATGATCCTCAGCTTCACCTGGTACTGTTTTTGCCCGGTAGAGCGTAGGACAACCCGCATAGGTAAGATTCAACACGCCATCTTCTTTGCTTGGCAATGCCGCTTCCACGGCTGTAACCATAGCATTACCATGGCTATCACCGACGACTACCGCCTTAATTTCACTGCCGCCGAATATGCATCCCGGCGAGGTCGTGCCCGTCGTTGCGAAACAGTCAGCGTGCTTGGGGTTGGAATTGAGACTTTCATTAGCGATAAGATCGATTTGTTCCGGTACGCGATTGATAAAATGGTGCTTAAACATGACGACAGTAGCGGCGCAGATAATCACCATGCAGGAACCGATACTGAGAACATTCCCCCAATCGCTTTGCTTAGCTAATTTCTTGCGAGCCGGATTTTCGATAAAACGCAGAGAAAGTTCACCTAAAACCAAACTGAGCAGCAGTCCTCCCAGCACCCATCGCCAATCTCCCGCAGTATTATTGTAAGCAAGAAAAACCACTACGGGCCAATGCCAAAGATAAATAGAGTACGATGAGACACCCACTCGCTCTGCAATATAGTTCGATGTAAAAATTGAGCCCTGTCTGGCCGCAGCGAGCACCAGCATCGCCCCCGCCACTGGCACCATCGCATAGGCCCCCGGCCATGCTAGCTTAGGGGTGAAAAACACGATTGCGACAACGATCAGGATGAAACCCACCAGCTCCATCATTTGAGCTTTAATTTTCGAGAAGTGGCTATTCCGAGTCAGCCACCATACGGCACCACCCGCCAACATCTCCCACGCCCTTGTCGGCAACAAAAAGAACGCGGCGCTGGGTAAGGTGACAGCTAAATAACAGGCGAGAGCAAAGGAGAGCAAAAAACCACCAAACAGGGTGAGTTTCACCCCTGGCGTTTTCCAAAAACGCCACATAACCAACAAAACGACGGGGAGTGCAATATAGAATTGCCATTCAACCGATAATGACCAGGTATGAAGCAACCACTTTTCATGCGATGCGGCATCAAAATAACCAGATTCTTTCCAAAACTTTACGTTGGAAATAAACAGCACGGCGACCAGCACATGCTTTGAAAGGGTATTGTAGTCTACCGAGGTGAGGAAAAACCAACCGAGAATCAGTAGGGTAAAACTCAAAGCCAACAATGCAGGAATGATTCTGCGTGCGCGAGCCAGATAGAACCGCCAAAGGGAGAAGTTGCCATTTTCTATACCAGAAACAATTATTTGCGTCATCAGGAAACCTGAGATCACAAAAAACACATCCACCCCTACAAAACCGCCAACAAAGCCAGGAACGCCAAAATGGAAAAGAACGACAGCGATTACTGCCCAAGCGCGAAGCCCATTGATGTCATGCCGGAAAACCCTTGCATTAGAAGACATAGCAACACTCATTAATCAAGATTTATGCAGATAGCGAAGACGTCGCATTTTGCACCATGAGTAGCATTTTACCTATAGCAGCATTCCATTAATCGGATTTTTACCAATCAGCAGGAAACCCATTTTGATAACGGTCGCAGGGTAACGGAGGTCTCGTCGCGGGATAAGGGCATCCGCTTAGTCAAATTTTTCCCTAATTCTCTATTTGGGCTCTGCAGAACCAGGCATAAAAGGCTTTGACGAGGTGCTTCACCCTCAGAAAGCCAGGGATAGCCTTATTAGGGTATAACCGAGTCCCGACGGTGAAGGTACTATTAGAAAATACAATAAATTGAGGGGAAAATATGGGTAAAAGGGCTTGGTTTAGGAGGTTTGATTTCAAAATGGCACGCCCTATAGGATTCGAACCTATGACCTACGGCTTAGAAGGCCGTTGCTCTATCCAACTGAGCTAAGGGCGCATTGAGATGCGGCAACCTGCGGCTGCGGGTTGGGATTATACGGTCAGAGGTTAGCGAGTCAATGCCTTTTCATGGCGTTACGGCAGCGGCCGTGCTTTATGGCGTTTTTTCCGCCAGCGCCCGCACGGCGAGGGTTCCCGTCAACCGGGCGCCGCCATGCTGAGCCAGGCCAAAGCCTACGTAAATCGGCGCGCGTTCAGACCACTGCCGCCCGTCGCCCCGCCGCAGGCAAAGGCGGGCGGACTGCACCACTGCGGCGATGTCCCCCCAATCGGCATGCTCAACCACCCGCGCGTTGCAGGTCATCTCCCCCCTTTCCCCCAGTGTGGCGTCGGGGCGGGCGCTGTTTAAAGAAGCCTGGCTCCCCGATGCCCAAACCAGCAACAGCGTGCAGCCTGCCCAGGCGCAGCCCTTCATACGTATAATTTCCGCCACAGCGCATTCAGGCGCGCCCGCCACGACGGCGCTCCTTCATGCTTACCGAGCTGATGCAGCGCGGTGAGTTGCGCGCTGTCCGCCGGATGCAATGAAGAATCGAACACCGTTTCCCCCACATGTTTAGGCTCCGCCGGTTGCTCGTCAGGCTGATGATGCAACGGGTAAAGCCGGGTTATCGCTCTCATGATCCTGCCCTCTTTCACCCTGTGAATAGCCCCAGCGTATCCAAATACAGGTAAAAATGACGTAGAGGATCCTGAGGCCGGCATAAAAAAAGCGTAAATCGCCGTCGGCAACGGCCGCGAGGGTGATTCTGCGCCTGACAGCGCGCTCAGCTTCTGCCAGAATAGCGGCATCCCCGCTTTTCTTAATTGATGGATTTCCACACTGATGTCAGCAAAGATTATTGATGGTAAAACGATTGCGCAGCAGGTTAGAAACGAAGTGGCTGAGCAAGTGAAACAACGTCTGGCGGCCGGCAAACGCGCCCCAGGGCTGGCGGTTGTGCTGGTCGGCGAGAACCCGGCTTCGCAAATTTACGTCGCCAGCAAGCGCCGCGCCTGCGATGAAGTCGGCTTCCTTTCCCGCTCCTACGACCTGCCCGCTGCCACCAGTGAAGCCGAGCTGCTGGCGTTGATCGACCAGTTGAACGCCGATGAGGAAATCGACGGCATTCTGGTGCAGCTGCCGCTGCCGGCCGGCATCGATAACGTCAAGGTGCTGGAACGCATCCACCCGGACAAAGACGTCGACGGTTTCCACCCGTATAACGTCGGCCGCCTGTGCCAGCGCGCGCCCAAGCTGCGCCCGTGCACGCCGCGCGGCATCGTCACCCTGCTGGAGCGTTATAACATCGATACCTACGGCCTGAACGCCGTGGTGGTCGGCGCGTCCAACATCGTCGGCCGCCCGATGAGCATGGAGCTGCTGCTGGCCGGCTGCACCACCACCGTCACCCACCGCTTCACCAAGAATCTGCGTCATCACGTCGAGAACGCCGATCTGCTGGTGGTGGCGGTCGGCAAACCGGGCTTCATTCCGGGCGACTGGATCAAACCGGGCGCCATCGTGGTGGACGTCGGCATCAACCGTCTGGAAAGCGGTAAAGTGGTGGGCGACGTCGATTTCGACGCCGCCAGCGAGCGCGCCGCCTACATCACCCCTGTGCCGGGTGGCGTTGGCCCGATGACCGTTGCTACACTGATCCAAAATACCTTGCAGGCCTGCGAGGAATATCACGACGTTCAACCTAAATAAGTAAGGCAGTATGGAAATTTTCAATCTGGACAATCATCCCCACGTCGAACTGTGCGATCTGCTGAAGTTCCAGGGCTGGTGTGAAAGCGGCGGCGCCGCCAAAGAAGTCATCGCTGAAGGGCAGGTGAAAGTCGACGGCAAGGTCGAAACCCGCAAGCGCTGCAAGATCGTCGCCGATCAGGTGGTGGAGTTCAACGGTGGCAAGGTCATGGTTAAACCCTGACCCGCAGCCATAGAAAAAGGCGCTGAATTCAGCGCCTTTTTTGTTTTTCTCTGCGGCCGGCTTACTTACGGCGCCAGGTGGTGCCCTGCGGGCCGTCTTCCAGCACGATGTTCATCTCGTTCAACCGATCGCGGGCGGCATCCGCCAGCGCCCAATCCTTCGCGGCGCGCGCTTCGTTACGCTGTTTGATCAGCGCTTCGATCTCCGCCACTTCGCCGTCGTCAACCTGAGCGCCCCCTTGCAGGAACTGCTCCGGCGCCTGCTGCAGCAGGCCGAGCACCTTCGCCAGCTTGCGCAGTTCCGCCGCCATGCCGTTGGCCGCCGCCATGTCTTCACCCTTGAGGCGGTTAACCTCGCGCGCCAGATCGAACAGCGCCGAGTAGGCTTCCGGGGTGTTGAAGTCGTCGTCCATCGCTTCGCGGAAGCGGGCTTCGAACGCTTCGCCGCCGGCCGGCGCGGCGTCGGCGTCGGTGCCGCGCAGCGCGGTATAGAGGCGCTCCAGCGCGGTGCGCGCCTGTTTGAGGTTCTCTTCGCTGTAGTTCAGCTGGCTGCGATAGTGGCCGGACATCAGGAAGTAACGCACCGTCTCCGCATCGTAATGGCCGAGCACGTCGCGGATGGTGAAGAAGTTATCCAGCGATTTGGACATCTTCTCTTTGTCGATCATCACCATGCCGGAGTGCATCCAGTAATTGACGTACGGGCCGTCGTGGGCGCAGCTCGACTGCGCGATCTCGTTCTCGTGGTGCGGGAACATCAGATCGGAACCGCCGCCGTGAATGTCGAAGTGGGTGCCCAGCTGTTTGCAGTTCATGGCGGAGCATTCGATGTGCCAGCCCGGACGGCCCGGCCCCCACGGCGACTGCCAGCTCGGCTCGCCCGGCTTGGACATCTTCCACAGCACGAAGTCCATCGGGTTGCGCTTCACGTCGTCGATCTCCACGCGCGCGCCGGCCTGCAGCTGATCCAGATCCTGGCGCGACAGCAGCCCGTATTGCGGATCGCTGTCGATGGAGAACATCACGTCGCCGTTGCTGGCCACGTAGGCGTGATCGCGATCGATAAGGCGCTGGGTGATCTCGATGATCTCGGCGATGTGCTGGGTCGCGCGCGGCTCTTGATCCGGGCGATCGATCAGCAGCGCGTCGAAGTCGGCGTGCATTTCCGCCAGCATGCGTTCGGTCAGCTGGTCGCAGGTCTCATGATTTTCCGCCGCGCGGCGGATGATTTTGTCGTCCACGTCGGTGACGTTACGCACGTAGTTCAGAGAATAGCCGAGGTAGCGCAGGTAACGCGCCACCACGTCGAAAGCGACAAAGGTACGACCGTGCCCGATGTGACACAGGTCATAGATGGTTACCCCGCACACGTACATGCCCACTTTCCCGGCATGAATGGGTTTGAATTCCTCTTTTTGACGACTCAGGGTATTAAAAATCTTTAGCATCGGGAGATTCCGTGGTGTGCGTGATAACAAAAAAGATAACCGGGCTTCAGGTTTCCGCCCGGTAGCGTATTGAAACCTGAAGCCTGATCTATTGCAAGGTTAAGGCCATGCTTTGCTGATTTCACGCGAATAAAATGCGCGAAATTCGGCGGTCGGCGAAATTGTTATAATATAACACAAATGCGATTACCACAGACAGTGCGCGGTTGAGCCGCTGCTGACTCGCTGGGGCGGATATGTTATAAGGGCGGTCTGAATGTTCACTCGCTTTACGTGACGTCTCACTTCACCTTGTTAGGATTAAAACTATGGTTACTTTCCACACCAATCACGGCGATATCGTTATCAAGACCTTTGCTGACAAAGCGCCGGTTACCGTTGAAAACTTCCTGAACTACTGCCGCGCCGGTTTCTACGACAACACCATCTTCCACCGTGTGATCAACGGCTTCATGATCCAGGGCGGCGGTTTCGAGCCGGGCATGAACCAGAAAGCGACCAACGCGGCCATCAAAAACGAAGCCAACAACGGTCTGAAAAACACCATCGGCACCCTGGCAATGGCACGCACCAACGATCCGCACTCCGCCACCGCACAGTTCTTCATCAACGTGGCTGACAACGACTTCCTGAACTTCCGCGGCGAAAACGTGCAGGGCTGGGGCTACTGCGTGTTTGCTGAAGTGGTTGAAGGTATGGACGTGGTCAACAAGATCAAAGGCGTGAAAACCGGCCGCAGCGGCATGCACCAGGACGTACCGGTAGAAGACGTGGTGATCAACAGCGTGACCGTCAGCGAGTAATCGCGGCTGCATGAGTACGCTGTTCATCGCAGATCTGCACTTGTGCGCACAGGAACCGGCAATCACTGCCGGTTTTCTGCGTTTTTTACGGCGGGAAGCGGTGCACGCCGACGCGCTGTACATCCTCGGCGACCTGTTTGAAGCCTGGATCGGCGACGACGATCCCGAGCCGCTGCACGCGGAGATCGCCGCGGCGCTGAAAGCGCTGCAACAGGCCGGCGTGCCCTGCTACTTCATCCACGGCAACCGCGATTTTCTGCTCGGCAAGCGCTTCGCCCGCGCCAGCGGCATGCAGCTGCTGCCGGAAGAGAAAGTGCTGGAGCTGTACGGCCGCAGGATCCTGATCCTGCACGGCGACACCCTGTGCACCGACGATCACGCCTATCAGCAATTCCGCCGTAAAGTGCACAACCCGCTGATTCAAAAATTGTTCCTGGCGCTGCCGCTGCGCTGGCGATTGAAGATCGCCGTCAAAATGCGCGCCCGCAGCCAGCAATCCAACCAGGGCAAGTCGGAAGCCATCATGGACGTCAACCCGCAGGCGGTCGAGCAAACCATGCTGCGCCACGACGTGCACTGGATGATCCACGGCCATACCCATCGCCCGGCGGTGCACCGGCTGGCGTTGAGCAACGGCGAAGCCCATCGCGCGGTGCTGGGCGCCTGGCACGTCGAAGGATCGATGATCAAAGTCAGCGCCGACGCCGTCGAGCTGATCCAATTCCCATTCTGAATTCCGGACTGGTGCGCGAGTGAAAATTCGCGCTTTCGACGGTGAAAACCGGCGACGCAACCGTTTTCCTCGCCGTGCGCTCATGGTATGCTCTACGCCCTCATTCGGCCCTCAGCCGACGCCAGACAAATCACAGGAGCCTTACACCCATGGGAGCCAACGCCGCTTCAGCCGCCACTACCGGGGCGAAAATCGCAATTGTAATGGGATCGAAAAGTGACTGGGCCACCATGCAGTTCGCCGCCGAAGTCCTGACCCAGCTCGATGTCCCCTTCCATGTCGAAGTCGTTTCCGCCCACCGCACGCCGGACAAGCTGTTCAGCTTCGCCGAGCAGGCTACCGCCAACGGTTTTGACGTGATCATCGCCGGCGCCGGCGGTGCGGCGCACCTGCCGGGCATGCTGGCGGCGAAAACCCTGGTGCCGGTGCTGGGTGTGCCGGTGCAAAGCGCCGCGCTGAGCGGCGTAGACAGCCTGTACTCCATCGTGCAGATGCCGCGCGGCATTCCAGTGGGCACGCTGGCGATCGGCAAAGCCGGCGCCGCCAACGCCGGGCTGTTGGCGATGCAGATCCTGGCGCTGCACGACGCCGCGCTGGCGCAGCGTTTGGCGGACTGGCGTCAGGCGCAGACCGAAGACGTCTTGAACCACCCCGATCCGCGGGAGGATGCATGAAGCCGGTTTGCGTACTGGGCAATGGCCAGCTGGGGCGCATGCTGCGCCAGGCAGGCGAACCGCTGGGCATCGCCGTTTACCCTGTCGGCATCGATGCCGAGCCCGAAGCGGTGCCGTATCAGAATAGCGTCATTACCGCCGAGATCGAACGCTGGCCGGAAACCGCGCTGACGCGCGAGCTGGCGACCCACAGCGCCTTCGTCAACCGCGACATTTTCCCGCGCCTGGCGGATCGCCTGACGCAAAAACAGCTGCTCGATCAGCTCGGCCTGGCGACCGCGCCGTGGCAGATGCTGGCGAGCGCCGCCGAATGGCCGCAGGTATTCGCTTCGCTGGGCGAGCTGGCGATCGTCAAACGCCGGGTCGGCGGCTATGACGGCCGCGGCCAGTGGCGCTTGCGCCCGGGCCAGGAAGCCGAACTGCCGGCCGATGCCTATGGCGAGTGCATCGTCGAGCAAGGCATCAATTTCTCCGGCGAAGTGTCGCTGGTGGGCGCGCGCGGCCACGACGGCCGTTCGGTATTCTACCCGCTGACCCACAACCTGCATGAAGACGGCATCCTGCGCACCAGCGTGGCGCTGCCGCAGCCCAACCCGGCGCTGCAGCAACAGGCCGAGCAGATGCTGGCGGCGATCCTGAACGAGCTGAACTACGTCGGCGTGATGGCGATGGAGTGCTTTATCGTCGGCGATCGGCTGCTGATCAACGAGCTGGCGCCGCGCGTGCACAACAGCGGCCACTGGACGCAAAACGGCGCGTCCATCAGCCAGTTCGAGCTGCACCTGCGCGCCATTCTCGGCCTGCCGCTGCCGCAGCCGGTGGTGAGCACGCCGTCGGTGATGGTCAACCTGATCGGCACCGCCGTCAACGAACAGTGGCTGTCGCTACCGCTGGTGCATCTGCACTGGTATGAGAAAGAGGTGCGCCCGGGCCGCAAGGTCGGCCATCTCAATCTGAACGACCCGAGCGCCGCCGTTCTGCGCCAGGCGCTGCAGGCGCTGGCGCCGCTGCTGCCGGGCGAGTACCAAAGCGGGCTGGCCTGGGCGCAGCAGAAGCTGGTCTAAGGCTGCTGCCGCAGCAGCAGAAAGCAAAAGGGCCCCTGTTCATTCAGGTGCCCCTTTTCATCTTCCTGAGATTGATGTGCCCATTCCGCGATACCGGCACCGGGCCTTTCATGTCCGCTATCCTTTCTTTGTGTTTTACAGCCGCGCTTTGTTTTCAGAACACTAATTCCCCGGGCGACAAGAACGGGTAAATTTCTGTTCAGTGACAATCGTTCCCCATTGATTGCCGATTTCTTCCTGCATCAGCTCAAAGCCAAAAGATTCATACAGCCGACGTGCGGCATCCAGTCCCTTGAACGTCCAGAGATGAACGGCCGAAAAACCCAAGCGATCGCAGAAAGCCATCGCGTTACTGAGCAGTTGGCGCCCTACGCCGCTTCCACGGCATCCTTCATCCAGTATGAACCAACGCAGATGGGCAGCGTTCTGCCCCAAAGCCTGCCCATCAATGGCCACCGATCCCACGATACGGTCATTGAGCATGGCCAGCCAAATCTGATTACCTGGCTGGTCCAGACGGCCGGTGAATTCCGCGAGGCCTGCAGCCACCTGACTCTCGAAGAACGCCCCGAAACCGGCGTGGCGGGAGTAAAACTCGGCATGCATTTCAGTGATTCGACCAATCATACCTGTCTGATAACCGGAACGAATGGTGAAAGGCGTCTGCAAAGTTTGTCCGGTGGCAAGACGGTGCGTTTGCAGAGCACCGGCATAGGCGCTCAGTCCCTGAGCAACGGTTTGTTGCTGCAATGGGTGCAGATGCGCCAGCGCCGTCGTAACCTGTTGCCGCCCATAGGCGTGGATCCTGGCCACCGTCTGTCTGCCGGTTGCTGAAAGACAGAGTGGTTTCAAACGGGTGTCATCTTCTCCGGCGGTTTCAATCAGCAATCCTGCCCGCATCAGTTTACCGACCATCCGACTGACGCTGGATTTATCCAGACCGAGTACCAGTACCAGCTGAGCGGCGGTCATCATTTCCTGCCGTTCGATTTCAAGAAGCGCATGTACAGCGGATGGGGAAAATTCAGTGCCTGCCAACGTCGTACGCATGAATCCTAATTCCCGCACTATGGTTCGGGAAGCCGTACGTATCGTTTCTATCAGAGAGTCTTCATTCATGTTTATGTATCTCGCAGAGAGCCGATGAACGACCAAGCAGTTGCAATATACAACCATATAGTTGCCTTATACAACTTACTTTAAAGCTCAATCAGCCATCGTAAGCGCTAACAACCAAGGCAGCGCCACGCCCTTTGCAATTGAACAGCCTGGGTTTTGGCAAGATTGCGGCAGCCCGAGAGCTGCCCCTAATCTTGCTTTACCTCAGCCATCATAACTGCGGAACAGCGCCCGGCCGCGCAGCAGGCGCACGCCCAGCCAGCCGCCGCACAGCGACAGCAGCAGCGCGCTGGCCAGCGGCAACGCCCACCACAGCACCGGCGTCGGCGTCCACGGAAAGTCGAACACCCGGCTCTGCAGCAGCCACAGCGCCGCCTCGGCGCCCACCGCCGCCGCGATGCCCGCCACCAGCCCCAGCAGGGCGAACTCGCACCACAGCGTGCGGCGCAGCAGCCGTTTGCCGGCGCCCAGCGTGCGATACACCACCAGCTCCTGGCGGCGCTGACGCATGCCGACCTGCACCTGCGCCAGCAGCAGCAGGCCGCCGCACAGCACCACCAGCACCACCATCACCTCCAGCGCGCGGCTGACCTGCTGCAGCACACCGCCGACCTGTTTCAGGATCGCGCCGATGTCCATCAGGCTGAGCGTCGGGAACTGGCGGTTGAGCTGGGTCAGCATCTGACCGTCGCCGTCGTAGCGGAAGCTGGTAAGCCAGGTCTGCGGCTGGCCGTCCAGCGCGCCCGGCGGGAAGATAAAGTAAAAGTTCGGCTTCAGGCTTTCCCAATCCACCTGGCGCAGGCTGGTGACTTTGGCGCTGAACGCCTGGGTATCGCCGCTGAAGGTCAGCGTGTCGCCCAACTTGATCTTCAGCCGCCCGGCAATGCCTTCATCCATCGAAACCTCGCCGGCTTTCGGCGGCCAATTGCCCGCCACCAGCGGATTGTGATCCGGCAGATCGGCCAACCAGGTCAGGTTCAGCTCGCGGTTCACCGCCTCGCCGCCCGGATCGTCTTCATGCACCCGCTCGGTCGCCAGCTGCTGGTTAATCTCGGTCAGGCGCACCCGGACGATCGGATAATAGGTTTCCGGCTTGATCTGGTGCTGCTGCAGGAAGGTTTTCACCTGCGGCACCTGCGCCTCGGTCATGTTGAGCAGGAAATAGTTCGGGCTATCCGGCGGCAACTGTTGCTGCCAGCGGTCGAGCAAATCGCCGCGCAGCACCAGCAACAGCGCCAGCAGCATAAACGACAGCGAGAACGCCGCCAGCTGGCTGATGGTCACCCACGGCTGATGCAGCAGGCGGTTGACCGCCAGCCGCAGCGCCAGGCTCTTGAGCGTGATGCGGCGCAGCAGCTGCAGGCTGCCCCAGCCGATGCCGCCCAGCAGCAGCGCCAGCACCGCCATGCCCGCCAGGATCGCCCACAGCAGCGTGCTGGCTCCCATCAGCGTCACCAGCAGCGCCACCACGATCGCCGCCGTCACCGGCAGGAAGTAGCGCAGCGGCCAGACGTTGGCCACCACATCGCGGCGCAGCACCCGCAGCGGTTGGGTGGCCAGCAGTTGACGGTACGGCCGCAGCCCGACCAGCAGCGAAATCAGCACCAGCGCGCCGAGCGCCCACAGCCACGGCCAGGCGCCGGCGGCGGGCAACGCGGCCGGCAACACCGGCTTCAGCAGGCGAATCAACAGCGCTTCGAACGCCAGCCCGATCGCCCCGCCGCACACCGCCGCCAGCGCCATCACCGCCAGCCACTGGCCAACGATCAGCTTACGCAGCGCGCCGCGCCCGGCGCCAAGGGTTTTCAGCACCGCGATCAGATCGTAGCGGCTGCGGCAATAGTGGCTCATCGCCACCGCCACGGCGGCGATCGACAACAGCAGCGTCAGCAGGGCCGACAGCAGCAGGAACTGTTGGGATCGCTGCAGCGACTTGCCGAGCGCGCTGCCGGACTCCTGCAGCCCGAACCAGCGCTGATCCGGCGTCAACTGCGGCGTCAGCCGCTCCTCGTAACGCTGAATATCCGGCTCGGCGCCGGCGAACATGTAGCGGTAGGTCAGGCGACTGCCCGGCTGCACCGCGCCGGTCTTATCGACGTCCGCCAGGTTGATCATGATGCGCGGCGCGGTCTGGAACGGGTTGAAGCCGGCGTCCGGTTCCTGAATGATTTCACCGGCGATGCGCAGCGTGGTGTCGCCCACCTCGAGCGAATCCCCCACTTTCACGTTCAGCAGCGCCAGCAGACGCGGCGCTACCAGCACGCTGCCCGGTTCGGGCTTGATGTTGGCCGGGCGCGTTTCCAGCTTGCCATACAGCGGATAGGCCAAATCGGTGGCTTTCACGTCCGCCAGCTGCGGCCGGTCACCGGCATAGGTCATGGTGGTGAACGACAGCTGGCGGCTCAGCGTCAGCCCCTGCTGTTGCGCGTCCAGCAGCCAGCCTTCCGGCACCGGATGCGCGCTGCGCAGCACCCGATCGCCGGCGATAAAATCGCGGCTCTGCTGGCTGAGCCCTTTGTCCATGCGATCGCTGATGCTGCCCAGCGCCAGCACGCAGGCCACGGAGAGCGTCAACGCCAGCCAAACGATCAGCAGCGACGGCGAGCGCCATTCGCGCCAGAACCAGCGCCAGATCATGCTTCCTCCCACAGCTTGCCTTCGCGCAGCCGCAGCCGCCGCTGGCAGCGCGCCGCCAGGGTTTCGTCATGGGTCACCAGGATCAGGGTGGTGTCAAAATCGCGGTTGAGAGAAAACAACAGGTCGGCGATGCGATCGCCGGTCTGGCGATCGAGGTTGCCGGTCGGTTCATCGGCGAACAGCACTCGCGGCCGTCCGCTGAAGGCGCGCGCCAGTGCCACGCGCTGCTGCTCGCCGCCGGACAGCTGCGCCGGCAGGTGATCGAGCCGTTTGCCCAATCCCAGCTGTTCCAGCAGCTGCACCGCCTGCTCGCGGCTCTGCCTGTCGCTCTCGCCGCGCAGCAGCGCCGGCAGTTGCACGTTTTCCAGCGCGTTCAGCGTCGGCACCAGCATGAACGACTGAAACACGAAGCCGACGTTCCTGGCGCGCAGCGCGGCGCGGCCTTCTTCGTCCAGCGCGGTCAGCGACTCGCCCAGCAGGCGCACCTCGCCCTCGCTGCCGTCATCCAGCCCGGCCAAAATGCCCAGCAGGGTCGATTTCCCCGATCCGGATTCGCCGATCAGGGCGATCGTCTGCGCGGGTTTGACAAGCAGCTCGACTCCGGTAAGGATGGTGAGCTGATGCTCACCCTGACCAACGTGTTTACTAAGATGATGAACTTCAAGAACGTTTTCCGCTGGCATCTTCCCTTCCTTTTGCTGTTGGGATTATTCAGTTTACGCGCTGTCGCCGCCGATACCTTATTGATTTTGGGCGACAGTTTAAGCGCCGGCTACCGCCTGCCGATCGAGCGGGCCTGGCCGACGCTGTTGGCCGAACAGTGGCAGAAAAAACCGGGCGCGCCGCAGCTGGCCAACGCCAGCATCAGCGGCGACACCGCCGCACAGGGGCTGGCGCGTCTGCCCGCGCTGCTGAAACAGCATCAGCCGCGCTGGGTGCTGATCGAGCTGGGCGCCAACGACGGCCTGCGCGGTTTCCCGGCGCAGGACGTACAGCGCGATCTCGGCCAGATCATCACGCAGGTGCAGCAGGCCGGCGCACAGCCGCTGCTGATGCAAATTCGCATCCCGCCGAACTACGGCCGCCGCTATACCGAGGCGTTCAGCGCCGTCTATCCGGCGCTGGCCAAACAGTTCAACATTCCGCTGCTGCCGTTCTATATGGAACAGGTGGTGGTGAAGCCGGAATGGATGCAGGATGACGGATTGCACCCCAATGGGGACGCCCAGCCGTTTATCGCCACCTGGATGGCGGAGCGCCTGGAACCGCTAGTAAAACATGAGTCTAACTAAATTAGGGTCGTACACTAGGTAAAGTTATGCAAAAAGCAGTATTGATAACCGGCTGCTCCAGCGGAATTGGATTGATTGCGGCGCAGGATCTGCGCAACCGCGGCTACCGGGTGCTGGCCGCCTGCCGCAAGCCGCAGGACGTGGAAAACATGCGCCAGCTCGGGCTGGAAGGCATCGAGCTGGATCTGGACGACAGCGCCAGCGTCGAGCGCGCCGCCGCCGAAGTGATCGCGCTGACCGGCGGCCGCCTGTACGGCCTGTTCAACAACGGCGGCTTCGGCGTTTACGGCCCGCTCAGCGGCATCTCGCGCAGCCAGCTGGAGCGGCAGTTCGCCACCAACCTGTTCGGCACCCACCAGTTGACCCAGCTGCTGCTGCCGGCGATGTTGCCGCACGGCGAAGGGCGCATTATCCAGACCAGCTCTGTGATGGGCCTGGTCTCCAGCGCCGGGCGCGGCGCCTACGCCGCCAGCAAATTCGCGCTGGAAGCCTGGTCGGACGCGCTGCGCATGGAGCTGCACGGCAGCGGCATTCAGGTCAGCCTGATCGAACCGGGGCCGATTTCCACCCACTTTAGCCAGAACGTCAATCAGACGCAGAGCGACAAGCCGGTGCATAACCCCGGCATCGCCAAGCGCCTGACGCTGCCGCCGGAGGCCATTCTGCCCAAGCTGCGCCACGCGCTGGAAAGCCCGCGCGCCAAACTGCGCTACCCGGTGACCCTGCTGGCGCACGCGATGAGCGTGCTGCGCCGCATTCTACCGGGCCGCTGTCTGGATTGGCTGCTGCGCAGCAACGCTTAATTCGCCCGCCGGGGTTGAAGAATGGCGGCGCGCCCCCATCTACACCCCATGGCTCCGCACGATCAGAGAGAAAAAAGATGCTAGCTCAAGCTGTTGTTGATATTAACGAAACTAACCTGCACCAGACGCTGGAACAATCGATGTCCATTCCGGTGCTGTTCTACTTCTGGTCCGAGCGCAGCCAACACTGCCTGCAGCTCACGCCGGTGCTCGACAAACTGGCGGCGGAATACGCCGGCCAGTTCATTCTGGCCAAGGTGGACTGCGACGCCGAACAGATGATCGCCTCCCAATTCGGGCTGCGCTCCATTCCGACCGTCTACCTGTTCAAAGACGGTCAGCCGGTCGACGGCTTCCAGGGCCCGCAGCCGGAAGAAGCGATCCGCGACTTGCTGCAGCGTTTCCTGCCGAAGGAAGAAGATCTGAAACTGGCGCAGGCGCAGGAACTGCTGGCCGCCGGCAACGCTGCCGAAGCGCTGCCGCTGCTGAAAGACGCCTGGCAGAGCAGCCAACAGCGCAGCGACATCGGCCTGACCCTGGCCGAAACCCAGATCGCGCTCAGCCGCAGCGAAGACGCCGAAGCGGTGCTGGCAACCATCCCGCTGCAGGATCGCGATACCCGCTATCAGGGCCTGGTGGCGCAGATTGAACTGTTGAAGCAGGCGGCGGACACGCCGGAAATCCAACAGCTGCAACAGCAGGTACAGCAGCAGCCGGGCAACGTCGAGCTGGCGGTGCAGCTGGCGCTACAGCTGCATCAGGTCGGGCGTAACGAAGAAGCGCTGGAACTGCTGATGGGGCATCTGAAGAAAGATCTGGCCGCCGCCAACGGCAACGCGCGCAAGACCCTGATGGACATTCTGGCCGCGCTCGGCACCGGCGACGCGCTGGCCGCTAAGTATCGCCGCCAGCTGTACTCCCTGCTGTACTGATATACCCTTCGTCTTTCCAGCCGCATCGTTGTTGGCTGCACGTTCGAACCCCAGTCACTTAGTTATCTAAGCTCCTGGGGTTTCTCACGTTTGCCGCCTAGACGCAACTGGAAATCCATTGGGTATATGTGTTGTCCCAAAGTAAATATTGAAGGGTATCCCCTAAATAGTTCGAGTTGCATCAAGGCGGCAAGTTTGTAAGTCCCCGGGAACTTACTCAAGTAAGCGACCGGGGCGCGCAAACGCAGCCAACACAGATGCAGCTTGAAATATGACGGGGATATCAGCGATAGACCCGCACCCCGCCTTCCACGCCCGCCGGGCTGAACAACACCTGCCACAGCTGAATGTTGCGCGAACGGAACGCGCCGGCGCAGGCGTTCAGGTAATAAGTGAACATGCGTTCGAAGCGCTCGGAATAGCCGCCGGCCAACTCTGGCCACGCCCGTTTGAAGTTCTCCAGCCAGGCCATCAGCGTGCGATCGTAATCGGCGCCAAAGTTGTGCCAATCCTCCATCACGAAACGCCCTTCGCTGGCCTCGGCGATATGCCGCACCGAAGGCAGGCAGCCGTTGGGGAAGATGTATTTGTCTATCCAGGCGTCGACGTTGAGATCGGTCTGATTGGAACCGATAGTGTGCAGCAGGAACAGGCCGTCGGGCTTCAGGTTGCGCGCCGCGACGCTGAAATAGGTCTCGTAGTTTTTCGGCCCGACGTGCTCGAACATGCCGACCGACACGATGCGATCGAACTGGCGATCCAGATCGCGGTAATCCTGCAGCAAGATCTCGACGTCCAGCCCGGCGCAGCGTGCCTGCGCCAGCTTCTGCTGCTCGGCCGAAATGGTCACGCCGTGCACCGAGACGCCGTAGTTTTGCGCCGCAAACTGCGCCAGCCCGCCCCAGCCGCAGCCGATATCCAGCAGCGTCATGCCCGGTTTCAGCTGCAGTTTCTCGCAGATCATCCGCAGCTTGGCCTGCTGCGCCTGCTCGAGCGTCTGCGCCTCTTTCCAGTAACCGCAGGAGTATTGCATGTAGGGATCGAGCATCGCCCGGAACAGGTCGTTGCCGATGTCGTAGTGCTCTTTGCCCACCTGCCAGGCGCGCTTGCGCGATTGGCGGTTGAACAGCCGGGCATAGGCGATGCGCGCGATGTCGCTCAGGCTTTTCGGCAGCCGCTCATCGACGCCGGCCTGCAGAATGCGGGTGAACAGCATGTCCAGCCGTTCGCACTCCCACCAGCCGTCCATATAGCCTTCGCCGAAACCGAGCGAGCCTTCCTGCAAAATGCGTTTGAACAGCGCCGGGTTGTGCACCCGGATATCCCAGGCGCGCGGGCCGTTGATGGCGACGCCGGCTTCCGCCAACATCTCCTCCACAATGCGATACCAGCGATCCTTCTTCTGGGCGAGTTCATCAACACTGAGCGAATCCATAACAATCCTTGGCCGAAATGTCATTTCAAAAAGCATAGTCGCAAATAAAAATGACAAATTTTTGACGGTAAACACCGGGGTGTTTTTACTCTAGCCAAGGCGAGCAACATCATGAAATGAATAAAAATTATTGAAATCATGCCATTTAGGCATACTTATCCGCGCCAGCGCGGGCGCGGATAAACCGACGGCGGCTAAGGCAAAATAGAGGTGCCGGCCTGGCCCGCCAGCACCGCGTCGATATCCTGCAGGCCACCGATATGGGCCGTGCGCCCGGTACGATCGACGAAGCGGCTGACCGCCATGATCTTCGGCCCCATGGCGCCGTCCGCCACCGCCATCGGCGCCAGCTCCTGCGTGGTGGCGCGCCGAATGGCGCGCTGGCGCGGCGTGCCCCACTCCTGATACACCGCGTCGGCGTCGGTGAGGATCACCAGATGATCGGCTCCCACCTGCTCCGCCAACAGCGCCGCCGCCAGATCTTTGTCGATCACCGCTTCGCTGCCCGTCAGCCCACGCTCGCCGGCGATCATCGGGATGCCGCCGCCGCCGTTGCAGATCACGATGTGCCGCTGCGCCAGCAGCAGCGTGATCGCCTCGATGTCGAGGATCTTTTGCGGTGCCGGCGAAGGCACCACCCGGCGGATGTAGTTGCCGTCCGCCTTCAGCGTCCAGCCGTATTTGGCCTCCAGCGCCTGCCGCTGTTCCGGCGCATACACCGGCCCGATGAACTTGCTCGGCGCCAGATAATCCGCATCCTGCGCATCCACCAGCACCCGCGTCAGCAGCGTGGACACCGGCTGCTGCGGATGGCTGGCGCTCAACTGCTGCGCCAGCATATAGCCGATCATGCCCTGGCTTTCGGCCACCAGAATATCCAGCGGATAGGGCGGCACGTCGCGGTACGCCAGGTTCTGCAACGCCAGCAGCCCCACCTGCGGCCCGTTGCCGTGCACGATGGCGATGCGGTATTTCTGCGCCAGCTTGCCAATGGCGTCGGCGATGAGGGTGATGCTCTTATACTGATTTTCCGCAGAGAGCACGGCTCCGCGCTGCAACAGGGCGTTGCCGCCCAACGCAATGACCAAGGTTTTCATGGTTTGCACCCGTAGTTGAAATCATACCGTCCCGGCCGGATCCGCGATCCGGCCCTCGTGTTCACACCGCGCGCCGCACAGTGCGTTAATCGTCGTCATCCCCAGCCACACGCCCAGCAGCGTGTCCGCTCCCGAAAAGTGCCCCAGGCTCAGCACCGCTTCCACCGCCGCCGATACCTCTTCAGGCGCCCGCAGCCCCAGCGCCAACGCATGCAGCGGCGTGGCGAACACGCCCTGCTCGGCGTAACGCAGGTAATGCGCGCTCACCAGCGTGGTCAGCGCGTCCAGCGGTGGCGTTTGGGCGAAAAACGGCGCCAGCCCGGCGACCTGAATGCGGCTGTCGAGGTGCGCGCTCAGCAGCAGGCCGAGCAAGGTGTCGTCGTTGCTCGGCGTCAGCCCCGGCCCCTTGCCCAGCGCCTGGCGCCAGTCGACCGTGTCGCCCCGCAGCCAACGGGAAAAATCCCGCGCCAGCGCGGCCGGCTCCGGCGTTAACGGCCGCTTCACCAATCGGCCCAGCTCGCCGTGTAACCCGCACTGCGCCGTGCAGCGCTGCAATACCGCCGTCAGCGGCCGATCGGCAATGGCCGCGCGCGATGTCAGCGCCAGATCCCGCGCCGCCGCGGCGGGCCGCACCAGGAGCGCATCCAACGTGATGCCTGCGGCGGAGAAGGCGCAGCGCCCTACGGACGGCACCATACGCCGCACGCGATCGAAATCCCGCGCGCTGAGCTGCCACCCCATCGGGCTCAGGCCGCTGCCGGCGCGGTGCAGCGTCAGCAGCCGCGCGCGTTCCGTCAGGAAATTGATCGCGTTGTTGAAGCTGCCGACGCAGCGCAGCGCGCCGTAGTCTTGCGTCGCATGGCGGCTGCCGGCCAACGCGATAATGTCCATACGCCCCTCCGTTCGCTTACGCCGTGATGCCGAGCTTATCGGCCAGCGCTTCGATCGCTTTCTCGAAGCAGCCGAGCGGCGCGCGCACCGTGCCGGCGCCAATTTGCCCGACCCCGGCTTCGCGGTGGGCGATGCCGGTGTTGATCAGCGGCGTGATGCCGGTTTCCACCACCCGGCGCGCATCCAGCCCCAGGCAGGCGCCCTGGAAGTCCCAGGTCGGGATCTGCAGCATCATGTTGCGCTCGAGGTAGATCTCCGCCATTTCCTCGGAGATGTCGGTGGCGGCGCTCATGCCGCCGGAAGCCCCGACGAAGCGCGTCACGCCCGGTGCCGCGACCATCGCCGCGCCGCCAATGCCGAAGGTTTCGGTGATCGCGCTGTCGCCGATGTCCGGGTTGGCGTCCGCCTGGCTGAAGCCGGAGAAGAACAGCCCTTCCGGCGTATTGACGGGGGCGGTGAACCAACGATCGCCCATCCCGCTGATCTTGATACCGAAGTTCTTGCCGTTGCGGGTCATTACCGTGACGATGGTGCCCTGCTCAATCTCGGCCCCGGCGTCCATCGCCGCCTTGCAGTAGGCCATCGCCAGATTGAGGAAGAACTGATCGGTGATGCTGAGGAACTGCATCACCTGCGCCAGCTCCGCCTTATCGCGCGGCAGCAGGCTAATCTCCGGCGCCAGCCTGCGCATCAGCAGCGCCGAGGCCGCGATATTGCGCTGGTGGAATTCGTCCCCCATGCTGATCGCCTGCGCCATCAGCGCGGTCAGATCGATCCCCTCCTCCAGCGTCGCCAGTACCGCTTTCAACACCGGGGCCAGCGAGTCGCGCATCCAGCGCAGGCGATGCTGCACGTCCTCGCCGTAGGCGCCGAAGCGCATCACCTTGCCGATGCCTTCGTTCATGTTGCAGTAGGCGTAGTTGCCGTGAACGGTGTTCCTGACCACTACCATCGGCATGTGGGCCGAGGTGATGCCGCCCATCGGCCCCACCGCGCTCACGCTGTGGCACGGGATGAACTCGATCTCCCCCTGCTCCAGCAGCGCCAGCGCCTGCTGCTCATCCTGCGCCCAGCCTTCGAACAGGCAGGCGCCGATGCAGGCGCCGCGCACCGGGCCGCTCATCTCTTGCCAGGTGACCGGCGGGCCGGCGTGCAGCAGCTTGCGTCCTTCGGCCAGCTGCGGGATCAAACGGTGCGCCAGATCCACATCCTGCCAGTGCGGGCGCGCCTCGCGGATACGGGCGATAACGGCGGCGTTTGCTTGCTCAATCGTTGCGTACATAGCGGTTCCTTACTTTAATTTTTTCAAGATGTTGGCTAATCGTTGATCGCCACCGGCCACCGGCGCCCACTGGTAGTGCACCACCGGGATGTCGCTGGTTTGCAGGTCATCGGCGAAGCTGCGCAGCCCGGCGTTGATCACCGCGACGCCGTCCAGCAAGGCCGGCCGTTCGCGTTCAGGTGCGGGTAAGACGGGGGTAATCAGCTGGTGCGCCAGCGCGACCGCCGCCGGCAGCGACGGCATCACTGCGATGCCGGCTTCCTGCAGGGTGGCGATTTGCCGCGAGCGCTGCTGCGGATCCTGTTCGGTGCCGGTGACGGTGGCGATCGCCGCCAGCGGGTGGGCCGCGCCGCGCGCCGCGCGCACGTTGGCCACCTCGGCCGCCAGCGACGCCGCCGGATCGTCCTGAGCGCCGAAGCCGATCACCACATCCAGCAGCAACACGCCGGTCTGCGGCTGCTGTGCCAGGCGGGCGATTTCTTGATTGCGGGCGGTCGGGTCAATCATCGGGTGCGGGCGCCCCTGGGTATAAAAGTCATCGCCCATGTCGATGATGCGATGGCCGTCGGCCACCAGCATGGCGCCGCGCGGGTGCTCGCTATCCACCGGCAGGGACAGTTTTTCCGCCAGCAGCATCGCGCATTCGGCCGCCAGCGTGCCGCCGGCATACAGCCCGGCGATTTTGCCGCCGGGCACCGCGGGCTGCTGCGCCGCCTGTTGCTGCACGTAGCCCAGCATCGCCGCCAGCCGCGCCGCTTCATCCAGCGTGGCGGCGAACGTGATGTTGCCCTCCTGACGCACGGCGGACTGCGCGCCGAGGAACAGCGCCACCACCGGCTTGCCGAGCGCTTTCATCTCGTCAATCACCCGCTGGCGCACCTCGGGCGCCGGCGGTTTGGACACGAACGCCAGCACCAGACTCTGCGGATCCGCCGCCAGCATGCGCAGCGCGCTGATGGCGCTGATGCCGCCGATCTCCGCCGTCAAATCCCGCCCGCCGAGGCCAATGGCGTGCGAGATGCCCTGGCCCGCCAGGGTAATTTGCGAAATCAGCTCCTGAATGCCGGTGCCGGAGGCGCCCACCACGCCGATAGATCCAGCGGGTGCCACGTTGGCGAACGCCAGCGGCGCGCCGGCGATGCAGGCGGTGCCGCAGTCCGGCCCCATCACGATCAGCCCGCGTTCGCGCGCCTTGGTTTTCAGCGCCACTTCCTGCGCCGGGCTGACGTTGTCAGAGAACATCATCACGTTGCAGCCGTCTTCCAGCGCGCTATCCGCCAGCTCCGCCGCGTATTCGCCGGCGATCGAGATCAGCGCCAGATTGGCGGCGGGCAGCTTCTGCCTGGCGGTGCGCCAGCTGCGCGCCCGCAGCAGTTTTTTGCCACCCTGGCTCCCCTGCGCAATCGCCTTGAGCGCCGTCTCCAGCGCCGCGCCGATCTCCTCGGCGATCGTCTCGTCGGCGGACTCCGCCTTGATCGCCACGCAAATATCGTTCGGCGTCGCTTCGCTAAACTGCGGGTGCCAGAAACCGGTCACCTCCAATAAGGATTTATTGGCCGGTGTCCCCATCATGACGGATATTTCCTCGACCTTGGGAGATTCACTGAGTTTGCGGGAGATCAACATCAGGCTGACGGAATCCTGAAAGCTCCCCTTTTTAATAAAAGCATGGATCATGGTGATATCCTTAAGACAGCATTTAATAATATCGGCAATATTTCCCGCACCGGCGGCGCGGCGACGCATTGAATTCAGCGAAAAGGTTAATTATCAAGCTACAAATTAAAATCGTGCCCCGAGGTGAGTACGGTCACACTTTATCCATTGTTAGAAAAAATAACTTAATCACCTGAATATTAGTTAATCCAGAAGGGAAAAAGCATTTATAAAAAAACTTCTAACAATGGCGATTTAATTCAACAAATTTTTAATCCAATCGGATAAAACGCATCTGGATCACATTATTCCCCCCCGGTATTTATACATTACAACGCAGAGGCGAATTAAATAAACCGTAGTGATAAAAGGACTGTATATGAAGGTCTCTAAACAACAATTACATCAGCTTATCCAGCAAAAAATTCACGCCGCCGGCCTGAGCCAGGAACACGCCGGCATCGTCGCCGACGTGCTGGTTCATGCCGATGCGCGCGGCATTCATTCTCACGGCGCGGTCAGGGTCGAATACTATTCCGAACGCATCAGCAAAGGCGGCACCAATAATCACCCGCATTTCACCTTTGAGAAAACCGGCCCCTGCAGCGCCATTTTCGACGGCGACAACGGCGCCGGGCACGTGGCGGCCAAGCTGAGCATGGATCGCGCCATCGAGATGGCGAAAGAGAACGGCGTGGCGGTGGTGGGCGTGCGCCGCATCGGCCACAGCGGGGCGCTGTCGTACTTCGTGCAGCAGGCGGCGCGCGCCGGCATGGTCGGCATTTCGCTGTGCCAGTCCGATCCGATGGTGGTGCCGTACGGCGGCGCCGAGGTCTACTACGGCACCAACCCCATCGCCTTCTCCGCGCCGGGCGAAGGCGACGAGCTGATCACCTTCGATATGGCCACCACCGTGCAGGCCTGGGGCAAAGTGCTGGACGCCCGCTCGCGCAACGCCGCCATCCCCGACACCTGGGCGGTGGACGCCGAGGGCAAGCACACCACCGATCCGTTCGCCGTCAGCGGGCTGCTGCCGATCGCCGGGCCGAAAGGCTACGGCCTGATGATGATGGTCGACGTGCTGTCGGGCATTTTGCTCGGCCTGCCGTTCGGCAAACACGTCAGCTCGATGTATCACGATCTCAGCGCCGGCCGGGAATTGGGGCAATTGCATATCGTCCTGAATCCGGGTTATTTCACCAACGAATCGGCGTTCCGTAAAAATATCAGCCAGGTCATGAAAGAGTTGAATGCCGTTAAGCCGGCGCCGGGCGTCAGCAAAGTGCTTTATCCAGGGCAGAACAGCCATGCGCGTGAAATGGAAAGCGAGAAAAACGGTATCGAAATCGTCGACGATATTTATCAATACTTAATTTCAAATGCTATTTACCAGCGTTCTTACGACCATAAAGATCCCTTCGCCAGTTAACGCACTCTTATTATCGTGGGCTTTTTACGCCGCGGCTCGCGGTTGATATTTCTGAGCCGGGGAGAAAAAAGAAAACCTTCATCAGCGCGCTCAGCGCAATAGGTCGGCCGGCGGCGAATAGCCTCCGCCCTGGCCGCATCGCCGCTGAGACACAACATGCGGGCAGGTAAACATGAAAGACTTCCAACAAGAAATCCGTGATATTTCCGGCTGGTTATCGAAAATCGGCGCCGACCCCAGCGGCGGCATGACGCGTCTGCTTTATACCCCGGAATGGATCGAAGCGCAGCACGCGCTGAAAACCACCTTCGAGGCCGCCGGGCTGAGCACCCATTTTGATGCGGTCGGCAACCTGTTCGGCCGACTGGAGGGCAGCAAATACCCCGACCAGGTGATTCTCTCCGGTTCGCACATCGACACGGTGGTCAACGGCGGCAACCTCGACGGCCAGTTCGGTATCGAAGCCGCCTTCATGGCGATCAAACACCTCAAAGACACCTACGGTCCGCCGCTGCGCAGCCTGGAAGTCATCGCGCTGGCGGAAGAAGAAGGCAGCCGCTTCCCTTATGTGTTCTGGGGCAGCAAGAACATCGTCGGCCTGGCCCGGCGGGAAGACGTGCAGCACATTACGGACGCCAAGGGCGTCGGCTTCGTCAACGCCATGCACGACGCCGGTTTCGATTTCCCTCCGCCGCATCAGCCGCTGCGCAGCGACATCGCGGCCTTCGTCGAGATCCATATCGAACAGGGCAAGGTGCTGGAAACCGAAGGCAAAACCATCGGCGTGGTGACCAGCATCGTTGGCCAACGGCGTTATGACGTGCGGCTGCAGGGCGAAGCCAACCACGCCGGCACCACCCCGATGAGCTACCGCCGGGATACCGTGCACGCCTTCAGCCGCATCTGCTGCGAATCGATCGCCAAGGCGCGCGCCGAGGGCGACCCGCTGGTGCTGACCTTCGGCAAGGTGGAGCCGAAGCCGAACACCGTCAACGTGGTGCCGGGCTTCACCCACTTCACCCTCGACTGCCGCCACACCGATCAGGCCGCGCTGCTGCGCTTCACGCAGGAGATCGAGCAGGATATCCAGCGCATCTGCGCCGAGATGGGCATCGAGGCCGAGATCGATCTGTGGATGGACGAAGCGCCGATCCCGATGAACGAACAGCTGGTGGCCTGCGTCAGCCGCCTGTGCGAAACGCAGCGGCTGAATTACCGCATGATGCACAGCGGCGCCGGACACGACTCGCAAATCTTCGCCCCGCGCGTGCCGACGGTGATGATGTTCGTGCCGAGCATCGCCGGCATCAGCCATAACCCGGCGGAAAAAACCGCCGTCGCCGATTTGAACGAAGGGGTGAAAATCCTGGCGCAGACGCTGTATCAGCTGGCCTACACCGAACAGGGGGCCGAGGCATGAGCAACGACATCGACCCGCGCTACTGGAAAAAGATCGTCGTCGTGCTCTGTCTGGGCTGGGCGGTGATCTGGATCTATCGCACCGTCCTGACGCCGATCTTCCCCGAGATCCAACAAACCATCGGCGCGCACTCCAATGCGGAAATGGGGCTGATCGCCAGCTTCTACTTCTTCGCCTACACCGGGATGCAGATCCCGGCAGGCATCCTGGTGGACAAATTCGGCAAGAAGGTGGTGCTGATCCCGGGCTTCTGTCTGTTCATCATCGCCACGCTGCTGATCGGCAACGCCACCAGCCTGACCATGGTCTATGCCGGCAGCCTGCTGGCGGGCATGGGCTGCGGCTCTTACTACGGCTCGGCCTACTCCCTGTCGTCGGAGAATATCCCGCTGGAACGCCGTGGCCTGGCAACCGCGGTGATCAACAGCGGCTCGGCGCTCGGCATGGCCATCGGCCTGATCGCCTCCAGCCTGCTGGTGAAAAGCTTCAACATGAACTGGCAGATCATGCTGTTCATCATCACCGGCCTGCTGGTAGTGATGACGCTGGTGTTCGCCGTGGTCATCAAAGGCTCGCAGCCTCACGCCCCGGCGGCCGTCAGCCAGACCGTTGCGCCGACGGCTGCGGAGCCCGAGGAGGACGGCCAGCCCAGCGGCCTGTTCAGCCTGCGCATGATCTCCGCCTACGCGATGTACTTCGCCACCTGCTACGGCTACTACATGATAGTCACCTGGCTGCCCTCGTTCCTGCAGCAAGAGCGCGGCTTTGAAGGGGTGGCCATCGGCTTCTCCTCCGCCCTGGTGGCGTTCGCCTCGGTGCCGGGCGCGCTGTTCTTCAGCCGCATGTCCGACCGTTTCCGCAACAAGAAGGTGCAGCTGATCATTTTCCTCGAGCTGTGCGCGGCGGTGATGCTGGTTTGCACCGTCATTTCGCCGGACTCCACCATGCTGCTGATCAGCCTGATCCTGTACGGGTTGCTGGGCAAGCTGGCGGTCGATCCGATCATGATCTCCTTCGTCGCCGACAACGCGCCGAAGAAAGGCTATGGCACCAGCTTCGGCGTGTTCAACTTCTTCGGCATGTCCTCGTCGGTGATCGCCCCCTTCCTGACCGGCGTGATCTCCGACAGCACCGGCTCCAAGGTGATGGGCTTTTACATCTCCGCCGCCATCCTACTGGTGGGCACCGCCATTTTCTTCACCGTCAACGTCTTGATGAAACGCACTACGCCAACCCGAACGGCCACCGAGGCCTGACGGCGCTTTTTTACCGGGCGCCGCCGCGGCGCCCTTTCAACGATCAGGAGAATCAACGTGGGTTACTTCAACAATCAAACCGGATATCCAACCGACATTCTGTCAACGCGCGCCATCATCAAACGCGGCAACTATGCGCTGATCCCGCCGAACGGCCTGGTGCGCAACGTCATTCCCGGTTTTGAAAACTGCGACGTCACCATCTTGTCGACGCCGAAACTGGGCGCCACCTTCGTCGATTATCTGGTAACGCTGCACGACTGCGGCCGCAACACCAAAGGCTTTGGCGGCGAAGAGATCGAAACCTTCGTGTACGTCATCGACGGCGCCATCACCGCTTCCGCCGACGCCACCGACTACCCGCTGACCGCCGGCGGCTATCTTTACTGCCCGGCGGGCGTCACCCTGCGGCTGGAAAACGCCAACGGCGGCCAATCCAGCCGCCTGTTCCTCTACAAGCGCCGCTACCAGCGCATCAAGGGTTACGAGGCGCACGTGGTCAGCAACAACGTCGCCAACCTGGAAAAGATCCACTACGAAGGCATGAGCGAGGTGATCCTGCAGGATCTGCTGCCGAAAGATCTGGGCTTCGACATGAATATGCACATCCTCTCCTTCGCCCCCGGCGCCAGCCACGGCTACATCGAGACCCACGTGCAGGAGCATGGCGCCTACATTCTCAGCGGCGCCGGCGTGTACAACCTGGACAATGAATGGATGCCGGTGAAGCAAGGCGACTATATCTTCATGGGTGCCTATGTGCAGCAGGCGGGCTATGCGGTGGGCCAGGAAACCTTCAGCTACATCTACTCCAAGGACTGCAACCGCGACGTCGAGCCGTAAGCGCTTCGCCGCCAAAACCAAGGCCACCTGCTCGCGCAGCGTGGCCTTCTTTTTTATCCCAATCGCCGGCCGATGCGCATCGCGCGGGCGACGTTGGCGGCGCTGCGCTGCAGGTTGAGCTCCCCTTGCGACAGCGCGACCGCCAGCGTGCTCAGGCGCGGCAGAATGCTGAACATCGCGTCGATCCCCTGCGCGTGCAGCGCCTCCGCCCCTTCCTCCACCACGCCGGCCAGCGCGATGACCGGCAAACCGCGCGCCCGCGCCAGACGGGCGACGCCGGACAGCGCCTTGCCGCCCAGCGTTTGGCTGTCGATGCGCCCTTCGCCGGTGATCAGCAGATCGGCCTCCGCCAGCGCCTGCTCCAGGCCCAGCGCCGCCATCACGATCTCGATGCCCGGCTTCAGCGTTGCGCCGAGAAACACCTGGCAGGCGATCCCCATGCCGCCCGCCGCCCCGCCGCCGGCTTCGTGCCGCACGTCGCGCCCGGTGCTCTGGCGGATCACCTCGGCATACTGCGTCAGGCCCTGTTCCAACTGCGCCACCATCGCCGCTGTCGCCCCCTTCTGCGGCCCGAACACCGCCGCCGCACCGCGCGGCCCCACCAGCGGATTGTCTACGTCGCAGGCGACCTCGATCCGGCACTGCCGCAGGCGCGCATCCAGCGTACTGAGATCGATTCCGCTCAGCGTCGCCAGCTCGCCGCCGCCCCACGGCAGCGCCTTGCCGTCCGGGCGGTAGAAGCGCCCGCCCAGCGCCTGCACCATGCCGACGCCGCCATCCACCGTGGCGCTGCCGCCGATGCCGAGGATCAGGTGGCGAATGCCCTGATCCAACGCATGCCGGATCAGTTCACCGGTGCCGTAGCTGGTCGCCAGCAGCGGGTTACGGCGCGCCGTCGGCGTCAGCATCAATCCACTGGCCGCCGCCATTTCGATCACCGCCGTCTTGCCGTCGCCGCTGATGCCGTAAAACGCCGCCACCCGTTCCCCCAGCGGCCCCGTTGCGGCCACGCTCACTTTGCGCCCGCCGGTGGCGGCCACCAGCGCGTCCACCGTGCCTTCGCCGCCGTCGGCGATCGGCAGGCAGACGCACTCGGCATCGGGATAAACCTCGTGGAAGCCGCGCGCGATCGCCCGCGCCGCCCGCTCCGCGCTGACGCTTTCTTTAAATGAATCCGGTGCAATAACAATTTTCATGCTGCCTCCTTTATTCGGGTCGAAATAAAAATGGCCATGCCTTCCTCCGCTGAAATAATCAGATGAGAAATGCATGGCGAAATAAAATAAAACTGTTGCCGACTATTTAATGAAGATGAAGGGAAGCGTTATTTATTGACCCATTTCGCCGGCACGCTGTAGGTTAATATCGCCCCCAGTATCATCATCGTCGACAAGACGCACATCGCCGCCAAATTGCTGTGGGTCAGCTGTTTGAAATAGCCGATGATATAAGGCGAAATAAAACCGCCGATGTTGGCGATGGAATTGATGAGCGCGATGCCCGCCGCGGCGCAGGTGCCGGTAAAGATGGCGTTCGGCAGGCTCCAGAACAGCGGCGACGGCACCAGGCTCGACGCCACCGCCACGCACAGCGCCGCCATCACCACGTGCTTGTTATCCGGGAACAGGCCGATGAAGATCAGCGACACCGCGGCGATGCAGAACGGCACGATGATGTGCCAGCGCCGCTCGCGATGCTTGTCCGAACTGCGCGCGGCCACCAGCATCGCCACCACCGCCAGCATGTACGGCAGCATGGTCAGCAGGCCGATATCCATCACCGAGGTCACGCCGGTGTCGCGAATGATGGTCGGCACCCAAAACGCCAGCCCGCCCTGGCCCATCACGGTGCAGAAGCAAATCAGCCACATTTTGGTGAACGCGGACGATCTCAGCATGCTTTTCATCGTCCACTCCTGCCCGCCGGCGGCACCCTGGCGCGGCGCGCTCTGCGCCATATCCTCTTTGATCAGCGCCTTCTCCTGCGGGCTGAGCCACTTGGCGCTCTGATAGGTGTTATCCAGGAAACAGAAGATGACGATGGCGATCAGCAGCGCGCGCGGGCCGCTGATAAAGAACAGCCACTGCCAGCCGGAGAGATTCATCAGGCCGTTCATGTGCTCGATGATCCACCCGCACAGCGGGCCGCCGATGATGTTGCTGACCGGGATGCCGCACACGAACAGCGCGGTCATCTTGGCGCGCTGGCTGGACGGGAACCACAGCGTCAGATAGAGGATCACGCCGGGGTAGAAGCCGGCCTCCGCCAGCCCCAGCAGGAAACGCGCCAGATAGAATTGCCAGGGGTTGGTGATAAAGATGCTCAGCATCGAAATCGCCCCCCACACCACCATCAGCAGCGCGATGATCTTTCTGGCGCCGTAGCGGCTCAGCAGAATATTACTGGGTACCCCGGCGATGATATAGCCGATGAAAAACACCCCGGCGCCCAGCCCGTAAACGGCTTCGGCCATCGAGACATTGCCGTTCAGAATATCGGGCATCATTTGAAATTTCGAAAACGAAATGCCAACCCGATCGAGATAACCGACGATATAGCTCACTAATAAAATGGGCATAATGCGCCAGGCGATTTTTCGATATAAACGGTTTTTGTCAGGGGCGGTAAGAATATCTTTATCAATAACAGCATTATCGGTTGCCATATTCAGTGTCTCCTCGGTTGGCATCCTGCTTTTTACTTTTTATTGTGCTGAATCATTTTTTATTGGATTGGCGGGGACCCTCTTTATTTATCATAAAGAGGGCGTTATTAATGTCGAACATCTCTGATTCTAACGATAAGCCGGCGAATTAAATGCCGGGGGTACTCTTAGCCGGCCACCCGGTGGTTGCCCATGATCTCCAGCGCCCGCACCAGCGCGGAGTGATCCAGTTCGCCGTCGCCATTGGCGGCGCAGACGTTGAACAGCTCCTGGCAGGTGGCGGTATTCGGCAGGCTGAGCGCCAGCGCCTTCGCGCCCTGCAGCGCCAGATTAAGATCCTTCTGGTGCAGCGAGATGCGGAACCCTGGCGCGAACGCCCGCTTGATCATCCGCTCGCCGTGCACCTCGAGGATGCGCGACGAGGCGAAACCGCCCATCAGGGCTTCGCGCACCCGGGCCGGATCGGCGCCGGCGCGCGAGGCGAAGACCAGCGCCTCGGAGACCGCTTCGATGGTCAACGCCACGATGATCTGGTTGGCGACCTTGCAGGTTTGCCCGTCGCCGTTGCCGCCGATCAGCGTGATGTTCTTGCCCATCAGCGCCAGCAGCGGCTGCACCCGTTCGAAGGTCGCTTCCTCGCCGCCCACCATGATGGTCAGCGTGCCCTGTTTGGCGCCCACTTCGCCGCCGGAAACCGGCGCGTCCAGGTACTGGGCGCCCAGCTGGTTGATGCGCTGCGCGAACCGCTTGGTCTCCAGCGGTGAAATGGAGCTCATATCCACCACCACTTTGCCGTTCAGCTTGCCGGCGGCGCAGCCGCGTTCACCGAACAGCACCTCCTCCACCTGCGGCGTATCCGGCACCATGATGAAGATCACGTCCGCCTCATCCGCCACCTGCTGCGGATCGCCGCAGGCAATGGCCCCTTGCTGCAACAGCGCCGCCGGCACCTGATGCCGGGTATGGGCGTAAAGCGTGTGCCCGCCCGCCAGCAGCTTTTCCGCCATCGGCGCGCCCATGATGCCCAGACCGATAAATCCCACTTTCATTTTCATCTCCTCAAGACAGGTATTTTTTAATCCATGACAGGCCGCTTTCCGTGGTGGTGAGCGGTTTGTATTCACAGCCGATCCAGCCGCGGTAACCCATGCGATCCAGCTGCGCGAAGATAAACTCGCAGTTGATTTCGCCGGTGCCCGGCTCGTGCCGCCCCGGGTTGTCGGCGACCTGAACGTGGTCGATCTTCGCCAGCAGGCGCTCAAGGGTCTGCGTCAGCTCTCCCTCCATGCGCTGCATGTGGTAAAGGTCGTACTGCAGATACAGGTTGGGGCTGCCGATCGCTTCGATCAGTTCGATCGCCTGCCGGGAGGTTTGCAGGTAGAACTGCGGCATGTCGTAGCGGTTGATCGGTTCGATCAGCAGGCGGATATTCTGCCGCGCCAGAGTGTCGGCGGCGTAGCTCAGGTTCTCCTTCACCCGTTCGTCGGTGGTATGGCGGCCGACGGCGGGATCCGGATTGCCGATCAGGCAGTTGATGCGATCGCAGCCCAGCGCCTGCGCATACTCGATCGCGCGCCCGACGCCGTCGCGGAACTCCGCTTCGCGCCCCGGCAAGCAGGCGATGCCCCGTTCGCCCGCCGCCCAGTCGCCGGCCGGCAGGTTGAACAGCACCTGGCTCAGCCGATGCGCCTCCAGTTCGCTGCGCAGCGCGGCGATCGGGTAGTCATAGGGGAACATGTATTCCACCGCGCTAAAGCCCTGCTCCTTCGCCCGACGGAAGCGCTGCATGAAATCGACTTCGGTGAACAGCATGGACAGGTTGGCTGAAAATTTCGGCATGGTAAGTCTCCTCAACGATAATCAAAGAAGTTGACCGAGGTCGGCGCGTCTTCCGGCGTTGCCGCCACCGGTTCGAACTCGTTGACGTTATCCAGCTCGGTACCCATGGAAATATTGGTGACGCGCTCCAGGATGATTTCCACCACCACCGGCACCCGGTGCTGCTGCATCAGTTCCTGGGCCTGACGGAACGCCGGCGCGATCTCTTCCGGTTTGAACACCCGCAGCGCCTTGCAGCCCAGCCCTTCCGCCACCTTGACGTGATCGACGCCGTACTCGCCAATCTCCGCGTTGTTGATGTTTTCAAACGACAGCTGCACGCAGTAATCCATATCGAACCCGCGCTGCGCCTGGCGGATCAGCCCCAGGTAGGCGTTGTTCACCAGCACGTGGATATAGGGCAGCTTGAACTGCGCGCCGACCGCCAGCTCTTCGATCATGAACTGGAAATCATAGTCGCCCGACAGCGCGATCACCTTGCGCTGCGGATCGGCGGCGCACACGCCCAGCGCCGCAGGCAACGTCCAGCCCAGCGGGCCGGCCTGGCCGGCGTTGATCCAGTGACGCGGCTCGAAAACGTGCAGCATTTGCGCGGCGGCGATCTGCGACAGCCCGATGGTGGTGACGTAGCAGGCGTCGCGGCCGAAGGCACGGTTCATCTCTTCATACACCCGCTGCGGCTTGACCGGCACGTTGTCGAAGTGGGTCTTGCGCAGCAGCGTTTGCTTGCGCTGCAGACAGGCGGCGCACCAGGCGTCGCGATTCGGCAACTCGCCGCGCTCGAAGCGGCGCTTTGCCGTGTCCACCAGCATTTGCAGCGCGATGCGCGCGTCGGAAACGATGCCCAGATCCGGGCAGATCACCCGGCCAATCTGCGTCGGCTCGATATCGATGTGCACCACCTTGCGCCCGGCGGTGTACTTGTCCACCGAGCCGGTGTGGCGGTTGGCCCAGCGGTTGCCGATGCCGAACACCAGATCCGAATCCAGCAGGTTGGCGTTGCCGTAGCGATGCGAGGTTTGCAGGCCCGCCATGCCCGCCATCAGCGGGTGATCGTCCGGAATGGCGCCCCAGCCCATCAGCGTCGGGATCACCGGCACGTTGCAGATCTCCGCCAGCTGCTGCAGCAGATCCGCCGCGTCGGCGTTGTGAATGCCGCCGCCGGCGATGATCAGCGGCTTTTTCGCCGCGCACAGCAGATCCAGCGCTTTGTCGATCTGCGCCTGGGTGGCCGCCGGCTTATAGGCGGGCAGCGAAGAGTAGGTGTCCGGATCGAACTCGATCTCCGCCATCTGCACGTCGAAAGGCAGGTCGATCAGCACCGGGCCCGGCCGGCCGGAGCGCATCAGGTGGAACGCCTGCTGCAGCACGCGCGGCACCAGCGCCGGTTCCTGCACGGTGACCGCCATCTTGGTCACCGGCTTGGCGATCGATTCGATGTCTACCGCCTGAAAATCTTCTTTGTGCAAACGCGCACGCGGCGCCTGGCCGGTGATGCACAGGATCGGAATCGAATCGGCGGAGGCGGAGTAAAGGCCGGTGATCATGTCGGTCCCCGCCGGGCCGGAGGTGCCGATGCACACGCCGATATTGCCGGCGGCGGCGCGGGTGTAGCCTTCCGCCATGTGCGAGGCCCCTTCCACGTGCCGCGCCAGGTAGTGTTTGATGCCGCCGTGCCGCCGCATCGCATCGTAGAACGGGTTGATCGCCGCGCCGGGCACGCCGAACGCGGTGGTGATCCCTTCTTTTTCCAGCACGTGCATTGCCGCGTCTACCGCTCGCATAATTGCCATGTGATGCTCTCCTCAATTTATTGGAAAATTTTTCCAACTTAAAATTACGCTCAAAAAAACCCGTTTGCTCATCAAACGGGGAGTCTTGCTCCGCGCCGGTTCAGCCCGGCGCGCGACGTTTACGCCTTGCTGCGCGATTCGCCCAGCGCGGCGCTGATGTCTCTGGCCACTTCACCCACCAGTTCGCCCAGCTCCTTGAACCGCTCCTTGCCGACCCGCGAACTGGGCCCGGAGATGGAGATGGCGGCGATCACGTTGTTGTTGCGATCGAAAATCGCCGAAGCCAGGCAGTTCAGGCCGAGCGCGTGCTCTTCATCGTCGATGGTGTAGCCCTGTTCCAGCGACTGATGCAGATCCTTGCGCAGCAGGTTCACGCTGGTCAGCGTCTTCGGCGTATAGGATTGCAGCCCCGAACGCACGATCAGATCCAGCATCTCCTCTTCCGCCAGCGGGTACAGCAGCGCCTTGCCGGCGCCCGAGGCGTGCAGCGGCAAACGGCTGCCCAGCGGCGCGCACATGCGCACCATCGCCTGGCACTCGCATTGGCGAATCAGCACCGCGTCGAAATTGTTGCGGATCGCCAGGTTGGCGGTCTCACCGGACAGCAGCATCAGCCGGCGCATGAACGGCCCGGCCACCGATACCACGTCGCGATCGTTCATGTAAGCGGAACCGACGGTGAACGACTGAATGCCGATATGCCACCAGCCCAGCTGTGGATCCTGAAAGACGAATTCCGATTTCTCCAGCACTTTCAACAACCTGAAGGTGGTTGAAAGCGGCAGCTCCAGCTTTTCGGACAGCACGGAAACCGACGAACTCCCCCCGGCGTTGGCTAGGTACTGGAGGATCTCCAGCCCGCGATCCAACGCCTGCGCTCCTTTGGTGGCGCCGGCTTCGGTGGCGGGGCGTCCTTTCCTGCGTAATTCGGTCATTCAAGCTTCCTTTGTCAGTGACGGCATGGGTGACGCTATGATAAACGCCCAGCGCGGCGTGCGGCCAGCGCTATGCCAAAACTATGCGATACGGCTCCGGCAAGCGGCTGACCACGCAGTTGTCGGCGCCCGCGCGGTCGATGGTGAAAAAGTCGGTGACCTTCGCATAGGCGAACAGCGGGTGGTGCCAGACATTGCGATGATAGTTGATCCCCTGTTTGCCGTTGGTGATAAAGGCGCGCAGCGTGCCGACGGGGATGGTTTCGCCCGGTTCGGCAACGATCACCACGAAGCGTTCGCCGTTCATCGGCACAAAGGCCTGCGACGAGAGCGGATGCTTTTCCAACAGGGAAAAGGTCATCGGCAGATCGCAGGGTTCCGCCCGGTTGATGCTGGCCAGCACCCGGTTGCCGTCGGACACCTCTATCCTGGCGAGATCGTGATAACGCTCGGTTTTCCCGTCATTGATATGAAAGAAACGCGAGCCCTCTATCTGCAATACATCGCCATAAGGCGCAAAGGCCGCCGGCGTTAATTCTTCGATGACTAAATCCATGTGATTCTCCCAAGCGCATGACCCAGACGACGATTGAACGGCGATATTTCACCCAACGCCTTCACTCTAGACAGCGCGTGGTGAATTTGACAGCATTTTTTTGGAAAATTTTTCCACAATAAGATCGCCAGCACACTTTATGATCGAAGAGTAATATTAGTTGCCTTAAATCAATGAATTAAAAAACCGCCTGATTCATCATCGGGCAAAATGGGGCGGCGCATATTCATCGCTATCGGGTGATTCTGTGACCGGGATCGTGGGGTTGCGCTTTGCCGCTGCCTATCGCGCCGCAACATCAGTAGATTCTTCTCACCGATAACCGAAAAGGCGGTGTCAGCCAAGGACCCCTCATGCTGGATCACGAAACCATTCGTTCGTTTATCAAGGTTGCCGAGTGCCAAAGTTTCTCCCGCGCGGCGGAGCTGCTGCACAAAACCACCGCCACCATCAGCTACCGCATCAAAACGCTGGAAGAGAGCATCGGCACGCAGCTGTTTATCCGCACCACCCGCACCGTCAACCTGACGCCGGCCGGAGAGTATTTGCTGGAACGCTGCCGCCAGTGGCACACCTGGCTGGACGCCATGCCGGGCGAGCTGCGGCAAATCAACGACGGCGTAGAGCATCAGGTGAATATCGTGATCAACAACCTGCTGTACGACGCCGCCGCCGTAGCCGGGCTGTTAACTCACCTGCACGACAAATACCCGTTCACCCAATTCCACATTTCCCGCCAGGTGTACATGGGCGTGTGGGACGCGTTGCTGAATGAGGATTGCCATCTGGCGATCGGCGCGGCGGGCAATGAATCGCTGGAAAACAGCATCAAGGTGCTGCCGCTGGGCAAAATAGAGTGGGTGTTCGCCATCGCGGCGACGCACCCGCTGGCCGCCGCCGCCGATCCGCTGAACGAAACGCAGCTGCGCCCTTACGCCGCGATCAACGTCGAAGATACCGCACGCCATTTGGCCAAGCGCACCGCCTGGCTGCTGTCGGGCCAGCAGGAAATCAAGGTGCCGGATCTGCGCACCAAGCTGGAGTGTCATCTGCGCGGTCTCGGGATCGGTTTCCTTCCGCGCCGGCTGTGCCAAACTTATCTGGAGAGCGGCGAGTTGGTGGCCAAACAGCTCAAATACCCGCGCCAGTCTTCTCCCCTGTCGCTGGCCTGGTCCGATGCTCGCGGCGGCGAAGCGGTGCGCACCCTTATCAACCTGTTCCAGACGCGGGATCCGCTGATCGCGGGTTTGATCGGCGCTCTGGATTAAGTCTCGGTATCGGTAGGCATTTTTCCGGCGCTGACGTAATATCTGTTTACATATGTCTGACAGGAGGTTTGCATGCTTACTTTTATCCCCATCGTGATCGTCGTCGCGCTGATTGTGGTGTTCGCCGGCGTCAAAATTGTGCCGCAGGGGTTCCAATGGACGGTAGAACGCTTCGGCCGCTACACCAAAACGCTGATGCCGGGCCTGAACCTGGTGGTGCCGTTCATGGACCGCATCGGCCGTAAAATCAACATGATGGAACAGGTGCTGGACATTCCCTCGCAGGAGGTGATTTCCCGCGATAACGCCAACGTCGCCATCGACGCGGTGTGCTTTATCCAGGTGGTCGATCCGGCCCGCGCCGCCTACGAGGTGAGCAACCTCGAACAGGCGATCGTCAACCTGACCATGACCAACTTCCGCACCGTGCTCGGCTCGATGGAGCTGGACGAAATGCTGTCTCAGCGCGACAGCATCAACAGCCGCCTGCTGCACATCGTCGATGAAGCGACCAATCCGTGGGGGGTGAAAATCACCCGTATCGAGATCCGCGACGTGCGGCCACCGGCGGAACTGATCGCCTCGATGAACGCCCAGATGAAGGCCGAACGGACCAAGCGCGCCGACATCCTCGAGGCGGAAGGGGTGCGTCAGGCGGCCATTCTGCGCGCCGAAGGGGAGAAACAGTCGCAGATCCTGAAGGCCGAGGGCGAACGCCAGTCGGCATTCCTGCAGGCGGAAGCGCGTGAACGCGCCGCCGAGGCCGAGGCGCGCGCTACCCAGCTGGTGTCCGACGCCATCGCCAGCGGTAACATTCAGGCGGTGAACTACTTCGTGGCGCAGAAATACACCGACGCGCTGCAGAAGATCGGTTCCTCCAACAACAGCAAAGTGGTGATGATGCCGCTGGACGCCAGCAGCCTGCTCGGCTCGATCGGCGGCATTACCGAACTGCTGAAAGAAAGCAAAGGCAAATAATCATGCTTGAACTGATCGCGGCGAATCCGCTGTGGTTTTGGCTCTCCCTCGGGGGCGTGTTGCTGGCGGCGGAAATGCTCGGCGCCGGCGGCTACCTGCTGTGGAGCGGCGTGGCGGCGCTGTTGGTCGGCGTGCTGATCTGGCTGCTGCCGCCGCTTTCCTGGGCGTGGCAGGGCATGATCTTCGCCGTCCTGACCGTCGTCGTCGCCTATCTGTGGTGGTACTGGCTGCGCCGGCGCCCGGCGGCCGCATCCGGCGGTTCGCCGGTGCTCAACCAGCGCAACCGCCAGCTGATCGGCACTCGCGCCACGCTGACGGAGCCGATGCACAACGGCATGGGGCGCATCAATATCGGCGACAGCAGCTGGCGCGCGCAGGCGGCGGAAGATCTGCCCGCCGGTACCGAAGTGGAAGTGGTAGCGGTGGAAGGCGTCACGCTGGTGATCCGCGCCATCGGCCGCTAATTTGAACGACAGCATCCTGCCAGGTTGTTGATGATGGGGCACTCCGCCCCCTCGTCGCCCGGGCATTGGTCGGCCAGCGTCACCAGGCGCTGGCGCATTTCGCCCAGTTCGCTGATGTGCCTGTCGATCTCCGCCACCTTCTGCAGCGTGCGCGCCTTCACGTCGGCGCTGTGGCGGGCCGGATCGTTGAACAACGCCACCAGCTCGCGGCACTCGTCCAGGTTGAAGCCCACCTGCCGCGCCTGGCGCAGCAGCGTCAGCTCTTCAACGTGCCTGGCGGAATAATGGCGGTAACCGTTATCGCTGCGGATCGGGGCGGTAATCAGCGCTTTCTCTTCGTAAAAACGAATCGTTTTGCTGGTTAACCCGGTTTTTTTCGCGACGTCGCTAATATTCATTTTCCCTCCTTGACCTTACCCTTGCTGGAAGGTTTAAGCTCCATTCTTAGTGAAAACAGGTCCGGCGGTCAACCTTTAAACACCGCCTTTTAAGCAAGGAGTTCAATCATGTCACACACCACTATGCTGGCATTGCAGGGGCTGTCCTGCATGAACTGCGCGCAGCGGGTGAAAAAAGCCCTGGAAAGCCGCAGCGATGTCGAACAGGCGGACGTTAACGTGCATTACGCCAAAGTGACCGGCGACGCACCGGACAGTGCGCTGATCGACAGCGTGATCGCCGCCGGTTATCAGGCCGAAGTCGCGCCGCGCGCCGATACCGAACTGCAGCTGAGCGGCCTGAGCTGCATGCACTGCGTCGGCACCACCCGCAAAGCGCTGGAAGCGGTGCCGGGCGTGTTCGCCGCCGACGTCGCTATCGACAGCGCGAAAGTGTACGGCGATGCCGATCCGCAGGCGCTGATCGCCGCGGTGGAAGATGCCGGTTATCACGCCGGCGTAGCGGGCGCCGCCGCCCCAAAAACTGAGCCGTTGACTGACGCAACACCTTCGTTGCCGGACGTTCAGCCAGCGGCGCAATCTCCCCTTCCGGCAACCGACGGCGCGGACGACAGCGTACAGCTGCTGCTCAGCGGCATGACCTGCGCCAGCTGCGTCAATAAAGTGCAGCAGGCGCTGCAAAGCGTTCCCGGCGTTGAGCACGCGCGCGTCAACCTGGCGGAGCGCAGCGCGCTGGTGACCGGCGCCACCGATGCGCAGGCGCTGGTGGCGGCAGTGGAAAAAGCCGGCTACGGCGCCGAAATGATTCAGGACGAGACCGAACGCCGCGAGCGCCAACAGCAGACCGCACGCGCCAACATGAAGCGCTTTAGCTGGCAGGCGGCGCTGGGTCTGGCGTTGGGTATCCCGCTGATGGCCTGGGGGCTGTTCGGCGGCAGCATGACGCTGACGCCGGAAACCCAGCGCCCCTGGCTGCTGGTCGGCGTCATCACCCTGGCGGTGATGGTGTTCGCCGGCGGGCACTTCTACCGCAACGCCTGGCGCGCGCTGATGAACGGCAGCGCCACCATGGATACCCTGGTGGCGCTCGGCACCGGCGCCGCCTGGCTCTATTCGATCGCCGTCAACATCTGGCCCGATTTCTTCCCGATGGAGGCGCGCCACCTCTATTACGAGGCCAGCGCGATGATCATCGGTTTGATCAACCTCGGCCATGCGCTGGAGCAGCGCGCTCGCCAGCGTTCTTCGCAGGCGCTGGAGCGGCTGCTGGATCTGACGCCGCCTACCGCACGGCTGGTAACCGACGACGGCGAGCGCGATATCCCGCTGGCGGAGGTGCAGCTCGGCATGACGCTGCGGCTGACCACCGGCGATCGCGTGCCGGTCGACGGTGAAATCGTGCAGGGCGAAGTCTGGCTCGATGAAGCGATGCTGACCGGCGAAGCGGTGCCGCAGCAGAAAGGCCCCGGCGATACGGTGCATGCCGGGACGGTGGTCGACGACGGCAGCGTGCTGTTCCGCGCCGCCGCCATCGGCAGCCAAACCACGCTGGCGCGCATCATCAAACTGGTGCGCCAGGCGCAGAGCAGTAAACCGGCGATCGGCCAACTGGCCGACCGCGTCTCGGCGGTGTTCGTGCCGGCGGTGGTGGCGATCGCCCTGTTCAGCGCGGCGATATGGTACTTCTTCGGCCCGCAGCCGCAGCTGGTCTATACGTTGGTGATCGCCACCACGGTGCTGATCATCGCCTGCCCGTGCGCATTGGGATTGGCGACGCCGATGTCGATCATCTCCGGCGTGGGCCGCGCGGCGGAGTTTGGCGTGCTGGTACGCGACGCCGACGCCCTGCAGCAGGCCAGCCAGTTGGACACCCTGGTGTTCGACAAAACCGGCACCCTGACCGAAGGAAAGCCGCAGGTGGTGGAGATCCTGACCTTCAATCAGGTCAGCGAACGGCAGGCGATCGGCTGGGCCGCCGCGCTGGAGCAAGGCTCCAATCACCCGCTGGCGCGCGCCATCATGGAACGCGCCGCCGGGCAAACGCTGCCGCAGGTGGCGCAGTTCCGCACCCTGCGCGGCGCCGGCGTCAGCGGGGAGATCGACGGCGTGCAGTTGCTGCTGGGCAACGCCGCGCTGCTGGAGCAGCATCAGGTCGCGATCGCCGAACTGGAAGCGCCGATGCGCGACCAGGCCGAACGCGGCGTGACGCCGGTGCTGCTGGCCGTTGACGGTAAACCGGCCGCGCTGTTCGCCATTCGCGATCCGCTGCGCGAGGACAGCGTCGCGGCGCTGCAGCGCCTGCACCAGCAGGGGTATCAGCTGGTGATGCTGACCGGCGACAATCCGGTGACCGCCAACGCCATCGCCAAAGAGGCCGGTATCGATCGGGTGATTGCCGGGGTGCTGCCGGACGGCAAAGCGGCGGCGATCAAACAGCTGCAGGCGCAGGGCCAACGCGTGGCGATGGTCGGCGACGGCATCAACGACGCCCCGGCGCTGGCGCAGGCCGACGTGGGCATCGCGATGGGCGGCGGCAGCGACATCGCCATCGAGACCGCCGCCATCACCCTGATGCGCCACAGCCTGCACGGCGTGGCGGATGCGGTGGAACTGTCGAAGGCCACGCTGCGCAACATGAAGCAGAACCTGTTCGGCGCCTTTATCTACAATACGCTGGGCATCCCGATCGCCGCCGGCGTGCTCTACCCGCTGACCGGCGCGCTGCTCAGCCCGGTGGTGGCGGGCGCGGCGATGGCGCTGTCGTCGATTACCGTGGTCAGCAACGCCAACCGGCTGCTGCGTTTTAAACCCAGGAAGTGATCTCAGGGGTGCCGTCATGGCGCCCCGCCGTTTTGCGGGCTTTCCTGCGCGGCGGATAGCGTTTAGCATGAATGACGATTTTCCCTCGCCTTTCATGCTGAAACGCGCACCCGTTATTCAGGAGCCACGCCGTATGGGTCAACTGTTACGCCGCCTCGCCGCCTTTCTCGGCCTGATCTCGCCCAAACGATACGCTTATCCGGCACTGGACATCACTCTGCCGGGCGATCGTCGGCTGCATCTGGTGGGCAGCATCCATATGGGCACCGTCGATATGTCGCCGCTGCCGGCGCGGCTGGCCGCCCGGCTGCAGCAGGCCGACGCGCTGATCGTCGAGGCCGATATCACCGATTCCGCCTCCCCTTTTGACCACGCAGAACCGCAGCCGGCGCTGGAACAGCGCCTGTCCGCCGAAGAATATCAACGGCTGCTGGCGCTTTGCCACGAGCTGGGCGCCGATCCGCACGCCTTCGCCACCCTGCCCGGCTGGCAGGTGGCGCTGATGATGCAGGCGCGCCAGGCTCAGCGTCTGGGGCTACGGGCGGAGTACGGCGTGGACTATCAGCTGCTGCAGGCCGCCCGCGCGCATGACAAACCGGTGATCGAGCTGGAAGGGGCACAGCAGCAGTTGGCGATGCTGGAACAGCTGCCGGAAGGCGGCATCGCGCTGCTGCGCGATACGCTGGAGCACTGGCACACCAACGCGCGGCTGCTGCAAACCATGGTGAGCTGGTGGCTGGACGCCAAACCGCGCGGCACGCTGGACACCCTGCCCGCCACCTTCAGCGCCGGGCTGTACGATGTGCTGATGCATCAGCGCAATCGCGACTGGCGGCATCAGTTGGAGGCGCTGCCGGCGGGTGACTATGTGGTGGCGGTTGGCGCATTGCACCTGTACGGCGAGGATAACCTGCCGGCGATGCTGCAGCCACAGGGCTAAAAAAGAGGCCAATATCGCTATTGGCCAGTCAAAGAGGAATTTCTTGTATTGTAGTTATACGCATAGCAACCGTGTTAACGGTTACAACAAACAGGGTAGCAACCCGGTGAATATCTTGGCAACCCGCTTTATGTAACAGCCGCTCAGGTTGCCGGGCGGGTTGGATTTTTGTATTTTTAAGGCTGGTTATCACCCCTTCCCCGTTAGGGACATTTTGGACAATACATTATGACGCCCGCAGTCGTTCTGCTCGAGAAACAAAAGGTCGCCTTCACCCTTCATCCGTATCACCACGACAGCGACGAAACCAACTTCGGCGACGAAGCGGTGAGAAAGCTGGGGCTGGATGCCGATCGGGTTTACAAAACGCTGCTGGTGGCGCTGAACGGCGACGCCAAACATCTGGCGGTGGCGGTCACGCCGGTCGCCACCCAGTTGGATCTGAAAAAGGTTGCCCGCGCGCTCGGCGCCAAAAAGGCCGAGATGGCCGATCCGCAGCTGGCCCAGCGCGTCACCGGGTATCTGGTGGGCGGCATCAGCCCGCTGGGGCAGAAAAAACGGCTGCCAACGGTGATCGACAGCCCGGCGCAAGCGTTCGACACCATCTACGTTTCCGGCGGCAAACGCGGGCTGGACATCGAACTGGCCGCCGCCGATCTGTGCCGCCTGCTGGCCGGCAGCTTCGCCGACATCGCCAAGCGCGACTGACGCCGCCTTCTCAGCGGCACACCACCGTGGCGTCACAGGCCGCCAGCGTCTCGACCAGGCGATCCTCCAGCGCTTTCACCTCTGCGCCGGGCACCAGGTAGTTGTTGCTGATGATGGCGAACGCCAGCGGCCGCCCGGTCGCCGAGTCGACATAGCCGCTGAGCGACGATACTCCTGTCATGGAACCGCTCTTGGCGTGGGCGCGGCCGGCAGCCGCGCTTTTCACCATGCGGCTCCGCAGCGTGCCGCCCACCAGCAGCCCCGGCTGGCCCGCGATGGGCAAGGCGTTATACCACTCGGCGAACCACGGCTGTTTTCTGGCCGCCAGCAGCAGCGTCGTCAGCTGCTGCGGCGTGATCTGGTTCATGCGCGACAGCCCGGAACCGTCCACCTGGCGATACGCGCCGGCCTCGATGCCCTGGCTTTGCACAAACCGGCCGATCGCCTGCAGGCCGGCGGCCCAGTCCCCCTTGCCCTGCGTCTTGCGGCCCATCGCTTTGGTCAATACCTCGCCGTAACCATTGTTGGACACTTTCAGGAAGGTGACGGCCAATCGGGAGAGCGGCGGCGAGGTTTTTTCCGCCAGCAGCCGGGCGCCCGCAGGGGTCACGCCTTCTTCAGCGTTGCCGCGCAGCGTGATGCCGTGCGCGCGCAGGGCATTTTGCAATAAGGCGCCAACCACACGGGCGGGCTGATCGACGGTAATCAAGCGTGAGCTGGCCTCCGCCTGCGCGGCGACGGTGCCGCTGACCACGATTCGGTTGCTGCCCGGCTGGCGATCGAACGTCAGTGCGGTGTCGCCGCCGGTGGTGGTGGTGGTGGTGGTGCGGTTGACCAGCGTCACCGCGTCATTGGCGGGATAGAAACTCACCCGCCCTGGCGCACCGGCGCGGGCGCCCGGCTGCACGTCCACCCGCACCACGTTGATATCGCCGCCGGGGGTAAAGGCGTAGTTCAGCGCCGAGATCGGCGCGGCGAAGGCGAAGGGTTCATCGTCCCAGCTCCAGCCGGCGCCGAATGGCGTTTGATCGAACGCGCTGGCGTCCAGGATCAGCCGCCCATGGATATGGCGAATGCCGCGCTGCGCCAGCGTGGCGGCAAAGGTGTAGAGATCGTCCGGGTGCAGCGTCGGATCGCCGCTGCCCTGCAGATAGAGATCCCCCCGCAAAGTGTCGCCGCGCTGCTCGCCGGTGGTCAGCAGCCGGGTTTCAAACCGGTAATCCGCCCCCAGCACGCCGAACGCCGCCAGAGACGTGAACATCTTCATGTTGGAAGCCGGCGCCAAACGCTGCTCCGCCTGCGCCTGATACAGCACGGTGCCGCTCTCGGCGTCGCGCACCATCACGCCGTTCGACGCCCCAATCAGCGCCTTGTCCTGGCCGAGGGCCGTCAGCGCCTGGCTAAGCGTTTGCTCATGACGTTGGCCGGATGACGAACACCCCGCCAGCGCCAGGATGGCGGGCAGCAGCCAGCCTGCGGTTTTCACCATGTCATCTTCCTGCTTGCGTTATCAAAACCAAATTGCCGCTCAGGCTATCATTAGAAGGCGGCGACGTCCTGTTTTCCATTCGCTGAACAAAGATTTTTGCCTATTGATATTATAAAACAAACAATAATAAGAATTGCTAAACAATCCAGGCAATAAAGTTTGAATATGAACTATATTATGTGAAACAACCTTTAATATAATGTTAATGTTTTTAATGTGTCGTGTTGACAATATACAAAGCCAAAGCTATCGTTACTCCCCATTAAAACCCACAACCTATTATTAATAACAATTTACTTATATGAATTTTAAAATGTAATCTCACTCACTGACTTCCATAGGGAATAACACGCCATGTCTGCAAAAACAGGGCCCGGTGGTCATCATGTTATTTTTGATGGCGCGGGCATCGGTGACTTTTGTCCTGAAACGTCGCTGCTTGAAAACTTTGAAAGATTAAATATCGACATCCCCAACCTATGCCGAAAGGGGAGGTGCGGCTGTTGCAAATTACTTCTAATCAGCGGAAATATACGCCATGAAAAACAGAGTGCCTTATGCGAAGAGGAGTTAGAAGAGAATATTATTCTAGCCTGCTGTGCCTATTCACAATCGGATATTGAAATAGAACTCTATTAATAAGGATTAACCGATGAGCCTCATTGAAACCACGTTGAAAAAATGGGATCGCGCCGCGATTGTCCGCTCCCGTCCTCGTCGCCTTCTCAACGAACAGGACAGCCAATCAACCCTTTTCTTCCCCTTGGAACGTCTGCCGCTGTGCCTCCATCCGCGCGTTGCCGCGCTCGGTGAACAAGCATTGCGCTATATTCAGGTGCAAACCCTCTACCACTACCTGAATGGCATCGCCAACATCGAGTTGGATATCATCAATGATTCCAGTTACAAGCTCTACAAAAACGCGGTCGGCGTAGACTTTCCGCTTGAAATGCGCTTAGACGCGCTGACCGTGGTCGTGGATGAGTCCTATCACGCCCTGGTGGCGCTGGATCTGATCAATCAGGTAGAGCAGATGACGTCCATTGCGCCGCTGCCGATGCCAAAAGACACCGAGGCTTCCTATGCCCTGGCGCAATCGTTGGCAATGGGGGACGAACGGCTGCGCGAACTGCTGCGACTGGTGTGCGTGTCTCTGTCGGAGCAGGCGCTGACGACCGATCTTATCGATGTGATCAACAACGAAGATATTTTCCCGACCTTCTATCTGGTGATGAAAGATCACGTTGCGGATGAAGGCCGCCATGCCCGCTTCTCACAGCAGGTGCTAAGCCATATCTGGCGCCACAGCGACGCGGCGACCAAGCAAGCGTTGCAACAACCGATTTTGGCTTTCCTGGAAGGCTACGCAACCGACGCTATCGCCAAAGATTTCAGCGCCTGCATGTTGCGCCAACTCGGACTGGCCGAAGCGGAAATTATCGACATCATCGCAGATACTTATCCAGAAACGCATGTTAAACCGTGGGAAACCAATAATATCGTCACGGAACAAATGCTGGTGGCACTGAATAAATCGGGCATTCTGGCCGATTTGCCTATCGCCGATGCGCTGCATGCAAAAATCTAATTAACCGGCATAAAAAGTCAGCACCCTTTGATATTCCGCAAGGGAAATCATTATTCTCAGGAAGCAAAAATGGAATTACTTCATATTGGCTATTTCGGCGACAGTGCCTGCGGTAAATTATTAACAGACGAAATCCAGGAATACGGCCATCAGGTTAGTTTTATCAGTCTCGAACGTCGTCCAATCGAAAAATTCGATCTTATTATCACCACTGAAAATAACGCTGAAACAATACGACGGCTGCAACAGCAGGGAAAAAATCTGCTGACGATCGTAACCAATAAAAAAAATATTAGCGACATTGATACCCTGCAAAACCAAGAACACTTTTCTCTGTACTTTAGCTCCGCCGGCCAAACCGCTTATCTGTGCGACGCGCTGTCCGATATGGCCGCAGGCGCCCAACTTCCCCTGCTGCAGGAAAAGCTTGTCGACATTGTGGTCGAGCTTTCGCGTGGCGGCTTACCGCACGCACAAGACACTCCCTACCGTTTGGCGCGTAAATACTATGCCGAATCACCGACGCGCATGCGCGAGTTGACCGCATTGCTGATGGAACGCCTTGGCGATCAGATGCAGGGGCGTTGCGGCAGCGATCTCTGCCATCTCACCTGGCAACCCGGCGCCGACTTCCATACGCTGCCGGTGGCGGACATCACGTCCCCCGCACAGCTGCAACATTTCTTCTTTAATGAAACCGGCGCGCTCAAACAGGGGCGCTATGCCCAACCACGAGCGATGGTCGACGTAGCGGCTTGCGGTGACGGCACTCAGCTTACCCTGTATGGCGACGACATGCGTTTCAACGCGTTCACCGACTATCTTGACGCGCTATTGGCAGATCCGGCCGATCCCGTCGCCGCGCCCATTGTTACTCAACCTCAAACGTTGCATCGCCTGAGCCAATTCAACGCAACCGACGATGCCAAGCTGCTGGCGCACGACGTCATCGCTTTGTTCCGCCACGCCGCCGCCGCTCATCCGCAACAGGCCGCGCTGCATGCCGATGGCCAGATATACAGCTATGGCGAGATCGATCGCGCCTCGGATCAGTTTGCCTGTTGGCTGCTTGAACACAGCGGGGCCGCCAGCTCGGTCGTCGCCGTCTCGATGGACAAGTCAGAGACGCTGCTGATCGTGCTGTTGGGGATACTGAAAAGCAATAAAACCTATGTACTGCTCGATCCGCAGGCGCCAGCGGCGCGCAATCAAAGCATTCTTGACGACGTGCAGCCTGCGCTGATTTTGGCCGACTCGCCGTTGCACTCTGGCGACGCGCCGTGCATTGCGCCATCAAGCATTGACTACCGTTCGCTGAACATCCATGCGGAGCAACTCCCTCAATCGCGAGACGCACTGGCCTACGTCTGCTATACCTCCGGGACGACCGGCAAACCCAAAGGCGTCATGATAGGGCGTGAGGGCCTGAGCAACGTGGCGCAAAACCACCGCGATTTCATTGGCCTGGCGCAAGGCAGTCGCGTGCTGGCCATCGCCTCGTTGGGTTTCGACGCCTTCGGCTGGGACGTCTATGGCGCGTTGGTCAGCGGTGCGACGCTTTATCTGGCGCCCTCGGAGCTGCATACCGATGTCGGCGCGCTGCACGATTATCTGACTCGACACGATATCGGCCATATCACTATTACACCGGCAATTCTGGAATTATTGCCCCGCGAGATGTGGCCGGGACTGCGGACAATGATCGTCATGGGAGACGCACCGCCAGCGGACGTCGTCACCTGGTGGGCCGAGCGCACCCGATTGTGCAACGGTTACGGGCCGACCGAGGCTTCCATTGCCACTTCGCTGTGCGAGTATCGTCCAGGCGTTCCCTGGAACTGCATTGGCAAACCGCTGAAAAACTACCGTTGTCACATCCTTGATCCCCACCACAATCCACTGCCGGTCGGTTTTGAGGGCGAACTGTGCATCGCCGGCAGCGGCCTGGCGCACGGTTACCTGCATCAAGAGGCGCTGAGCGCAGAGAAGTTCATTACCTGTCGGCTACCGTATATGGCGGCCGAAGAGCGCCTTTATCAAACCGGTGACATCGCCAAATGGGACGAACAGGGCAACATTATTTTCGTCGGCCGCCGTGATCACCAGGTGAAGATACGCGGTGTACGCATCGAAATGGGTGAAGTGGAAAGCGCCGTCCGCAGTCACCCCCTGGTTGAAAGCGCCTGCGTGGTGGCTCGCAGCCAGCCCTCGGGCAAAATTCTCGCCGCCTTCGTACAACCCGCTTCGCCTGAGCTGACGGTCGACGCGCTGCGTCACGCGTTGGTCACACAGCTCCACCCCGCCGCGATCCCCAGCGTCTTTATTTTCTTGCCGGCGCTGCCGCTGACCATCAATGGCAAGATCGCCCGTCAACAGTTGGAAAACTGGCCGCTGGATGAACGAAATGAGCGCCTGACGCCACCGGAAACAGAAACTGAGGCCATTCTCGAGCGCATCGTGGCCAACGCCATCGGCTGTCCGCAAGCCGACGTCACACAGGAGTTCATCAACCTGGGCGCACACTCGCTGACAATGAGCAAAATCGTCGCGCTCGTCGCACGCGATCTTTGCTGCCACCTGAGCATCGCCGATCTGTTCCGCCATAATACGGTACGCAAACTGGCCGAATATATCGAGAATAAGGCCGTTGCCGCGGAGCGCGCCATCGCGATCTGCGACGAACGCCGCGCGCCGCTCAGCCCTCAGCAGAACCTGCTCTGGTACCTGAGCGCATTGAATCCTGACGACTGCAGTTACAACCTGCCGCTGGCGATAGACATCCAGGGCTCGCTCGATCTGGCGCGCTTTGAACAGGCGATCAATTTTATCTATGAAAAACATGAAAGCCTGCGCACTCGCTTCGCCGAAACCGACGGTGTCGCCTATCAGTTGGCAGAACCGCATACCCCGATTCGCCTTGCCGACCACTGGGTGGAAGGCCAAACGCTGTCGGCAGAGAAGTGGGTGCGCCAACTGTGTGCCACGCCTTTCGACATCACCGCTCGGCCGCCGCTGGTGCTTCGGCTGGTACAGTATCATCAGCAGCACCATGTTTTGATTTGGGTAAAACACAACATAATTACCGACGCCTGGAGCGAACAGCTGATCCTTAACGATCTGTGGCAGCGCTATAACGAGCTCGACGATCACAATGGGTTTGACGCGCCGCAACCGCAGATCCAAACCATTGACATCGTCAACAGCGGCATCGCACCACCTGCGCCGGCGGATGTCGCTTACTGGCAACAGCAACTGCAAGGCTGCCGCGAACTGGACTTCCCGCTGGATAAACCACGCCCGCTAATGCCGACACATGCCGGAGAACGCATCCATTATCAGCTGCAGCCCGACGTGGCCGGTCTGCTGGCGTCACGGGGCAAAGCGCTGGGCACCACGCCTTTCGCCTTGCTCTGCGCGGCATTAAGTTTACTGCTCAGCCGTTATACCCAGCAGCAGGATATCGTCATCGGCACCGCCATTGCAGCGCGGGACAACCTGGATCAGGCGCAGGTCAGCGGCTTCCATGTCAATACCGTACCGCTGCGTATCCAACTGAGCGAACAGGACACCCTGGCCGAGCTGATCGGTAACATGATGGAAACCTGCATCGGCGCCTATCAGCATCAGCAGCTCTCGTTCGACCGGATCTTGCACCAGATCGAATACGAGCGGATGTCGAACAAAAATCCGTTATTCCAAATCATGGCGATCCTGCAGAACGCCGGCGACGTATGCCAACAAAACCTGCACGATTGCACGCTGCATCGCTTGCCGCTTTCGTCCGGCTTCTCGATGTTCGATATGACCTGGAACTTTAGTGTGGAACAGGACGCCGTCGCCATCGAACTCGATTACGCCAGCGAACTGTTTTATCCCGCCAGCATGCAGATGCTGTTGGACAACTATCAGCAAACGCTGCGGCAACTGCTCACCCTGCCGGCCAACACGGCGCAGCGTGCCCTCAACCCGCTATGCGAACGGGAGCAACATTGGCTGCAACAGTTGGCCGTCAGCTCGGACGCTGGTTCAGGTGACTCGCTGCTGGTGCAAATTGATCGCTTGGCACAAACCCAGCCTGACAGCCTCGCCGTCAGCTGCGAACGGCAACAGTACAGCTACCGTCAGCTGTGGGCGCAGTCTGAGCGCATCGCGCATGCATTGCAGCGCATCGACAGCAAGCCTTTTTCGGTCGGCGTCATGATGGAGAAAAGTTGCCACGTCGCCGTACTCCTGCTCGGCGTGCTGAGAGCCGGCAAACACTACGTGCCGATTGACGTACACTACCCGGCCGACCGCGTGAGCTACATGATCGAGAACGCGCAAGCCCGGTTGCTGGTGACCGATGGTGAGCCAGAACAACGTTGGGCCAGTCCCGCCGTCGGTTTCGACTCGCTGGTTTCTCAACCTGCAGCGGCCGACACATTGCCGATCCCAGCCGACGATACGCTGGCCTACATCATGTACACCTCAGGCTCAACCGGTAACCCAAAAGGCGTGATGATCACCCACGGCAACCTGAACAATTTCACCCACGACTTCGTCGGGCGGCTGGCGCTGAGCGCGAGCGATAAAGTGCTCAGCCTGACCAGCATCAGTTTCGATATTTTTGGGTTGGAACTGTTCTGCTCGCTGGCCGGCGGCGCGCACGTCACGCTGTGTCCACGAGAAACCGCCATGGATCCGGTCAAGTTGTATCACTTTATCGAGCGACAGCAGCCCAGCGTGATTCAAGCGACACCTACCGTCTGGAGCACCATCGTCCACCATCTGCCGGCGGCGGGCCAGCGCCCCCTGACCGTGCTGTGCGGCGGCGAGAAGATGCCGGCGGCCTTGTTGACGCAATTGCGACGCATCGCGACACGGGTGCTGCAGGTGTATGGCCCGACGGAAACCACCATCTGGTCGACCTGCGCCGATCTGACTCACGAAGGCGCGAGCGACTGTATCGGCACGCCGATACAGTCGACTGACGTTCTGGTCATGGATCAGGCCGGCAACCCGATGCCAAGCGGCGCATTTGGTGAGCTATGGCTGGGCGGCGCAGGGGTATCACCGGGGTATTGGCGCAACCCGACGCTGAGCGATAAGGTCTTTCTACGGCGCCAGGCGTTCGGCACCGAGCGCTATATGTACCGCACCGGCGACATTGTGCGGTTTAATCGTCAGGGGCAGCTGGAATACCTCGGCCGGAACGATCACCAGGTCAAAATTCGCGGCCACCGCATCGAATTGAGCGAAATCGATCTCAGTTTATCCTCTCTCGACAATATCGAGCGGTCGCTCAGCTTAATTGTCGGTGAAGGCCAGCAGGCCCGCATCGTCAGCTACCTGCAGTTAACGCCGGGAGAGGAGCTGAATGAAAAAGCGGTGCGCACGGCGCTGAAAGCTCGCTTGCCGAATATCATGATCCCGTCCGGTTTTGTGGTGCTGTCGGCCTTCCCGCTCACCAACAACAATAAAATCGACATTCGTCGGCTACCGGCGCCGGAAACCCGCTACTCGGCTTCCGAAGCGGACTACACGCCTGCGGCCAACGAGGCGGAAAGCGCCATGCAGCATATCTGGCAACAAGTCTTGTCGCAGACGCAGATCAGCGTCTGCGACAGCTTCTTCAGCCTGGGTGGAAATTCACTGCAGATCCCGCAACTGCTGCACGCCATTCGTCAACAGATGGGCGTCTCGCTGACTATCCGCGAATTCATCATGCACAGCCAGATCCGCGAACTCACCGCGCTGGCCTTGAGCAAAACTGCCGGGGTCGCCGATGAAACGCATTGAGGTGTACCACCATGGACGTTGTCATCACCTTGACTACCGAGAGCCGCTGCGGCTCTCGGCCAGGCTGGACTTCACCGATAACCCGACCAACCTTTATGGCGTGGCCCCCGCCGATTCGGCGCCGCTGAGTTACGGCGATACCGTCGCCAGCGTGCGTCATGGCGGGGTCTGCAACGCCGAGCGTATCAGTCTGGTGCCACACTGCCACGGCACGCACACCGAATGCATCGGCCATATTCTTGCTGAAACGCACAACGTGGCGGATTTGCCGCTTGAACCGTTCATCGCCGCCACCCTGATTCGCGTCAGGCCGCAACGCGCGGACGGGACCACGGAGAGCTATAACGCCAGCGCTGCCTCTGAAGATTGGCTGATTACCCGGGCGGCGCTCGATGACGCGCTGGCGCCGTTGTCGGGCGACTACCTGCAGGCTTTGGTGATAGCGGTCGAGACGCCGAGCGATTTCTGCGCCGCAGCCTGTGCGCCCTACTTCAGCCATCAAGCTCTGGCGCGCATTGTCGAACTCGGCGTCCAGCATCTGTTGGTGGATATTCCGTCGATCGACCGGCTATACGACGGCGGACGCATGGACAACCATCGCCGTTTTTGGGGGCTTGATGCCCCCGACAGGCCGCACTCCGGGCGCAAATACGCCTCCGTGACCGAGCTGATTCAGGTTCCCGCACACGCCGCGGCGGGACACTATTTTCTGACCATTCAATTGCCGGATCTGAGCGGGGATGCCCTTCCCAGTCGGCCCGTCCTATTTTCGTTTTCTACAGGGAAAGTGACATCATGAATTACGCCAGCTATCTGCAGCTAAACCAGCTGCTGTCACTGCAACAGCCAGCCTCGCCGTCTGCGGAACACCGCAATGAAAACTTGTTTATCATCACTCATCAAACCTACGAGCTCTGGTTCAAGCAGTTGATCGATGAGCTTCATCTGGCGATTGCGCTGATCGAAGAAGGAGATATACCGGCGGCGATCGAAACGATGACGCGCGTCAATGCCATTACCCAAACCGTGGTGAATCAGATCGCCGTGATTTGCACGCTGAAGTTTCATGAATTCCAGCGTTTTCGCAGCTATCTCGGCACCGCCAGCGGTTTCCAATCCTACCAGTTTGCCGGCATAGAAGCGCTGCTCGGCAAGGAAAACCCAAAGAAACTACAACAGTATCAAGGTGATGAAGAGGCACAGCGCCGATTGGCGGCTATTATCCAACCGGTTTCCCTATGGCAGGCGATACGCGGCCACCTGATGCGTCTCAATGACCAGCCCAATCAGGCGGCGCAAGGCTTCGACGACATCATCAGGCAATCGCTGACGCGTTCAGGCTGCGAGTCGCTGCTGCTCAACCAACTGCTTGATTTGGATTCACTGCTGCAAGAGTGGCGTTACCGCCATGTGAAACTGGTGGAGCGGACGATCGGGCAGCGGAAAGGTACCGGCGGTTCATCGGGTTCGGACTATCTTAAATCTACGCTGTTCACGCCGATCTTCGATGAATTGTGGAACGCCATCAACTGAGTGCATTCCCTTAACGCCAAGGAAGCCCAGGCTTCCTTGGCACCCCTGAAAATACGGATTTTCGCCATGCATTGCACCCACTTCCCCAACGCCCCCTTCGGCCTGAAACCGCTGACGCCGGGTCGCCAGGGCAGCCTGCGGCTGATCGCTTTTCCCCACGCCGGCGCCGGAGCCACTGCCTTTCAGCGATGGGGCCCCGCGTTGCATCAGGACATCGAACTCTATGCCGTGCAATACCCCGGTCGAGAGGAGCGGGCGCACGAAGCGCCGCTCTGCCAACCCCAATCGCTCATCAATCAACTGATACCGGCACTGCAGCCACTGCAGGATAAACCGCTGATCTTTTTCGGCCACAGTCTTGGCGGACGGGTTGCGCTGGCGTTAGCGATGGCGCTGCCCCAACCGCCGCTGCAGTTGATCATTTCCGCCAGTTCATCGCCCTTTCTGGCGCGCCACAGCCAGTTGCTGAGGATGCCTCGTGCCGCTTTGTTGAACGCGCTTTGTGCCGGCGAGGGCCTGGATGAGTCTCTCATCGGCGACAGCGCGCTGGTCGATTACTATCTGCCGCTGCTCCGTGCCGATCTGTTGCTGTCCAGCCAATTGCTTTTCCCTGCGCAACCGGGTTACCACGCCCCGCTGGCGATGTTCTATGGTGAAAACGACAAGTTGATCGATCGGCAGGATTTGCTCGACTGGCGCCGGATCGCGCAAGGCGATTTTCAGCAGCGCACTTTTGCCGGCGGACATATGTATATCACCACGCAGCGCGAGGCGGTGATAGCCGGCGTTCACCAGTTGCTGGCTGGCCGCCTGAGCGAACCGGCCAGCCGGTAACACTCAGGCATTTTCACTCTCAGGCAACGCCAAACGGCGCTCGTTGTGCACCACCCGCCACGCCAACAGCAGCACGCACAGGCTGCAGAGCGACAGCACGGCGCCCAGGTGCTGCGACAGCCCGGCCAGCACCAAGCCACCGCCAAGCATCAGGTAATACATCAGGCCAAGGATCGCGCCGGCGGTGCCCATGCAGTCTTTATAATGCCGCAGCGCGCGCGCCAGAATATTGGGAATGGCGATGCCGTACGCCATCACCACCAGCATCATCGGCAGAACGAACCACAAGCTCCCTTCCAGCAGCAGTACCAGCAGGCCGCCGGCCAGTGATAAAACGCAGGCCAGCATCAGCAACGCGGGGAACAGCCAGTGTTTGCCGATCAAAAACTTGTTGATCGCCGCGCCGATACCGACCCCGGCCGCCAACACCAAACCGGTATAACCGAACCACTGCGCCGGCAGTTCCAACGCCGAGAAGTGGAATGGCGCCAGCTGGTAATAGCTGAACATGCAAATATTGAACAACGCCACCAGCAGCGCACTGAGCCAAATATCCCCGTCCTTGATCATCCGCCCCAGCGTGCCGAAAAATGAATGCCTCACCACCTGTTGCGGACGCGTCTCCGGCAGTTGCCAACCGGCATAGCCCAGCAACAGCGCCGCCAACAGCGCCAAACCGCCAAACACCCCCTGATAGCCCCAATAGTGAGTCAGCACTGCGCCGCTCAATACGCCAACCGCCGGGCTGATCGCCATGGCGATCCCCATCACCGAGAACACCCGCGCCAACTCATAACCGTCGAAGCGATCGCGAATCGCCGTTTGCGTCCCGACCGAACCGACCGCCGCGCCAAAGGCGGCCAGCACCCGCGCCGCCAGCAGCACGCTGAAGCTGCCGCTGAACAGTGCGACGATAGAAGCCAGCAGATAGAGCGTCAGCCCGGCCAAAATGGTGGGACGGCGTCCGATAACGTCGCACATCCGCCCCCAAACCACCACGCCCAGCGCAAAGGCGAAAAAGTAGCAAGAGAGCGTTTGCGCCGCCATTTCCGCACTTACCCGGAAACCGTGCGCAATGTGCGTCAATGCCGGGCTGTAGATGGTCTCCACCACCTGGGGAAACATCATCATCGACGTCGCCAATGTCAGAGTCAGCTTACGTTGCATAACAGATCCTGTAGCCAAGAATAAGCTGCACAAGGTAGCATCTGCTCCCCGGCGCCGATTACAATATAAAAGACAATAAATTTACAAAATCGGACATACTATGGCGTGGCTTCAGGCGCAGGACAGTTTTAATCCGGATACGCTCGACAACGGCGTGCTCGGGATCGCCGCCGAACTGGCGCAGCACGACTCTGGCACGCATTGGCATGACAGGGGCCAGTTGCTGTTCTGTCAGCAAGGCAGCATGCGTATCACGCTCAACCAAAGCATCTGTATGCTGCCGCCGGGCAGAGTTGCCTGGATCCCGCCGCAAGTGGCTCACCGCGTTCAGGTCAACGGCGTAGTCGGTTACCGTTCGCTTTATCTCGACGCCGATCGCTATGCCTGTCTGCCTGCGCAGCTTGCCGTACTGACAGCCTCGCCGCTGCTGCGCGAGGTGTTGGAACGCATCGCGTTCGCCGCATTCGACACCGACTGGCAGCATGGGCCTCACGCCAATATTCTGGCGGTCTGCCTGGACGAGATCGCCGCCGCGCCGCGCGAACTGACGTTGCTGCCGCTGCCCAGCGACCGGCGCCTGCGCCATCTGGCCAATCTGGACATGCTTCCGCCGCTGCACGAGCTATCGCGCTACAGCGGCGCTTCCGAGAAAACCATCAGCCGGATTTTCCGCCGTGAAACCGGCCTCAGTTATCAACAGTGGCGTCAGCAATGGCGCCTGATCAAAGCAATAGAGATGCTGGCCGCAGGGCTGAGCCAATCCGACGTCGCCGGTCGGCTGGCGTTTTCCAGCGACAGCGCCTTCGCCACTTTTTTCAAGAATATGGTGGGCTGCCCGCCGAGGGCGTATATGGAGAGAAGAAAGTAAGAGGCCGTCTAAAACGGCAACGCCGACAGAATGCGTTGATGGGGAGGAAAAAAGCGACGGCGGGAACGGCGCCCCCGCGACAAGCGAGAAACGCCGTTCCGCTACGCCCTTATCGATAGACGATCTCGCCCTTCGGCTCGTAGGCCGCCGCATCCAGCGGTGAATGTTTCTCGATGTACTGCTTCAACACCTCGGCGTCGATAAAGCCGGTGTTGACGTAGCTCGGCAGCCCGTCCAGCTTCGGATAGCCGTCGCCGCCCAGCGCGTTGAAGTTCAGCGTCGCCATGCGGTAGGTTTTATCCGCCTGCAGCGGCTGGCCGTTGATCTTCACCTCGCTGACGCCCTTGCCGTCCGCCACCAGGCTGACGTTGGCGAACTGGGCGTAGGCGCCGGAATCCGGCTTCATGTTGGCCACCACCGCCAGGTACTGCTCAACCTCGCTGCCTTTCATATCGACATGCACCAGGGTGTTGCCGAACGGCTGTACCTTGAGCACGTTCTTATAGGTGATATCGCCGCTTTCAATCGAATCGCGCACCCCGCCGCCGCTCATCACCGCGAAGTCGGCATCGGCGCGCTCCCTCTGCGCCGCCAGCATCACCCGCGCCAGGTTGGTCTGCACGAAGCGCACCTTGCTGCGATCGCCCTCCAGCTTGCCGTTAACGCTGCCGATCTTCACGCCCAACTGCGCCTTGCCCTTCTCCTGGAACGGCGTCAGCAGTTTCATCATGGCCGGGTCTTCCGCGATCTGCTGGGTGTAGTACACCCGCTCGCTGGTGCCGTCCGCCTTCTCCACCTTCTTCTTCAGGTTTACCGGGATCAGCTGATAATGCACCAGCTTCAGCTCGCCGTTGCGGAATTCGAAGTCGGCGCGGCCCACGTATTTGCCCCACTCGTGCGCCTGCACGATCCAGGTGCCGTTCTGGCGATCCGGCGAGCACGGCGTGCCCGGCACGTAATCTGCCTGTTTGCGGTTGTCGCCGGCCATGCACACCGGATCCTGCGAGTGGCCGCCGACAATCATGTCGAGATACCCGGCCGGCAGGCTGCGCGCCATTTCCACGTCGCCCGGCGCGTTCGAGCCGTGTTCGCCGTTGTCGTAGTGCCCCATATGGGTGGCGGCGATAATCACGTCCGGCTTCTCGTCCTTACGCAGTTGCTCCACCACCTGCTTCGCCTCCTGCGCCGGCACGCGGAACTCCATGTCGGTGAAGTACTCCGGGTTGCCTATCTTGGCGGTGTCGTCGGTCGTCAGGCCGATCACGGCAATCTTGATGCCCTGCTTGTCGAACAAGGCGTAAGGCTTGAACAGGCGCTGGCCGGTGCTTTTCTGATAGATATTGGCGGACAGCAGCGGGAAGGTCGCCCATTTTTCCTGCTGCCGCAGCACGCTCAGCGGGTTGTCGAATTCGTGGTTGCCGATCGCCATCGCGTCGTAACCCACCAGGTTCATGCCGCGGAAGTCCGGCTCGGCGTCCTGCAAATCCGATTCCGGCACGCCGGTGTTGATATCGCCGCCGGACAGCAACAGCAGGCTGCCGCCCTGCGCCGCCACTTCCTGACGAATGCCGTCCACCAACGTTTTCTGCGCGCCCAGGCCGTATTCGCCATGATCGTTCTGCCAGAAGTGACCGTGATGGTCGTTGGTATGCAGAATGGTGATGGCGTAGGTCTTATCCTTTTCCCAGGCACTGGCGGCCCCCGACAGCAACGTCAGGGAAACGGCCAACGCACATGCGGTGGTTTTCAGCGAAAAACGCATGGCGGATCTCCGTGTATTAAACGGCTTTTATGATGAGGGCGAAATTGTAGCGCGAATCAATGACAGCTGATTTCAAATTTTTGCGATGTGAGTCTGATTATTTCAGATATGGTAAAAATTGCGCACCCTGCCTAAGATGTCTTCTCTGTGCTCAACAACTTATCAGGCTAATAATAATATGACCGACAGTAGCCAAAGCGCGATGCCGCCCGCCAAGGGCAGTGCGGTGAAAGGCACCGCCTTCTCCATCCTCGGCGCCATCAGCGTGTCTCACCTGCTCAACGATATGATCCAATCGCTGATCCTGGCGATTTACCCGATCCTGCAAGCCGATTTTCACCTCAGCTTCGTGCAGATCGGTATGATCACCCTGACCTATCAGCTGACGGCCTCGCTGCTGCAGCCGCTGATTGGTTATTACACTGATAAACACCCGCAGCCTTATTCGTTGCCGATCGGCATGGGCTTTACCCTGTCCGGCCTGCTGCTGCTGTCGGTGGCGAGCACCTTCCCGCTGGTGCTGCTGGCGGCGGCGCTGGTGGGCACCGGCTCATCGGTGTTCCACCCGGAATCCTCGCGCGTGGCACGCATGGCCTCCGGCGGGCGGCACGGCCTGGCGCAGTCGCTGTTCCAGGTCGGCGGCAACTTCGGCAGCTCGCTAGGCCCGCTGCTGGCGGCGCTGATCATCGCGCCTTACGGCAAGGGTAACGTCGCCTGGTTCACGCTGGCGGCGCTGCTGGCGATCGTGGTGTTGCTGCAGGTCAGCAAGTGGTATCAACATCAGCACCGGTCAACTAAAGGGCAGCCGAAAAGCCCATCAACGCTGAAACCGCTGCCAAAACGTACCGTAGTCTACTCGCTGGGCATCCTGCTGGTGCTGATTTTCTCTAAATACTTCTATCTGGCCAGCATCAGCAGCTATTACACCTTTTATCTGATACATAAATTCGGCGTTTCGGTGCAGAATGCGCAAATTCACCTGTTCGCCTTCCTGTTCGCGGTGGCGGCAGGCACCATTATCGGCGGGCCTCTCGGCGACAAGATAGGGCGAAAATACGTTATTTGGGGCTCTATTCTCGGCGCTGCGCCGTTTACCCTTGTTTTACCTTATGCATCGCTCTATTGGACCGGCATTTTAACGGTGATTATCGGGGTTATTCTCGCCTCGGCGTTCTCCGCCATTTTGGTCTACGCCCAGGAGCTGATTCCCGGCAAGGTGGGCATGGTTTCCGGCTTATTCTTCGGTTTTGCTTTCGGTATGGGCGGATTAGGCGCGGCAGTTCTTGGTTATGTCGCGGATTTGACCAGTATCGAACTGGTCTACCAAATCTGTGCTTTCCTGCCGCTGATCGGCATTATCACCGCACTGCTGCCCAATATGGAGCATAAACCGCAATAACCCCGCGACTAGCCCGGATGAAATTACTTATTCGTCCGGGTTATCTTACGGATAAATCAATGTTATTTTCCATATCTGGCACAAAACCCCCTCATTGCCGCGCCTTAAGTGAAATCCTCTGCCTTTTTACAAAAAAGGCCAAATTAGCCAAGCAAGTCGCGCACAAATGCAATAAACTAAATGTATCTTTTCGTAACTTTGTTGCGTTTCTCCCGTGCCGCGATGCATAGCCAGAAGGAGTATGGATGCATAATTCAACACCGCTCATTACCACCATCGTCGGAGGGTTAGTACTCGCCTTCCTCCTCGGCATGCTGGCGAACCGCCTGCGCATCTCCCCTCTGGTGGGGTATCTGGCCGCAGGCGTGCTCGCCGGCCCGTTCACCCCCGGTTTCGTCGCCGATACCTCATTGGCGCCGGAACTGGCGGAAATCGGCGTTATCCTGTTGATGTTCGGTGTTGGCCTGCACTTCTCTTTGAAAGACCTCCTCGCAGTAAAATCTATCGCCATTCCCGGCGCCGTAGCGCAAATAGCCGTCGCCACCCTGCTCGGCATGGGGCTGTCCAAGCTGCTCGGCTGGGATCTGATCTCCGGCCTGGTGTTCGGCCTCTGCCTCTCCACCGCCAGCACCGTGGTGCTGCTGCGCGCGCTGGAGGAGCGGCAGCTGATCGACAGCCAGCGCGGGCAAATCGCCATCGGCTGGCTGATCGTCGAAGATTTGGCGATGGTGCTGACGCTGGTATTGCTGCCGGCCTTCGGCAACATGCTGGGCAACGACAACGCCAGCAGCAGCCAGCTGCTGATAGAGCTGGCGCTGACCATCGGTAAGGTCATCGCCTTTATCGCGCTGATGATCGTGGTCGGCCGCCGGCTGGTGCCGTGGATCCTGTCAAAAACCGCCAGCACCGGCTCGCGCGAGCTGTTCACCCTGGCGGTATTGGCGCTGGCGCTCGGCATCGCCTACGGCGCGGTGAAGCTGTTCGACGTCTCCTTCGCGCTGGGCGCTTTCTTCGCCGGCATGGTGCTGAACGAGTCCGAACTGAGCCACCGCGCGGCGCACGACACCCTGCCGCTGCGCGACGCATTCGCAGTGCTGTTCTTCGTCTCGGTCGGCATGCTGTTCGATCCGATGATCGTGATTAACGAACCGCTGGCGGTGCTGGCGACGCTGGCAATCATCGTGTTCGGCAAATCCGCCGCCGCGTTCCTGCTGGTGAAAATGTTCGGTCACTCCAAGCGCACCGCGCTGACCATTTCCGCCAGCCTGGCGCAAATCGGCGAGTTCGCCTTTATTCTGGCGGGCCTCGGCATTGCGCTCGGCATGATGTCGGAACACGGCCGCAATCTGGTACTGGCCGGCGCCATTCTGTCCATCATGCTCAATCCGCTGTTGTTCACCCTGCTGGAACGCTATCTGGCCAAGACCGAAACCATCGAAGACCAAATCCTCGAAGAGGCGGTGGAAGAAGAGAAGCAAATCCCGGTGGATATGTGCAATCACGCGCTGGTGGTCGGCTATGGCCGCGTCGGCAGCCTGCTGGGCGGCAAACTGGCCGAAGCGGGCATCCCGCTGGTGGTGATCGAGAACTCCCGCCCGCGGGTGGAAGCGCTGCGCGAACAGGGCATCAAGACGGTGCTGGGCAATGCCGCCAATCCGGAAGTGATGGATCTGGCGCGGCTCGACTGCGCGCGCTGGCTGCTGCTGACCATCCCCAACGGCTATGAGGCCGGCGAGATCGTCGCCTCGGCGCGCGCCAAGCGGCCGAATATCGAGATCATTGCCCGCGCCCACTACGACGACGAGGTGGCCTACATCACCGATCGCGGCGCCAACCAGGTGGTGATGGGCGAACGGGAGATCGCCAACAGCATGCTGAACATCCTGCAGCTGGACACCCTGAGCGAAGAAGAAAAAATGGGCGGCTGCCCTATCTGAAGCGCCACGCGCGCAAAAAAAGGTCCGGCATGCCGGACCTTTTCTTTTTCAGCGGGTTAACGCTCCCAGTAAGACTCTTCCAGGCTGTCTTCCCGCTCCGGCAGGCCGCGAGTGAGGCGCGGCGAATGCTGGTTCAACACCTGGTAGCTGACGCGGTTGGCGTATTTGCACACCTGCGCCAGGGAGGAGTAAGTCAGGTAGCTGCGCACGTGCTTGCTGGAGTTCGGCACGTTGTGGCGGTGATAGCCGTTGGCGGCGATATCGTGCAGCAACGCCGACAGCGCGCCGTCGCCGGCGCCGTTGGTGTTCATGATCTTCTCCGGCCCGCCCATATACGGCGCGATGTGCGAATAAACGCGCAGCGGATTTTCACAGTGTTCGCGGCGCATGGCGCGGCTGAATTCGTAGCGGTTGAACTCGGCGATATGCCCCGGCAGCAGCGGGTGCTGGGTCTGGCGCTTGTTGGCCTCTTCGGTGTAGCCCGCCATATACAGGCCGTTCGGCCCGGCGGTGCACAGCACCAGATCCACCCACTCCAGCGCCATGTCCGAGGCGGTCAGCGGATCGCTCAGCCCGGTCAGCTCCAGCGCTTCGTCTTCGTTCATCGCCAGAATCGTCACGTTTTCCTTCAGGAAGTCGCGCCACCACTGTGGGTTGTCGGCAATGACGTACTTGGTGCCCAGCGTCAACACCACCGGCACGTCGTGCTTTTTGGCGTATTCGATCGCCTGCAGGGTGGCGGCCTTCATCGGCTCCCCTTCCTTGCAGCGCACCAGATAAGAGCTCAGCACCAGCGCCGACGCGCCGGCGATCACCTCTTCAGGAATGCTTTCCGGGCGCAGCTGGTTCATTTGGCCCGGGTTGATGGCGAAGGTGCGCTCGCCGCTTTCGCCAATCAGCGTGAAACAGCGGCCGATGGCGCCATCTACGCCCTGCAGATAGTTGAGATCGGTACGGCTGGAGGTATTGCACAGGTAACGGTAGGCGTAGCTGCCGATTTTCACGTTGCTGCACATCACGCCGAGCAGCACCGAGCGATCGTCCGCCAGCACCGAATAGTTGTGCATGGTATTGCCGATGGTGCCGCCGGCGAACTGATGGGTAACCAGGTTGTTTTCATTCAGTTCCTGATACAGCGCCTCGGCGACGTCGTCTTCGATCACCAGAGAGTGGCCCAGGCTCAGGCCGTAGCGCTGGACAAAAGCGTCGTCCACCTTCGCCTCGATATCCACCAGCGTCTGGTCGATGCCGACGATATACGAGGTGCTGATTTCACTTTCGGGCTGGGCCTGCTGCAGAAGCGGATCGCGGGCGCTCACCGGGAAATAGTGTTTGGACTTGCGTTTACCAGGAAATTTCATGTGATTGGCGGTGGTGGCGGTTTAACAAGCGGAGAATGTTAACACATTCCCGCCCGATCACGATGATTCTAATATACAGATTATTGATGATTAGAGGCGCTGCGCCACCAGCTGCTGCATCATATCGATATGCGCCGGCTCGTCGTTCAACGCAGAGATATATTCAAACTTCTCGCCGCCGGCCTCGAGGAAGATCTCGCGGTTCTGCTCCTTGATCTCTTCCAACGTTTCCAGGCAGTCCGCCGAGAAACCCGGGCAAATCAGCTGAATGTGCTTCACGCCCTGCGCCGGCAGCCCCTTCAGGGTCTCATCGGTGTACGGCGTCAGCCACGGCTCGCGGCCGAAGCGCGATTGGTACGTCATCATCACTCGCTCCGGCGCCAGCGGCAATGTGGCGCTCAGCGCTCGCAGCGTATCCTCGCAGCGCTGCGGGTAGTCGTCGCCCAGGCGCGCATAGCGTTTGGGGATGCCGTGGAACGACAGCACCAACCGATCCGGCTGGCCATGCTCGGCGAACGAGCGCTCCACGCTTTGCTGCAGCGCGGCGATGTAGGCCGGGTGTTCGGCGTAATCGCGGATGAAGGCCACAGAAGGCAAGCGGCGATAGCCTTTCAGCACCCGCGCTACGCCATCCCATACCGCCGCGCTGGTGGAACAGGAATATTGCGGATAGAGCGGCAGCACCACCAGGTTGGTCACGCCCTGCGCCAACAGCTTGTCGATGGCTTCCGCCAGGCTCGGCGAGCCGTAGCTCATGCCCAGCTCCACCGGCGTATTCGGCATGCGCGCCGCCAGCGCCCGCTGTTGGCGGCGGCTGTACACCAGCAGCGGCGAGCCTTCTTCCATCCACACCGACTGATAGAGCTTCGCCACGCGCGGCGAACGGATCGGCAAGATCGCGCCGTTGAGGATCGGCCACCAGATCAGCGGCGCCGTGTCGACCACGCGATCGTCACTGAGGAATTCCTTCAGATAGCGTTTGACCGCCGACGAGGTCGGCGCATCTGGCGTGCCCAGGTTCACCAGCAATACGCCGTGTTTCTCTTGCTTCATCTCAGTTCCCCTCATTTCCTTTCCGGCCGGCATTCCGTTCTGGGTCGGGATGTCAGCAGCCATTAATGCCGGCTATTGTAACGGAAAAGTCGTGCATCGAAACCGATAACAGCAACAGGCTATGCCTGTGGGCCTCCCCCTTGCGCCAGTCGCCACACCGCCGCCACGTTGCGCGCCGTCACCTGCAGATTGCGATCGGCCCCCGCCAGCGCTTCTTCCAGCGTCACGATGCCATCGAGCACCGAAAACGCCGCGTCGATGCCGTGTTGATGCACCACCTGGTAATCCGACGTCAGGCTGCCGGCGATGGCGATCACCGGCACGCCGTGGCGCTTGGCCACCCGCGCCACGCCGATCGGCGTTTTGCCGTAGATCGACTGGCTGTCCAGCCGGCCTTCCCCGGTGATCACCAGATCGGCATCGCGCACCGCCTCATCCAGGCGCAGGGTTTCGGTGACGATCTCGATGCCCGGCCGCAAGCGCGCGTTGAGCATGCCGAGCAGCGCCGCACCCATGCCGCCCGCCGCGCCCGCCCCTGGCTGGGTGAGCACCGCGCGGCCGGTTTCCCGTTCCAGCAGCTCGCCATAGTGATGCAGCGCCGCATCGAGCTGCGCCACCATCTCCGGCGTCGCTCCCTTCTGCGGCCCGAACACCGCCGAGGCGCCCTTTTCGCCGCACAGCGGGTTATCGACGTCGCAGGCGGCGGTCACGCTCACCCATTGCCAACGCGCATCCAGCCCGGCGAGATCGAGATGCGCCAGCTGCGCCAGCGCCGCTCCGCCTGCCGGCAGCGGCCGGCGTGCCTTATCCAGCAACTTCACGCCCAGCGCCTGCATCATCCCGGCGCCGCCGTCGTTGGTGGCGCTGCCGCCGATGCCGAGAATGATCGCCTTCACGCCGCGTTCCAGCGCCGCCAGCATCAGTTCGCCGGTGCCGTAACTGGTGGTGATGCGCGGATCGCGCCGGCCGGGCGGCGCCAGGTGCAGCCCTGAGGCGGCGGCCATTTCAATCACCGCGGTTTCGCCGTCGCCCAGCAGGCCATAGAACCCCTGCACCGGCTCCCCCAGCGGCCCGGTGACCGTCACCTGGACGATTTCACCGCCGGTGGCCGCCACCATCGACTCCACCGTGCCTTCGCCGCCGTCCGCCATCGGCAGCTTCACGTAGTGCGCCTGCGGGTAAATTTGGCGGAACCCCCGCTCGATGGCGTCGGCGACGCCGAGCGCGCTCAGGCTCTCTTTGAAAGAATCCGGGGCAATAACCACTTTTTTCAGCGTTTTCATCACTGTTCCTTATCCCGCCAGGTTAAATACGCCAAACATCAGCGCCGAGATTGCCGCAATGGTGAACCCCACCAGCGTTTCGTACGGCAGCAGCTTCAGCCGCTCGTGCACCGCCATATTGACGCTGCCGCCGGTGGCGTGGAAGAAGCTGCCGTGCGGCAGATGATCCAGCACCGTGGCGCCCGCATGGATCATCGCTGCGCCGGCCAGCCCGCTCACGCCCAGCTCAAGCAGCGTGGAGCTGAACACCCCGGAAGCCACGGCGGTGCCGGCGGTGGTCGACGCGGTCGCCATCGACATCAGCGCGCCGGACAGCGGCGCCAGCAGCCAGGCCGGCAGCCCGGTGTGCGTTAAGCCGTTAATCAAGACATCCTTCAGCGCCGAGTTGGCGATAATGCCCGCCAGCGTGCCGGTGCCGAGCAGCATGATCGCCACAGGCGCCATGCGCGACAGGCCGGAGACCATAAACTGATTGCACTGGCGGATGCGCCCCATCAGCAGCGCGCCCGCCAAGCCGCCGGCCGGCAGCGCGATCAGCGGATCGACGGCGATGCCGGCGATCGGCCGCAGCGACAGCAGCAGGATCGCCACCAGCGGCGCGCTGATCGCCGCAGCGAAGCCCGGCCGCGCCCCTTCGGCATGCTGAGTCAGCTCTTCGGCCATCACTTTGCTGCCTTTATCGCTCAGGCGACGCGCCAGCAGATAGGCCACCACCAGGCCGCACAGCCCCGGCACGATGCCGGCCATCATTACCGAGGTGAGCGGCACGTGGAAATTGTCCGCCGCCGCGATGGTGTTCGGGTTGGGCGACATCACGTTGCCGGCCTTGCCGCCGCCGATCATCGCCAGCAGGATCGCCGCGCGCGAAATGCCGGCCTTTTGGGCTATCGACAGCGCGATCGGCGCGACGGTGATCACCGCCACGTCGATAAACACCCCTACCGCCGTCAGGATCAGTGTAGCCACCGCCAGCGCCAGCAGCGCGCGGGTTTCGCCCACCTTGCGCACGATGGTTTCGGCGATGGTGTGCGCCGCGCCGGATTCGATCAGCACCCCGGCCAGCACCCCCGCCGCCAGGATGCGCATCACGGCGTTGGTGATGCCCTGCGCCCCGCCGATCATCAGCGTTACGGTCTGCACCAGATCGGCGCCGCCGCACAGCCCGCCCGCCAGCGCGCCGGCGATCATGCCGTAAGCCGGCGGCACCTTGCGTAGAATCAGGACGATGGCGACGGCTAACGCCACCAGCGCCCCCAGAGTGGATACGGTTGTCATTGTTGTTTTCTCCGTGGTTGATGTGCAGGCCAACATATCCCGCGCGCCCGGCGTTGGCCTGAGGGGAAACAACAAAAAATCGCCGGGGGAACGGCGTGGAATTTGTGGGTTGGCACAACTCAGTCGTGCATCAGCATGCCGATATATAACCGCAGAGCGTCGGTTAATTGGTTGATTTTCATGCCAGTTATCGCTTCGATACGCTGCAGGCGATAGCGCAGGGTATTGACGTGGATATGCAGCTGTGCGGCGGTCTGCGTCTGATCACAATTCTGCGAAAAATAGTGGCGCAGCGTGCCGCGCAGCACGCCTTTTTCATCCTGTTCGCCCAGCGTCCGCCAGGGGCGACCCAGCTCCTGCGCGCGCCAATCCTCCCCCAGATCGCACAACAGCGACGGCAGCGGGTAGTCGTGGTAGAACAGCGTGGCGTGACGCAGTTTCAGGCGCTGCGCCATCGCCTGAGTGGCGCGCGCCGTCAGGCTGGAACGATAGGCGCTTTGCGGATCGTCATAAAAACCGCCGACGATCAAGCGCACCCGAAAGCGGTGTTTGAGCTGGTTTTGCAAACGCTGCGCCTGTTGGCGCTCCAGCTTCAGGCTCCATTCGCCCTGCGCCATGCAGGCCGGGCGCAGCAGGGTCATTTCATTGAAGCCGGTAATGGCGATCAACGCGTCGCGCTGGGTGGCTTCCAGCTCCGCCAGCAGCTCGCGCAGCAGGTGCGGCTGCGCCTCTTGCAGCTCGACGATCCACACGATGCGCGCCTGGCGCAGATCCAATCCCAGATACGCCGCCATCGCCGCCAGCGACGCAGTGTTCGGCTGCGGTTGCAGCAGCTGATTCGCCAGCTCTTCCCGATAGCGTTTTTCCCACTGGTGCTGATCCAGCAGCGCCGCCTGCTCTACCATCATCTCCGCCGCCATCTTCACCAGCTCGGCGTAGGCGCGCACCTCGGCCGGTTCGCCGGAGATGCCGATCACCCCCACCCGCTGGTTGCGAAAGCTGAACGGCAGGTTGATGCCGGGCCGCACGCCCTTCAGATGTTCGGCGGTGGCGCGGTCGATTTCCACCACCCGATTTTCCGCCAGCGCCAGCACGGCGCCTTCATGGCGCTGGAACAGGCGCTGCGAGTTGCCGGAGGCGATAATCACGCCGTTGCTGTCCATCACGTTGACGGAATGGCTGATGATGCCCATCGCCCGCTGGACGATCTGGCGCGCGGTGGCTTCCGCCAGAAGATTGGTTTGTCTGAGCATGCCCGCTCCCTGCTGAGGGTGAAAACGCAGGCTTGTTATACGCTATTTGGCGCGGGCGATTAACGGGCACGGCCGCAACAAGCCGCCGCGATCACAATTTGGCGGGAAAACGGCAAAAAAAACGCCGGGCCACAGGCCCGGCGTCATGCACAACGTGCTTGCGATCAACCGAGGATGGTCGCCAGCTCTGCGCTCACTTCGGCCACCTTGCGGGTGCCGTCGATTTTGCGGTATTGGGTGTTGCCCGCCGCCGCTTCTTTGCTGTAGTAAGAGATCAGCGGCGCGGTCATCTGATGATACTCCACCAGGCGCTTGCGCACGGTCTCTTCCTGATCGTCCTTGCGCGTGGTCAGCTCTTCGCCGGTCACGTCGTCTTTACCTTCCACCTGCGGCGGGTTGAACTTCACGTGGTATACGCGGCCGGACGGCGCGTGCACGCGGCGGCCAACGATGCGGTCAACGATCAGCTCGTCCGGCACGTCGAACTCCAGCACGAAGTCCACGTTGATGCCGGCTTCTTTCATCGCGTCAGCCTGCGGAATGGTGCGTGGGAAACCGTCCAGCAGGAAGCCCTTGCGGCAATCTTCCTGAGCGATGCGCTCTTTGACCAGCGCGATCACCAGCTCATCGGTCACCAGCTTGCCGGCGTCCATGATCTCTTTCGCCTGCTTGCCCAGTTCACTGCCGGCCTTCACGGCTGCGCGCAACATATCACCGGTGGAGATTTGCGGAATGCCGTATTTCTCCATGATGAATTGAGCCTGAGTACCTTTACCAGCGCCCGGAGCGCCCAGCAGAATGATACGCATTGCGTAAATCCCCTTGCTATGTAGTTTTTATAAAATTGCGAAAACGCTCAACGATACCATTTCAGGGGGGGCAGGCTCAAGGCGCGCGAAGGAAATCGATTGCGGAATGTGCAAAAAAACGGACGAACAAAAGGCGAGAAAAGGCGGGGAAAAATCGGCAATGCGCCCCTAACGGTGCCGTTAAGGGCGCATATTTTCAGTTTCAGGCGGACAGCAACTTGTTCATGCGACGGATGAACAGGTTCGGATCTTCCAGCGTGCCGCGTTCAGCCAGCAGCGCCTGATCCAATAACAGGTCGATCCATTCGGCGAAATGTTCGTTATCGCCCACATCGGATGCGCGTTTGACCAGAGCATGCTCCGGATTAAGCTCGAAAATGTACTTCACTTCCGGCGCCTGCTGGCCGGCGGCGGCGAACAGCTTGGCCATCTGGGTGCTCATTTCGTCGGCGTCGGTCACCACAATCGCCGGCGTATCGGTCAGGCGGTGCGTCAGGCGCACGTCCTTCACCCGCTCGCCCAGCAGGGTTTTCACGCGTTCGATGAACGGCTCCAGCTGCTTCTCGGCGGCCTTCTGCTCTTCGGTTTCATCCGCCAGTTTGTCCAGCGTTTCATCCGCTTTGCTGACCGACTGGAACGGCTTGCCGTCGAATTCGGTCAGGTAGCTCATCATCCACTCGTCGATGCGATCGGACAGCAACAGCACTTCGATGCCTTTCTTGCGGAACAGCTCCAGGTGCGGGCTGCTCTTGGCGGCGGCGTAGCTGTCGGCGGTGATGTAGTAAATCTTCTCCTGCCCTTCCGCCATGCGGCCGACGTACTCTTCCAGCGACACGGTCTGCGCCGAGCTGTCGCCGTGGGTGGAGGCAAAGCGCAGCAGCTTGGCGATCGCTTCCTGGTTGCCGTGGTCTTCCGCCGGGCCCTCTTTCAGCACCAGACCGAACTGCTGCCAGAATTTCTGGTAGCCTTCGGCGTCATCTTTGGCCAGCTTATCCAGCATCTGCAGCACGCGCTTGGTCAGCGCGCCGCGCAGGTTTTGCGTCACGCGGCTGTCTTGCAGGATCTCGCGCGACACGTTCAGCGGCAGATCGTTGGAGTCGATCAGGCCACGCACGAAGCGCAGGTAGTTCGGCATGAACTGCTCGGCGTCGTCCATGATGAACACGCGCTGCACGTACAGCTTCAGACCATGCTTGTGATCGCGGTTCCACATGTCCCACGGCGCCTGCGCCGGGATATACAGCAGGCTGGTGTACTCCTGCTTGCCTTCTACCCGGTTGTGGCTCCAGCTCAGCGGATCGGTGAAGTCGTGGGCGATGTGCTTGTAGAACTCTTTGTACTCTTCGTCGGTCACGTCAGCCTTGCTGCGGGTCCACAGGGCCTGCGCCTTGTTGATCTTCTCCCAGGTGACGGTGTCGTCTTCTTCGTTTTTGCTTTCGATCTCCACCGGCAAGGCGATGTGATCGGAATATTTGCCGATCACCGAGCGCAGGCGCCAGGCGTCGAGGTACTCATCTTCGCCTTCGCGCAGATGCAGGGTGATTTCGGTGCCGCGCGTCTCTTTGGTGATGTCGGCGATGGTGTAGTCGCCTTCGCCGGCGGACTCCCAGAACACGCCTTCGTCATCGGCGGCGCCGGCGGCGCGGGTGCGCACAGTCACTTTGTCCGCCACGATGAACGCCGAGTAGAAACCGACGCCGAACTGGCCGATCAGCTGGCTGTCTTTCGCCTGGTCGGAACCGATGGATTCCAGGAACGCTTTGGTGCCGGACTTGGCGATGGTGCCGAGGTTTTCGATCACTTCTTCGCGGCGCATGCCGATGCCGTTGTCGGCGATGGTCAGGGTGCGCTGCTCTTTATCGAAGGACAAGCGGACGCGCAGCTCGCCGTCGCCGGCGTACAGCTCTGGCGCGGACAGGGCGCGGAAACGCAGCTTGTCGGCGGCGTCAGAGGCGTTGGAAATCAGCTCGCGCAGGAAAATTTCTTTGTTGGAGTACAGCGAATGGATCATCAAATGAAGCAGCTGTTTTACTTCAGACTGGAACCCGCGGGTTTCTTGACCTTTCATACTCATTGATTACCTCAAAAGACAATGGCTACCAAAATCGAACAATGAGGATCAGATGAGGGTCAGGGTCTTGTTTTTCAAGCGGACGGCGGGAGATTTTTGGCAAAAAAATGACGGGGCCGAACGGCCCCATCCGGGAAAACATCAGAACTTGATGGCGTGACGCCCGGCCAGCGAATGCGACAGCGTGGTGCCGTCGACCATCTCCAGCTCGCCGCCCACCGGCACGCCGTGGGCGATGCGGCTGGCGAGCACGCCATACTGGCCGCACATCTCGGCGATATAGTTGGCGGTCGCTTCCCCTTCCACCGTCGGGTTGGTGGCGAGGATCACTTCGGTGATGCTCTCCTTTTCCAGCCGTTGCTCCAGGCGATCCAGACCGATATCGCCCGGCCCGATGCCGTCCAGCGGCGACAGATGCCCCATTAGCACAAAGTAGCTCCCGGCGAACTGGCCGGTCTGCTCGATGGCATGGATATCCGCCGGGCTTTCCACCACGCAAATCTGGCCGTTTTGCTGACGGCGCGGATTGGCGCAGATGGTGCAGACGTCCTGCTCGGTGAAGGTGCGGCAGTCGGCGCAGTGGCCGATTTCCGACATCGCGCGCGTCAACGCCTGCGCCAGGCGCATGCCGCCGCTGCGATCGCGCTGCAGCAGCTGAAACGCCATGCGCTGCGCCGATTTCGGGCCGACGCCCGGCAGGCAGCGCAGCGCCTCCATCAGGGATTCAAGGAGCGGGCTGGTTTGCATCAGAACGGCATCTTGAAGCCAGGCGGCAACTGCATGCCGCTGGAGACGGAGGCCATCTTCTCTTTCTGGGTCTCTTCGATGCGGCGCGCGGCGTCGTTGAACGCGGCGGCGATCAGATCTTCCAGCATCTCTTTGTCGTCTTCCATCAGGCTAGGATCGATCTCCACGCGGCGGCAGTTGTGCGCGCCGTTGATGGTGACCTTCACCAGGCCCGCGCCAGACTCGCCGGTCACTTCCAATTTGGCGACTTCTTCCTGCATCTGCTGCATTTTTTCTTGCATTTGCTGGGCTTGCTTCATCAGGTTGCCCAGACCGCCTTTACCAAACATAGTCGTCTCTCGTCGCTAGGGCCGCGCACCTCGCGCGGCGTTTAAAGGGGGCGGATACTCTCTTCATCCAGATCCGCGTCGAAGAACCGGCACAGCGTCTGAATATGGGTATCCGCAACGATGGACTGGCGCGCCTGCGCCAGCTTTTCTTCATAGATGGCTTGTCGCCATTCCAGCGGGGTGCGCTCCGCCGGATTATCGTCCTCTATCACGGTCAGCTCGATCGGGCTGCCGTACAGCTCGCCGAGCGCTTCGGCCAGCGTCTTCTGCGCCGAAGGCGAATTCAGATGACGCTGCGAAGACCGCAGATGGAGGCAAATCTTGCCCGCTTCCGGCTGCTGCTTGAAGGCGTTCAACGCCAGCTGCTGCACCAGTTTCGGGATCTTCAGCCTGTCGATTTCCGCCGCCCAGGCGTCGCGCTCCAGCGACTCCACCACCAGCTTGGCGGCCAGCTCCGGCGTTTTCTCGTGCTCCAACGCCGTGCGCAACGCTTTCGGCGTCGCCAGCGGTTCCGGTGCCGCTTCCGGCTCGGTCTGCGCGCGCCAGCGATAGGCTTCCGGCTTGGCCGGTTTTTCCGGCACCTTCTTCTCCGCCAGACGCTGCTGGCTACGCTCGGTCACGGAAGCCAAACGCCCCAGCGCCGAGTTTGCCGGCCGCGCTATTCCTGGCGCCGCCGGCTCATTCTTTTTTGGTGTGGATGCTCCCTGCTGCCGCTGCAGCTGGGACCGCGCTTTCAACAGCTGGGCGGTGGCATCCGGTAATGGGGTCGATGATTGCCGCGACGGCGCGGCCGGCTGCCCTAGCGGCGGCGGCGCGTCCTGAAACTGCGGCGGCTGTTGCGATGCGGCGGCCTGCGGCTGCGCCATCGGCGCCGGCGCGGTCTGCACCAACGCCACCGGCTCCGGGATCACCGCTTTCGGGTGAAACGCCAGCGCGCGCAGCAGGGTCATCTCAACCCCCATGCGGCGATCCGGCGCATGGGCCAGCTCTTTGCGGCCGACCAACAGCGTCTGGTAGTAAAGTTGCACATCGGCCGGCGGCAGGGTGCGCGCCAGCTCGCGCAGCCGTTGTTCCACGGCGGCGTACTGATTGTCGAGCATCGAAGGCAGCAGCTGCACCATCGCAATGCGGTGCAGCAGCGCCAGCGTCTCCACCAGCAGGTTTTCCCAGTCCACGCCGCGCGAAGCGGCCTGTGCGACCTGCGCCATCACCTTTTCGCCGTCGGCGCTGACCAGCGCTTCGAGGATCGCCAGCGGCTGTTCATCATCGAGCGTGCCGAGCATCTGGCTGACGGTGGCGGCGGTCACCTGCCCCTGCCCCATGGCGATCGCCTGATCGGTCAGGCTCAGCGCATCGCGCATGCTGCCGTCGGCGGCGCGCGCCAGCAGCTGCAGCGCGCGGGCGTCGCTGGTGATCTGCTCCGCCGTCAGCACCGTTTCCAGCTGCTGGCGGATCTGATCGACGTCCAGCGCCTTGAGGTGGAATTGCAGACAGCGCGAGAGAATGGTCACCGGCAGCTTTTGCGGATCGGTGGTGGCCAACAGGAATTTGACGTGCGGCGGCGGCTCTTCCAGCGTCTTGAGCAACGCGTTGAAGCTGTGGCGCGAGAGCATGTGCACTTCATCGATCAGGTAGACCTTGAAGCGGCCGCGCGCCGGCGCGTACTGAACGTTGTCCAGCAGATCGCGGGTATCCTCAACCTTGGTTCGGGAAGCGGCGTCGATCTCGATCAGATCGACGAAGCGCCCCTGCTCGATCTCGCGGCAGTTGTCGCATTGGCCGCACGGCGTGGCGGTGATGCCGGTTTCACAGTTCAGGCCTTTGGCCAGCAGGCGCGCGATGGTGGTTTTCCCCACGCCGCGCGTGCCCGAGAACAGATAGGCGTGATGGATCCGCCCCAGCGAGAGGCCGTTGGCCAGCGCGGTCAGGACATGTTCCTGGCCGACCACGTCTGCGAACGTTTGAGGGCGCCACTTACGGGCGAGAACCTGATAGCTCATTAATACCGGAGAAGTCGAGGAATCTGGAGGGTCATGCTAACACAGCCCCGCGGCGATCCGCGAGGCCGTTGTGCCCAAGGGGCGATGCCGCATCAATGGCCGGCGAAGTCCACCAGGCAGTAGCAGTCGATGCCCAGCTTGTTCAGACGCGCTTCCCCGCCCAGATCCGGCAGGTTGATGATGAATGCGGCGTCGTTCACTTCACCGCCCAGGCGGCGGATCAGTTTGGTGGTCGCTTCGATGGTGCCGCCGGTCGCCAGCAGATCGTCCACCACCAGCACTTTGTCACCCGCGGTGATGGCGTCGGTGTGGATCTCCAGCTTGTCGGTGCCGTACTCCAGCTCATAGCTTTCGCTGAGCGTGGCGCGCGGCAGTTTGCCCGGTTTGCGCACCGGCACGAAACCGACGCCCAACGCCAGCGCGACGGGCGCGCCGAACAGGAAACCACGCGCTTCGGTACCCACCACCTTGGTCACGCCCGCTTCGCGATAGCGCTCAACCAGCAGCTCGATGCTGGCGGCGTAGGCCAACGGGTTTTCCAGTAGGCTGGTCACGTCGCGGAACAGGATGCCCGGCTTCGGATAATCCGGGATGGTTTTGATACTGTCTTTAATAAACTGAAGCTGCTGCGCAGTAGCGGTCATAATTGTTGCCTGATAAAACTGCCTGAAAACCGGCGCGCCGCTCACCCGCCGCCGCCGGGTGAAACACACCGGAGATGAAATGGCAGGCGATCCGCGCACGAAAACGCCCAAATCTATGCAAACTGGCGGACAAATGCAACTCTCCCCTGCATCTTTCAACCCGCAGCGTTGTTGACTGCACGCATTCCCCCCGGTCACTTACCTAAGTAAGCTCCCGGGGATGCCTACGTTTGTCGCCTGGCTGCGGCTTGAAAGCTATTGGGGAGTTTAAGGGACAATCAGCGCTGTTTTTGTTGCGGCAGGTCAATAACCGGCAGGCGCAGCATAAAGGTCAGCAAAATGACCAGCATCAGCAGCAACAGCCCGCGCACCCACCAGATTTTCACCAGCCACAGCGAACAGGCGAAGGTGAGCACGATCACCAGCACCGCCTTCCACTTCGCTCCCGGCGGCAGCGCGCGATGCTGTTGCCAGTGGCGCAGGTAGGTGCCGAACCAGGAGCGGTGCAGCAGCCAGTGATGAAAGCGCGGCGAAGAGCGGGCGAAACACCAGGCGGCCAACAGCAGAAACGGCGTGGTCGGCAACAGCGGCAGCACCACGCCCAACGTCGCCAGCACCACCGCCAGCCAGCCCAAAATGATCAATAACCCACGCGTCATGCGGCTCTTCGCTCCTCAATCGGTTGCCGCCTACTGTAGCATCGGCGCCGCGCCGGCGGAATATGCGTACGGCGCTTGTTTCACGGCAGGATCGCGGGCAAGCTTACGCCTGTTGAAATCAAGAGGGAGCTTATGTGAGCACTCAGCGTCTATTACAGGTGTTGGCACAGCAGATCGCGGCGCTGGCGGCCGAAGTGACCCCGCGCGGCGACGCCCCGATCCCGCAGGCGCGCTTCGACGCCGCCCTGTTCGCCAACCGCGGCACGCGGCTGCGCGACTACCTGGCCGAGGTGGAGAAGAATTTCGCCCAGCTGCAAAGCGCCGCCAACGACAGCCGCACCAGCCAGGTGGCCTTTCTGGCCGAAAAACTGGTGGCTCAGATCGCCGCCCTGCAGCGCGAGCTGGCCACCCAGGCGCTGCGGCGCAAGAACCAGCCGAAAGAAGCCCCCGAGGCCGATCTGTACCACAAGCTGGCCGAGCATCAGGACTACGAACGTCGGCTGATCGCCATGATTCAGGATCGGGAAAGCCTGCTCGGCCGCCAGACCACGCTGGCGGCGCAGCAAAAGCTGCAGCACGAGCTGGCGGCGCTGGAGGGGCGCCTGATGCGCTGCCGCCAGGCGCTGGCGCGCATCGAGCGCAATATCGAGCGCAAAGAAAACGGTTTTTGAAGATTTATCACAATATTTTAATGATTATTCCCGGTTGCGCGCCGGGTTCACTATACTCTGCCGGTACGCGAGTTATTCATTCCATTAATTAAGCGCAGGTGCTATGTCTCTGGAAAACGCCTCACCCGAACTGCAGCTGGCGGTAGACTTGATTTACCTGCTGGAATGCAACGAGATCGATCCGGCCACCGCGCTGGCGGCGCTGGATATCGTCAAACGGGATTATCAGGAAAAACTGCAGCGCGCCGGCGTCACCTCTCCCTATCTGCCTGCCGGACAGTAATCAGGGACAGCGCCGCTGTCCCTTTCGTCTTTCAACGCTCATCAGCCCGCCGTCTGGCCGCCTTCGTCCGGCGAGCTGAGCGCGCAAATAAACAAGGAAAAAAAAGCGTATCGCGGCGGCGATGCGCCGACAAACGTGAGCGGCGCCAGAGAAGGCAGAATCAATCAGCGCTGCATGATTTAGCTTCGGATCGGTTAAGAAGCCTGAAGAGTGTCACGGCCACCGGCGGGCAACGAACAACAAAAGCGTTGCAGCTGATGGCCCGTTGCAGCGGAATCAGAAAGTCAGCACTTTTTCCGCCGCCAGCGTCCACTGCGCCAGCTCGACCAACGTACCGATCGCCACGCCGTCCGCCAGCGGCAAGCGGCTGACGCCGCGCGCGTCGGCACAGGTCTTGCACAGCTTGACCGGCACCTGCTGCGCGGTGAGGATCTCCAGCATCTGCTGCAGGTGGTATCCCTCGTGCGGCTGCTGCCCGGCCAGCCCGGCCACCACCGCATCGGACATCAGAAACAGCCGCAGGTCGAGACTGCTCTGCTGCTCTTTCATGGCGATGGCCAACCGCAGCGCATTGAACAAGGATTCATGACCATAGGCGGCGCCATTGGCGATGAGAACAACTGATGACATGAAATCTCTCCTTATAAAGGAAGGCGGTCGGCGTCAGACGTCGCCGCGTCGGGTTTGAGGCGCAAGGTGGGGCAAAACTGCAGCATTTCCAAAAACGCGTCCACCAGCGCTTCGGCTTCGGCCCGCAGATCGAAACTTTCCGGCATAAACAGCCAGTTTTCCATCAGGCCGGTGATATAACCGCGCAGGATGATCGCCGCGCGGCGGGTATGTAAATCGGCGGGTAATTGCCCGTGGTGAATGCAGTTATACAGCACCGCTTCAATGCGTTCGTAGCCGGCGAGGTACAGCACCTTGCGCGAATCCAGCAGCGGCATCATTTCACCGACAAATTCGCATTTGTGGAATATAATTTCCATCAACGCCCGCCTACGGCCGTCTTCAACCGTAGACGTCAGAATGTAAATCAGAATTTCTCGGATAACCCGCAGTGGATTATCGGGAAACTTTGCCTGATACTCTGTTTCGAGCTGGTCAATTTTCGGCTCGGTAGATTCCCAAACTTCATTAAACAGGTCTACCTTATTCTTGAAGTGCCAATAAATGGCTCCACGCGTAACCCCGGCAGCGGTGGCAATATCTGTCAGTGACGTTGCAGCAACGCCACGTTCAGAGAACTCTCTCACCGCAGCATCAAGGATTTGCTGTCGGGTTTCTTGCGCCTGCTGTTTGGTTTTTCGTGCCATGGCATTGTTATTTAGGGGGAGTGTGATTTACATACATTCGCGAATGTATGTACCATAGCACGCACATATAATTAACGCAGCAATGGGTTTTAAAGCTTGTGATCCATTGATCATTTTGAAATCGGACACTTGAGGTTTTTCTATGAACAAAAACAGAGGGTTAACGCCTCTGGCGGCCGTTCTGATGCTTTCAGGCAGCTTAGTGCTAACAGGATGTAACGATAAAGAAACCCAACAGCAAGGCGCCCAACAACAGGCGCCTGAAGTGGGCGTAGTCACCTTGAAGGCCGAGCCTCTCAACATCACTACCGATCTTCCTGGCCGCACCGCTGCGTATCGTATCGCCGAAGTTCGCCCTCAGGTCAGCGGCATCATCCTGAAGCGCAACTTCGTTGAAGGCAGCGATATCAAGGCCGGGACGTCTCTGTACCAAATCGATCCCGCCACCTATCAAGCCAGCTACGACAGCGCGAAAGGCGATTTGGCCAAAGCACAGGCCAGCGCTTCCATCGCACGCGTGACGGTAAACCGCTACAAGCCATTGCTGGGTACCAGCTACATCAGCAAGCAGGACTACGACAACGCCGTCTCCACCCTGCAGCAGGCGGATGCCGCCGTGGTGGCCGCCAAGGCCGCCGTGGAAACCGCGCGCATCAACCTGGCGTACACCAAGGTGACCTCCCCGATCTCCGGCCGCATCGGCAAGTCCGCCGTGACCGAAGGCGCGCTGGTCAGCAACGGCCAGGCGACCGCCCTGTCCACCGTGCAGCAGCTGGATCCGATGTATGTCGACGTCACCCAGTCGAGCACCGACTTCCTGCGCCTGAAGCAAGAGTTGGCCAGCGGCGCGCTGAAGCAGGAAAACGGCAAGGCTAAAGTGAAACTGCTGTTGGAAAACGGCACCGAATACGCGCAGGAAGGCACGCTGGAATTCTCCGACGTCACCGTCGACGAGACCACCGGCTCCATCACCATTCGCGCCCTGTTCCCTAACCCGAACGATACGCTGCTGCCGGGCATGTTCGTGCGCGCCCGTCTGGACGAAGGCGTGCGCAGCGATGCGCTGCTGGTGCCTCAGCAAGGCGTCACCCGCAACCCGCGCGGCGAAGCGACGGCGTTGGTGGTAGGGGCAGACGACAAAGTTGAGCTGCGCACGCTGAAGGCGGATCAGGCGATTGGCGACAAATGGCTGGTTACCGATGGCCTGAAAGCCGGCGATCGCGTGATCGTCTCCGGCCTGATGAAAGTGCATCCGGGCGCGCAGGTAAAAGTGCAGGAAGTTGACACTCAGGCGCAAAAACAGCCGCAGTCTGAAGCGCAGAAGTCATAAAAAGGAGCCTGTAATACATGGCTAAGTTCTTTATAGACCGCCCAATTTTCGCCTGGGTAATCGCCATCATCGTCATGTTGGCGGGGGTGCTTGCAATAATGAAACTGCCGATCGCGCAGTATCCCACTATTGCACCGCCGGCGGTGAGTATTTCCGCCAACTACCCGGGCGCAGATGCCAAAACGGTGCAGGATACCGTCACGCAGATTATCGAACAGAACATGAACGGTATCGATAACCTGATGTACATGTCCTCCACCAGTGATTCCTCTGGTAGCGTCACCATTACCCTGACGTTTGAATCCGGCACCGATCCTGACATCGCGCAGGTTCAGGTCCAGAACAAACTGTCGTTGGCCACCCCGTTGCTGCCGCAAGAAGTTCAGCAACAGGGCCTGAAAGTAGAAAAATCCAGCAGCAGCTTCCTGATGGTGGCCGGCTTCGTTTCCGACGATCCGAACATGACTCAGGACGATATTGCGGACTACGTGGCGTCCAACATCAAGGATCCGATCAGCCGTTCGTCCGGCGTGGGTGAAGTGCAGCTGTTCGGTGCCCAGTACGCGATGCGTATCTGGCTGGATCCGAACAAGCTGAACAACTACCAGCTGACGACCACGGACGTGACCTCCGCCATCACCGAGCAGAACAACCAGATCGCCGCAGGCCAGCTGGGCGGCCTGCCGCCGGTACCGGGGCAGCAGTTGAACGCCTCGATCATCGCGCAGACCCGTCTGACTTCGCCGGAAGAGTTCGGCAAGATCCTGCTGAAGGTGAATACCGACGGTTCCCAGGTACGCCTGCGCGACGTCGCTCACATCGAGCGCGGCGCGGAAAGCTATGCCGTTACCGCTCGCTATAACGGTAAGCCTGCCGCCGGTCTGGGTATCAAACTGGCAACCGGCGCCAACGCCTTGAACACCGCCAAAGGTGTGAAAGACGAGCTGGCCAAGATGACGCCATTCTTCCCGCAAGGGATGAAAGTGGTTTATCCGTACGACACCACCCCGTTCGTTAAGATCTCCATCAACGAAGTGGTGAAAACGCTGATCGAAGCCATCATCCTGGTATTCCTGGTGATGTATTTGTTCCTGCAGAACTTCCGCGCGACGCTGATCCCAACCATCGCGGTGCCGGTGGTGCTGCTGGGGACCTTTGCGATACTCGCGGCGTTCGGCTTCTCGATAAACACCCTGACGATGTTCGGCATGGTGTTGGCGATCGGCCTGCTGGTGGATGACGCCATCGTGGTGGTGGAAAACGTCGAGCGCGTCATGGCCGAAGAGGGGCTGCCGCCGAAAGAAGCTACCCGTAAATCGATGGGCCAGATTCAGGGCGCGCTGGTGGGTATCGCCATGGTGCTGTCGGCGGTATTCGTGCCGATGGCGTTCTTCGGCGGTTCAACCGGCGCCATCTATCGCCAGTTCTCGATCACCATCGTGTCCGCGATGGCGCTGTCGGTGCTGGTGGCCTTGATCCTGACGCCGGCGCTGTGCGCCACCATGCTCAAACCGATCCCGAAAGGCGATCACGGGGTTAAAACAGGCTTCTTCGGCTGGTTTAACCGCATGTTCGAGAAAAGCACGCATCACTATACCGACAGCGTGGGCAACATCCTGCGCAGCACCGGTCGCTATCTGATCATCTACCTGCTGATCGTGGTTGGCATGGGCCTGCTGTTCCTGCGCCTGCCTTCCTCGTTCCTGCCGGACGAAGATCAGGGCATCCTGTTGACCATGGTGCAGCTGCCTGCCGGTGCCACCGAGTCCCGCACCAACAAAGTGCTGGAAGAAGTCTCCGACTACTTCCTGAACAAGGAAAAGGACAACGTGGTTTCGGTGTTTACCGTCGCGGGCTTCGGCTTCAACGGTAACGGCCAGAACAACGGCCTGGCATTCGTCAGCCTGAAAGACTGGGGCGAGCGTCCAGGGAGCGAGAACAAGGTCGAAGCGATCGCGGGTCGCGCCATGGGCGCATTCTCGCAGATTAAAGAAGGCCTGGTATTCCCGTTCAACCTGCCGGCGATCATCGAACTCGGTACCGCAACCGGCTTCGACTTCGAGCTGATTGACCAGGGCGGCCTGGGGCACGAGAAACTGACCGAAGCGCGTAACCAGCTGTTGGGCATGGTTGCTCAACATCCGGACGTGCTGGTGGGCGTGCGCCCGAACGGCCTGGAAGATACGCCGCAGTTCAAACTGATCGTCGATCAGGAGAAAGCCAAGGCGCTGGGCGTCAGCATCACCACCATCAACAGCACGCTGAGCACCGCGCTGGGCGGCTCGTACGTCAACGACTTCATCGACCGCGGTCGTGTGAAGAAGGTATACGTACAGGCCGACGCGCCGTTCCGTATGCTGCCGGAAGACATCAACAAGTGGTACGTGCGCGGTACAAGCGGCCAGATGGTGCCATTCTCCGCCTTCTCTTCGGCGAAATGGGAATACGGCTCACCGCGCCTGGAACGCTATAACGGCTTGCCGTCGATGGAAATTCTGGGCCAGGCCGCACCGGGCAAGAGTACCGGTGAAGCGATGAACCTGATGGAACAGTTGGCGTCCAAACTGCCAAGCGGCATCGGTTACGACTGGACCGGCATGTCCTATCAGGAACGTCTGTCGGGTAACCAGGCGCCGGCGCTGTACGCCATCTCGATTCTGGTGGTGTTCCTGTGTCTGGCGGCGCTGTATGAAAGCTGGTCCGTGCCGTTCTCGGTCATGCTGGTATTGCCGCTGGGGGTTATCGGTGCGTTGCTGGCCGCGACGATGCGCGGCATGAACAACGACGTGTACTTCCAGGTGGGGCTGCTGACCACCATCGGTCTATCGGCGAAGAACGCCATCCTGATCGTGGAATTCGCCAAGGATCTGATGGAGAAAGAAGGCAAAGGCCTGATCGAAGCAACGTTGGAAGCGGTGCGTATGCGTCTGCGTCCAATCCTGATGACGTCTCTGGCCTTCATCCTCGGGGTTCTGCCGCTGGTTATCAGCAGCGGTGCGGGCTCCGGCGCACAGAACGCGGTAGGTACCGGCGTAATGGGCGGGATGATCACCGCCACCGTCTTGGCGATCTTCTTCGTGCCGGTGTTCTTCGTGGTGGTTCGCCGCCGCTTCAGCAAGAAGAACGAAGACCTGGAACACAGCCATCCGGTAGAGCACCACTGATCGCTCAGTGATGTGACATTCACCCGATAATCGAAAAGGCCGCGCATGCGGCCTTTTTCTTTTGCTTCAGTTGCTTAATGCAAACCGTTCTCATTAATTCACTCGTGGGCGCAATTTACGCTTGATCGCGACGCCGGGTCGGCGCATAATTATTGTTATAGTATAACATTACACGAGAGAGCCATTATGAAACCCGGCATCCATCCCGATTACCGCACCGTGGTCTTCCACGACGTCAGCGCCAACGCCTACTTTAAAGTGGGATCGACCATCAAAACCGATCGCACCATCGAGCTGGACGGCGAAAGCTGGCCGTATGTCACCCTCGACGTCTCTTCCGCTTCGCATCCGTACTACACCGGCAAGCAGAAAGACTATTCCAAAGAAGGCAGCACGGCGCGCTTCCAGCAGCGCTTTGGCCGCTTTATCGGCAATAAGTAACAAGGAAATCCCATGCAGGTATTGAGTTCATTGCGTTCGGCGAAAAATCGCCACCCGGATTGCAAAGTCGTGCGTCGTCGTGGCCGCATCTATGTGATCTGTAAAAGCAATCCGCGATTCAAAGCGGTACAGGGACGTAAGAAAAAGCGTTAACTCCCCAGTGTCATCTGTCGCAAAGCCCCGTTGCTGCTCAACGGGGCTTTTTTTATGGCGAGAAAGTGCCTGCAAGCTGTCCCCCGCCGGCAGGCGGGGGCAGAGGTTACTTCATGCTGCTCAGCAGCGCGTCGACATTGTGTTTGAACGCCTGTTCATAGGTGGCCGCCGGGCCGCCCGTACGGGAGAGCGCTTCAGGGTACAGCTCGCCGCCCGCCTTGGCGCCGGTGGCGGCGGCAATCTGTTTCACCAACCGCGGATCGGTCTGATTCTCGATAAAGTAAGCGTTGACCTTTTCCTGTTTGATCTGCTTGATCAGGCCGGCCACGTCGCTGGCGCTGGCTTCGGCCTCGGTGGAAAATCCGACCGGGGCAAGGAAAGTGACGCCATACTCTTGCCCAAAGTAACCAAAAGCATCATGGCTGGTCAGCACTTTACGTTTCTGTGGCGGCACTGCGGCGAACTGGGTTTTGGCCCACAGGTCCAGCTTTTGCAGTTGCTGAATGTATTCGGCCCCGCGCTGGCGAAAATAGTTGGCATCCTCGGGATCGGCGGCAATCAGGGCGTTCATCACGTTGGTGGCGTACTGCACGCCGTTTTTCATGCTGTTCCAGGCGTGAGGATCGGTAATCGCTTTGCCGTCCTCCTCCATCTGCCGGGTGCTGATGCCCTGTGAAGCGGTGATCACCTGCCCTTTATAACCCGAAGCGCTGACCAGGCGATCGATCCACCCTTCCAGCCCCAGTCCGCTGACGAATACCACATCAGCCTGAGCCAACTTTTTGCCGTCCTGCGGCGAAGGCTCGAAACTGTGCGGATCGCCATCCGGCCCCACCAGCGTGCTGACCTTGACGTGATCGCCCCCCACCTGTTTGACGATATCGCCCAGAATGGAAAAGCTGGCGACGGCGTCGACGGTCTTCGCCATCGCCAATGGGCTGGCCAGCAGCGCAGCGACCGCCAGCGATATAGGTAAACGTTTCATACTTTCTCCTTGCAAATGGCACTTCTCAACGGCGCGCGAAGGCGTAAATGCCTCCGCGCGTTCCAAACAGGATCGAGACGAAAAAGATGACGCTGGCGCTGAGCACGATCGCCGGGCCGGCGGGCAGCGAAGCGTAATAGGACCACACCAACCCAATCAGGCTGGAAAGCGCGCCGATGCCCATCGCCGTCGCCAGCGTCTGCGGCAGATTGCGCGCCCAGAAGCGCGCGCTGGCGGCGGGCAGCATCATCAGCCCCACCGACATCAGGGTGCCGAGGATCTGGAATCCCGCCACCAGATTGACCACCACCAGCGCCAGAAACAGACCGTGGATCAGCGCCAACCGGCGCGGCGCGTTGACGCGCAGGAACGTGACGTCGAAGGACTCGATCACCAATGCACGGTACAGCGCCGCCAGCGCCAGCAGCGAAACCGAGGCGATCGCTCCGACCATCAGCATCGCCTGCGCATCCACCGCCAGGATCGAACCGAACAGCACGTGCAGCAGATCCACGCTGGAGCCGCGCAGCGAGACCAGCGTGACCCCCAGCGCCAGTGAGCCCAGATAGAACCCGGCGAAGCTGGCGTCCTCTTTCAGCGGCGTGCGGCGGCTCACCAGGCCGGACAGCATCGCCACCGCCAGCCCGGCGATAAAACCGCCCACCCCCATCGCCACCAGCGACATGCCGGAGATCAGATAGCCGATCGCCGCACCCGGCAACACCGCGTGGGACAAGGCATCCCCCACCAGGCTCATGCGGCGCAGCAGCAAAAACACGCCCAGCGGGGCGGCGCTGAGCGACAACGCCAGGCACGCCATGAGCGCGCGGCGCATAAAACCGAAAGAGAGGAAAGGATCGATAAGCCCATGCCACAGCATCATGGCGCCACCGCCCGCAGATCCGGCTGCCGTTCGGCGGCGTGATACCTCGGCACCTGTTCCAATACCCGCTCGGCCGCGCCCCAGTGGCAAGCCTGCGGCGTCAGCAACAGCACCTGTGGAAAATGCTCGGCGACCATCGACATATCGTGCAGCACGGCGATCACCGTTTTCCCCTGCCGATGCAGTTGCGCGATCGCCTGCAGCAGGATCTGCGTGGTGGCGCTGTCGATGCCGGTAAAAGGTTCATCCAGCAAAATCAGCGGCGCCGGTTGAACCAGCAGGCGCGCAAACAGCACCCGCTGCAGCTGGCCGCCGGACAGTTCGCCCACCGGGCTGCGCGCCAGCGCGCTCATGCCAACGTTCGCCAGCGCCTCATTGACCTGGCTTGCCGCACGCCTGTTCATACCGCCGAACATGCCGCTTTGCGGCCAACAGCCCATCGCCACCAGATCGCTTACCGCGATCGGGAATTGCCGATCCAACTCGGCCTGCTGCGGTAGATAAGCCCTGCGCGGTGGCTTGCCGCCGCTAAAACTCAGACTGCCGCCCAGCGGCGGCAACAATCCGGCGAGCGTTTTCAGCAACGTCGATTTCCCGGCCCCGTTGACGCCCACCACCGCGGTTAACGAACCGGCGCTGAACTGCCCGCTCAGCGGCGGGAAAAGCGGCGTGACGCCATAGCCTATCGCCAGTTGGCGCAAGGAGATCATGGCAGCGATACCGCCCAGAAGATGCCGAGCCACAGCAGGGCCAGCAGCGCAACGGCCCCCGCACAGCGCGCGGCGGCGGAGGTGGTAAACAACGAATTCAGTGACGGCGCGGCGTCATGTTGTGAAGAGGGAGTCAATGTGGTGACCAAAATGATGGGTTAATAGTTATAATATAACATCACACCCATTACCACATCTCAAGCTATGGCGCGACAATAATGCAACGGAACGTAACAGTCCTTCGCGCAGCGGCGCTTCCCCCGCAGCCTCCTTATCAAATTCAGGGATATTCCCATTCGGTTGAAATGTTGGCATAAGGTAAAGAACAGCGGTAAATCGAAAAATTTACCGGCGTGAGTGAAAAAGGAGTAAGATAAGCAGATAACATTGCTGTTGGCCGAGATTAATGCTTGTTACCCTTGCCTGTAGCCTGGACGTCAACGCACTTTCTGTTAAAAAATTAAAGAAAGTGATTAATGACAATATAGCGGAGTTAGTGCCGGCGCTGACCAGCGGACTCAGTTTTTATTCTGAAAGCGCACGCTATGCTGAAGATTCATTAGAAATACTTGATATAGTACGACAAGGTGACGGCGATTATTCAATGAGTTATCGCTATAAGTGGGGCATTTTTAATGCCTGTCTGGATATCAACAGCGAAGATATCATCAACGACAGCGTACGGTTCCGAGTGACGGAGCGGGGTTTAATCTTCGACATCATTGATAACTCACGGCCATCAACTGCGGATGAATTGTAAGTTTACGTAATAACTGCAGGCCAAACGCGAAAAAATGATTTATATTCATTTTACGGGAAGTTTATTTAACCACCGTTAAGCTGCCTCCGTCCATGATGTAAATCAGCTTACTCACATAGTGTTATCACACCGCAATTAAGACTTACGGAGGGGATGATATGGATGAGTATTCGCCTAAGCGACACGACATTGCTCAGCTCAAATTCTTGTGCGAAAATTTGTATGATGAAGGTATCGCTACCCTGGGAGACAGTCACCATGGGTGGGTCAACGATCCGACGTCCTCCGTCAACCTGCAGCTTAATGAGTTGATCGAACATATCGCTTCGTTTGTGATGAGTTATAAAATTAAATACATGGACGAATCAGACCTGTCGGAGTTAGTCGAAGAATATCTCGACGATACCTATACGCTGTTCAGCAGCTACGGTATCAATGATTCCGACCTGCGCCGCTGGCAAAAAACCAAGGCGAGATTATTCAGAATGTTCTCAGGAGAGGACATCTGTACGACAATGAAAACTTAGGGGATAATTATTCCCGAGCTATTTTACGGTTATTAAACTAAAGGCCACCATGACTAAAACCGACTATCTGATGCGTTTACGTAAATGCACCACGATTGATACTCTCGAACGTGTTATTGAGAAAAATAAGTACGAGCTTTCCGATGATGAACTGGAGCTGTTTTACTCAGCGGCCGATCACCGTCTGGCTGAGCTCACCATGAACAAACTGTATGACAAAATCCCCACCTCCGTTTGGAAATATGTCAGATAATCATCCCCCAACGCGTTGAGCCGATGCTTTTATCGGCTTCAATGTTCAAACTGAATACGTATTTTTCCTATTGACAATGAAATGTTAATTACGTTCATTTTTATCGTTAATAATAAATAGAAACAATTCTCTGTTCCTGTCCGGGGTATTACGCCTTAACGCGATTAACGCGTGCTGTCTCTCGCACTCCCTGCTTATCGGCCACACGCGTCACGGTCATGCCGTCGCTCTTTCCTATTACCTTCGCGGCCACGCCGCCGCACTGCCTCGCCGGGCGGCGTGATCGCCCCGTAAAATCAGAGCATGCGGCGCAAAATCGCCTGCCCGGCGAAGCAGTGGTGTTTAATCACCGCCGCTATGTGCAGCACGATCATGGCCGACAGCGCGATGCACGAATAACGGTGCACGGCGAAAAAGAAGCGGTTAACGTCGAGATTTGCTATCGGGCGAGGGAAGTCGATCGCGCCGAAAACGGCAAAGCCGTGCTCCAGCATAAGGAATCCACTGAGCAGCACCACGAAAATCAGCAGGTAGAATATTTCGTGCAGCAAATGCACCAATCCCTTCTCGTGCCCTTGCAGCATATCGCCATAGGGCACCTTAGGCCGGAAAAAACGCCAGATAAAGCGCGCCGCCATCAGCGGTGTCAGCACCAAGGCCAGCGACATATTGGTCACGGAGAAAAAGGCGAAGATGCGCGCATCCGTCATAAAATGCAGTGAATAACCAACGATCATTACGTAGATCATCACGGCGGCAATGCCCCAATGCAGTAACCGACTGAAAAGATCGTAACGGGCAGGTTCGTGTGACATAAAACTCCTTTAAAAGCGGCCATCGCTGGCCGCTTGGCTATCCGATTAACACTTACTTTTTCACGACCCAGGCATCCTGCCAGTTGGAACCCACGCCCGGCTCAAAGTGAGTCGCGCCGCTGTTCCACTGCATGCAGTAACCGCTGTAAGGGAAAGGTTTGCACTGATATACCTTGCCGTCTTTCGGTTGCAGCACCGTGGTGCCGGCAGTGTATTTACTCAGCGCGTTCGGGAAGACGAAGTTATAGTCGCCGTTGCCGCCACCGCCGGTGGATTCCGCTTCCAGGTTGAAGTTTTCGATATCTGGCTGAATGCTCTGCCCGTTGTCGTTGCTGGCGATCACTTTCAGCATGTGGTGGCCTTCGCTGACGTTGCTCAGCGCCATAGTCAGCGGCTGGCTGGCGTCTTCCAGCGTCGCTTTCAGGTAGCCTTTTTCCGTCTGGCCGTGGTCGTAAACGCGCGCTTCAACCGTCAGTTTGCCTTTGACCTCGGCATTGAAGGTCAGCTGAGCTTTGCCGTCCTTGATTTTGGTGCTGGACAGGTTGCCGATGCGGATCTCTTCGGTGATAGCCGGCGTTTCTTCCTCATAGGAAATCACCACGCTCTTCATCGTGCTGCCCTGCTTGGCGTAGACCGCGTTGTTGCCGAATACCGGATTGACGTTGCCTTTGCCGTCTTTCACCCCGGCACGCACCGCTTTCTGTTCGGCGTTGATCTTGCTGGCCAGCGCGTGACCCCAGCGGTTTTTGTCGGTCAGCGTCTCACTGTCGATCGCCAGTTCGGTTTTCATCGTCAGCACTTCACCGTCCGCATCGAAGAAGCGGGCGATCACCTTGTCGCCAACCTGCAGGTTTTTACCGGTGAGGGAACCTTGCAGCTGCTTGCGCCATTCCGACACGACGCCGTCGTCTTCGAAGTTAACGTCAACCACCTGATAGAAACTGTTTACCGTGTCATTGATTTCCCACACGCCGTAAATCACCTGATAGCCGGTTCTCTCCGGCACCACGCACTGGTGCACTTCGCGATCTTTTGGCGGCTTGGCATGGCCATCAATCTCGCAGAACGGCTCTTTTTCGAAGGCCTCGCGCGACAGCGGCTTGTTCACATCCCAGTCCTGTTTGGTGATGTAGTAACGCCAGTTATTGGTTTTGTGCTTGGCGGTGTGGTACCAGGTGAACGTCTGTGGCCCCGGCTTCATGGTGTTCAACGCCCAGACGTTGACGCCCTGGCGATCCAACGACTCGAAGCCGTTCACCCCGCCGCTGGCCAGCTGGCCGTCGAGCGGCGTCGCGCCGCCAGGGAAGCCGGAAACCTGCTCGACGCTCTGCGGTTCCCACTGCGCCCGGCCGCAGTCGGTGTTGCTGCCCAGCTTGCACTTGTAGGCGCGGCTCTCGGGCACTTCGATATAACCGTGCGACCAGGCGGCCGAGGAGGCCGCGAGCGTTGCCATCATCAGGGCGATTTTGGATAATTTCATTACGACTCCAGTTAAATTTATTGGATTCCAACTGAGTGAGAAGAAACTCAAAGAGATGCGGCGATACCGCGAGAGGAATAATAAGTAGAAGCCCTGAATGCCCGGCACTTAGAATGCATTAAAATAATAAAACCTAATATCGTCATGATATTAAATGGCATGACAAACGTTTAAAATAATCCGGAAAGCGTGAAATACCGTAGCACCGAGCAAGAAAATAAATACACCGTACCAACACCGCAGAGAAAATAACGTGACATTGAAAAATATTGCCGCAGCGATCGTGGCATCCCTGCTGTTATCCGGCTGCCAGCACGCCGCCAAATCGGCTCCTGACGCCGCCACCCAACGCGACCAGCTGTCGTCGCTGGTCGGCGCCGGTCAATTTCTAAGAGACAGGTGCAACCGCGCCGATATTCCGGCCGGCGATAAGCTCGCGGCGGCGGCGCTGCAGGAAGCGAAGGAAAAAGATTGGACGCCGGCGCTCAATCGCGCCCAACTGCTTGCGGCGGGTAAACACGTCGCCGCGCAGCTGGAGGCCGACGCCACGCCGCTGCAGGAAAAGTGCCGTGGACTCAACCGCTCGCTGGCGCCTTTTTTAGCCCAGCTGCGTTAGCCCCCTATCGGCAGCGCAAGCCACTGACAGGCCACCGCGCCGGCGCCCGCCGTCGCCAGCCCCGGCCCGAAAGGCAGGGGTTGGGCCGCATCGCCGCCGCGCCACGCGCACAGCAACAGCCACAGCAGGCTGCCGGCGGAGGCGAACAGCAGGATCGACGGCAAAGCGGCATAGCCGCCCCAGGCGCCAAGCGCCGCCAACAGTTTGAAATCGCCGTATCCCAGCCCCTCGCGGCCGGTCGCCAAACGAAATCCCCAATACAATAGCCAGAGCGCCAGATAGCCCGCCATCGCGCCAATGACCGCCGCCGGCAAAAAGGCCGGGTGCGCCAGGCAATGCCACAGTAAGCCGATCCACAGCAGCGATAGCGTCAGGCAATCCGGCAGCAGCTGACATTGGCTGTCGATCGCCGCCAACGCCAGCAACAGCGCAACCAACGCCAGCATGAAAAACCAATCCACCCCGATGCCGAGCCGCCAGGCCAGCGTTATCCCCATCAGCATCAGAAATAATTCCAGCAGTGGATAACGCACGGCAATAGGACGGCGGCAATAACGACAGCGGCCACGCAACAGCAGCCAACTTAATAAAGGAATATTGTCGAACACCGATAATTTTTTTGTGCATGACGGACAGAATGAACGCGGCCAAAAGAGATCGAACCGCTCGGCCTGCGCCGTTTCCATTTCGCGCTCAAGCATAATGGGCAGCCGATAAACGACTACGTTAATAAAACTGCCGACGCACAGACTCAACACGGCGCTAAATAACAGCCAGTGTTCATCTGCCGCCGCATTTATAGCAAATAGCATGATTTTTTCTGATCCCTGATGATTCTTTCGCGTTGGTTACATCGACGGCTGCGTCGTTACCCGCAACAGGCTGACCTGCACTACGCCCGGCGCCTGCTCCGCGCGTTCCACGGCGAGCGCCAGCACGCGGATGCCATGCTCACGCTGCAGGGCGGCCAGCCACGACAGCAGGCTTTCAAACGGCACGGGCGGCAGCCCCACCTGCATCTGCGCATCACTTTCCGTCAGGGCGACGATGGGGATGCGGAACGCCTGCGCGCTCTGCCGCAGCCGCTCCGGCAGTTGCTCGCGCGCAGCGGCGTCCGGCGGCAAGCGCGCCTGCAGTTGCTGGATGACGCGTGCCTGCCCCTGCAGCGCGGCCAGGCGCTGTGCGCTTTTCTGCGCCTGTGAAAACTGATACAGGCAGTAGCCGCAGGCTGCCAGCAGCAACAGGCTTAACAGCACCGCCCGCCGCAACGCCTTATCGCGCCACCCGATATTCATCGCTCACCTCTCACCGTCAGGATCGCCTGGTTGGACGCACCGCTTTCGCTGAACGCCATGCTGACCTCGCCGTCGTTAACCGGCGCCGGCAGCGGCACGTCGTTTCTGTTCACCGTCACCACCAGACGATCGTCGGCGGCGTCGAAAGCCAGCGCCTGCAGCTGCGGGGGCGCCCATAACGCGAGCGCCCCGGCCGCGTAGGGCAACAGCCTGAACAGCTGCGGCGCATTCAGGGCATCCTGCATACGCCGCACCCGCGCTTTCGCCGCCTGCTCGGCAAACGCCGACGCGGCCTGGCCCGGCAGCAGGTGCCGTGAGAGCGCCGCAATCTGGCTCTCGTTCTGCCGGGCCATCTGTTGGTGATGCAAACCGCCCACCAGCAGCGAACCGCTGAGCAACAGCAGCGCACAGGCGGTCTTGTCGGGCAGGCGGCGCGGCCAGCGTACGCTCGGTTTGAAACGTCCCTGCAGCAGCGTGAATGTACTGTTCCAGGCCTCTTCCGCCAGTCGCCAGAGCGGATCCTCGTCAATGCACGCCGCTTCCCAGCCCGCCGGAACCTCCCCGCCGCGGTGCAGACACCAGTCCGGCGTCGGCAGTGAAGCGCAGCCCAGCCAGGCGTCGGGCAACTGCATTCCCTGCCCGTTTCCCGTTCGGATCAACCAGTGGTTGCGCCAATGCAGCGCGCTGCATTGGCCGGGCAGCGGCAATGCCAGCACGTCGGGCAGCATTTTATCGGCGCGAATGCCGCTGGCGCTCAGGCGCTCGACCCATTCCTGCATCTGCGTCAGCGCGACGCCGGCGAGGGTGAAATCGCGCTGCGCCTTGTCCAGCACCGCCCAGTGCATCTGCTCGGCATCGGCCAACAACCCGGCCTCATGGGCGTAGGCCAGCGCCAACGGCGTCGCCTGCCGGGCCTTGCCCTGGAATGTCGTTTGCCTCAGCGCCACATGACGGGCAGGCACCAACACCACGACGCGGCTGCCCTCCGCCATGGCCGCCAACTCGCCGCCGCCTTCGGTCAGATCGAGGTGGGCGGCGAAACGGCAACTCGTCTCGCCGACGCGGCCCCAGCGCACATCGGCCATCAAGTCCTCGCTCAGCGCGATAAGCAGGATTGTATTCGCCACCCTTTACCCCTCCCCTCTGTCGAACAGGCGTCCGCTGACCGTGACGCCTGACTGGCCCGATTGCAACGCGCTGACGAGCCGATAGCGCCCGTCGTTCAGCGTCAGCTGCAGCTGCGCAATCCAGCGGCTATCGTCGAACGTCAATCGCTCGCCGAGATCGTCGTCACCCAAGTCTTGCAGCGCTTTTTCCTGCGACAAAAACGCCAGCGTCTGCCAGCCCTGCGGCGGACGGGCCGCCAGCAGCGCCCGCAGCCGTTCATCGCTCAGGGCGTTCATCAGCATCGCCCGCAGCAGCGGTAATTGCGCCTCGCTCACGGCATCCGGGTTGATGCGCAGTTCGGCATCCGGCGCCGCACAAAGCTGCGGTGCCAAGCGCAGGTAAAGCTCACGACCGATGCCGGCCAGCTCCCGCAGTTCGCTGACATTCCCCATCAGATACCCCTCGTCATCGCCCCTGGCGACGATGGCCTCGGCAATCGCGCCCGCCTGCGCGTCGGCGATCCCCAGGTTGTTCAGTAACAGCATGAATATCCGCCTCTCCTTATTGGGGGGCCCCCCCTCGCTATCCCCGGCCTCCGTTGGGCCGGCGGCGCGGAGCAGGGCATTTAGGTTGAAACAGGCATCGACGCGGCGCAGGCGTATCGCCACCTCCCCCTCTTCGGTACGCATACTGAACGCCGCTCCTGATGCTCCCCAGGCCTTGCGCTTCTCTCCCGCCTGCCGCAATCGCTGTTGGGCGTAGATCTCCCCGCCCAGCAGCAGCCATTTGGCCTTCAGCCGATCCTGTTGAGACTGGGTGCGCGCCAGCGAACGCTGCCAGTTGTCGTTGATATTGATCGCCACGATCGCCATCAGCGACATCAGCAACAGCACCATCAACAGCGCCATACCGCGTTGTTTTTTCATGATGGCCTCGCGGTGGGCACCGTGACGATGCGGCGCACCTCCCCCAGCGCGGGGGTTTCGACGACGATCTCCACCGCCTGCGGCAGCAGCCCGCCGGCGCGCCAGGCCGTCAACCATTCGCCCTGCAGGTAAAAACGCAGGCGGAACCGCGTCACCTCCGGCAGCAGCAGCACGCTGCGCGCCGCCGCCTGCGGGCTGTCCAAACTCGGATAGCTGAGACGCTCGAGCCGCCCCTGCCGGTAGCGATACACCACCCGCTCCAGCGTGGCGCGCGGCAGCCGAGCGTGTGGATTCGGCCAGCCGTTTCGGATCAGCAGCAGCTGTATATCCGCGTCCTCGCCCACCGTCTGCCGCACCGCGAACTCCGGCACCGCCGGCAAGCGCTTATCGCCAATCGGCGCCCGCGCCTGCGCATGAGTGAAATCGCGTTCGACGATCGCCAGCGCCCGTTGCAGCTGGGTCAGCTGCGTCGATTTGCGCCGGGTGATTTCATCGCTTTTCAGCACGCCCCTAAAGACCGCCAGCGCGGTGAGCGACAGCATGGCGAACAGGGCGATGGCCAGTAGCATTTCCACCAGCGTAAAACCGCATTGCGAACCGCGTTTCATGGCAGTGCCCTGTAGGCCAGCATCTCCACCAGCGCGTTGCGATCCTGCGGATCGCGCCGGACTTCAATCGCGATCGCCCGCATTCCGGCGTCGCTGGTCTCCTGCCCGCGATAGCGCCAGTGCCAGGTTTCACCGGCCATCGCCGCAGTGCCCGAATGCCAGGCCAGCGTCGGCGGATACGGGTCGAGCTGCAGCAGCGTCAACTGGTTGTCCGCCACCCACAGCGCAACGCTCTTGGCTTCGATCGCGCTCAGGCTGCGCACCTGGCCGCCGGTGCTGTTGATCAGCGCCAGGCAGCCGATGGCGAAGATCATCAAGGCCACCATTACCTCCAGCAGCGTCATACCCCGCTGGCGTTTAATTTTCCGCGTCATCGCAACGAATATCCGTCGTTTCAAATACGAAGTAACCGGGTGCCTGCAATCGCCACTGGCACTTGCCCTGCGACAGCGCCACGCTGAACGCCGTGGTTTCACCCCCCGGATACAGCCACACCTGCGGCATCTGCGCCGCCGCGTCGTCAAGCGTGACGGCTTGCCCCTCAACGCTCAGCCGCAGCGCGATGCCCTCCGGCAAAACGTATTCATCCCGCCCCTCTTCGGCGACGACGCTGCGCCAACCGCCGCTGGCGAACGCCACGCCATAACTCACCCCTTCACGTTCGGCCCGCTCGGCGAGGGCATACAGCCAATGGTTCAGCCGCTCCCCCTGCCGAGCCAGCGGCTTCTCACCCGCAGGAAAACTCAGCATCACCAGGCCGCTGGTCACTCCCAGCAACAGCAATACCAGCATGATCTCCAGCAGCGTAAAGCCGCGTATGCGCCTCATGGCGCGTCGGCGTCGGCCACCCAGTTGCCGATGTCGTCATCGGTGTCGGCAACGCCATCCTGGCCCAGAGAAAACACGTCCAGCTTGCCGTGGTGCCCCGGGTTGCGCAGACGGTACTCCTGCCCCCAGGGATCTTGCGGCAACCGGCGAATATAGCCGTCTTCGGGATAATTCCTCGGGATCGGCGCCAGCACCGGCCGGGTCACCAGCGCCGCCAGCCCCTGCTCCGCGCTGGGATAACGCCCGTTATCCAGCTTGTACATATCCAGCGCGTTCTCCAGCGCCACGATATCGCTGGCGGCCTTTTGCCGATCGGCCTTCTCCTTGTTTCCCATCAGGCTTGGAATGGTCAGGCTGGCCAACAGCCCCAGAATGACGATCACCACCATGATTTCCAGCAGCGTAAACCCTCGCTGCCGCGATCTGCGTATTTTGCTGATATGACTCACTTTAATCTCCATTAACGGCATGATTAGCCGACCATATTATTGAGCTGCAATATCGGCTGCAGGATGGCCAAAATGATGAACAGCACCGAACCGGCCATCGCGATCACCAATAAAGGCTCGAAAAGCCCCAGCGCCAGCGTGATTTGCCGGCTGAAAGCCTCTTGCTGCATCGTCGCCGCCCGCTCGAGCATCATGTCCAGCTCACCGCTGCGCTCGCCGGACATGATCATGTGCCGCATCATCGGCGAGAACAGCGCGGTGCCCTCGAGCGACGGCGATAACCCTTCGCCCTCCCGCACCCGCTCCATCGCCGCCAGCAGCCGTTCGCGGGCGGCGTCGTTGCCCAACACACCGGCGCTGATGCGCATCGCCTCCAGCAACGGCACCGCGCTGGCGTTCAAAATGCTCAGCGTTTTGGCGTAGCGCGCCGTATTCACCGCCAGCGACAGTTTGCCGACCACCGGCAACCGCAGGATGAACGCATGCCAGCGCACGCGCCGCGCCGGATCCCGCAGGCGATAGCGGAAAGCGCCGAGACTCGCCAGCGCCAACATCAGCGCCAATGCCCCCCATTGGCGCAGCCCGTCGCTGGCGCCGAGCAGCATCCGGGTCGACAGCGGCAAGGTCTGTTTCATATGCACAAACTGTTCGATCACCTTCGGCACCACCGCCGTCAACAGGATCGCCACTACGCCGATCGCCACCGCCGTCAGCACCATTGGGTACACCAGCGCCTGCACGATCTTGTTCTTCATTTGCTGGCGCTGTTCGACGTAGTCGGCCAGCCGCTCCAGCACCGGCGCCAGATGGCCGGAAATCTCACCGGCCGCCACCATGGCGCAGTAGAGACGGTCAAAAATCCGCGGATGCTGCCCTAGAGCCTGCGCCAGCGGGAAGCCCTCCAGAATGCGCTGCCGCACCTGAGCCAACGCCGCCTGCAGGCCTTTTTTCTCCGTTTGCCGCGCCACCGCCATCAACGCTTCCTCGAGCGGCAGCGCAGCGGAGAGCAGCGTCGCCAGCTGCCGGGTCAACAGCGCCACATCGCCGCTGCTCACGCCGCTCATCCAGCGGCCGGCAAACATGCCGGCGAAAGCGGGCCGCCCGCGCGCTTGCACCGCCAGCACCTGCCACCCCTTTTCACGCAGCCGATCGCGGGCGTGGCGCAGAGAATCCGCCTCCAACACGCCGCGCTGGGTGCGCCCCTCACGATCGCAGGCGCGATAATCAAACTTCATCGCCGTCCCCTTCGCGCGTCACTCGCAGCACTTCCTCCAGGCTGGTCTCCCCGGCGCGCATCTTGGCGATCCCATCCTGGCGCAGCGGCAGATAGCGTTCGGCGGCCAGTTTCGCGATGTCCAGCTCGCCGTCACCGCGATGGATCGCCATGCGCATCGGTTCATCCAGCACCAACAGTTCGTGCAAGCCGATTCGGCCGTGATATCCCTGCCCGCCGCAGGCCTCGCACCCCAACGGACGCCAGCAGGTCACCGCCTGCGTCGGTGGCAGCCCCAGCAGGCGCCGCTGCGCGTCAGACAGCGCATAGGGCTCGCGGCACTGCGGACAAAGCCGACGCACCAGGCGCTGCGCCAACACGCCGCTGAGCGAACTCGAAAGCAGAAACGGTTCGACCCCCATGTCCCGCAGCCGGGTCACGGCGCCGATCGCCGTGTTGGTATGCAGGGTCGACAGCACCAAATGCCCGGTCAATGAGGCCTGCACCGCGATCTGCGCCGTTTCGCCGTCGCGGATCTCGCCGATCAGCACCACATCGGGATCCTGCCGCAACAGCGCGCGCAGGCCGCGTGCGAAGGTCATGTCCACCTTGGGATTCACCTGCGTCTGCGCGATGCCGGCCAACTCATACTCGACGGGATCTTCGATCGTCATGATGTTGCGCTGTTCATCGTTGATCTGGCTCAGCAAGGTATAGAGCGTGGTGCTCTTGCCGGAGCCGGTCGGCCCGGTGACCAAAATGATGCCGTGCGGCTGGCGGATCAGACGCAGCAACGCCTGCTGGTGCGCCGGCGCCATACCCAGGCTGGGCAGTTCGAGCCGCACGCCCTGTTTGTCCAACAGGCGCATGACCACGCGCTCGCCGTGGCTGGCCGGCATCACCGACACCCGTACGTCGATCGCCCGCCCGCCGACCTTCAGCGCCATGCGCCCGTCCTGCGGCACGCGCTTCTCGGCGATATCCAGCTTCGACATCACCTTGATGCGCGACACCAGCAGCGCCGCCAGCTTGCGCTGCGGCGCCAGAATCCGCCGCAGCGCGCCGTCGATGCGAAAGCGGATCACCAGCTCGCTCTCGTAGGTTTCGATGTGGATATCGGAGGCGCGCTCTTTGATCGCCTCGCTCAGCAAGGCGTTGATCAGGCGGATAATCGGCGCATCGTCCTGTTCGTCCAACAGGTCTTGCTGCTGCGGCAGCTCCTCGGCCAGCGCGTAAAAATCCAGTTCGCCGCCCAGGTCGTCGATCATTTTCTGCGCCTGGCCGCTTTCCTGCTGGTAGTGCGCCACCAGCCGTTGATCAAAAGCCTCCACCTCCAGCAGGGCCAGCGCCGGCTCGCCGGGCAGGCAGCGGTAGGCCTCCATCAACCCGGCGTGGCTCGTTTCAGGGTGGCAATACATTTGGATGCCGCTCTGCCCATCGACGGCCAGCACGCCATGCTGGCGCGCCCAGGCGAAAGGCAGCAGCGGCCCCGCGGAACGGCGCTTCACGGGCGGGCTCCCCGCGGATAAAACGCGTCGATACTGGCAACGGTGGCGAGAAACGCCCGATTGTCGAGCGCCTTCTTATCGCCGGCGATCTCGCCGCGCAGCGCGTCATTCAGCTCACGATCGTCCTGCTGCTCGGCGTCGAACTTGCCTAACTTGCGTTGGCTCTGCCGGGCATACCCCTCGGTGCTGCGAATGATGGTCGGGCGGATAAACAGCATCAAATTGCGCTTGCTCGCTTTGGTGGCGGTCGAGCGAAACAGCGCCCCCACCAGCGGGATCTTGCCGAGGATCGGCACGCTGCTCTCCAGCTCCGAGTTGGACTTGTCCAACAGGCCGCCCACCACCACGGTTTCGCCGCTGTCCACCAGCACCGTGTTGTTGACCGTGCGGATATTGAAGGTCGCCCCCAGCGAATCCGGCGTGGCGCCGGCGCTGTCGGCAACGCTGGAGACCTCCTGTTCGATCTGCAGCAGCACGGACTGGCCCTGGTTGATCTGCGGTTTGACCTTGAGTTTGATCCCCACCGTCTTGCGCGACACGGTGTTGAAGACGTTATCGCTGTTGGTGGTTTGCGAACCGGTCAGGATCGGCACATCCTGCCCGACGCTGAACTCCGCCTCGGCGTTATCCAGCGTGACGATGCTCGGCGTGGCCAGGATATTGTTTTGGTTGTTGCTGGCGATGGCGGACAGCAATACGCCCCAGTTACCGCTGTAGAAACCGGTCATCAGGCCGTTGGCCTTGCCGAACACGTCGCTCATGCCGTTTTCGAACCCCGCCGACACCCCGGGCGCCGAGCCGGCGAACTGCGTGCCGCCGCCGTATTTGTTGGCCCACTGCACGCCGATGTTCAGCCCCTGCCCATCCTGCACTTCGACGATCACCGCTTCGACCAGCACCTGCGCGCGGCGCACGTCGAGCTTGGCGACCACCGCCTCCAGATCGCGCATCACGTCCGGCGCGGCGGTGATGATCAGCGCATTGGTCTGCTCATCGGCCTTGATCACCACGTTTTTCAGCAGCGCCACGTTGGCGGCGGCGCTCTCTTTCTCGTTTTGCAGGCCCGCACTCACGCCGGTCAATACCTCGACCAGGCTCTGCGCCTTGGCGTATTTGAGCGGGATAACCTGGGTATTGCCCTGGGTGACGCTCTTGTTATCCAGCTGATCAATCAGTTCTTTGGCGTGTTCGCGGGCCCGCTCGTCCCCGGCGATCATCACGCTGTTGGTTCGCTCATCCGCCACCAGCCGCAGCGAGCTCGCGCCGGCCGTACGCCGCTTGCCCTCTTCGCGAAACAGTTCATTCACCATGCGCGCGATCTCCGGCGCCGCCGCATGCTTCAGCGCGAGGGTCTCGACCCGATTGCCGTCGTCCTGATCCATCTCCCTGACCAGCTCGAGCAGGCCGTTGACCACGCTGGCCCGCCCGGTGATCAACAGCGTGTTGCCCTGCTCGTAATGCGCCACGCTGCCCACGCCGATGCTGTCGTTAAGCTGGCGCAATATCGGCGAAACGTCCTTGGCCGCGATATTGCGCAGCGGCACCACGCGCATCACCACCTCATCCCCTTCGGCGATCGCCTCTGCGCCGTTTTGCGCCAGCGCGGCTCTTTTCCCCTCTTTGGCGGCAATCACCTTCAGGACGTTGTTGGGCATGCCGATGACCGTATAGCCATAGACGTCCAGCACGTTGAGAAAGAACTGGTAATACTGTTTCTCGTCGAGCTGTTCGTAGCTGCGCACCGTGACCTTACCTTTCACCGCCGGATCGATAATGATGGTTTTGCCCAGGTTTTTACTGACCGTATTGATAAATTCCTGAATGTCCGTGCCTTTGAAATTGGCAGAGAATTGCTCCGCGCGCGCCGCGCCGCCCAGCGCGATCATGACGGCCGCCGCCGCTAATGCGCGCCATAAGCCGGCGCTCCAGCCTGGGCCGGAACGATAAATGAAATGCGTAATCACAATGTCGCCTTATGCTATGAAACACCCCGCGCCGAAACGGCGCGCCGGCTACTCTTTAAACGTCAGCGTGGCGTAATAGCCGTTTTCATCGAGCAGTATTTTATTTTTCACTATCCGCACGATAACGGCATTGCTGCCGGCCAGACGGTCGCCAACGCCATAACCGGTTTGCTTGCCGCCATGCTCGACGATGACCAGGCTTTTTTTGGCGTTGTCGCTGAACAGCAGGCCGGCTATCTTGCCGAGCGCTGCGGCTTCCGGCGCGTTAGCCAGCAGCTCGGCACCGATCGCCCATTCGCCGACTTTATACCCGTGCGCCTTTTCGCCGTTTTTCGCCGCTTGATAGCGGCCAAACCAGTGCGCGTCATGAATTTTTCCGATGTCATCTTCCTGAGGAAATACACTATGACGCACCGGCCCGCGCGCGTTTTCTCGGCTCGGCTCAACGGGCGCGCCATCCCCGGCCACCACTCGCCATCCCAGTTGGAGCATGAATGCCAGATTTATCAGGCAGAAAAGTAGAATAAGAAGGTCTGTCAACCGCTTGCTCACGTGCCCCCCGGTTATTCAACGGTGTCAACGCTAAGCGGAAATACCGACCACCATCGCGACAGAAAACAGCAGCGTGATGATCAGGGCCACTTTATAATTCACGGCGTCCAACCACGTTCGCCGGCGCTTATTAGCCGATGGCGACGGGCATTCCCCCTGCAAATTAGCGGCCGCGCGCTCGCAGGCCTGAAAGCTCAGCATCACGCCAAAGCGGGGAATGGTCTTGATCACCTCGCCGGGAATACCGTGGCGTGAGAGCAAAGAACGGCATTGGAATATCATCTGATAATAATTGTTGTCGCTGATGGTCTCATGATTGCAAAACCAGACCGCGCGAATAATGTCGTTCTTCTTATAAATACCGCTCAACAGGCACAGCATGAAGCGCCGCTGTAATTCGGTCATTTCAATGAGCACATTCTCTTTTTTAAACAACAGCGTTTTTTCATTGTTGTTTAATATCACCAACTCATTTTCCAACAGAGTCTCGTTCAGGGCAATGTTATGTATGTCCATCTCTCGCCTATCAGTTTAATGAAGTCCAAAGGCTCTTGTGCCATCACCTTTGCACGCATGCGGCGAGATGCATTTTCAATGAAAATTAATAGTTCGCCGTTTCAAGAGCGGCCTCAATTAATCATGCGAAAAACATTCATGCAACTTATTTCTTTAATATAAACAATATAAAATTAATATGGCTACACCGCATCGCCTTAGATTCATTAAATCATTTAAAAACATGATGATAGCCGTTTTTGTAAAATAGCTAAATCACCATTAAATTTGATTAACAATGAAAAAATAGGCATTCACGCATAATAACCCATGTTATTAGCTGCGTGCGAAAAAGGCAGGACACGAGGATATAAAAGGTAACCAGAATACACCTTAACCCATATAAAATAACATGCACATCAGGATTCAATATTGCATAAAAACATCGGCGAGTAGGCATCGCTAAACATCAACGTATTCTTATCCACGCTGCGAATATGATAAAACGTCGATTCAGTGCTGAAAAAGTAAGTATACACCTCGTCCGGCAAGGTATCACGCGGCGAATAATTCACCTCGCCATAGTGGAAGCGATAAAAACTGCCTTGCGAGACGTAGCTGAAGTTAACCCGTCGGTTGACGAAATACTTCTCTTCGCCATCGTTGGCCAGGCCCGACAGCATCATCACGCCCTTATCGCCGGACAAAAAGATGTAGTTTATTTTTAGCGACAGCTGGATATCATCGTGCGCCGCCTGCGCGTCCAGCGAATTGAAATAATTAAACGTGGCGTTCGCTTCGCAGGACAAATCGCCGAAGCCATGATGGCTGCGCACCAAGGAATATACCACGCTGCCGGTCAACACGCACAGGCCGACCAGCGTGGCTGACAAGATATTTAACTTTTTTTCCATGCCCGGATGTACTCGCTCTCACAATTATGCAAAACGGCCGCACTGTCCTTCGTGCATTTGGCGATAAACTGGCGTCCGCTGTCTTCACTGGCATTATGAGAACGGTTAACCTTAGTGATGATAATCTCACCGGGGCGGCAACGCTGGCCATAAAGATCCTTACGGCTCAAGAACTGCAAATAGTCGTCCTGATGATTCTCCAAAAAATGGCCGGCATAGTAGATCGGGCAGCCGTTCACCGTACCGACGTAAGACAATACCTGCTTCTTTTCACTGTCGCGATGATGTTTGTAATAGATGAAGCACAGCGCCAGAAAAGATAATGGCACGACGATCGATAAGCTGCGCAGCAGAATAAAAAAATAATGGTGGGTATTTTTTGACGCCGCGGCGGATGCGGGCGATGTAGCGGGAACGTCCGCGGCGTGGGGAGGCTCAGGCAAATCAATCCGCAGCCGCTCTATCGATATTATTCTATTGAGTCTATACCCCTTTTTAGAGAGGGTAACGATCAGGCGCTCGTTGAAACCGACAGACGTCAAGGCCCGCCGCGTCAGGCTGATATATTGATTTAACGTCGCGGAAGAAGCGCTCAAGCCGTGATCGCTCCAAACCTGTTGCAACAGCGTTTCCCGGCTTACCGCCTCGTGGCCATGCTCGAGCAAGCATTTGAATACTCTCGAATTGACGCTGGATAAGAAAACTTCCCGTCCCTTCTTTATACTCTTCAATGAACCGTTTTCAGTGTTAAATGTAATATCTTTATCAATGATATAAATCATGTTCAGCCTGACAGCGCACACGGGTTATTATTTAAACTTATTCAGCCAGTTCGTCGACCGCCGCGAAGCGCGGATAGTTTTTTCGCAACGAGAATAAACCATACTAACGCCATCCCAACAGGCGTGCAACTTTAAGAATTTTCCCTATCCCTGCGTCATTATTTGTCCCACAAATAACGATATAAACGCTATTTTTTCACCGTCATCGGATCTGTTGGCAACAATACATTTGGTCACGGGAGGAGAAGGGCAAAAACGGCGCAGAGGAAAAGATTCACGCTCGCGGCGTGCGAAATGACGCTTGCGCAGCTTGTCGACATGAGGAATAACGGGGATAAGCATTTTGCGGGCCGCAAAATGGGTGGGGACCCTGCCAGCTACATCCCGGCACACACGTCACCTGCTGCGGCTGCTTCCTTCCGGACCTGACCGAGTTCACAAGTTAGTGTTGCGGGAGAACCAACAGGGCCCCCATTGACGGCTTCTGTACTCCGAAGCGGTGGGCATTATCGGCGATGCCCCATCAAATAGCAAGCCAACCGGGGTTAACCGCTGTTTTCTTACCCATCTGCGCTGTGGCACACTCTTCGCCTGGATTTTGAGTCACGCAGGAACAGCAATATGCAACCAGAAGACGCCTCTTTCAGCCAGCGGGTTTTCCATATCGTGGCCGCCATCCCGTTCGGCAAAGTCACCACCTACGGCGAAGTCGCCCGGCTGGCCGGCTCGCCGCGCGCCGCGCGTCAGGTCGGGGGCGTGCTGCGGCGTTTGCCGGAAGGCAGCACGCTGCCCTGGCACCGGGTGATCAACCGGCACGGACAGATCTCGCAGCAGGGGGAGGATTTTCAACGGCAACGACAGGCATTGCTGGCGGAGGGGATTATTTTCGGCCCGCACAGCACGGTCGATTTCGATCGCTACGGCTGGCGCTGGTAAAACAAAACAGCCTTTGGCCGAAGCGCAAAGGCTGCTGATTTCATCTTGCTGTACCGCAGTAAGCTTACTGCATGGCGGTTGGCGCAGCCTGAATCGGCACACCCTGAACCGGAACCAGCAGCAGATCGGCACGGGTGCCGTTGCGGTTAACCACTTCCTGGATGGTGTCGGTAATAAACATCAGTCGCCCGTTGACCGTCACCGCCGCGCTCAGAATGATACGCGCATTCGGTTGGATGTCGGACGGGTTGTACGGCAGCGTAAAGCTGAATGGCGCCTGCTGCCCTTCAGTACGTACCGCGCGCTGTGCAATCACTTTGGACGGCGCATCCGCCAGCGAGGCATCAGAGAGGGTGACCGTCAGTACGGCGTCCGGCGGCAGCGCAATGCGCTGACGTATATTAACCGAACCTGTCACCGCCGGGCCCTGAATCTGCGTTTGCGCAGCCGCCGGGTTACCGGCCGCCTGGGTAGGCACATCAGCACTCTTTTGCGCGCATCCCGCCAGCGTGATCGTCAGTGCCGCAGCACCGCCTACGATTTGCCAGAGTTTCATGGATCGGTCTCCTTTTTTATTATCAACATGTTGGTGGCTTTCACCACCTCACCTATTAAACCTAGCACAAAACACTGATAAATCCACTTTACCCTGCCTATTAATCACTTAAACAACCCAAGGCGTCCACGATTAAGAGCATTCTCATCGGCCCTTTAACGCAAAATGTTGACGCCGCGCCGTGATATTCCGCACACTGCGCAAAATGATTATTAGAAAGGTAATAACTTTATGAGCCAGGCATTGCAAAACCTCCTCGATCTGCTGGATCTGGAGAAAATCGAAGAAGGGCTGTTCCGCGGCCAGAGTGAAGATCTGGGGCTGCGCCAGGTGTTCGGCGGGCAAGTGGTCGGCCAGGCGCTGTACGCAGCCAAACAGACGGTGCCGGACGAACGCAGCGTGCATTCGTTCCACAGTTACTTCCTGCGCCCAGGCGACAGCAGCAAGCCCATCGTTTACGACGTGGAAACCCTGCGCGACGGCAACAGTTTCAGCGCGCGCCGCGTCAGCGCCATCCAGCACGGCAAACCTATCTTCTATATGACCGCTTCCTTCCAGAGCCCGGAAGCGGGTTTCGAGCATCAGAACCTGATGCCGGACGTGCCGCCGCCGGAAGGGCTGCTGTCCGAGTCAGAGATCGCCCAGAAACTGGCGCATATGCTGCCGGAAAAAGTGCGCGAAAAATTTATCGGCCAGAAGCCGATCGAAATGCGCCCGGTGAAATTCCACAACCCGCTGAAAGGCAGCGTGGAAGAACCGCATCGCTACGTGTGGTTCCGCGCCAACGGCAGCATGCCGGACGATCAACGCATCCACCAATATCTGCTGGGCTACGCGTCGGACTTTAACTTCCTGCCGACGGCGCTGCAGCCGCACGGCGTCGGCTTCCTCGAGCCGGGCATGCAGGTGGCCACCATTGACCACTCGATGTGGTTCCACCGTCCGTTCCGCATGGATGACTGGCTGCTGTACGCGGTGGAGAGCTCCTCCGCCTCCGGCGCACGGGGCTTTGTGCGCGGCCAGATCTACACCCGCGACGGCGTACTGGTCGCCACCACCGTGCAGGAAGGGGTGATTCGCCAGCGCGACGCCTGATCCGCAATATAAAGAAAGGGGCGATGTTTCCATCGCCCCTTTTGGCTTCATCATTATTTTAGTCTTTAGCGCACTGCCCTGCTTCGAGTCTTATTGGTTGTAGGCGCTCTCGCCGTGGCTGTTGACATCCAGCCCTTCGCGTTCCTGCTCTTCCGGCACTCTCAGCCCCACCATGGCGCCCGCGATCTTGAAGGCGATAAAGGCGGCGACGCTCGACCACACCAGCGTGATCAGCACGCTCACCAGCTGGATCCAGACCTGGTGGCCCATCGTCACGCCTTCGGCGTAGCCGGTGCCGCCCAGTGAAGAGGCGGTGAACACGCCGGTCAGCAGGCAGCCGACGATGCCGCACACCCCGTGCACGCCGAATACGTCGCAGGTGTCGTCCACTTTCAGCCATTTTTTCAGCGTTACGACGCCCCACAGACCGGCGACGCCGCCCACCAGGCCGATGATCAACGCCCCGCCCACGCCCACGGTGCCCGCCGCCGGCGTCACCGCAACCAACCCGGCGATCATGCCGGAGCAGGCGCCCAGCAGCGAAGGCTTGCCACGCAGCACCCATTCGGCGAAGGTCCAGGAGAGAATGGCGCCCGCGGTGGCAACCACGGTGTTGAGGAATGCCAGCGCCGCAATGCCGTTGGCCGCGCTGGCGGAGCCGGCGTTGAAGCCGAACCAGCCGATATACAGGATCGACGCCCCGGTAAACACCATCGGCAGGTTGTGCGGTTTGAAGGCCTCTTTACCGAAGCCGGCGCGCTTGCCGATCAGGTAGGCGCCGATCAACCCGGCGCTGGCGGCGTTGATGTGCACCACGGTGCCGCCGGCGAAGTCTAATGCGCCGTCGGCGGCCAGGTAGCCGCCGCCCCACACCATGTGCGCGATCGGCAGGTAAGACAACGTGAACCACAGGATCGCGAAGATCAGCACCGCCGAGAAGCGAATGCGTTCGGCGAAGCCGCCCACCACCAGCGCCACGGTGATACAGGCGAAGGAGGCCTGGAAGGCGACGTGGATCATCTGGCTGATGCTGCCGGTGACGCTGTCGATGCCGATGCCTTTCAGCATCGCCGTTTCGAACCCGCCGAACACCGCATTGCCCTCGCTGAACGCCAGGCTGTAGCCATACAGCACCCACAGCACGCAAACCAGCGCGAAGGTGACGGTGACCTGCGTCAGCATCGACAGCACGTTTTTGCCGCGCAGCAGGCCGCCGTAAAACAGCGCGATGCCGGGCAGCGTCATGAACAGCACCAACGCGGTGCAGATCATCATAAAGGCGTTGTCGGCCTTATCAGCGACCGCCGGAGCGGCCAGGGCCAAAGAAGGAACCAGGGTTACCGAACTCAGGCCCAACATGGATAACAGTCTTTTCATTATCAATCATCCCCATCACTTAACTGAGTTCGCGGTTACAGTGCCGATTCGTCGGTTTCGCCGGTGCGAATGCGGATCACGCGTTGCAACTCGGCAACGAAAATTTTGCCGTCGCCGATTTTGCCGGTGTAGGCGGCTTTGCTAATCACATCAACCACTTCATCCAACTGATCGTCGGCGATGGCGATATCGATTTTGACCTTGGGCAGGAAGTTGACGTTATATTCAGCGCCGCGATACAGCTCGGCGTGCCCCTTCTGGCGGCCAAAGCCCTTCACTTCGGTTACGGTCAACCCCTGAATGCCCACGGAGGACAGGGCCTCGCGCACGTCCTCCAGCTTGAACGGTTTGATTACCACGGTCACCAGCTTCATATTGCCCCTCCACGAATTAAGCCCAAACTCACCCCTGGTACACCTCTTGTGTAGCAAGGGCTGTGCCAAATTTAATTTTTCATGGCGATTCAGCGGATTAGCGGGCGCGCGGGCGCCCCCGCGACGCAGCGCAGCACCGATACCTTGAATGGGTTAAATAATGCGCACTGATTTGGTGCGCATCGCGTCGAAAAAGTGCAGAAAGGGGGCGTGACGCAGGCGGGTTGCCTGCTTGTGGTGCGAGGGGAAGAAACAAGGGCCGCGATCGCGGCCCATGCTCAGGCGGGTTGGCTCTCTTCGCGCACCGCTTCCGCCAGCTGCTCGCCCGCCAGCTGCAGCTGGTACATCTGGTAGTAGCGCCCCTGCTGCGCCAGCAGCTGCTGATGGTTGCCCTGCTCCACCGCCTGGCCGCGATGCAGCACCAGAATGGAGTCGGCATCGACGATGGTCGACAGCCGGTGAGCGATCACCACCAGCGTGGTGTGCTCGCGGATCGCACGCAGCGCGCGCTGGATCGCCTGTTCGGTGCCCGAGTCGATATTGGCGGTCGCCTCGTCGAGGATCAGGATCTGCGGCGCCTGCACCAATACTCGCGCCATCGCCAGCAGCTGTTTCTGCCCGACCGACAGGTTATTGCCCTGCTCCCCCAGCCGGGTGTGAATGCCCTGCGGGAAGCCGCACACCAGACTCGCCAGCTGCACCGTTTCCAGCGCCCGCCACACGGCCTCTTCCTCTATGTTGCGCCCCAGCGTAACGTTGGCCAGCACCGAATCGGCGATCACCACCGGATCCTGCTGCACCATCGCCACGCCCTGGCGCAGCGTGCGGTGCGACAGGCTAGAGATCGGGCGGCCATCGAGGCGCACTTCCCCCTCGCTGACCGGGTAATAGCCCATCAGCAGGTTGGCCAAGGTGCTCTTGCCGCTGCCGGTATGCCCGACCAGCGCCACGAAGCCGCGCGACGGCACCGCCAGCGAAATGTGCTGCAGCACCTTTTTGTCCGCGCGGTAGGCGAAGCTCAGATCGGTGATGTCGATGCGGCCACCGGCCAACGGACGATCGTCGGCGCCGTAACTCTGCTGGCTGCGATCCATCAGCTCGAAGATGCGTTCGCCGGCCACCACCGCCTGCTGCAGGATCGACTGCTGCGAAGTCAGCTCGATCAGCGGTTCGTTCAGGCGCCCCAGGTAATTGATGAAGGCGTAGAGCACGCCGACGCCAATCACGCCTTCGCCGCTGAAGCCGAACAGCATCAGCAGGCCGCACAGCACCAGCGCCGAAAACAGGCTGAGCAGCGGCCGCAGCAGAAAACCGTCGAGCCGCAGGGTCTGCATACGCGCCAGATAGTGCGACTGGCTGGCAGCGCTCATGCGCTCGCCGAAGCGCACCTGCTGGCGGAACTGCTGAATCACGCCCATGCCGTTGATCACTTCGTTGAAGCCGTCGTTGATGTCCGCCAGATAGCTGCGCACCCGGCGCACGATCGGCGTGCTGTAGTATTGATAGATGCCCATCACCACGAACACCGCCGGGAAGATGCAGACCGCCACCAGCGCCATGCGCCAGTCGAGGCTGAACATCGCCACCAGCATGGCGCCGATCAGCGCGGCGCTTTTCAGCACCGTGGAGACCACCATCACGTACAGATCCTTGATCACCTCGGTGTCGTTGGTGACGCGCGAGATCAATTGCCCGACCGGCTGGGTGTCGAAGGCGCTGAGCGGCTGGCGCAGCGCGGCGTCCATCACGTCGGTGCGCAGCCGCTGCACCACGCCCACCGCAGCCTGGTTGAACAGCAGCGCCTGGAAGTAGTGCAGCGCCGCCGCCAGCAGCTCCAGCAGAATGTAAGCCGCCGCCAGCCCGCCGACGATCGTCAGCGGCAGCTGCCCTTTGGCGACGTAGTTATCGATGAAATAGCTCACCAGGATCGGCCCGGCGACTTCCGCCGCTGCCGCGATCCACAGCATCAGCACCGCCAGTCCCAGCGGTTTGCGGTACGGCGAGCCGTAGGCCAGCAGCCGCTTCAGCGTCGGCCACAGCTTTTGCACTTTATTCATCGGCCAACGCCTCCTCGCCGTTTTCCGGCGCTTCGTCCAGCGCCGCTTCCAGCTGCTGATAACGGTACATATCGCGATACCAGCCCGGCTGCGCCGCCAGCGCCGCATGATCGCCGCGCTGCGCCACGCCACCGTGCTGCATCACCAGGATCTCGCCGGCTTCGGTCAACGCCGACAGCCGGTGCGCGCTGATGATCACCGTGCGATCTTGCCCCCAGCTGCGCAGGTTGTGCAGGATCTGGTGTTCGGTGCGGCCGTCCACCGCCGACAGCGCGTCGTCGAGGATCAGGATCTCCGCATCCAGCAGCAGCGCGCGCGCAATGGAGATTCGCTGTTTCTGCCCGCCCGACAGCATCACGCCGCGTTCGCCCACCTCGGTGTCATAGCCCTGCGGCAACCGCAGAATGTCCTCATGGACGCTGGCCAACCGCGCCGCCTGTTCGATCTGCGCCTGCGTCGCGCCCGGATGACCCAGCGCGATGTTGTTCGCCACGGTATCGGAGAACAGGAACGGCGTCTGGCTCACCACTGACAGCCGCGAACGCCAGTCGTCGAGTTTGACCTGCGGCAGCGGCAGGCCGTGATAGCGGATCTGCCCTTGATCGACGTCGAACTGGCGCTGGATCAGCGACAGCAGCGTCGATTTGCCGGCGCCGGTCGGCCCGCACAGCCCCAGCATCTGCCCCGGTTTCAGCGTCAGCGCCACATCATGCAGCGCCGGGTGCGGGTTTTCCGGGTAGTGGAACGCGCGGATATCCACGTCCAGCACGCCGCGCCCGGCCGGCAGCGCCTGCGGGCCGTCCTGCACCGCCGGCGCCTCGTCGAGCAGGCTGCGGATGCGGCTGTAGGCCGCGCTGCCGCGCTCGACGATGTTGAACATCCAGGCCAGCGCCAGCATTGGCCAGATCATCAGGCCGAGGTACATCACAAAGCTGGTCAGCTGCCCGAGCGTCAGCGACCCGTTCACCACCATCCAGCTGCCGCCGCCGATGGCCAGCAGGTTAGAGGCGCCGATGGCGATATAAATGGTCGGATCGAAGCGCGCATCCACCCGCGCCACGTGCATGTTCTTGGCGCCGGTCTGCGCCGCGACGTCGGCAAAGCGGTTGGATTGGTGATCTTCCAGCCCAAAGGCCTTGATCATGCGGATGCTGGTCATGCTTTCCTGCGCCTGATCGTTCAGGCTGGAAAACGCCGCCTGCGCCGATTTAAAGCGCTGGTGCAGCTGGTCGCCGTAATATTTGATGGCGATCGCCATCAGCGGCATCGGGATCAACGCCAGCACCGTCAGCTGCCAGCTGATTTGGGTGCTCATCACCACCAGCACCACCAACCCCATCACCAGCGAATCCACCAGCGTCAGCACGCCTTCGCCGGCGGCGAACACCACGCGGTCCACGTCGTTGGTGGCGCGCGCCATCAGATCGCCGGTGCGGTGGCGCAGGTAGAACGCCGGGTTTTGCCGGCTGAGCTGGCGGTAAAAGTTCTCGCGCAGCTCGACCGCCAGCTGGTAGGACGCGCCGAACAGCAATACCCGCCACACATAGCGCAGCAGGTAAACGACGATCGCGGTGCCGATCATCAGCCCGAGCCAGGCCATCAGCACGCCGGTAGACATTTGTTTTTCGGTGACGCCGTCCACGATGATGCCGACCAGCTTAGGCGGCAACAGTTGCAGGATGGCGATGACGATCAGCAGCACCACCGCCCCGAGGTAGCGGCGCCACTCCCGGCGGAAGTACCAGCCGATTTGAGCAAATAATCTCACGCAGTTTGATTCCAGGATTTTATGGGATTTGTCTCTTTTTCTGCTTCAGCGGAGCAGGATACCACCGTTGAGCCGCCCGTCCGGTGAACTTTTCACTCCGGCACCGGCAATGCAGTGGTGTATTTGATTTTTTCCATGGCAAAGCTCGAGGTGACGTCGATGAGGCCCGGCACGCCGTTCACCAGGCGCTTATAAAAGCCGTCGTAGCTTTTCATGTCCGCCACTTCGACCTGCATCAGGTAATCGTACTCCCCCGCCATGCGGTAGAACGCCAGCACCTCGGGCATCTGGCTGGCCAGCTGCACAAACACCTGATACCACTCGCTGCTGTGCTGCTGGGTCTTGATCAGCACGAACGCCGTCAGCCCCAGGCCGAGCTTTTCGTTATCCAGCAAGGCCACCCGGCCGCGGATATAGCCCTCGTCTTCCAGGCGCTTCAGCCGTTTCCAGCACGGCGTCGAGGTCAAATTGACCGCATCGGCCAGCGCCTGCAGCGACTGGGTGCAATCTTGCTGCAGCATGCACAGCAGCTTACGGTCTGTTTTATCTAACATAGCGGCTACCAGGAGAAAAATTTTCTCCCATTAGGCGATTAAACAGGGAAAATGGCAATCCTTTTTTCCTGCCGACAGGCTATGCTACGCCATAAACCAGCCCCCTATTCTGAGGCCAAATCATGACAAACTCTTGGGTAAAATATGCTATCGGTGAAATAGAAGCGGATTTTCAGCGCTCCGCCGATACGCACCTGATCCGCCTGAACCTGCCGGCGTTTCCCGGCATCTGCCTGTACCTGAAAGATGAAAGCACCCACCCGACCGGCAGCCTGAAACACCGCCTGGCGCGCTCGCTGTTCCTTTATGGCCTGTGCAACGGCTGGATCACCGAGAACACCACCATCATCGAGGCCTCTTCCGGCAGCACCGCGGTCTCCGAAGCCTACTTCGCCCGTCTGATCGGCCTGCCGTTCATCGCGGTGATGCCGTCCTGCACCGCGCGCCGCAAGGTGGAGCAGATCGCCTTTTACGGCGGCCGCTGTCACTTCGTCGATCACGCCGCCCAGATCTACGCCGCCTCCGAACAGCTGGCGAAAGAGCTGAACGGCCACTATATGGATCAGTTCACCTACGCCGAGCGCGCCACCGACTGGCGCGGCAACAACAACATCGCCGACAGCATCTTCCGCCAGATGGCGCGCGAACCCTTCCCGGTGCCGAAACACATCGTGATGAGCGCCGGCACCGGCGGCACCTCCGCCACGCTGGGGCGCTACATCCGCTATCAGGGTCACGACACCCAATTGACGGTGGTCGATCCGGAAAATTCGGTGTTCTATGACTGCTTCCACCACGGCGATCGCACCCTGATCGGCAGCTGCGGCAGCCGCATTGAAGGCATCGGCCGCCCACGTGCCGAGCCGTCGTTCATCCCGTCGGTGGTCGACAACATGCTGCGGGTGCCGGATGCCGCCAGCGTCGCCACCATTCACTGGCTGGAAGGCGTGCTCGGCCGCAAGGTTGGCGCTTCCACCGGCACCAACGTCTGGGGGGCGCTGCAATTGGCGAAACAGATGCGGGAAAACGGCGAGCAAGGGTCGATCGTCACCCTGCTGTGCGACAGCGGCGAGCGTTATCTGGATACCTATTACAACCCGGAATGGGTCAGCAACAACATCGGCGATCTACAGCCGTATCTGGCGCAGCTGGCGGATTTGTAACGCCAGGCTGCGGATAAAAAAAAGCCGGGTAGTCATACCCGGCCGGCTGTAAGGAGAACCTCATTCTTCGGGGGAATAGGTGAGGCAAGGTGAACGCAGCCAATGTTGTAAATAGTGGGCCACCGCCTGTTGTTGGCAATGGCCGATAACCGGTAGCTGCGGCAGCAGGGATTTCAGCTGCGGCAGGGCGTTGCCCATCACCACGCCGTGCCCCACCGCCCCCAGCATCTCTTTGTCGTTCATCGCGTCGCCGAACGCCATGCAGTCGGCCATCGTCAGCCCCAGATGGCGGCTCAGCCGGTCCAGCGCCGTGCCCTTATTGCAACCGAGCGGCAGCACCTCCAGGCAGTCGTAGGCGGAAAAGCACAGGTCTGCCTCGTCACCCAGCTGCGCCCGCAGCTGCACCTGCAACGCCAGCAGCTCCTCATGCGGCGCGACAAAGCACACCTTGCTGTTGCCGAACGCCGGCAGGCGGCGCACGTCGGCCAGCTGAAAACGAAAGCCGCTCAGGTGGTGCGCCCGCAGCATCTCTTCCGGCACGGGAAACTCGGTCAGCCAGCCTTCGTCGCGGAACACATGCATGCTGGCGCGGGTGCGCCAATGATGATGCAGCACCTCTTCGGCGACCGCCGCCGGCAGATCGGTAGCGTGCAGCTGTTGGCCGCGGTTGTCATACACCCGCGTGCCGTTGCCGGTGATCAGGTAGCCCTGCAGCCCCAGCTGCGCCATGATCGGCTGCGCGTCGAGGTAGTGCCGCCCGGTGGCGAACGTCACCACCATCTCCCGCTCCACCAGCTGGTTCAGCACCGCCAGCGTTTCCGGGCCAACCCGGTGATCCGGCATCAACAGCGTGCCGTCCATATCGAAAGCTGCCAGGCGATACATAAAGACCTCTTGAATGTGAACGCGATTGCAATCAATGCAGTATGGGATGGTATTTGCGGAAGTAATAGTGAACAATTTGAGAAAACCGTTCCGGATTTCTGCCCATGCGCCTGGTTCACCGCCTCAGCCAATATCAACGCCTGTACCATCAGCTCGGCAGCGCGCCGGTCGCCGTGACCATCGGCGAACTGGCGGCGATGTTCTACTGCAGCGAGCGGCACGCCCGCACGCTGGTGCAACAGCTGCAGGATCAGGGCTGGCTGAGCTGGCATTCGCAGCCCGGCCGCGGCAAACGCGCCCGCCTGCATTGCCTGAAAACCCCGGATGAACTGCGCGCGCAGCTGTTGCAACAGCTGCTGCAACAGGGCAACCATCAGGGGGCGCTGGAGATGGCGCAGCTCGATCCGCAGCACCTGCAGGATCTGCTCAGCCCGCACCTCGGCGGGCAATGGCAGGCCGGCAGCCCGACGCTGCGCATTCCCTATTACCGCACGCTGGAAACGCTCGACCCGCTCACGCTGACCGGCCGCGCCGAGCAACACCTGGTGTCGACCCTGCACGCCGGGCTAACGCGCCTGATGACCGGTAACCCGGAACCGCAGCCCGATCTGGCGCACCATTGGCAGATTAGCGATCGCGGCCTGCGCTGGCGCTTCTTTCTGCGCAGCCAGCTGCGCTGGCACAACGGCGAACCGTTGACCGGCCACCAGCTGCTGCAAACGCTGGAAAAACTGCAACACCATCCGCGCAGCCAACCGAGCCTGGCCAACGTCGCGCGCATCAGCCTGCCGCATCCGCTGTGCGTTCAGTTCGATCTGCATCTGCCGGATTACTGGCTGGCCCACCGGCTGGCGGAACTGCCTTGCCTGATGACCCACCCGGAGCTGCCGGCCATCGGCGCCGGCCCGTTCAAGCTGACGCTGAATGAACCGCAGTTGGTACGGCTGGAACAGCACGCCGGTTACCACCTGCAGCATCCGTATCTGGACACCATCGAATACTGGATCACCCCCGATCTGCCCACCGCCGCCCCCTACACCAGCTGCCAGCATCCGGTGCGCATCACCATCGGTCAACAAGACGATTTGGCGCAGGCCCGGCCGGTGCAGCGCAGCATGAGCCTGGGCTGGTGTTATTTGGCGCTGAACCTGCGCCACGGCGTGCTGAGCGAAGCCCAGGGGCAAAAACTGCTGATGCTGATCCAGCAGTCCGGCCTGCTGAGCCATCTGCCGATCCCCAACAGCGTGATCACCCCCAGCCATGAAATGCTGCCCGGCTGGCGCATCCCCCGCCAACAGGTCGAAGAGGACGTCGCCCTGCCCGCCCGGCTGACGCTGCTGTATCGGCCGCCGGTCGAGCTGGAAACGGTGACGGCCGCGCTACAGCGGCTGCTCGCGCAGCACGGCTGCGAGCTGGAAGTGCGCTACTACGCCGGCAAGCGCTGGCAAAGCGAGGAACAGATCGCCCAGGCCGACCTGCTGCTGGCGGACAACCTGATCGGCGAAGCGCCGGAGGCGACGCTGGAGAGCTGGCTGCGGCAGGATACGCTGTGGCGCGGCATCCTGACGGAAAGCCGCTGGCAACAGCAACAGGACACGCTGCGGCAGATCCAGCAGCTGCAGGCGCAGCAACCGCGCTTCGCACAACTGCAGGCTTATTATCAACGGCTGATGGCCGCCGCCATCATCACGCCGCTGTTTCACTACCAGTATCAGATCAGCGCGCCGCCGCGCATGCATGGCGTCACGCTGACCGCCCACGGCTGGTTCGATTTTTGCCAGGCGTGGCTGCCGCCGCCGGTGGACGACGCCCCGGCCTGAGCCGAACCGCCCTGCGCCTGGCGGCCCTTTCTGCTACTATTGTCGCCGCAACGCAATTTTATCCTGCCGCCCGAATGTGTATCGGGAGAGGCCAAAGCCCAAAAAGGTGATTTTATGAAGCGCGCGGTTGTCGTTTTCAGCGGTGGACAAGACTCCACGACCTGCTTGATCCAGGCATTGCAACAGTATGACGAAGTTCACTGCGTCACGTTCGATTACGGCCAGCGCCATCGCGCCGAGATTGAAGTGGCTCAGGAGCTGTCGGTGGCCCTCGGCGCCAAGGCGCACAAGGTGCTGGACGTAACGCTGCTCAACGAGCTGGCCGTCAGCAGCCTGACGCGCGACAATATCCCGGTTCCCGCCTACGATCCCAATCAGAAAAATGCGCTGCCGAGCACCTTCGTGCCGGGCCGCAACATCCTGTTCCTGACGCTGGCGGCGATCTACGCCTACCAGGTGGAAGCGGAAGCGGTGATCACCGGCGTGTGTGAAACCGATTTCTCCGGCTACCCCGATTGCCGCGACGAGTTCGTTAAAGCGTTGAACAAGGCGGTGACGCTGGGCATCGCCCGCGATATCCGCTTCGAAACGCCGCTGATGTGGCTGAACAAGGCCGAGACCTGGGCGCTGGCGGACTATTACCACCAGCTGGATCGCGTGCGCCAGGATACGCTGACCTGCTACAACGGCATCAAGGGTGACGGCTGCGGCGAGTGCGCCGCCTGCAACCTGCGCGCCAATGGCCTGACGCAGTATCGCGCCAATCAGGCGGAAGTGATGGCCGCGTTGAAACAAAAGGCCGGTCTGGCCTGAGGCAGTGACGGCGGCAGCTTCTGCCGCCCGTTCTCCCCCTGTTTACCGTGAGTTTTCCTGCGGCACAAGCGCCTCCAGATGCGCACGCAGTTCCCCCTCGAGCGGCAGCGCACGCTGCGTTTTCAGATCGACGCACACGAAAGTCAGCAGCGCGTCGGCCACCGGCGTCCCCGCCGGATCCTGCGTCACTTTTTGGCTCAGCACGCCGCTCTTGCCGTTGAGCTGCACCATCTGGCTGTCGATACGCAGCTTATCCCCCAATACCGCCGGGCTGCGGTAATTGATATTGATGTTCACCACGATGAAAGCGATGTTGTTTTCCGTCATCCAGCGGAACCCGGCCTCGTTCTCCAGCCACTCCCAGCGCGCCTCCTCCAGAAACTCCAGATAGCGAGCATTGTTAACGTGCTGGTAAACATCAAGATGATAACCGCGAACTTTGATAAAGGTTTGCATAGGGAACGATCGCTCCTGCCTGGTGATTACAGAAAGAGGGAGCCGCGCTGGCTCCCTCGCCCGTTTGGTCAACGCGCCAAACTGGTAAGACCTGTAAAATGTAGCAGAGGAGTTTCGGCCTCAGCGGCATTTTGCCACGCAGCCGCGACCGGGATCACATTTTCAGCCGGGCGCGGTTCTTCTCAAACAGCGCCGGCCCGATGCCCGGCACCTCCTGCAACTGCTCAACCTGGGTGAATGGCCCATTCTGCTCGCGGTAGCGCACGATGCCTTCCGCCTTCTTCAGGCCGACGCCGCTCAAGGCGGCGGCCAGCTGTTCGGCGGTAGCCTGATTGATGCTGACCGCCGTTTCTTCGGCCACCCTGGTCATCGTCTGTTGCCCGCCATTGCTCGTCGGCGTTGAGAGCATGGGCGCCGGCGCCTCGGTTTTTTCCGCCGCGGCGCCCGGCCCAGCCAGGCATAACAACAGCGCGGTCAGCGCGGCGTTAACGTGACGACGGTAACCGAAAAACGCTTTTTTCTCTGAATGTTGCATGCTGTATCCTCCTTGTGTGTGACAGCACGGTTACCTTGCCGCGGCGGCGGTTATTCAGCAATCGGCTGATATCAGATGTGGAAAAGGCCGCGAAAGCGGCCTTTGTTTGTTGCACTGCGTTGCAGAAAAATGCGGCGATTACTGAGGCTGTTGCTCAGCGGCGCCCATTTTGATCTCGGCTTCTTTACGCAGGCTCGCCAGCAGCGAATCGAAGGAGACGCCGGTCGCGCCCTCTTCCATCTTGCCAACGAAGGTTTTCATTTCGTCTTCCGGCAACGTGCCTGGCTTCACCGCATCGAGCGCGATCAGCACCACGTTGTCCTGACGATCCTGCGACATGCCGTATACCGGTTTACCGTCCTGCGGGTGCGGCAGCGCGAACACGCTCTCTACCAGCTGGCTGTCTTCCGGCGCGCGCGCCATCTTCTGCACGGCGCCAAAGCTCAGGCCGGCGGCTTTCATCGCCTCGTCGCCCTTGCCCTGCTTCAGCTCAACCAGCAGCTTCTCGCCCTGCAGTTTCGCTGCCTGCAGCGCCTTGTTGCGCTTCACCAGTTCCGCCACGCGGTCTTTAACCTGGTCGAACGGTTCGATGCCTTCCGGCTTGTGGCCGCTCACGCGCACCACGAAGGCGCGGTCGCCGTCTACGGTGATCACGTCGGAGTTGCTGCCCGGCGCGCCGTTCTCGCCGATCAGCGAGCCGTCGAAGATCGCCTGCACGACCGGCTTGAAGTTCAGCGCGGCAGGAATGTTGTCACGGGTGAACCAGTCGCTTTGCGCCGCTTTCACGCCGGCCGCTTCTTCAGCCGAGGCCAGAGATTCGTTGTCGCTGGTCGCCGCTTCGCTCACCTTCTGCTGCAGCGCGTAATACGCGTCTACCGCTTTCTCCTGCTGCACCTGCTTGGCGATGGCGTCATGCACTTCGCTCAGCGGCTTCACTTTCTCAGGTTCGATATCGTTCAAACGCACGATCAGGTAGCCGACGGAAGACTTCACCACGCCGGACAGCTGCCCTTTCTCGGTCAGGTTAGCCTGCTTCAGCTCGTCGGCGGTGGTTTCCGGCTCCAGCCAACCCAGCTCGCCGCCGGTGCGGCGTGAGATGATATCGGTGGATTTCTCTTTCGCCAGCGTGGCGAAATCGGCACCCTTCTTCAGCTCGTCCAGCGCCGCGTTGGCTTCCGCCTCGGTTTTCAGCTGGATCACACTGTAGTTTTTACGCTCCGGCTGGCCGTAGCTGCTCTTGTGCTGGTCGTAGTAAGCGCCGATGTCTTCTTCACTCACTTTCACCTTGTCCTGCATGGACGCAGCGTCCAGCGGGATATAGCTCACCTTCACCTGCTCAGGTGCGATGAAGCTGTTCTTGTTCTGATCGTAATACGCCTTCAGTTCGTCGTCGCCGGCGCTCTGTTTCGCCTGCAGCGCTTTCAAATCGATGGTCGCCAGGCGCACGTCGCGCTCCTGCAGCACCAACGCCGCCATGGCTTGCGATTCAGACGGCAGCACGAAGCCGGAATCGCCGAAGGCCTGGATCACCTGCTGATTGACCAACTGCTGGCGCATCGACTGCGCGAAGTTGTCGGCGGTGTAGCCCATGCGGCCGATCAGGTCGAGGTATTTGGCGTTATCGAACTGGCCGTTGGTCTGGAAGTAAGGCGCCTTGCGGATGGCGTCCTTGATCTGATCGTCGCTGACCGCCAGGCCCAGCTTCTTGGCGTACTGGTCGAGCAGCATGTTGTCGATCAACTGGGACAACACCTGACGGCGCATCTGCTGCATATAGCCTTCGTTGCCGGCCAGCGCGGAGAACTGGTCACCCAGCTGCTGCTGCATGCGGCTACGCTCGCTTTGGAAAGCCTGTTCCAACTGAGCGCGCTCGATCGTCTGACCATTTACTTTCGCAGCATAATCGCCGGAGCCGCCGATCAGGTAGTTACCCACCCCGGTCAGAACGAATGACAGGATGATCAGGGCCAGGATGATTTTGAGCACGACGTGATTAGCAGCCGCGCGTAAATTGTCCATCATAGTGTGACAACACTCCGCTGTGATGTGGATTAACAACCCTTGTGCAGGCGCGTTCCCTGCGACAAAAATAAAAAAAGCGCATCAGTCCGATGCGCCTTGTATCTTACCTTACCAGCACCGCTGCGTCAGGTGATTGTTTATTACAAAACCCTGTTACGCTAAACGGTTAGACGCTAAATCAGTTTACAGCGTCTTTCAGCGCTTTCCCTGCACGGAAGGCCGGTACTTTGGCTGCCGCGATTTTGATCTCTTTACCGGTCTGCGGGTTGCGGCCGGTACGAGCCGAACGTTCACGCACGGTGAAGGAACCGAAACCTACCAGAGCCACGTCATCCCCTGCTTTCAGAGAGTCGGTAACGGAAGCGATTACTGCGTCTAAAGCACGTCCCGCTGCCGCTTTGGAAATATCAGCACCTGCGGCAATCTTGTCGATCAGTTGTGACTTATTCACTCTATCATCCCCTCTAGAATTCTATCGTCGCACCGAAAAATCCCTACGGTTGCGACAGCGCAGCTGTTATATCAATCCCATCGAACCTTGGCAAGCCACCGACTGCGTGGCAAAACGCGGGCCGACAGAGATCTAACTTAGCGGTACAAAAAAATACTGGCAAGTCCGAAATGGCTTGCCAGTATAAGTTTTATCAATGGTTTTTGCGATTCGTCACTATTTTGCCGCTACCGGCAGTGCGCCGAAGGCCGGGTTTTGCAACGCAATGTTCAAAACTTCATCGATTCGCTGCACCGGATGAATCTCCAGATCGGCGATAACATTGTCCGGAATCTCTTCCAGATCGCGCTTGTTCTCGTAAGGGATCAGCACGGTTTTGATGCCGCCGCGATGCGCCGCCAACAGCTTCTCTTTCAGGCCGCCGATCGGCAACACCTGGCCGCGCAGCGTGATCTCGCCGGTCATCGCCACATCGGCGCGTACCGGGTTGCCGGTCAGGCAGGAGACCAGCGCGGTGCACATCGCGATACCGGCGCTCGGGCCGTCTTTCGGCGTCGCCCCTTCCGGCACGTGCACGTGGATGTCGCGTTTCTCGTAGAAATCGGCGTTGATGCCCAATTTCTCCGCGCGCGCGCGCACCACGGTCAGCGCCGCCTGAATCGATTCCTGCATCACTTCACCCAGGGAACCGGTGTAGGTCAGCTTGCCTTTGCCCGGCACGCAGGCGGTTTCGATGGTCAGCAGATCGCCGCCCACTTCCGTCCACGCCAGCCCGGTGACTTCGCCCACGCGGTTTTCGGTATCCGCACGGCCGTAATCGACGCGCTGCACGCCCAGGTAATCCTTCAGGTTGTCGCCGTTGATCTCGAGATGCTTGAGCTTCTTGTCCATCAGCAGCGTTTTCACCGCTTTACGGCACAGTTTGGAGATTTCACGCTCCAGGCTGCGCACCCCGGCTTCGCGGGTGTAGAAGCGAATGATGCCGATGATGGCGCTGTCGTCGACCGTCAGCTCGCCTTTTTTCAGCGCGTTGCGCTCAAGCTGCTTCGGCAGCAGGTGCTGCTTGGCGATGTTGAGCTTCTCGTCCTCGGTGTAACCCGACAGGCGGATCACTTCCATACGGTCCAGCAGCGGCGCAGGAATGTTCATCGAGTTCGAGGTGGCGACGAACATCACGTCGGACAGATCGTAATCCACTTCCAGGTAGTGGTCGTTGAACGCCACGTTCTGTTCCGGATCCAGCACCTCCAGCAGAGCGGAGGCCGGATCGCCGCGCATGTCGGAAGACATCTTGTCGATCTCATCCAGCAGGAACAGCGGGTTCTTCACCCCAACCTTGGCCATCTTCTGGATCAGTTTGCCCGGCATCGAACCGATGTAGGTGCGGCGGTGACCGCGGATTTCCGCTTCGTCACGCACGCCGCCCAGCGCCATGCGCACGTACTGGCGGCCGGTCGCTTTGGCGATCGACTGCCCCAGCGAGGTTTTACCCACGCCCGGCGGCCCCACCAGACACAGGATCGGCCCCTTGATTTTGCTAACGCGGCTCTGCACCGCGAGGTACTCGAGAATGCGATCCTTGACGCGCTCCAGGCCGTAGTGATCGGTATCGAGCACTTCCTGCGCCTTGTTCAGGTCTTTTTTCACCTTGCTGCGCGCATTCCACGGCACCTGCAGCATCCAGTCGATGTAGCCGCGCACCACGGTCGCTTCCGCCGACATCGGCGACATCATCTTCAGCTTTTGCAGTTCCGCTTCGGTTTTCTCGCGCGCCTCTTTCGGCATTTTCGCCGCATCGATCTTGCGCTTCAGCGCTTCGTGCTCGTCCGGCGCGTCGTCCATCTCGCCCAGTTCTTTCTGAATCGCCTTCATCTGCTCATTCAGATAGTACTCGCGCTGGCTCTTCTCCATCTGCTTCTTGACGCGGTTGCGGATGCGTTTCTCGACCTGCAGCAGGTCGATCTCCGATTCCATCATCGCCATCAGGTATTCCAGGCGCTCGGTGATGTCGGACATCTCGAGCACCGACTGCTTGTCGCTGAGTTTCAGCGGCATATGGGCAGCGATGGTGTCCGCCAGGCGCGCGGCGTCGTCGATGCTGTTCAGTGAAGTCAGCACCTCCGGCGGGATTTTTTTGTTCAGCTTGATATAGCCTTCAAACTGATTGATCGCGGTGCGCACCAGCACTTCCTGCTCGCGCTCGTCGATCGCTGGCGACTCAAGGTATTCCGCCTGCGCGGCAAAATGCTCACCGCTGTCGGACAGCGTAGTGATGCGTGCGCGCTGCAGCCCCTCGACCAGCACTTTTACCGTGCCGTCCGGCAGCTTCAACATCTGCAGGATCGACGCTACGGTGCCAACCGAGAACAAGTCGTTAATGCCAGGTTCATCCGTTGAGGCCTCTTTCTGTGCCACCAGCATGATCTTCTTATCGTGATCCATTGCGGCTTCGAGGCACCGAATCGATTTTTCCCGGCCAACAAATAACGGGATCACCATGTGCGGATAAACCACCACGTCGCGCAATGGCAGGACGGGGATTTCAATGCGTTCGGAACGCTCAGGGTTCATAGAGCTCTCTCTTAGTTTAATTTCCGCCAGGTTGAGGGGGAATCTCATGAGACGCAAGCATCTAACGTTTCATAAAATCTGGTTAATGAGTATATGGGGATGAATCTCTTACATTCAACGGCAAGAATGCAGGAAAAAGAAATGGGGGATGAAATCCCCCATTTTGCTGATAACGCTCTGGTTTAACTGGCTAATTATTCGCCAGATGCCTGGGCTTCCGGCTTGCCGTAGATCAACAGCGGCTTGGATTGGCCGGCGATGACCGACTCGTCGATCACCACTTTGTCTACGCTGTCCATCGACGGCAGATCGTACATGGTGTCGAGCAGCGCGCCTTCCACGATGGAACGCAGGCCGCGGGCGCCGGTTTTGCGCGCCATGGCTTTCTTGGCGATGGCGTTCAGCGCTTCGTCGCGGAACTCCAGCTCCACGCCTTCCAGATTGAACAGCGCCTGATACTGCTTGGTCAGGGCGTTCTTCGGCTCTTTCAGGATCTGAATCAGCGCATCTTCGCTCAGCTCGCTCAGGGTCGCCACCACCGGCAGACGGCCGATGAACTCTGGGATCAGACCGAACTTGATCAAATCTTCCGGTTCGGCCTGCAGCAGCAGTTCGCCCTCGGTCGCCTTCTCGGACTCGCCCTTGACGGTCGCGCCGAAGCCGATGCCGGAGCCGGTGTTGACGCGCTGACCGATCACCTTATCCAGGCCGGCGAAAGCGCCGCCGCAGATAAACAGGATCTTGGAGGTATCAACCTGCAGGAACTCCTGTTGCGGATGCTTGCGCCCACCCTGCGGCGGAACCGCGGCGATGGTGCCTTCAATCAGCTTCAGCAGCGCCTGCTGCACGCCTTCACCCGAGACGTCACGCGTGATCGACGGGTTATCGGACTTGCGGGAAATCTTATCGATTTCATCGATATAAACGATGCCGCGCTGCGCTTTCTGCACGTCATAGTCACATTTTTGCAACAGCTTCTGGATAATATTTTCCACGTCCTCGCCCACGTAACCGGCTTCGGTCAGCGTGGTGGCGTCGGCCATGGTGAACGGCACGTCCAGGAAGCGCGCCAGCGTTTCCGCCAGCAGGGTTTTACCGCTGCCGGTCGGGCCAATCAGCAAGATGTTGCTCTTGCCCAACTCGATACCGTTGCTGGTATCGCCGTTGCGCAGGCGTTTGTAGTGGTTGTACACCGCAACCGCCAGCACTTTCTTCGCCTGCTCCTGGCCGATGACGTAGTCATCCAGGTGGTGGCGGATCTCGTGCGGCGTCGGCAGCGCACTGCGCTCACGATGCGGGGCAACTTCTTTAATCTCTTCGCGAATAATGTCGTTACACAGATCGACACATTCATCGCAGATATACACTGACGGCCCGGCAATCAGCTTACGCACTTCATGCTGGCTTTTGCCGCAAAAAGAGCAGTACAGCAGCTTTCCTGAACCGTCTTTGCGCTTATCTGTCATCAGTCAAACCTCTTCTTTAGTCTTGTCCCGCAGGAAAATCACGGCGGCAGTGCGCCCAAACTCATATCGGGAACGCCGAGGAGCCACAACAGAGCGAGCCCCTGCCCACTCTGATTACTATAGTCCATCGGCGCCGCGTGGTTCTAGCTGCGGTGTGTCAGAATGCCGTCAACCAGGCCGTATTCCACGGCTTCTTCCGCGGTCATAAAGCGATCGCGCTCGGTGTCGCGCTCGATCTGCTCCAGCGGCTGGCCGGTATGCTCGGCCATCAGTTCGTTCATGCGCGCTTTCACCTTAAGGATTTCACGCGCGTGGATTTCGATGTCCGTCGCCTGGCCCTGGTAGCCGCCCAGCGGCTGGTGAATCATCACGCGCGAGTTAGGCAGGCAGAAACGTTTGCCTTTGGCACCCGCGGTCAGCAGGAAGGAGCCCATCGAGCACGCCTGGCCCATACAGATGGTGCTGACGTCCGGCTTGATGAACTTCATGGTGTCGTAAATCGACATGCCCGCGGTAATTACCCCACCCGGCGAGTTGATGTAGAGGTAAATGTCTTTTTCCGGGCTTTCCGCTTCGAGGAACAGCATTTGCGCCACGATCAGGTTGGCCATGTGATCTTCCACCTGGCCGGTCAGGAAAATGATGCGCTCTTTCAGCAGGCGGGAATAGATGTCGTAAGAACGCTCCCCGCGTGAAGTCTGCTCTACCACCATCGGCACCAGCGCCATGTTCGGTGCAAATTGATCTCGTTCGCCACTGTATGACATTACCGTCTCCTAATAGAAATTGCCTTGGCGGCCAGGGTGTCACCCTAATACGCCGATTCTACTTGAGAACGGCCATGATGACTATGCTCAAGCATTCGACCCGCGCCGCACGTACCCGACGGTTATTTCATCCCGCGCACTTTGGCAAACAGCCCCAGAATTATTCTTTACAGATTGGGGGATCCCGGCGCGATTTCAAGCCCAGAGGCCGATTTTCTCCGCGCGCCGAAAACGATGCCGTTAATCTGACCGTTATCATGCCAGCCAGTTCCCCAGGCAACAGGGTAAATATAGTGCATATTGCCCCGCTTAACCTGAGATTAATCAGCAACGTGGCAAAAAGAAAAGCCCGCAACCTGAGGTTGCGGGCTTTTTCATCGTGCGCCGGTTCGCCAGGCGAAACCGGGGGCGCCGTTAATGGCACCCGGCACGCCGGCATTACGCCTGTTGAGTCTGGTTCATCAGCTCGCTGAAGGTAGTGGCTTTTTCAGTCACTTTCGCTTTTGCCAGCAGGGCTTCAACCGCTTGCTCTTCCAGAGCCACGTTGCGCATGTTGTTCATCAGCTCTTTGTTTTTGCTGTAGAACTCGATGACTTCGCTCGGATCTTCGTAGGCAGAAGCCATTTCTTCGATCAGCGTCTTCACGCGGTCTTCGTCAGCTTTCAGGTCGTTGGTGCTGATCACTTCGCCCAGCAGCAGGCCAACCACTACGCGGCGTTTCGCTTGCTCTTCGAACAGCTCGCGTGGCAGTTCCAGCGCTTGCTTCTCGTTGCCGCCGAAACGCTGTGCAGCCTGACGACGCAGCACGTCGATTTCGCCGTCGATCAGGGCAGCAGGCACGTCGATTTCGTTCGCGCTCACCAGGCCGTCGATCGCCTGAGACTTGATGCGGTTACGCACGGCGCCTTTCAGCTCGCGCTCCATGTTCTTGCGAACTTCGGTGCGCAGGCCGGCAACGGAACCGTCCGCCACGCCGAAACGCTTGATGAACTCTTCGGTCAGCTCCGGCAGTTCGCGCTCTTCAACTTTCTTCAGCACGATAGCGAATTTGGCCGCTTTGCCCTTCAGGTTTTCCGCGTGGTAATCTTCCGGGAAGTTCACGTCGATGGAGAACTCTTCGCCCGCTTTGTGACCGACCAGGCCTTCTTCGAAGCCTGGGATCATGCGGCCCTGGCCCATTGCCAGTACGAAGTCGGACGCTTTGCCGCCTTCGAACTCTTCACCGTCGATAGAACCGGTGAAGTCAACGGTCACGCGATCTTCAGCTTCCGCTGCGCGATCGGTTTCTTTCCAGGTCGCCTGCTGCTTGCGCAGGGTGTCCAGCATCGCGTCGACGTCTTCGTCGTTCACTTCAACCACAGGTTTTTCAACTTCGATGTTTTCCAGGCCTTTCAGCTCAACTTCTGGATACACTTCGAATTCAACGGCGAAGGTGAAGTCTTCACCTTCTTTGTACTCGCCCGGCACGTAGTTTGGTGCGCCGGCCGGATTAATCTTTTCTTTGATGATCGCGTCAACGAAGCTGCGCTGCATCGCTTCGCCCAGCACGTCCTGACGAACAGAGGCGCCGTAACGCTGTTCCACGATGTTCATCGGCACTTTGCCTTTGCGGAAGCCGTCGATACGCACGCTTTTCGCTGCGTTGATCAGCTCTTTCTTCACCGCCTGCTTGATAGTATCAGCCGGTACAGTAATAGAGAGACGGCGCCCAAGGCCTTGAGTGGTTTCTACTGAAACTTGCATCTTGTTACCTCAAAAAAATCACAGTGCTCGGTCAACTCCGTTCCAAGAACCAGGACGGCTACAAATAAGAACCGAGTTCCCTGATGACAGAAGCGTCCCGAAACCATTCCGGAAAAATAAGACGCGACATTATAGCGGCGCATGCATGGCGAGTCGAGGAAAGCTAGGCGGCGCAGGCGCGCTAAAACTCACACTTTTGCCGATTCGATCGCCAAAAGGCCGCCAAAACAGCCCGAACGTTGGCCACATTGCGCATCGGCCGTGTCGTCGTCAAAAACAGAAACGGCCCGCAGGCCGTTTCAAAATTCGTCAGTAGTAATACCCTAATTCAAGGGCAAAGTTCCACTGATACCTGAAAATTTCCCCCTCAGGCCAGCGTCCCGGCGCCGCGACACGGCGGCGAGGCCGGTACGGTATCCTGCAACCCTTCCCACTCTTTGAGCGTGTAGGTGTGCAGCGCCAGCGCGTGTACGCCGTCCGCCAGCTCCTCCGACAGCACGCCGTAGATGGAGCGGTGGCGCGTCAAAAAACGTTCGCCGACGAAGCGATCGCTGACCAATACCACTTTGAAATGGCTTTCTGAACCCGCCGGAACGTTATGACGATAGCTTTCATCAACGACTTCCAGATACGCGGGCTCAAACGCCGCCCTTAACTTTGCTTCTATTTGCTCGCGAATCATAGGATCTCCTTACAACACCGGCAGAGGACCGTGCCCATCTAGTTCAATATTAGCCGGTTTCCCCCCGTTTAGACCATCGCCGGGACAAATTTCTCTTTTCTGCGGTCAAATGATGAGCGTCATCCCCGCCGCTTGGGGGATTATCCGATTGAGCGGGCCAAAAAAGCGTGTTTTTATCAACGGCAGGTAAAAATTTGTCACTCAGGCGCCTTCCGCGCTTCCACCGCACGGCGGCGATGCTATGATGTCGGCAATTTGTTGTCAGCTATCCCGCTCTGATTATTGCTAAATCCATCGAGAATGAGACAGAAAACATGTTAAAGAAACTTTGTCTTCCTTTGCTGGCCGCCCTGCTGCTGGCCGGCTGCGCGACCAGCAGCAACACCTTGAACGTCACGCCGAAAATCGTTCTGCCGCAGCAGGATCCTACCCTGCAGGGCATCACCGTCAGCATCAACGGCGCGGATCAGCGCACCGATCAGGCGCTGGCCAAGGTGAACCGCGACGGCCAGTTGGTCACGCTGACGCCATCGCGCGATCTGCGTTTCCTGCTGCAGGAAGTGCTGGAGAAACAGATGGGCGCTCGCGGCTACATGATCGGCGCCGACGGCCCGGTGGCGCTGCAAATCGTCGTCAATAATCTGTACGCGGACGTCTCCGAAGGCAACCTGCGCTACAACATCACCACCAAAGCCGACATCTCGATCATCGCCCAGGCGAAGAACGGCAACAAGCAGGTGAAGAATTACCGCTCGACCTATAACGTGCAGGGCGCCTTCACGGCCACCAACGAGAAGATCACCGACGCCGTCAACTCCGTGCTGGGCGACGTGATCGCCGATATGGCCCAGGACACCAGCGTCAACGATTTCATCAAGCAAAACGCGCGTTAATCGCCGCGCCTTGTGCCGCCCGGCGGATCGGGCGGCGCAGACAGGGAACTCATGTCGAAACACTATCTGAACATTTTCACCCAGCGTAACTCCGCCATTCTGCTGCTGCTGGGCTTCGCGTCGGGTCTGCCGCTGGCATTGACCTCCGGCACGCTGCAAGCCTGGATGACCGTCGAAAATATCGATCTGAAAACCATCGGCATCTTCTCGCTGGTGGGCCAGGCCTACGTCTTCAAATTCCTCTGGTCGCCGTTCATGGACCGCTATACCCCGCCGTTCCTCGGGCGGCGGCGCGGTTGGCTGCTGGTCAGCCAGCTGCTGCTGGTGGCGGCGATCGTGGCGATGGGCTTTATGCAGCCCGCGCAGCACCTGTGGTGGCTGGCGGCGTTGGCGGTGCTGGTGGCGTTCTGCTCCGCCTCGCAAGATATCGTGTTCGACGCCTACAAGACCGATCTGCTGAAAGCCGAAGAGCGCGGGGCGGGCGCGGCGATCTCGGTGCTGGGTTACCGGCTGGCGATGCTGGTTTCCGGCGGCCTGGCGCTGTGGCTGGCGGATCGCTATTTCGGCTGGCAAGCCACCTACTGGCTGATGGCCGGATTGATGCTGATCGGCGTGGCCGCCACGCTGCTGGCGCCGGAGCCGGACGAAAGCATCCCGGCGCCGCGCACCATGGAACAGGCGGTCGTCGCGCCGCTGCGTGATTTCTTCGGCCGCAACAACGCCTGGCTGATCCTGCTGCTGATCGTGATGTACAAAATGGGCGACGCCTTCGCCGGCAGCCTGAGCACCACCTTCCTGATCCGCGGTGTGGGGTTCGACGCCGGTGAAGTCGGGCTGGTCAACAAAACCCTCGGCCTGTTCGCCACCATCGTCGGCGCCCTGTTCGGCGGTGTGCTGATGCAGCGTCTCAGCCTGTTCCGCGCGCTGATGCTGTTCGGCGTCCTGCAGGCGGTCTCCAACCTCGGGTATTGGATCCTGGCGGTGACCGACAAGAGCCTGCTCACCATGGGCAGCGCCATCTTCCTCGAAAACCTGTGTGGCGGCATGGGCACCGCGGCCTTCGTGGCGCTGCTGATGACGCTGTGCAACCGTTCGTTCTCCGCCACCCAGTTCGCGCTGCTGTCGGCGCTGTCCGCCGTGGGGCGCGTCTATGTCGGCCCGATCGCCGGCTGGTTCGTCGAAGCCCACGGCTGGCCGTTGTTCTACCTGTTCTCTATCGCCGCCGCCCTGCCCGGCTTGCTGCTGCTCGGCATCTGCCGTCAGACGCTGGAGCACACCCAGCAGCATGGCGACTTCATGCCGCGCACCGAGTTTTCAGAATCTTACCGTTGGGCACTGCGCCTGCTGACGCTAGGCTGTTCGCTGTTGGGCCTGTGGTTGCTGTTGCTGATCGCCAATGCGCTGGACTGGACGCAGGCACCGCTGCTGGCCGATCGGCTGCTGCAAGTCGGCGCCGCGCTGAGCCTGCTCGGCGTCGCGATGGGCAGCACGCTGGATTACCTCGCCCTTCGCCGCACCCGTTTGGCATAATCTGACCGGCCGGCGATTTCGCCGGCCGAAAAAAAAGCGATCCGGGGGTATATTTATTTCGCTAAAAAAAGATAATCGGCGCGAAAATTATTTTTTTATCCGACTGCCGCGCTCGGAAATAAAATTAAATTCACCTTTAAGACACAATTATTTTACATTAAATAAACCTTTTCTTCGTATTTCCCTGCCGCGCATTTCTTCGCCAAATTCATCATACCTTTAGTTTTCCTTAACATACGGGCTGCTCGTCACGATTCAGCGTGCCAACGCGTTGTTGTCATTAGTAAATTGTCACGCAGGGTTACATCTGTGACCCCCTTAACAGAAAGTGTCAACAAGCCGCTGACACTCCCTTAAGCATGTTTACAGTACTGCAACCTTCCCGTAAAATGCCCGCACACATGAAACGACAATTGAGCCTTTGTTATTGAGGTCGTTAGATGAGACTTAAGAAATACAATAAAAGTATTGGGATGCTGTCATTAATCGCAGCCACTGTATTGCTCAGTGGTTGCGATATGGTTTTGATGAATCCCAAAGGAGCAATTGGTGTTGAGCAACGGACACTGATTATCACTGCAATCGCGTTGATGTTGATCGTGGTGGTGCCAGTTATCTTCATGGCGTTCGCCTTTGCCTGGAAGTATCGCGCTTCCAACAAAGACGCCAAGTACAGTCCGAACTGGGCCCACTCCAACAAGATCGAAGCGGTCGTCTGGACCATTCCTATCATTATCATCGCCATCCTTGGCACCATTACCTGGAAGACCACCCACGAACTCGACCCGTTCAAGCCGATTGTCACCGACAAGAAGCCGATGACGATCGAAGTGGTGTCGCTCGACTGGAAATGGCTGTTCATCTACCCGGAACAAGGCATTGCGACCGTTAATGAGCTGGCTTTCCCGAAAGATGTTCCAGTCGAATTCAAGATCACCTCTAACTCGGTAATGAACTCGTTCTTTATCCCGCAGTTGGGTGGACAGATTTATGCGATGGCCGGCATGCAGACCAAACTGCACCTGATCGGCAACGAAGCCGGTGCCTACAAAGGCATCTCCAGCAGCTACAGCGGCGCAGGCTTCTCCGGCATGAAATTCACCGCGATCGTTACCCCGACCGAAGGCGACTTCGATCAGTGGGTGGCCAAGGTGAAGGCATCGTCTAAAAACCTGAACACCACCGACGACTTTAACAAACTGGCAGAGCCGAGTGAAAACAACCCGGTTGAGTACTTTGCCGCTGTCAAACCGAATTTGTTCAAAGAAACAATTGCCAAATTCATGGGCGACATGGATATGCACAAAGGCGCTGGCGCGCACGAAGGCATGGACATGAGCCAAGGTATGGACATGGGTGAACATGCTGCTCACGCCGGAGCCGAGGAATAACTGATGTTGGGAAAATTAACACTTGATGCGGTTCCGTACCACGAACCGATCATCATGGTCACCGTAGCCGCAATTATTGTCGGGGGCCTGGCAGTGCTGGCGCTGCTGACATATTTCGGCAAATGGAAGTGGTTGTGGAGCGAATGGCTGACTTCGGTCGACCATAAAAAAATTGGTATCATGTACATCATCGTGGCGATGGTCATGCTGCTGCGCGGTTTCGCCGACGCCATCATGATGCGTAGCCAGCAGGCGTTGGCGTCCGCCGGCGAAGCCGGGTTCCTGCCGCCGCACCACTACGACCAGATCTTCACCGCGCACGGCGTTATCATGATCTTCTTCATGGCGATGCCTTTCGTGGTCGGCCTGATGAACGTCGTGGTGCCGCTGCAAATCGGTGCGCGCGACGTCGCCTTCCCGTTCCTGAACTCCCTGAGCTTCTGGTTCTTCGTGGTGGGCGTTGTGCTGATCAACATCTCCCTGGGGGTCGGTGAGTTCGCTCAGACCGGTTGGCTGGCGTATCCGCCGCTGTCGGGTAAAGAGTACAGTCCTGGCGTCGGGGTCGATTACTGGATCTGGAGTCTGCAGATTTCCGGTCTGGGTACCCTGCTGACCGGCGTGAACTTCTTCGCCACCATTCTGAAGATGCGTGCCCCAGGCATGCCTATGATGAAGATGCCGGTGTTCACTTGGGCGGCGCTGTGTACCAACGTCCTGATCATCGTTTCTTTCCCAATTCTGACCGTCACCATCGCGCTGCTGACCCTGGATCGCTATCTGGGCACCCATTTCTTCACCAATGATATGGGCGGCAACATGATGATGTACATCAACCTGATTTGGGCCTGGGGTCACCCAGAGGTGTATATCCTGGTTCTGCCGGTGTTCGGCGTGTTCTCCGAAGTCACCGCGACCTTCTCCAGAAAACGCCTGTTTGGCTATACCTCACTGGTATGGGCAACCATCGCGATCACCGTTCTGTCGTTCATCGTCTGGCTGCACCACTTCTTCACCATGGGGTCCGGCGCGAACGTTAACGCCTTCTTCGGTATCGCCACCATGATCATTTCCATCCCGACCGGGGTGAAAATCTTCAACTGGCTGTTCACCATGTATCAGGGCCGTATCAAGCTCAACTCCGCGATGCTGTGGACCGTTGGCTTCATCATCACCTTCTCCGTAGGTGGTATGACCGGCGTTCTGCTGGCGGTGCCGGGCGCGAACTTCGTGCTGCACAACAGCCTGTTCCTGATCGCTCACTTCCACAACGTCATCATCGGCGGCGTGGTGTTCGGTTGCTTCGCGGGCCTGACCTACTGGTTCCCGAAATCCTTCGGCTTCACGCTGAACGAAAAATGGGGCATCCGCGCGTTCTGGTTCTGGATCATCGGCTTCTTCACCGCCTTCATGCCGCTGTACGCATTGGGCTTTATGGGCATGACCCGTCGTATCAGCCAGAACATCAACCCTGAGTTCCACCCTCTGCTGCTGGTTGCAGCCGGCGGTGCGGCGCTGATCGCCTGCGGCATCCTGTGCCAGCTGATCCAGATCTTCGTCAGTATCCGTGACCGCGAACAGAACCGCGATCTGACCGGTGACCCATGGGGTGCTCGTACTCTGGAGTGGTCAACCTCGTCTCCACCGCCGTTCTATAACTTTGCCGTAGTGCCGCAGATTCATGACCGTGATGAATTCTGGGACATGAAAGAAAAAGGCGAAGCGTATAAGAAACCGGCTAAATACGAACCGATTCATATGCCTAAGAACACCGGCGCCGGCGTTATCATCGCCTTCTTCAGCCTGGTATTCGGTTTCGCAATGATTTGGGAAATCTGGTGGATGGCTCTGGCCGGCTTCATCGGTATGATCGTTGTCTGGATCGGCAAGAGCTTCGATCACGATGTTGACTACTATGTGCAGGTTGATGAAATCGAGCGCATTGAGAACCAACACTACGAACAAATCCGTAAAGCAGGCGTGAACCATGTCAACTGAAACTCTGACCAATCATAACGCAGCCCATGCAGAGCATGGGCACCACGACGCGGGAGAGACCAAAGTCTTCGGATTCTGGATCTACCTGATGAGCGACTGTATTTTGTTTGCGAGCTTGTTCGCGACTTATGCAGTCCTGGTGAACGGGACCGCTGGCGGTCCCTCAGGTAAAGACATCTTCGACCTGAAGTTTGTCCTGGTCGAAACTTTCCTGCTGTTGTTCAGCTCCATCACCTACGGCATGGCGATGATCGCCATGAACAAGGGTAAAGTTGGCGGTGTAAACACCTGGCTGTTCCTGACCTTCCTGTTTGGTCTGGGCTTCGTGGCGATGGAAATCTATGAATTCCATCATCTGATCGCCGAAGGCTTCGGTCCGGATCGCAGCGCGTTCCTGTCCAGCTTCTTCGCGCTGGTCGGCACCCACGGTCTGCACGTAACTTCCGGCCTGATTTGGATCATCGTGCTGATGATTCAGGTGAGCAAGTTCGGCCTGACCGCGACCAACAAAACCCGCCTGATGTGCCTGAGCCTGTTCTGGCACTTCCTGGACGTGGTCTGGATCTGCGTATTTACCGTTGTCTACCTGCTGGGGGTTATGTAATGAGCCATTCATCCCATGAAACCTCTCACGGCGGCGCAAGCCACGGCAGCGTGAAGTCATACCTGATCGGCTTTATTCTGTCGATCATCCTGACGGTAATTCCATTTGCGATGGTAATGAACGGCACTGCCTCTCATTCCACCATCCTGGCGGTTGTTGTCGGCATGGCGGTTATCCAGGTGATTGTTCACCTGGTTTACTTCCTGCACATGAACACCTCATCGGAAGAGCGCTGGAACCTGGTGGCATTGCTGTTCACCGCTATGATCATCGGTATCGTTGTTGTAGGTTCACTCTGGATTATGTACAACCTCAACATCAATATGATGGTCGATTAAGAGCTGAGCTGCACGTGATGATTAAGCAATACCTGCAAGTCACTAAACCAGGAATTATTTTCGGCAATTTAATTTCTGTCGTTGGGGGATTCCTGCTCGCTTCCAAAGGGAGCATCGACTATCCCCTGTTTCTCGCCACCCTGGTGGGTGTCTCGTTGGTGGTCGCGTCGGGCTGTGTGTTTAACAACTACATCGACCGCGACATCGACAAGAAAATGGAGAGAACGAAGAATCGGGTGCTGGTAAAAGGCCTGATCGCGCCGAGTGTCACCCTGGTTTATGCGACCGTTCTGGGTATTGTGGGCTTCGCGTTGCTGTATATCGCGGCCAACCCACTGGCCATGTGGCTGGCGGTGATGGGCTTCGTGGTTTATGTCGGCGTTTACAGCCTGTACATGAAACGCCACTCGGTCTACGGCACGCTGATCGGCAGCCTGTCGGGCGCCGCGCCGCCGGTTATCGGCTACTGCGCGGTAACCAACGAGTTCGACGCCGGGGCATTGATCCTGCTGGCTATCTTTAGCCTGTGGCAGATGCCGCATTCTTATGCGATCGCTATCTTCCGCTTTAAAGATTACCAGGCGGCCAACATTCCGGTGCTGCCGGTGGTGAAAGGCATTTCCGTCGCCAAGAACCACATCACGGTCTACATCCTGGCATTTATGATCGCCACGCTGATGCTGACCCTGGTGGGCTACGCCGGCTACAAATACCTGATCGTCGCTGCGGCGGTGAGCGTCTGGTGGCTGGGCATGGCGCTGCGCGGTTACAAAACCGAAAACGACAGCGTCTGGGCGCGTAAACTGTTCGTGTTCTCCATCGTCGCCATCACCTCGCTGAGCGTGATGATGTCGATCGACTTCAGCGCCACGGCGGCGCCTGAAGCGCTGGTGACCTACGTTTGGTAAGCCAAATCATCTGTGAATGGGCCGCTTTTGCGGCCCATTTTATTTGTCACGCCGAAAAGCGGCCGAACTGTAATATCTGTTAAACAACATTCGATTTACCCCCCCTGCCCTGCACACTAAAATGACGCAGCTTTACAGAAATCATGCCATCAGGCGCTGTCTCAACGTCTGATGGCATGGTTTTTACCGAGGTTTGATGTGAACGATAATTCAATGACCCCGCAGGAGCGCCGCGCCACCTGGGGATTAGGCACCGTATTCTCCCTGCGCATGCTCGGCATGTTTATGGTACTGCCGGTGCTGACCACCTACGGCATGGCGCTCAACGGCGCCAGCGAAGCGCTGATCGGCATCGCCATCGGCATCTACGGCCTGGCGCAGGCGGTGTTTCAAATCCCGTTCGGCCTGGTGTCCGATCGCATCGGCCGCAAGCCGCTGATCGTCGGCGGCCTGCTGATCTTTGCCCTCGGCAGCGTGATCGCCGCCGCTACCGACTCGATCTGGGGCGTGATCCTCGGCCGCGCGCTACAAGGCTCCGGCGCCATCGCCGCCGCGGTAATGGCGCTGCTCTCCGATCTGACCCGCGAGCAGAACCGCACCAAGGCGATGGCGTTTATCGGCGTCAGCTTCGGCATCACCTTCGCCATCGCCATGGTATTGGGCCCTATCATCACCCACGCCTTAGGCCTGCATGCGCTGTTCTGGATGATCGCCGTACTGGCGCTGGCCGGCATTGTCATCACCCTGGCGGTGGTGCCTTCCGCCGACACTCACCTGCTGAACCGCGAGTCCAGCATCGTGCGCGGCAGCTTCCGCAAGGTGCTGAGCAACTCGCGCCTGCTGAAGCTCAACTTCGGCATCATGTGCCTGCATATCCTGCTGATGTCGAGCTTCGTGGCGCTGCCGCTGGCGATGGAAAAAGCCGGGCTGGCGGCCAGCGAGCACTGGATCGTCTACCTGGTCACCATGCTGGTGTCGTTCGCCGCCGTGGTGCCTTTCATCATCTATGCCGAAAAATATCGCCGCATGAAACAGGTGTTTATGGGCTGCGTGGCGGTGCTGTTCTGCGCCGAAGTGTTGCTGTGGCTCTCCGGCGCGCGCCTGTGGGGCATCATCGCCGGCGTTCAGCTGTTCTTCATAGCCTTCAACGTGATGGAAGCCATTCTGCCTTCGCTGATCAGCAAAGAATCGCCGGCCGGCTACAAGGGCACCGCGATGGGGGTCTACTCCACCAGCCAGTTTATCGGCGTGGCGATCGGCGGCAGCCTCGGCGGCTGGCTGTACGGTTTGCAGGGGGCGGGCTTGGTGTTTATCGCCGGCGCCGTGTTGGCCGCGGTCTGGTTCCTGGTCAGCAGCACCATGAAAGAGCCGCCGTATGTCAGCAGCCTGCGCATTACGCTATCGGAACTGGCGGTAAAGGATTCGGCGCTGGAAAGCCGCCTGAAGGCGCAGCCCGGCGTGGCCGAAGCGATCGTGGTGCCGGAAGAGCGCAGCGCCTACGTCAAGGTGGATACCAAGCAGACCAATCGCGGTCAGCTGGAAGCGCTGGTCAATTCGCTATAAAACATCAGGGCCGGCAATGCCGGCCCTGTAGAGATTAATCGCGGAAGTTCTTGAACTGGAACGGCTGCCCCAGATCGCCGCCGCGCACCAGCGCCATCACGCTCTGCAAATCGTCGCGTGACTTGCCGGTCACCCGCACTTCTTCGCCCTGGATCTGCGCCTGCACCTTCAGCTTGCTGTCTTTGATCAGCTTGACGATTTTCTTCGCCACAGAGGTTTCAATCCCCTGCTTCAGCTTGGCTTCCACGCTGTAGGTTTTACCGCTGTGGGTAAACTCTTCCGGGATCTCCAGCGCGGCGCCGTCGATGCTGCGCTTGCTCAGCTTTTCGCGCAGAATGTCGAGCAGCTGCTGCACCTGGAAATCAGACTCGGTGGCAACCTTGATGCTTTGGTTTTTCTCGTTTAGCTCAAAGCTGGCCGGCACGTTGCGAAAATCCCAGCGGGTGCCGAGATCGCGGGTGGCATTCTCAACGGCGTTACGCACTTCCTGCATATCAATTTCGGAAACGATGTCGAAAGATGGCATACTTCTTCCTCCTGAATGAGTGCCTAATAGCTTAGGCGATTTTGATGCCGAGCATGATAACCGCTTTGCCGCCTCAGACAAAATCTGCTGAACGCACGCAGGGATAGCGCTTCGGGCTGCCATAAAGCCTATAGTTAATTCACGGTAATTGAGCGGTATTCCCGTGTTTCCAAGGAGACTGAATGAAAATAACCATTCTTGGTTGCGGCGCGCTCGGACAACTGTGGCTCTCCCGGCTGTATCAACAGGGCCACGATGTGCAGGGATGGCTAAGAGTGCCTCAGCCTTTTTGCGCGGTGAACGTGATAGAGCCGGAAGGCGTCTCGTTCAATCGCAATTTGCCCACCAACGATCCGGAGCACCTCGCGCAGAGCGAGCTGCTGCTGGTGACGCTGAAAGCCTGGCAGGTGTCCAGCGCGGTCAGCGCGCTGCTGCCGAAGCTGAACCCCCAGTGCGCCATTTTGCTGCTGCACAACGGCATGGGCACCCAGGAGGAGCTGCCGCCGAACGGCCAGCCGATCCTGCAGGGCACCACCACCCACGCTGCGCGCCACGAAGGCAGCACCATTATTCACGTCGCCACCGGCATCACCCACATTGGCCCCACCTCGCCGGCCGCCCAACACCTCAGCCACCTGGCGGAAGTGCTGCATCAGGCGCTGCCCGACGTCGCCTGGCACAACAACATCGCCTCGGCCAACTGGCGCAAGCTGGCGGTCAACTGCGTGATCAACCCGCTGACGGCGCTGTACGGCTGCCGCAACGGCGATCTGCAGCGCTACCCGGAGCAGATCGAAACGCTGTGCCGTGAAGTCGCCAGCGTGATGGCGATGGAGGGCTACCACACCTCCTGCGAAGGTCTGATGCAATACGTGATGGACGTGATCCACAGCACCGCCGACAACGTTTCGTCGATGCTGCAGGATATCCGCAGCCAGCGGCACACCGAGATCGACTACATCACCGGTTACCTGCTGCGCCGCGCGCGCAGCCACGGCCTCACGCTGCCGGAGAATGCGCGGCTGTTTGAACTGATTAAACGAAAGGAAAATGAATATGAGCGTATCGGCGCTGGTCTGCCTGGCACCTGGTAGCGAAGAAATCGAAGCCGTCACCACCCTCGATCTGCTGGTGCGGGCGGGCGTAAAAGTCACTACCGCCAGCGTTGCCGGCGACGGCGAGCTGACTATCGTCTGTTCGCGCGGCGTCAAGCTGCTGGCCGACGCGCCGCTGGTGGCAATCGTCGATGAGCCGTTCGACGCCATCGTACTGCCCGGCGGCCTGAAAGGCGCAGAATGCTTCCGCGACAGCCCGCTGCTGGTGGAAAAGGTGCGGCAGATGCATCTGCAGGGAAATATCGTCGCCGCCATCTGCGCGGCGCCGGCGCTGGTGCTGCAGCATCACGATCTGTTCCCGATCGGCAACATGACCGGCTTCCCGGGCCTGAAAGACCAGATACCGGCGGATAAATGGATGGAGCGCCGCGTGGTGTACGACGCGCGCGTCAACCTGCTCACCAGCCAGGGGCCGGGTACCGCGATGGAGTTCGCGCTGAAGCTGATAGACCTGCTGCTCGGCAAGGCCAAGGCGGCGGAGATCGCCGCGCAGCTGGTGCTGATCCCCGGGATGTACGATTATCGCGACAGTGAAGAAAACTGAATCAGCGATCGTAAACACGGGGCGCAGATCCGCGCCCCGTATCGCGTCAAAAACTGAGCTGGCTGGAGAAGCCCAAAACCAGACGCTCACTCGGCAGCGCGCCGGGTTTGATCACCGGCGTGCCGGCGAAAATGTCCGCAGCAAAACGCCCCTGATTCACCTGCAGGCCAATGACGCTCCCCGCCAACTGGCCGCCTTCCCCCTGTTGTTTGGCCAACTGCCCGTAGTCGAATCCAATATAGGGTTGCAGCATGTCACGTTCCAACGTCAGCGTATTGCGCAGATACCCTCCGCTGCTGCCGATCAATTTGCTGTCGCCGCTAAACCCACGCACCGTAGAACGGTCGCCGATAAACGACTTATCCTGGATCGGCTGTGCGGCGCTCGCCCATTGCCCCGATAACTCCCCGAGATAACGCAAACGATGACCAAATGCATTGAAGGGTTTCAGCATACTGCCGCCCGCTCGCAGCTGCTGTTCGGCATGTGAGTTCCCCTTCCCGACCCCGGCAAGGGCGTCGGCGGTCAGCGCGATTTGCGCACGGGCGCCATAATAAAGATGGCTGACGCCCAGCTTCAGGCTGGTTAGCCGTGCGCTCTGCAAGGCAATCTCCGTGTCATTGAGATAATAGCGATAATGACGTTGCAGCAGTTGCGCATTCAACGACGTTTTCTCATTCATCCCGCGCGCCAACGTATAGTCAGCCTGCAGCCCCCAATACTGCGAACGGCCGTTATAGCGATAATCGGTGAAGTTGCCGGCGAAAGTCTGGTGATAGCGGCTGTCTCCGCCCAACGCGCTGAAGCGCCAGTATCTCCAAGGCAAGCTATAGTACAGGGCGCGGCTTTCATTGCCTTTGCCCGGCGGCGCCAGAATGCTGCGCGCCATCGACAGGTAAAAAACGTCGCCCAAGGCGGTCAGATTATCGAGATACAGCGCGCCGCCGGTCTGATAACGCCCCGTAGAACGAACGCCGGCGTCATCCGCCCAGGCGGTAAAACGCCAATATTTATCCTGTTGGCGCAGGATCTCGATATCGCTTTCGCCAGCTCGTTCGCCCGGAGCAATGCGGATATCGCTGATGACGCCCGGTATCCCCCCCATGTTCTCCAGCCCTTGCTCGATACTACGCAAATTCAGCACATCGCCGGCCGCAATGGGAAAAAGCGCATCGGGGCGGAAATAGGCGCTGCTGCCCGCCTGCATTTTCAGCTGACCGATGCGGCCATAATGCACACGAACCTTCAGTATCCCTGCCGGTACCTCTTGAACGTCGAGCTGCACCCGCGAAGTGATATAGCCTTGCGCTATCAGCGCGTTTTGCAGCTTTTTGCGCAACCTCGCCAACCCTTTCTCCCCCATACAGCGGCCACGGGCCGTATGCGCCAACTGTTTGAAAGCCGTGAGGCGTAGCGGCGCCGTCGCCGTTTCGACGTTATCGATCATCCAACACGGAGATTCGCTGATAAATATGTCCGCTTGCGCGTTTTGCTCCGGCTGCGGCGACAAAACAGGAGGGGTGGACGGTAACAGCTTGCGTTGCGTATCGCCGATGAGGCTTTCCTGGCTAACGCGTTGTTTGGCCGGCGCCGGCGTGGCTTCAGCGCGGCTGCAACAGCTGAACAGCACGCCCAGACAAAGAATAAGACATTCCCTTTTCATGCTCTCTCATCCATTCCCCCACCCTTGGGTGGGGGAAACGTTTGTCACATCCAATAAGACCAACCGTAAGGCCAGCCGAAACCGCCGTATCCCCAACCCCAGCTATTCGCGGGCTTGTTGATGTCGCGGCCGTTGTTGGTGACCGCGCCGGACGTGGAGCGCATCGTGCCTGAGTTGTTGAAAGAGACGCCGCGATGGCTGATATCGCCATAGGCTTCAATCCTGCCGTAGTTGCTGAAACTGGTGTCCGACAAGCTGATGGAAGAAGCGCGAGAAACGATGCTCCCGCGGTTGGTGATGGACGTTCCCTGGATCGCCGCGCCGTTTTGGGCTTCGATCACGCCATTGCCGGCGTTGAACAAGCTGGTGGCGTTGAGTTGCAAAGCCTGCGCGGATTGAATGCCGCCGGTATTGTCGACGCGGGTCGCCCGCAGTGTCAGCGCGCCGTTTTGCGTTTTGACGCTGCCGCGATTGTTCAGTTGGGTCGCATTCAGCCGTATTGCCCCGCCCTCAATGCGGCCGATATTGTCCAGCTGCGTTGCCGTCAGGGAGGCCGAACGCGCACTCACGTTCTTTTCATTTTGCAGCCGGGTAGCGCTGATGTTCAATTGCCCCTGTGAAGCGATATTTCCTTGATTGACCAGCGAGTCGGTACTGATGTCGGCGCCACCGTTTTTCGCCTGAATCTGACCGCGGTTGGCGATACCGACGGAAGCGCGAGATACGTTTTGAGCGCCGTTGCCGATTTGCACGCGTTCATCACTTCCCGCGTCGGTTTGGATACTGACGATGCTGACATTGTTCAACGCGGCGCCGGCGTTGGAGCCCGCCCCACTGGCATTGCCGCTATTGACGCCTACGCCGTTTTCATTGGCGACCAGCCTAATCTTGTTGGCATACATTCCCCCCAACTCGGCGACGTCGATCAATACTTCAGGCTTATCTTTAGACGCTTCAACGCTATTGAAGCGGGATAGATCTGCCGAAACCGTTTTTTTCCCCGCTGAGACTAACAGGGCGTCCGCATGAACCGCCGCGCTGATTTCCGCCGTGCGCGCAATAACAGCCGTATAATCGACATCGCCCTTCGTCAAGCCCTCCCCCTCGACTCGAATATTGCCTTGATTAACGTGGTAGCCGTTAAAAGCGCCGTCCTTGAACTGCAAATCGGCGGTAGTTAATACGCCGTTGCGGGCATTAATAAAACCGCAACCGTTGCAGGTAATGCCGGATTTATTGGCAATGACAACATCGGCACGTTGCCCGGCGACTTCTACCATCCCCTTCAAAATACTTTTATTTGGCGAATTCACTTCATTCAGAATTACCTTAGCTGCACGGCCCTCTAACTGAGCGTTCCCCGCAACGGTTCCGGCCAATGACGTATTCGCGCCCGCAAGGCTGTTATTTAAAATAGCGCCCTGAGCGCCAACGTCGAACTGCGTGTAAACGTTATGCGAGACACCGTCCGCACCCGCACGATTGATATTCACCACCGGCACCTGATTGATATGGTCAACCGATGCGCCCCCCGCCTGAGGTGCTATTTGCGCCAACAGCGGCGCGCTGGGCAACAGCAACGCCGCTGCCGACAACAGCAATGTCGTCTTATTCATTTTCATTAATCGCTCTCCTTAAATAACGTTGTCCATCCCTGCCAACCATTAACTGACGTTCAGACTAATGGCGAAAAACATTAATGGCCATAGGGATATCCTCCTTTGCAATGTGCATTACCCTGATAACCATAAAATACGAATGGCTTATGCTCAGCAAAAATATAATTTGCACAGTAAGAAAAAACATGTGCAATCAAATGCCAAAACACAATTTCAATAGGGAGTCAGCAGATAAACGCCGACAGGGCTGCCAGCGTTCGATAACAATAATATCCATACCATCAAATAAAAAAATCAATAGATTTTTAATATATTGACTGAAGTTATTTTAATAAAAGGAAAAACAAGTTAAGTGTATTATTTAAAAAAAGGCGTAATAAGCAGGGTTATTTGGCGGGAAAATGCGCTTTGAAAGAAAACGGCCGGCGTCTGGCGGCGCCGGCGGATAAATTACGGACGATAAACCTTCACGTTTCTGAAGCCTTGCTCCAGCAGGTACAGCGCCTGCAGGCGGCTCATCACGCCGCGCTCGCAGTACAGCAGGTAGGTTTTGCTCTGATCCAGATCGCCGAACTGGGTGCTCAGCTTATAGAACGGTAGCGCTTTCACTTCAACCTGTTCCAACTGCAGCGGCTTCTCTTCCTGCTCGTCGTTGGAGCGGATATCCAGGATCACCTCGTCGGCGCCGAAGGCCGCGACGGTTTCCACCTCGGTCACCTGCTCCTGCGCCTGCTCGGCGATGGAGCGGATATCGACGTTCTTCGCTTCGCTCACCACCCGGTCGAGAATGCTGAAATCGAAGTGGCTCTCTTCCTCTTCGATCTTGGCCTTGACAGCTTTCACCGTCGGGCTCTTCGAAATCACGCCGCAGTATTCCGGCATGGTTTTGGCGAAGTCTTCGGTGCCGATTTCGCGCGCCAGCTTGATGATGTGCTCTTTATCGTGCGAGATCAGCGGACGCAGGATCAGGGTATCGGACGCGTTGTCGATCAAGCGCAGGTTGGTCAGCGTCTGGCTGGAGACCTGCCCCAACGCTTCGCCGGTCACCAGCGCCTGCACGCCGTAGCGTTCGGCCACTTGCGAAGCGGCGCGCACCATCATGCGCTTGAGCACCACGCCCATCTGGCCGTCGTCAATCTTCTCCAGGATCTCACCCACCACCGGCTCGAAATCGATGGCGACGAAGCGCACCTTGTGCGAGCTGGCGAAGCGATTCCACAGGTAGTGCGCCACCTGCTTCACGCCGATCTCGTGCGCGGCGCCGCCCAGGTTGAAGAAGCAGAAGTGCACGCGACAGCCGCGACGCATCAGCATGTAGCTGGACACGCCCGAGTCGAAACCGCCGGAAATCAGCGACATTACGTCTTCCTGGGTGCCGACCGGGTAACCGCCGATGCCTTCGAGGCGGCGTTTGACCAGCATCAGCTTGTCGTCTTCGATCTCCAGGTTTACCGTAACCTGCGGGCGGGTCAGGTTAACGCGCGCGCTCTCGATATGCTGGTTCAGACCGCCGCCGACATAGCGCTCCACGTCCTGCGAGTTGAACGCCTGCTTGCCGCGGCGCTTGACGCGCACGCAGAAGGTTTTGCCTTCCAGCTGGGCGCGGTAGGCTTCCAGCGTCTGCTCGAAGATGTGGTGGATATCGGTATAAGCGCGATCTTCCACTTCCAGAATATGGTGGATGCCGGGAATGCGCGTCAGGGCGTCGGCGATGACCGGCCGCTGGTTTTCATCTTTGGCGCGAACTTCGATATGATCCCAGTGACGGACGACCGCCAGCGTTTCATCATACTGCTTCAGGACGTTGCGAATATTGGTCGAGAGAATCTTGATAAAGCGCAAGCGCACAGATTGGCTCTTGATGGTGATTTCCGGGAACAATTTAATGATAAACTTCATGGCGGTCTTTGTTGTCAGATAAGAATTACGGCGCGGAGTATATCACCATATCGCCGCGCTCTGCGCACAAAACCATACATGAGCGCCATGATTTGCTAATCAAGATCCGCTAGGATAGGCTCTGGCGCCACGGTTCACATGATGACGTAAAAAGAAAATTATGCCGAAAAAACCAGCACAATCAGCCAGTACAGAGCAAACAGCCAGCTTTGAAAGCGCCCTCGGCGAGCTGGAAAGCATCGTGACGCGTCTGGAATCAGGCGAACTGCCGCTGGAAGACGCGCTGAACGAGTTCGAACGCGGCGTACAGCTGGCGCGTCAGGGCCAGCAGAAACTGCAACAGGCGGAACAGCGTGTGCAGATACTTCTTAACGACAGCGCCGACGACGCGGCGCTGGCGCCTTTCACACCGGATACCGAGTAACCGACATGTCTGAGATCGCCCCAGCGGCCGCTTTTGCCGATCAACTGCAGATTTTCCGCCAGCGCGCCGATCGCGCGCTGCTGGACTTCATCGCCCCGCTGCCGTTCAACGACGGCAACATGGTGGCGGCGATGCGTCATGGCGCCTTGCTGGGCGGCAAGCGCCTGCGCCCGTTCCTGGTCTACACCACCGGCCAGATGTTCGGCGTGTCGCTGGCCAACCTGGACGCGCCGGCGGCGGCGGTGGAATGCATTCACGCCTACTCGCTGATCCACGACGATCTGCCGGCGATGGACGACGACGATCTGCGCCGCGGCCAGCCGACCTGCCACATTAAATTCGGCGAAGCCAACGCGATCCTGGCCGGCGATGCGCTGCAAACGCTGGCGTTTTCGATCCTGGCCGATGCCGAAATGCCCGACGTGGCCCTGCGCGATCGGCTGGCGATGGTCTCTGAACTGGCGACCGCCAGCGGCGTAGCCGGCATGTGCGGCGGCCAATCGCTGGATCTGGAAGCCGAAGGCAAACGCGTCGACCTGCAGGCGCTGGAGCAGATCCACCGCCACAAAACCGGCGCGCTGATCCGCGCGGCGGTGCGTCTGGGCGCGCTGAGCGCCGGCGAAGCCGGGCGAGCGGCGTTGCCGCAGCTGGATCGTTACGCCGCCGCGGTTGGCCTGGCGTTCCAGGTGCAGGATGACATTTTGGACGTTGTCGGCGAGACTGAAAAAATCGGCAAGCGCCAGGGCGCGGACCAACAACACGGAAAGAGTACCTACCCGGCGTTGCTCGGGCTTGACAGCGCGAAAGCAAAAGCGTGGGATCTCTATCAGGAAGCATTAGCTGCATTAGACACTTTGGCAGCGCAATCTTATAACACAGCGCCATTGCGAGCGTTAGCCAGCTTCATTATTGAACGCGACAATTAACGTGTGACGTTAACTCCTCTGATATGAGTATCGAATGAGTCTTGATATAGCCAAATACCCAACCCTGGCGCTAGCGGAAAACCCCGAGGAACTCCGCTCACTGCCCAAAGAGAGCTTGCCGAAGCTGTGTGATGAGCTGCGGCAATACCTGCTGAACAGCGTCAGTCGCTCCAGCGGCCACTTTGCCTCCGGGCTGGGTACCGTCGAACTGACGGTGGCGTTGCATTTCGTCTACAACACGCCGTTCGATCACCTGGTGTGGGACGTCGGCCACCAGGCCTACCCGCACAAAATTCTGACCGGCCGCCGCGACCGTATCGCCACCATTCGGCAAAAGAACGGCCTGCACCCCTTCCCGTGGCGCGCCGAAAGCGAATACGACGTGCTGTCGGTCGGCCACTCGTCGACCTCGATCAGCGCCGGCCTCGGCATGGCGGTGGCGGCGGAACGTGAAGGCAAAGGCCGCCGCACGGTGTGCGTGATCGGCGACGGCGCCATCACCGCCGGCATGGCGTTCGAAGCGATGAACCACGCCGGCGACATCAACCCGGACATGCTGGTGGTGCTGAACGATAACGAGATGTCGATCTCGGAAAACGTCGGCGCGCTGAACAACCATCTGGCGCAGCTGCTGTCCGGCAAGCTTTACTCCACCCTGCGCGAAGGCGGCAAGAAAGTGCTGGCCGGCGTGCCGCCGATCAAGGAGCTGGTGAAACGCACCGAAGAGCACCTGAAAGGCATGGTGGTGCCGGGCACGCTGTTCGAAGAGCTGGGCTTCAACTATATCGGCCCGGTAGACGGGCACGACGTGCAGGGGCTGGTTGCCACGTTGAAAAACATGCGCGATCTGAAAGGCCCGCAGCTGTTGCACATCATGACCAAGAAAGGCCGCGGTTACGCGCCGGCGGAGAAGGATCCGATCAGCTTCCACGCGGTGCCGAAGTTCGATCCCGCCAGCGGCACGCTGCCGAAAAGCGCCGGCGGTCTGCCGACCTATTCGAAAATCTTCGGCGACTGGCTGTGTGAAACCGCCGCCAAAGACAGCTCGCTGATGGCGATCACGCCGGCGATGCGCGAAGGCTCCGGCATGGTGCAGTTCTCTCGTGACTACCCGCAGCAATATTTCGACGTGGCGATCGCCGAGCAGCACGCAGTCACCTTCGCCGCCGGGCTGGCGATCGGCGGCTACAAGCCGGTGGTGGCGATCTATTCCACCTTCCTGCAACGCGCCTACGATCAGCTGATCCACGATGTGGCGATCCAAAACCTGCCGGTGATGTTCGCCATCGATCGCGGCGGCATCGTCGGCGCCGACGGCCAGACTCACCAGGGGGCGTTCGATCTGTCGTTCATGCGCTGCATCCCGACCATGGTGATCATGACGCCGAGCGACGAGAACGAATGCCGCCAGATGCTGTACACCGGCTATCACTACAACGACGGCCCGAGCGCCGTACGCTATCCGCGCGGCACCGGCACCGGCGCGGCGCTGGAGCCGCTCAACCTGCTGCCGATCGGCAAAGGCGTGGTGCGCCGCCAGGGAGAAAAGATCGCCATTCTCAACTTCGGCACCCTGCTGCCGGAGGCCGCGCAAGCGGCGGAGGCGCTCAACGCCACGCTGGTCGACATGCGCTTCGTCAAACCGCTGGACGAGCAGCTGGTGCTCGAACTGGCCGCCAGCCATGAAACGCTGGTCACGCTGGAAGAGAACGCCATCATGGGCGGCGCCGGCAGCGGCGTCAACGAACTGCTGATGGCCAAACGCCGTCCGGTGCCGGTGCTGAACCTGGGCCTGCCGGACAGCTTTGTCTCGCAGGGCAGCCAGGAAGAACTGCGCGCCGATCTGGGGCTGGACGCCGCCGGCATTCAGCGCCAAATCGAAACCTGGCTGGCGCAGTAATCGCCACTCGCGCCTGAAAAAACGCCTCCGCTCTCGGGGGCGTTTTCGTTTCCGCCCTCCGGGATCCGCGCTACAGTTACTGTCTGAGCTTTCGAATGGGAGGCAAGCATGAAGTACCTGAAACTGGGCAACACCGATCTGAACGTCTCGCGCATCTGCCTGGGCTGCATGACCTACGGCGAACCGAACCGCGGCAATCACGCCTGGACGCTGCCGGAAGAGAGCAGCCGCCCGCTGCTGAAACAGGCGCTGGAAGCCGGCATCAACTTTTTCGACACCGCCAACAGCTATTCCGACGGCAGCAGCGAGGAGATCCTCGGCCGGGCGCTGCACGACTATGCGCGCCGCGAAGACGTAGTGGTCGCCACCAAGGTGTATTTCCCGCTGAGCAACCTGGAGCGCGGTTTGTCGCGCGCCAACATCATGCAATCCATCGACGACAGCCTGCGGCGCCTGGGCACCGACTATGTCGATTTGCTGCAGATCCACCGCTGGGATTACGAAACGCCGCTGGAAGAGACGCTGGAAGCGCTGCACGACGTGGTGAAAGCCGGCAAGGCGCGTTACATCGGCGCCTCCTCGATGTACGCCTGGCAGTTCGCCAAGGCGCTGTATACCGCCGATCTGCACGGCTGGACGCGCTTCGTCAGCATGCAGGATCAATACAACCTGATTCAGCGCGAAGAAGAGCGCGAAATGCATCCGCTGTGCGCCGCCGAAGGCATCGCCGTGCTGCCGTGGAGCCCGCTGGCGCGCGGCCGCCTGACCCGCCCCTGGGGCGAAACCACCGCGCGGCTGGTTTCCGACCAGTTCGGCAAGAGCCTGTACGAGGAAACTGAAGGCATCGACGCCATCATCGCCGAGCGCGTCGCCAGCCTCGCCGACGAACGCGGCGTTTCACGCGCGCAGATCGCGCTGGCCTGGCTGCTGAATAAGCCGGCGGTCAGCGCGCCGATCGTCGGCGCTTCACGCAGCGAGCAGTTGGATGACGCCATCGCCGCGGTCGATTTGAGTTTGTCGCCGCAAGAGGTCGCAGAACTGGAGACGGCTTACGTGCCGCATCGGGTGACGGGATTTGAATAAGAGAAGCGGGCGCAAAATGGCGCGCCCGTCTGTCAGAACAGCCCGATCGGCCAGTGGTGCCCAATCAGGTAGATGATGCCGGCGGACAGCACGCCGGCGATGATATCGTCGACCATGATGCCCATGCCGCCATGCACGTTGCGGTCGAACCAGCGGATCGGCCACGGCTTCCACATGTCGAGAATGCGGAAGATAACGAAACCGGCGGCGACCCAGCGCCAGTCGTTGACCGGCAGCGCCATCAACGTTATCCACATGCCGACGAACTCGTCCCAGACGATGCTGCCGTGATCGTGCACCTTCATGTCTTTTGCCGTGCGGTGGCAAATATAGACGCCGATGCAGATGCTGAACATCACCGTCAGCGAGTAGAGCTGCCACGGCAGCTGGATCAGCAGCAGCCAAAACGGGATCGCCGCCAGCGATCCCATGGTGCCCGGCATCACCGGCGACAAACCGCTGCCAAACCCGGTGGCCAGCAGGTGCCACGGATTGCTCATCCGCAGCCGGCGCTTGGCTTCATCCATGGGTGCCCGGCTCCGCGTTGAAATGATCGAACCCAGCCCAGTCCAGCTCTACCGCCTCATCGTCGCGATAATAGCGGATGCCTTCAGACAGCGGGCCAATTTGGCCGATACAGGTGTAGTCGGCCCCGAGGTGGCTCAACGCCACTTCCAGCGCGCCGCGGTTGATCTCCGGCACGGTGAAGCACAGTTCGTAATCTTCACCGCCCGCCAGCGCCCAGCGCAGCGCCTGTTCGGCATCGGCGTGGCTGCTCAGCGCCTGCGACATCGGCAGTTCGTCCAGCACGATGCGTGCGCCACAGTCGCTGGCCTTAAGGATATGCTTCAGATCGGAAATCAGGCCGTCGGAGATGTCGATCGCCGAGCTGGCCAGATCGCGCAGCGCCTGCCCCTGCAACACCCGCGGCTGCGGCCGCAGATGGCGAGCGACCAAATAATCGCGCGCCGTCGTTTCCGTCACCGCCAAACGATCCTGCAGGATCGCCAACCCGGCGGCGCTGTCGCCCAACGTGCCGGTCACATAGATCCAGTCGCCGATGCGCGCGCCGCTGCGGGTCAGCGCCCGGCCGGCCGGGATCAGCCCCTGGATGGTCAGCGTCATGCTCAGCGGCCCGCGCGTGGTATCGCCGCCGATCAGCTGCATGCCATAATAGTTGAGCTGATCGAACAGGCTGTCGCTGAAGGCCTTCAGCCAGGATTCGTTCACTTCAGGCAGGGTCAGCGCCAGCGAAAGCCAGGCCGGATCGGCGCCCATCGCCGCCAGATCGCTCAGATTGACCGCCAACGCCTTATAGCCGAGATCGGCCGGATCGATGTCCGGCAGAAAGTGCACGCCCGCCACCAGCGTATCGGTACTGACGGCCACCAGCTGTTTTTCCGGCACTGCCAGCAGTGCGCAGTCATCTCCAATACCCAACTGTACATCCCGGCGCACACGCTTGAACCGGTCAAAATAGCGGGCAATGAGGTCAAATTCGCCGCATGCCATATCGATATTCCACTAGAAGAAATTAAGGCCGGGAATGCCGGCCTTAATGTTTTACTTTTTCTTGCGAAGGGTTGGCGCCACTTTATCCAGCACCCCGTTCACAAACTTGTGGCTGTCTTCCGCGCCGAAGGTTTTCGCCAGTTCGATCGCTTCGTTGATCGCCACCTTGTAAGGGACATCCTCGCGCATTTTCAGTTCAAACAGCGCGACGCGCAGCACCGCGCGCTCCACCTGGCCCAGCTCTTCGAGCTGACGCGACAGGTAAGGCGCCATCAGTTCGTCCAGCATACCTGCATTCACTGCCGCGCCGGACAGCAACTCGCGAAAATAGGCGACGTCAACATCTTTGACATCCTGCTCCGTCAGGAACTGGTGTTCAACATCGGCAAGGTCGTTTTTAGACAACTGCCAAGAGTAAAGCGCTTGAACAGCGCACTCACGAGCGCGGCGACGAGCAGCAGGTTTCACGGAATTCCCCTTAACTAAATTCAGGCTTTAATAGCTTTGATAACATTAATCATTTCAAGTGCGGTCAGCGCGGCTTCAGCGCCCTTGTTGCCCGCTTTGGTGCCGGCGCGTTCGATCGCCTGCTCGATGCTTTCGGTGGTCAGCACGCCAAAAGCAACCGGGATTTCGGCATTCATCGCAACGTTGCCGATGCCGGAGCTGGCTTCGCCCGCCACATATTCGAAGTGCGCGGTGCCCCCACGGATAACGGTGCCCAGCGCGATAACCGCGTCGTATTTACCGGTTTTGGCCAATACGCTCGCCGTCAGCGGCAGCTCGTAAGCGCCCGGGACCCAGACAACGGTGATGTTGTCGTCAGCAACCTGACCAATGCGTTTCAGCGCGTCGATGGCGCCTTCCAGCAGGCTGTCGTTGATGAAATTGTTAAAACGTGCAATTGCGATCGCCACACGGGCATTTGGAGTAGCAACAACACCTTCGATAACTTTCATGGGCTTTCCTTAAAAATGGGTTCAATACCCCGCAGGGGGGCGGATTCTATCATATTCTTTCATCGCCTGCGCGGCGCTTTTGTAAAACCGGCGCGCGGGCGCGAGATTCAGTGTTTCGCCCGCAGGCGCAAACGCAGGTCGGGGCCAACCTGGCGCACGTCGCTAAAGACGAATTCCGGCGCGTCGGCCAATCGCTCCAGGCCCGGCAGGTGGCACAGGCCACGGCCATTATCGCCCAACAGTTTCGGCGCGATGTACAAAATGAGCTCATCCACCAGGCCGGCCTGCAGCAGCGCGCCGGCCAGCGTTGCGCCCGCCTCCACCCAGATTGAATTCACCTGGCGCTTGGCCAACAGCATCATCATCACCACCAGATCGACGCCGCCGCCGTGCGCCGGGCAGATAAACTGCTCGACGTCTTGCGGCCAGGCCTGTTCATCCGCCTCCAGGCGCGCCAGCCAGGTGGCGCCCGGCTGCTGCACCACGCGGTGCTGCGGGGTAATGCGGTTTTGGCTGTCGAGCAGGATGCGCAGCGGCTGGCGCAGATTGTCGCGCGGATAGAGGCGCTGCGTCTCGGCGTCCAATTCATCCCAACGCACCGTCAGCGACGGATCGTCCGCCAGCACGGTGGCGCTGGTGCTGAGAATGGCGGCGCTCTGCGCGCGCAGGCGCTGCACGTCCTGACGCGCTTCGGGTGAGGTGATCCACTGGCTCTCGCCGGAGGCCATCGCCGTGCGGCCGTCCAGCGACGCGCCCAGCTTCAGCTGCACGTAAGGGAAACCGGTGCGCATGCGCTTGAGGAAGCCCAGGTTGACCGCTTCGGCCTCGGCCAGCATCAGGCCGTGCCGCACCTCGACGCCGGCCTGCTGCAGCTTGTACAGCCCGCGCCCCGCCACCTGCGGATTAGGATCTTGCATCGCCGCGACCACCCGGGTTACGCCGGCGGCCACCAGCGCATCGGCGCAGGGCGGCGTGCGGCCGTGATGGCTGCACGGCTCGAGCGTGACATAGGCGGTGGCGCCGCGCGCCTTGTCGCCCGCCATGCGCAGCGCGTGCACTTCCGCGTGCGGCTCGCCGGCGCGCAGATGATAGCCTTCACCGACAATTTCGCCGTCGCGCACGATAACGCAGCCGACGTTCGGATTGGGTGCGGTGGTAAAACGCCCCAGCCGCGCCAGTTCGAAGGCGCGCGCCATATAAAGTTCGTCGTGATGCATGAAAGATCCTTTAGTCTTGCAGGCGGGCGATCTCTTCGCCGAACTCGCGCACGTCTTCGAAGCTGCGGTACACCGACGCGAAGCGAATGTAGGCGACCTTATCCAGCTTTTTCAGCGCGTCCATCACCAGATTGCCCACCAGTTTGGTCGGCACTTCGCGTTCGCCGGTGGCGCGCAGTTGGGATTTGATATGATTAAGGGCGTTTTCCACGTCGTCCGAGCTTACCGGGCGCTTTTCCAGCGCTTTCAGCATGCCGCGGCGCAGTTTGTCTTCGTTGAACGGCTCGCGCACCTCATCGCTTTTAATCACTCGCGGCATCACCAGCTCAGCCACCTCGAAGGTGGTGAAGCGTTCATTGCACACCAGACACTGGCGGCGACGGCGCACTTGCGAACCGTCCCCCACCAGGCGGGAATCAATGACTTTGGTATCAACGGCGGCGCAGAAAGGGCAATGCATAACACGTCCTGATAAACGTTTTTTATAGATAAATGCAGTTTACCCCGAAGTGCAGCCACAACAAAGAGCGGCGGCCATTTGTTGCGACACGCGGCCGGGAAGCGGCGCCGATATGACTTTCCCCTCCGGGCGGACTAAGCTGATAACAGGAGATTCAGCATAGGAAATCGCCGTCATGACAACCTGTTACCCCAAAATCGCCCTGCTCGCCGCCGCCGTGTTGCTGGCGGGCTGCGCGCATAACGCCGCCGTGCCCCAGCTGCGCCATCAGGTCGCCGCGCTGAACCAGAAAGTGAGCGTGCTGACCGATCAAACCACCGCGCTGGAGCGGCAGAATCAGCTCAATCAGAACTCCGACAATGGCGTCTATCTGCTGCCGGCGGCCCGAAGCGCCGCCCGTTTGCAGAGCGGTATCGGCGAACTGAGCGTTTCGCTGAGCCACATCAAGAACGAAGCCAACGGCACGCAGGCGCAGCTGCATGTGCGCGTCCTCTCTCAGGCCACGCTGCCGCCGTTCAAAGCCGTGGTGGAATGGGGCCAGTTGGACGACGCCACCGGCCGGCCGTTGACCGCCGAGGCGCTGTCGCAACCGATCGCCAGCGCCGATTCGCTGCTGCCGAAGCCCGGCCAGGACTTCGAACTGCGCTTCAGCGGCCTGACGCCGGAACAATTGGGCTATATCCGTCTGCACAGTCTGGTTTCAACCGCCCAACCGGCGGTAGTGAAGCAGCACTGACCCCCGAGGCAAAAAAAAGGAGCGCCATCGGCGCTCCTTCTCATATCGCTGAATACTGCGGTTGTTAAGGCAGAATCGAAGGCTGATCCGCGCCCTCTTTTTCCACTTTTTGCTGCAGCATGTGTTCGCGTTTCATCCCCAGCTTCAACGCCAGCGCGGACGCGACGTAGATCGAGGAGACGGTACCGATCGACACGCCGATCAGCATCGCCAGCGAGAAGCCTTGCAGCATCGCGCCACCGAAGATGTACAGCATCAGCACCACCATCAGGGTGGTCCCGGAAGTCATCAGCGTACGGCTCAGCGTCTGGGTCAACGACACGTTCATGATCTCGTAAGGCGTACCGCGGCGGATCTTGCGGAAGTTCTCACGAATACGGTCGGAAACCACGATGCTGTCGTTCAGCGAGTAACCGATAACCGACATCAGGGACGCGACGATGGTCAGGTCAATCTCGATGTGGAACAGCGACAGCACGCCCAGCGTGATGATCACGTCGTGCGCCAGCGCGATAACCGCCCCCAGCGCCAGGCGCCATTCGAAGCGGAAACCGACGTAGATCAGGATACAGATCAACGCCACCAGCAGCGCCATGCCGCCGGTTTGCGCCAGCTCGCTGCCCACGCTCGGGCCGACGAACTCGATGCGCTTCACGGTGGCATTTTTATCCACCGAGTCGTTGATCACGCCGATCACCTTGTTGCCCAGTTCCTGGCCTGCGGTGCCGGTCGCCGGTGGCATGCGCACCATCACGTCGCGGCTGCTGCCGAAGTTCTGGATAATCGGATCCTGGAACCCGGCCTTCTCCAGCGTATCGCGCATCAGGTCGAGATTAGCCGGTTTCTCCAGGTTGATTTCAATCACCGTACCGCCGGTGAAATCCAGACCCCAGTTAAACCCGCGCACCGACATGGTGGCGATCGACGCGACCAACAGCACCAACGAGATGCCGAAGGCCACGTAGTCCCAGCGCATAAAGTCGTAGACTTTACGGCCGTAGTTGAGTTGCTCAACAGTATAATCCTGTGCCACAACGCACTCCTCAGATAGACAGCTTGTTAATGCGTTTGCCGCCGTAAAGCAGGTTGACGATGGCACGGGTACCGACAATCGCGGTGAACATGGACGTCGCCACACCGATAGCGGTGGTGATCGCAAAGCCTTTGATCGAACCGGTGCCGACTGCGTACAGGATGATCGCGGTGATCAGCGTGGTGATGTTGGCGTCAACGATACTGGAGAACGCGCCTTTATAGCCCTCATGGATCGCCTGCTGAACGGACCTGCCGTTCTTCAGCTCTTCCTTGATACGTTCGTTAATCAGTACGTTGGCGTCAACCGCCACCGCCAGCGTCAACACGATCCCGGCAATGCCCGGCATGGTCAGCGTCGCCCCCGGCAACAGGGACATCACGCCGACGATCAGCACCAGGTTGGCGACCAGCGCCGTGGTGGCGATCACGCCGAACTTACGATACCAGACCACCATGAAGACGATGGACGCCACCAGGCCCCACAGACAGGCTTCCAGACCCTGGGTGATGTTCTGCTGACCCAGGGTCGGGCCGATGGTGCGCTCTTCGACGATCTGAATCGGCGCGATCAGCGCGCCCGCACGCAGCAGCAGCGAAAGCTGACGCGCTTCGTTCGGGTTGCCGATACCGGTGATGCGGAAGCTGTTGCCCAGACGCGACTGAATGTTCGCCACGTTGATCACTTCTTCCTGTTTCACCAGCACCGCGCGGCCGTTGGCGTCTTTCTTGCCGCTGTCCTTATACTCCACGAACAGGGTCGCCATCGGCTTGCCGATGTTGTCCTTGGTGAAGTTGGACATGGACGTGCCGCCGGCGCTGTCCAGCGAGATGTTAACCTGCGGCTGGTTGTATTCGTCGGTGCTCGAGGTGGAGTCAGTGATGTGATCACCGGTCAGGATCACGCGCTTGTACAGCACGATCGGCTGGCCGTCACGGGTGTATTTCACCTCGGAGTCGCCCGGTACGCGGCCGTTGGCCGCCGCAGTGGCGTCCGCATTGGTGTTCACCAGACGGAATTCGAGGGTCGCGGTGGCGCCCAGAATTTCTTTGGCGCGCGCGGTGTCCTGAATACCCGGCAGCTCGACCACGATGCGGTCGGCGCCCTGGCGCTGTACCAGCGGTTCGGCGACGCCGAGCTGGTTGACGCGGTTACGCAGGATAGTGATGTTCTGCTGGACGGCGTATTCGCGCGCTTCGCTCAGACGGGCGTCCGTCAGGCTGGCTTTCATGGTGTTGGCGCCGTTGGCGGACAGCACCAGATCGCGCTGACGCGGGCCGATGTAGCTGATGGCCTGGTCACGGGCCGCATTGTCGCGGAAGCGAACTTCCACGCCGTTGTTGTCCAGCTTGCGGATAGACGCGTAAGGAATGCCCTTCTCGCGCAGCTCGCTGCGCAGGGTATCCATGGTCTGTTCCTGCAGCTTGCTCAACGCGGTGTCCATGTCCACTTCCATCAGGAAGTGTACGCCGCCGCGCAGGTCCAGGCCGAGTTTCATCGGCTCTGCGCCCAGCATGGCCAGCCAGGTCGGCGTGGCCGGCGCCAGGTTCAGCGCCACGACGAATTTGTCACCCAGCTCGGTCACCAGCGCTTCGCGGGCGCGCAGCTGAACGTCAGGATCTTTAAAGCGAGCCAGGATGGCGCCATTTTCCAGCGCAATCGACTTGCTCGCGATGTTGTCTTTTTCTAATACGGTACGGACCTGGTCCAGCGTAGTTTCACTGGCGGCGACGCCGCGCGCGCCAGTGATTTGTACGGCCGGATCCTCACCGTAGATGTTGGGAAGCGCATAAAGCAGACCGACGAGGATCACGACGATCAACATCAGATACTTCCACAAAGGATAACGGTTTAGCACGGCAATTCCCTTCGGGAAAAAAGATTACAGGGCCTTCATGGTACCTTTCGGCAGAACGGCCGCCACGAAGTCACGCTTGATCATCACTTCCGTGGTGTCGTTCAGCGCGATGGCGATGATGCCGGTGTCGGCCACTTTGGTCACGCGACCGATCAGGCCGCCGGTGGTCAGCACTTCGTCGCCTTTACCGATGGAGTCCATCAGCTTCTTGTGATCTTTAGCGCGTTTCTGCTGTGGGCGCAGGATCATGAAGTAGAAGATCAGGCCGAACACCACCAGCATAATGATCAGAGAGTACGGGCTTCCCTGAGCCGGAGCCCCTGCGGATGCGACGGCGTCAGAAATGAAAAAGCTCATTGAAATTCCCTCATTAAGTTATCAATTATTAGATCAAGCGTTTAAAGGCGGAATCGGCTTGCCGATCCGACCATAGAAATCCGCAACAAACTGCTCTAATTTACCCTCTTCGATAGCCTGGCGTAAACCCGCCATCAGGCGTTGGTAGTGACGCAGGTTATGAATCGTGTTCAGTCGAGCACCCAATATTTCGTTGCAACGGTCGAGATGGTGCAAGTAGGCGCGGCTGTAATGGCGACAGGTGTAGCAATCACAGTCCTTATCCAGCGGAGAAGTATCATCCTTGTGCTTGGCATTACGGATTTTTACCACACCGTCAGTCACGAACAAATGGCCGTTGCGGGCGTTGCGGGTCGGCATGACGCAGTCGAACATGTCGATGCCGCGACGCACGCCTTCCACCAAATCTTCCGGCTTGCCGACGCCCATCAAATAGCGTGGCTTATCTTCCGGAATTTGCGGGCAAACGTGTTCAAGAATGCGATGCATATCCTCTTTCGGCTCGCCTACAGCCAAGCCGCCCACAGCGTACCCGTCAAAGCCGATATCCACCAGCCCTTTGACTGAAACATCACGTAAATCTTCGTAAACGCCGCCCTGAATGATGCCGAACAGCGCATTTTTATTTTCCAGCTCGTCGAATCGCTTGCGGCTGCGCTCCGCCCAGCGCAGCGACATTTCCATCGAACGCTTAGCGTAGTCCCAGTCGGCCGGGTACGGCGTACATTCATCGAAGATCATCACGATGTCGGAACCCAGGTCATACTGGATTTCCATCGATTTTTCCGGGCTCAGGAACACCTTGTCGCCATTGATCGGGTTGCGGAAGTACACGCCTTCCTCTTTGATCTTGCGCATCGCCCCCAGGCTGAACACCTGGAAACCGCCGGAATCGGTAAGGATCGGCCCATGCCACTGCATGAAATCGTGCAGGTCGCCGTGCAGTTTCATGATCTCCTGGCCCGGGCGCAGCCACAGGTGGAAAGTGTTGCCCAGCAGGATCTGCGCGCCGGTTTCTTTCACTTCTTCCGGCGTCATGCCCTTGACCGTGCCGTAGGTGCCGACCGGCATAAAGGCCGGGGTCTCCACCACGCCGCGGTCGAAGATCAGGCGGCCGCGACGCGCGCGGCCATCGGTAGTCTGTAGTTCGTACTTCACAAAGCCTCCAGCATCAGAGAAACAGTCTGATGTCGTTGAAACGGGGCCGCGCCGTGCGCGCAGCCCGGGAAATTAACCGCCGACGGACTCGTTTTCCGCCTGCGGGTTACGGCTGATGAACATCGCATCGCCGTAGCTGAAAAAGCGATACTGCTCGGCCACCGCCTGCTGATAGGCGTTCATGGTATTTTTATAGCCGGCGAAGGCCGACACCAGCATGATTAGGGTCGATTCCGGCAGGTGGAAATTGGTCACCAGCGCGTCGATCACCTGATAGTGATAGCCCGGATAGATAAAGATGCTGGTGTCGCCGAAGAACGGCGCAATCAGCGCTTCTTTGCTGGCCGCCGCGGCGCTTTCCAGCGAGCGCACCGAGGTGGTGCCCACCGCTACGACGCGTTTGCCGCGCGCCTTGCAGGCCAGCACCGCATCGACCACCTCCTGCGGCACTTCGGCGTATTCGGCGTGCATCACGTGATCTTCGATGGTTTCCACGCGCACCGGCTGGAAGGTGCCGGCGCCGACGTGCAGCGTCACGAACGCCATTTCCACGCCCTTGGCGCGCAGCGCCGCCAGCAGCGGCTCGTCGAAGTGCAGGCCGGCGGTCGGCGCGGCAACCGCGCCGGGCTTCTCGCTGTAGACCGTCTGATACAGCTCGCGGTCGGCGTCTTCATCCGGGCGGGCGATATAAGGCGGCAGCGGCATGTGGCCGGCGGCGTTGAGGATAGTGAACACGTCGCGCTCGTCGTTGAAGCGCAGCTCGAACAGCGTCTCGTGGCGCGCCACCATGGTGGCGGCGATGCTCTCGTCATCCCCCAACAGCAGCTCGGCGCCCGGCTTCGGCGCTTTCGACGCGCGCACGTGCGCCAGCACGCGATGGTCGTCCAGCACGCGCTCCACCAGCACCTCAACCTTGCCGCCGCTGACCTTGCGGCCGAACATGCGCGCCGGGATCACGCGGGTATTGTTGAACACCAGCAGATCGCCGGCTTCCAGCTTATCCAGCAGATCGGTGAATACGCCGTGCGTCAGCGCCCCGCTCGGCCCGTCCAGCTGCAGCAGGCGGCATGCGCTGCGTTCGGCCTGGGGATAGTGGGCAATCAGGGATTCGGGAAGTTCAAACGAAAAATCAGCGACGCGCATGGGTATTCACTTCTTCAATTTAGGGCTGGTTGGTAAAAAACAGGCGGCCTAGTCTAAAGCCGGGGGCGGTCAGCGGCAAGAAATAAGGAGGATTTGCCTGACTTCGGGTATAGTTGAGGGATGAATTTTCTCGCTCATCTTCACTTGGCCATGCTGGCGGACAGCTCGCTGCTGGGCAACCTGCTGGCCGATTTCGTGCGCGGCAACCCCGCCGCCGACTACCAGCCTGAGGTGGTGGCCGGCATCATGATGCACCGCCGCGTCGACGTGCTGACCGACAGCCTGCCGCAGGTCAAAGCCAGCCGCGACTATTTCAGCGCCCCCTACCGCCGCGTGGCGCCGATCACCCTCGACGTGGTGTGGGACCATTTTCTGGCGCGCCACTGGCAGCAGTTGGAGCCTTCGCGCGACCTGCACCAGTTTACCCAGGAAGCCCGCAGCCAGATCGAACCTTTTCTGCCGCTCACGCCGCCGCGCTTTCAGAACCTGAACGGCTACCTGTGGCAGGAACGCTGGCTGGAGCGCTACGCCGAATTGCCGTTCATCGCCCGGGTGCTGCAGGGCATGGCCAGCCGCCGCCCGCGCCTCGAGGCGCTGGCCGGTTCGTTCGCCGACGTCGAGCAACATTATCATCAGCTTGAAACACAGTTCTGGCAGTTTTACCCGCAAATGATGCGGCAGGCGAAGGACAAAGCGCTCTGAGGTCAAGCTCAAGCCCTTGAAATTGCAACGCCTTGCAAGAATTTACGTTTTGCCGCTTGCCCTTTTGTGGGAAAAGGTTATTTTTAAAGCTCGCTAAATTATATCAACGACTTTGATAGGTGAAAGCTATCTCATCGATTGGTCTTTTACCCTTTATTCACCAAGTCGCGGCCCCTATACTGGCCCTTGTTTTTACATCCACCCTTTAACACCTATTACAGGAGTAATTATGGTCCTGGTAACTCGTCAAGCCCCTGACTTCACTGCAGCTGCCGTACTGGGTAGCGGCGAAATCGTTGAAAACTTCAACCTGAAGAAGCACCTGAACGGCAAACCGGCCGTGCTGTTCTTCTGGCCAATGGACTTCACCTTCGTATGCCCTTCCGAGCTGATCGCTTTCGATCACCGCTATGAAGAGTTCCAGAAGCGTGGCGTTGAAGTGGTTGGCGTTTCCTTCGACTCAGAGTTCGTCCACAACGCATGGCGTAAAACCCCTGTCGACAAAGGCGGCATCGGTGAAGTGAAATACGCAATGGTTGCTGACATCAAGCGTGAAATTCAGAAAGCTTACGGCATCGAACACCCGGAAGCCGGCGTTGCGCTGCGCGGCTCCTTCCTGATCGACAAAGACGGCATCGTGCGTGCTCAGGTTGTTAACGACCTGCCAATCGGCCGTAACATCGACGAAATGATCCGTACCGTTGATGCGCTGCAATTCCACGAAGAGCACGGTGAAGTGTGCCCGGCTCAGTGGGAAAAAGGCAAAGCAGGTATGGGCGCTTCCCCAGACGGCGTTGCAAAATACCTGTCTGAAAACGCTGCCAAGCTGTAATTTCAGCCTGATAGTGAATCAACCGGCCCACGCGGCCGGTTTTTTTATGCCCCTTTATGGGGCAGACCGCCCACCTTCAGTGCTTTATTTCCCTGTTTCCGCTCACATTTCCCACCCTGCTCGCCGCGCGTGCGCCCATCTGCGGCTACTATCAATAACGCTGGCTCGCGCTTTGCAAGTGAACAGCGGCAAGCAAACACAACACAATAAAAAACTGACAGGGTAGGAATAACTATGTTTTTACAGAAATGGAGCAAACCCCTGACCATGGCGGCGCTGCTGGTCAGCGGCAGCCTGTATGCGGCATCCAACCCCGCGGTGGAAGCCAAAAACGGCATGGTGGTCACCTCGCAACACCTGGCCTCGCAGGTCGGTGTGGATATCCTGAAGATGGGCGGCAACGCCATCGACGCCGCCGTGGCGGTGGGCTATGCACAGGCGGTGGTTAACCCTTGCTGCGGTAACATCGGCGGCGGCGGCTTTATGACCGTTCACCTGGCGGACGGCACCGACACCTTCATCAACTTCCGTGAAACCGCGCCGGCGGCGGCCAGCGCCAACATGTATCTGGATGCCAACGGCAAGGTGAAGAAAGACGCCAGCCTGTACGGCTATCTGGCGGCGGGCGTGCCGGGCACCGTGCTGGGGATGGAAACCGCGCGTGAGAAGTATGGCAAGCTGAGCCGTGAACAGGTGCTGGCGCCGGCGATCAGGCTGGCGCGCGAAGGCTTTGTGCTGACCCGCGCCGATACCGATATCCTCGACACCACCGTCGCGCGCTTCAAACAGGATCCCGAGTCGGCCAAAATCTTCCTGCGCCCGGACGGCAGCCCGCTGCAGCCGGGGGACAAACTGGTGCAAACCGATCTGGCCAATACGCTGGAAGCCATCGCCAAAGGGGGAACCGACGCCTTCTATAAAGGCAAGATCCCGCAGGCGGTGGAGGCGGCGGCCAAACAGGGCGGCGGTATCTTGACCGCCGCCGACTTCGCCAATTACAAGGTCACCGAAACCCCGCCGATTACCTGCAGCTATCGCGGCTACAAGTTCGTGTCGGCGCCGCCTCCCAGCTCCGGCGGCGTGACGCTGTGCGAAATCCTCAACGTGGTGGAAGGCTACGACCTGAAAAGCATGGGCTTCAACTCGGCGGCGGCCATTCACACCATGACCGAAGCGATGCGCCATGCCTACATGGACCGCAACACCTACCTCGGCGACCCGGAGTTCATCAAAAACCCGATCGACCGGCTGGTGAGCAAGAGCTACGCCGAGCAGATCCGCAAGAAAATCGTCGCGGACAAGGCCACGCCGTCGGAAAACGTGCAGCCCAGCATGGAACCGCATGAAAAACCGGAAACCACCCACTATTCGATCGTCGATCACGACGGCAACGCGGTCTCCACCACCTATACCGTCAACGGCCGCTTCGGCGCCGTGGTGATCGCACCGGGCACCGGCTTCTTCCTCAACGACGAGATGGACGACTTTACGGTCAAAGTGGGCGAGAAAAACCTGTACGGGCTGGTGCAGGGCACCGCCAACAGCATTGCCCCCGGTAAGCGCCCACTATCGTCGATGAGCCCGACGCTGGTGACCAAGGACAACAATATCTTTATGGTGCTGGGCTCGCCGGGCGGTTCGCGCATCATCACCATCACCCTGCAGACCGCGTTGAACGTGATAGACCACGGCATGGCGCCGCAGGAAGCGGTGGACGCGCCACGCATCCATCACCAATGGTTGCCGGATGAGGTGTACTACGAACAGCGCGGCGTTTCCGCCGATACGCTGAAGCTGCTGAGCGGCATGGGCTATAAGATGGTCGAGCAAACGCCGTGGGGCGCCGCCGAACTGATTCTGGTCGGTTTGCCGGGCGCGGCGGGCGTCAGCCCGGCCAACTCCGGCAACGACTCGGCGGTTTCCGGCAAGGTGCGCGAAGGCTATCTGTACGGCGCCAACGACGTGCGTCGCCCGGCAGGTTCTGCGGTCGGTTACTGATGTAAACGCCTACTCACCTTTATCGCGGGGGCCCTTCGGCCCCCGCAGTGTCTTTAGCCTTCACAGCGCCACACGGTGGCCGTCTCTTCCGCCAGCTGCAGGCGCAGCCCGCCTGCCGTTTCGCTCAACTCTCCCCGCCCTTCCACACGCCGCCACGGGCCGCGCGCCAACAGCGGGTTGTACGGCAGCTGCGCCTGGCCGCTGCCGTCGCGCTGCAGCGCCACCAGCACCTGCTCCTGCTGATACAGGCGCACGAACACCAGCGTTTCCCCGCTGGCATACAGCACCTGACAACCGCCGCGGCGCAATGCCACGCTCTGTTTACGCAGCGCCGCCATGCGCTGGAACAGCGCCAGCAGCGGCCGGTCCCAGTCGCAGACGTCCCACGGGAACGGCTTGCGACAGAACGGATCGTTGCCACCGTCCAGACCAATCTCATCGCCGTAATAGAGGCAAGGCACGCCGATCCAGCTCAGCAACCACACCGCCGCCATCTGCATGCGCGCCACGTTCCCCTGCAACAGCGTGAGAAAACGCGCGGTATCGTGGCTGTCCAGTTGGTTGAACTGGATCAGCTGTCGGCCATGCGGCAGCCCTGCGCGGTAGCCGTCCATCCACTGCGCGCACCCGGCGGCGTCCAGCCGCACCGGGTGATAGGCCACGTCCAGCCCCGCCAAAAATGCCCGCACCGGCAGCGCGAAGCCCATGTAGTTCATCGCCGCATCCTCCACGCCGGCGTGCAGCCAACGGCGCGCGTCGCCGAAGTGCTCGCCCAATACGTAGGCCTGCGGATTCTCCTGCTTCACCGCCTGATAGATGCCAGCCAGGTGGTACAGGTTGCCGGTGGCGCCGCCGTTCTCCCCCAGCATGTGCACCACGTCCAGTCGCCAACCGTCGATGCTGTACGGCGGGCGCAGCCAGTGGCGCACCACGCTGCCTTCCCCGCGATAGATCGCTTCCGCCACCTGCGGCTCGGCGAAGTTGAGCTTCGGCAAGCTGGCGTTGCCTTTCCAGTCGAGCGCGCGGCCGTCCGGGTAAAAGTTGAACCAGCCGCGATACGGCGAATCGGGGTGGTGACAGGCGCCGTTTTCGCCCTGACGATGGCGGTCGAACCACGGATGCGAGTCGCCGGTGTGGTTAAATACCCCGTCCAGCACCAGTTTCATGCCCACCTTGTGAGTGCTCACTCGCAAACGCTGCAGCGCCGCGTTGCCGCCGAAGTGCGGATCGACCTGGTAATAGTCCTCGGTATCGTACTTATGCACGCTCGGTGCGGTAAAAATCGGGTTCAGGTACAGCGCCGTCACCCCCAACTGCTGCAAATACGGCAGTTTGGCGCCGATGCCGTCCAGATCGCCGCCGTAAAAGGTCGAGGCGGCGTGGCGATCCTCCAGTGGGTGCTGCCAGTCGCGCCGAATCACCTCGGCGCCGGCCGCGTGATGGCGGTAGCTGCCGCTCTGGATGCCGTGCTCGCCGCCGCTGCTGGCGAAGCGATCGGGGAAAATCTGGTAGAATAGCTGATCCGCCACCCACTCTGGGCCGTTGTCAGGTTCGTCGACGGCGAACTGCGCCAGCTGCCCCGGCGGCGTTGGCGACCAGCCCTGCGGCCCGAACCACTGCTGGCGATCGGCCCACAGCAGCTTGAAGCAGTAACGCCGCGTCGGCTCGCCCTCATTCAGCGTCAGGCTGGCCTGGTAGCGCCGCATCCCCTCGTGGCGCTGCGCTTTCATCGCCAGCAGCCACTCTTCGTTGTCCGGTTCGGCGCGCAAAAACACCCGTTCCGGCAGTTCATCCCCCTGTAACCACAGCGTGATATCCAAACGTTGCCCTTGCTTCACCACAAAAGGCGTGACCGGTTGATGCCAGGCGTTAAGCATACTGTTCTCCTGCTGTACCAAACGAAATCGACGGCGTTCTTCAAGAAGCGAACAATGCCACGTTAAGTGCAACTCCCCCTCCTCTCTGGCCGCAAAACCCGGGGATGAGCCGGGGGGCGGAGACCGAAAAATAACGCTAACCCGATGTAAAAAAAGGTAAACAGGCACAAATCCTGCACGTTACCCCTTAGGCTAACGCGTTTTAAGTTTACAGGATATTTTTTGCGCATTTTTTAAGGAGCGGTAATGCAACAACAGATAACGCGCTGGCTGGAACAATTTGGTTTGGAATTCGGCGGAGTGATGTCGCTGTTGATGGTATTGGGGTTGATTGTCCTGATCTCGGTCGCGATCCACCTGGTGCTGCACCGGGTGGTGCTGGCCGCCCTTCAGCGCCGCGGCCAGCAATCGCAGCGCGTCTGGCAACAGGCCATCACCCAATACAAACTGTTCCAGCGCGTGGCGCTGCTGCTGCAAGGGGTGATCATCAGCATCCAGGCGACGCTGTGGCTGCAGAGCGGCGGCCAGACCCAGGCGGTGATCGTCACCGCCGCGCAGGTGTGGATCCTCGCCTTCACCCTGCTGTCGCTGTTCTCGCTGCTGGATACGCTGCTGGCGCTGCTGCGCCAAAGCCCGATCTCCAATCAGCTGCCGCTGCGCGGCATTTTCCAGGGCCTGAAACTGGTGGCGGCGATCCTGATTGGCATCATGATCGTTTCGCTGCTGATGGGCAAATCGCCGCTGCTGCTGCTCAGCGGCCTGGGCGCCATGACCGCGGTCCTGATGTTGGTGTTCAAGGATCCGATCCTCGGCCTGGTGGCCGGCATCCAGCTCTCCGCCAACGATATGCTGAAGATCGGCGACTGGCTGGAAATGCCGAAATACGGCGCCGACGGCGCGGTCACCGACATCGGCCTGACCACGGTCAAAGTGCGTAACTGGGACAACACCGTCACCACCATTCCCACCTACGCGCTGATCTCCGACTCGTTCAAAAACTGGCGGTCGATGTCGGAATCCGGCGGGCGCCGCATCAAGCGCAGCCTGAATATCGACACCGGCAGCGTGCACTTCCTGTCGGAAGAGGAACAGCGCCGCCTGCAGCGCAACCCGCTGCTGCACAGCTACCTGAACGATAAAACCCAGGAGCTGAGCCGGCACAATCAGGAGATTGCCATCGATCTGGCCTCGCCGCTCAACGGCCGCCGCCTGACCAACCTCGGCACGCTGCGCGCCTATCTGGAAGCCTACCTGCGCGCTCACCCGCGCATTCACCAGAACATGACGCTGATGGTGCGCCAGCTGGCGCCGACGCCGGAAGGCCTGCCGCTTGAAATCTACGCCTTCACCAACACCACGGTCTGGGCGGAGTATGAAAGCATTCAGGCGGATATTTTCGATCATATTCTGGCGGTGATCGACGAGTTCGGCCTGCGCGTGCATCAAACGCCAACCGGCAATGACCTGCGCGGCATGCTGCTACAAAACGCCAACGCTTCCTGACGTCGGCTGACGTAACTGTGTCTGCTGGTAATGATGTTCTTTCAATTGCCAGCAGATATCTCCATCCCCTTCTTTTCCCCGGTGAAAACGGCGTTAATGCGCCATCACCTTCACCACCGAGAGGGAAAGCCCTTGCTGAAACGCTTACGTCACCGGCTGTTTACCCTGATGGCCACCCTGCTGTTTATCGGCTGCCTGCACAGCGCTTCGCTGGACGAAAGCCGCATGCCCCGCAACCTGCAACCTTCGCTGAGCGCCCTGAGCAGCAATATGCAAGACATTCGCGAGGTGCTGGCGCGCTGCGCCGGCGAGGAAGAGGAGGAACGCCTTAACGGCGGCGACGTGCGTATCGAAGCGCGCGCCGCCGGGGAGGATGAAGCGGAAGACAAACGCCCGGCATAATAGGTTAAAAAACGCCCCATCTTGTTGCGCCATACGCAACACCTGGCTATGATGCGTATAGCGCAACACTCATGGAGCCGTCAGGATGATAAGAAGCTTCAAGCATAAGGGACTCAAAAAGTTTTTCGAAACCGGTTCAACGGCGGGTATCGACGCCAAGCAGGCGAAGAAAATCGCGCTGCGGCTGAGCGTGCTGGATCTGGCGAAAGTGATTGATGACGTAGATCTGCCCGGCTTCTTCTTGCACCCGCTAACGGGCGCTCGCAGCGGGCAATGGTCCGTCACCGTAACCGGCAACTGGCGTATCACGTTTGAACTGGTCGAGGGTGATGTTTATATCGTGAATTATGAGGACTATCACTAATGAACCGCATGCATAATCCCCCTCATCCTGGCGAGTTGATCAAAGAAACCATGGAAACGCTGAATCTCAGCGCGCGTGCGCTGGCTAAAGCGCTGGACGTCGCGCCCTCCACGGTTCAACGCCTGATCAGCGGAAAGTCCGATATCTCGCCGGAAATGGCCATCCGCCTGTCCATCGTGATAGGCAGTTCCGAACAGGTTTGGATGGGCATGCAGGATGCTTACGATCTGTGGCAGGCCAGGCAGTCCATCGACGTTTCCAAACTGCGCAAGCTGGACTTCGCTTGACGCCTGCTCCTAAAAAAACACCGGCCTTAGCCGGTGTTTTTCCATTCAGTCTTGCTGCGTCGCCAACGGCGCGCGTTTTTTCTGATGGTTGACCTTGAACCAGTACCCCGCCAGCAGCAATACCACCCAAACCAGGCCGGCGTACAGCGAGACGCGCGTGGTCGGGAAATAGCCGATCAGGCCGATGATGAACACCAGGAACACGATCGCCACCACCGAGGTGAATACCCCGCCACGCAGCGGGAACGCCAGCTGCTTCACCTGTTCTTTGCTCAGGCTGCGGCGGAAGGCGATTTGGGAGAACAGGATCATGATCCACACCCACACGGTGGCGAAGGTCGCCAGGGACGCGATCACCAGGAACACGCTCTCCGGCATGATGTAGTTGAGGTATACCGCCAGCAGCAGCGCCAGCATCATCACCACCACCGTCACCCAGGGAATGCCGCGCTTCGACACCTTGCTGAACATCTTCGGCGCATGGCCCTGCTCGGCCATGCCGTGCAACATGCGGCCGACGCCGAACACGTCGCTGTTGATCGCCGACAGCGAAGCGGTAATCACCACGAAGTTGAGGATACCTGCCGCCACGGTGATGCCCATATGCTGGAAGGTCAGCACGAACGGGCTGCCGTTGGTGCCCACCTGATTCCACGGGTAGATAGACATGATGACGAACAGCGTGCCGACGTAGAACACCAGAATGCGCCACGGCACCGAGTTGATGGCCTTCGGAATCGATTTTTTCGGATCTTTGGCTTCGCCGGCGGTGATGCCGATGATTTCAATGCCGCCGTAAGCGAACATCACCAGCTGCAGCGACAGGATCATGCCGATAAAGCCGTTGCTGAAGAAGCCGCCGTTCGACCACAGGTTATGAATGCCGGTCGGTTGCCCGCCGTTGCCGATGCCCCAGATGATGATGCCGATGCCAGCCACGATCATGATGATGATGGTGGCGACCTTGAAGAACGAGAACCAGAACTCCAGCTCACCGAACACCTTGACGCTCATCAGGTTGATGGCGCCGATGATCAGCACCACGCTCAGCACCCAGATCCAGTGCGGCACTTCCGGGAACCAGACCCCCATATAGATGCCGAAGGCGGTCACGTCGGCGATGGCGACGATCAGGATTTCAAAGCAGTAGGTCCAGCCGGTGATGTAACCCGCCATCGGGCCGAGGTAGTCCTGCGCATAGCGGGAAAACGAGCTGGCCTGCGGGTTGTTGACCGACATCTCCCCCAGGGCGCGCATGATGATAAAGGCCACGATGCCGCCGATCAGGTAAGCCAGCAGCACGCTCGGGCCGGCCATTTTGATGGCGTCCGCCGAGCCGTAGAACAACCCGGTGCCGATGGCCGATCCCAGTGCCATAAAGCGGATATGACGCGTACTGAGGCCGCGTTTCAGCTTATTGTCGGGGGCAGTGGTGGGTGACTGTTGTTGCATGAAAATGACCCATAGTTTTAAACGTAAAAAAGCCACGGACATGTCCGTGGCCCTGGATTAAGCCGGGGGATTATCAGTGCGCGGTCACTTGGGAACGCGTGCACACCCGATCATAAATCGCGACCAGCACCAGCATCAGCAGCGAAGGCGGCAACCATGCCAACCCCTGCTCCGCCAGCGGCAGGTGAGTGGTCCAGGCCGGCAGCAGCTGCTGGAAACTGGAGGCTTTCACCGCGTCAAGGATACCAAACAACAGGCTGACAAGCATCACCGGCGCGATGATGCGCGGCGCGCTGTGCCACCAACGCAGGGTGAAGCTCAGCACCACCAGCACGATGCACGGCGGGTAAATCGCGGTCAGCACCGGAATGGAGATCTGGATCAGGTGGCTCAGGCCGAGGTTGGACACCACCATCGAGAACAGACCCAGGATAAACACCAGCGTCTTGTACGAGAACGGCAGGTATTGCGCGAAGAACTCGGCGCAGGCGCAGGTCAGGCCTACCGCGGTCACCATACAGGCGATGAAGATCAGCGCCGCCAGGAAGAAGCTGCCCAGGCCGCCGAAGGTGTTCTGAACGTAAGCGTGCAGGATCACCGCGCCGTTGGTGGCGTCCGGCACCAGCGCGCCGCTGCCGGAGCCCAGCTTGAACAGGCTCAGGTAAACCAGCGTCAGGCCCACGCCGGCGATCAAACCGGCCAGAATGGTGTAGCGGGTCAACAGACCGGCGTCTTTCACGCCGCGCGAGCGCGCCGCGTTGACGATAACGATGCCGAATACCAGCGCGCCCAGCGTATCCATGGTCAGGTAGCCGTTAACGAAGCCGGAAGAGAAAGGCACGCTCTGGTAAGCCGCCGTCGCCGGAATCGGCGCGCCGGCAGGCCACAGCAGCGCGGCGATGCCCAGTACGCCTAACGCCACAATCTTCAGCGGCGCCAGCACATGGCCGACGGTGTCGAGCAGGCGCCCCGGATACAGGGAGATGCCGATCACCAGCGCGAAGTACACCAGGCTGTAGATGAACAGCGGCATGGCGCCGTCGCCGGTCAGCGGGGCGATGCCCACTTCAAAGGACACGGTGGCGGTGCGCGGCGTGGCGAACAGCGGGCCGACGGCCAGGTAGCAGACGGTCGCCAGCAGCAGGCCGGCGCCGCGGCCGATCGGCGAACTGAGGGCGTCGATGCCGCCGCCGACGCGCGCCAGCGCGATGACGGTGATGACCGGCAGACCGACGGCGGTGATCAGGAAGCCCAGCGCCGCGATCCAGACGTGTTCACCGGACTGCAAGCCGACCATCGGCGGGAAGATGATGTTCCCGGCCCCAACGAATAAGGCAAAGGTCATGAAGCCCAGTGCCAGGATATCTTTTGACGTTAAACGATGACTCATACGATGTCGTGTTGCCTGTTCAAATGAAAAAAATTGTCCGATAGCGTGGTGGCGTGACGCCCCACCGGTTGCCGGCATGCCCGATCGTCGCAGCGCCAAATAAGCATCCTAAACGCAGTCGATCCGGCGTTTATGTCCCTATTCGAAAGTGGCCGCTCATGAAGATGGGCAAAATTTTAGGAGTTATAAAAATGGAGGTTTAATCCGACAACGAGGGCTAAGGTAAACGTTTATAGCGCTTCAAGGCAAGACGCACGGCGAAAAGCAGAGCTATCGACCATATAAACTTTAGCCACCAGTCGATCATATTGGCTATCAATAAATATACACTACATGATTTGTATCATTTTTGAACAATGGATTCACGAAACGTGAAACATATACCGCTTTACCGCGCGAAAACGCCAATAAATGCCCGGTTTTCGCGTGGTATAAGCTCCGTTTGGCCGTTAAAAAAGGCGAAAATTACGCCGCTTTTTGTCGCTTATTGCACCGTGGCCGCCGCGAGCGGCTGCAGCCCGAGCGCCTGGCGGGTCCTCTGCAGGGCGCCCGGCGGCAGCGGCAGATAGCCGTCGTGATTGACCAGGCTCTGCCCTGCGTTCGACAGCACGCGATCGAGGAACGCGGCGGTCAGCGGCTCCAGCGGTTGATTGGGGGCTTTGTTGATGTAGATATAGAGATAGCGCGACAGCGGGTAGCGATCGTTGCGCACGTTGGCGGCGGTAGGCGCGACATAGTCCTCTCCCGATTCCGCCAACGGCAGCAGCCGCACGCCGCTGGCGCGAAAACCGATGCTGGCGTAGCCGATGCCGTTGAGCGAACCGGCCACCGCCTGCACCACCGAGGCCGAGCCGGGCAGCTCATTGACGCGCGGCATAAAATCGCCGCCGCACAGCGCGCGCAGTTTGAAATAGCCGTAGGTGCCGGACGCCGAGTTGCGGCCGAAGCGCTGCAGCGAGCGCGTCGCCCAGTCGCCGCTCAGCCCCAGCTCGCCCCAGCGCGTCAGCGGCTTGCTTTCACCGCAGCGCCGGGTGGCGGAGAAAATGCGATCGAGCTGCTGCAGATTGAGGCCGCGCAGCGGGTTGTCCTGATGCACCAACACCACCAGCGCGTCCACCGCCACCGGCACCGCCAGCGGCGCATAGCCGTAACGGTGTTCGAACGCCGAAACCTCGGCCGCCTTCATCGGCCGGCTCATCGGGCCCAGCTGCGCGGCGCCCGCCGCCAACGCGGTCGGCGCGGTCGACGAGCCGGCGGCCTGGATCTGCAGGTTAACATTGGGATAATGCCGGCTGAAATCCTGCGCCCACAGCGCCATCAGATTCGCCAAAGTATCGGAACCGACGCTGGACAGGTTGCCCGCCAGCATGCCGTCGGGCTGCGCCAGCGCGCCGCGTCCGGCCAGCAGCGCCAGGCAAAGCAACAGCCCTCGGGTTATTCGGGTCATACCGGTGTCTCGCGTTAATTTTTCACCGCATTCTCTGATAAAGCGGCGGGAACAATCAACCGGTTGGGTAAGGTAAAGATAAAGCGGGTGCCGATCCCCGGCTCGCTGAGGATCTCCAGCCGCGCGTCGTGATGGCTGAGCGCATGCTTGACGATCGCCAGCCCCAGCCCGCTGCCGCCGGTCTGGCGCGAACGGGCCTTGTCGACGCGGTAAAAACGCTCGGTCAGGCGCGGCAGGTGTTCGGCGGCGATGCCCGGCCCGTTGTCGCTGACCTGGAACTGCGCGCCGTGCGCCGTCTGCTGCCAGCTCACTTCGATATGGGTGCCCTTCGGCGTGTGGTTGACCGCGTTGTACACCAGGTTAGACACCGCGCTGCGCAACTGGTCTTCATTGCCGAATACGTTGAGCTGTTCGTTCACCCGGAAAGTGATCTCGTGATTGCCGCCGCTCAGCGATTGCGCCTCGCGCTGCAACACCCGCAGCATCAGCGGGATATCCACCCGCTCGTTCATGTCGACATTGGGCGCCGCCTCGATGCGCGACAGCGTCAGCAACTGCTTGACCAGCCCGTCCATCCGGCGGGTCTGCTCCTGCATGGTGCCGAGCGCCTTGCTGCGCAGCGAACCGTCCTGCTCTTCGTCGCCCATCATCTCCAGATAGCCCTGCAGCACCGTCAGCGGCGTGCGCAGCTCATGGCTGACGTTGGCGAAGAAGTTGCGCCGCGCCCCCTCCAGCTGGCGCATCTGGGTGACGTCGCGCGCCACCATCAGCAACTGCCCTTCGGAGTAGGGCATCACGCGGAATTCGACGTAGTGTTCGTTGTTCAGCTGCAGCGTCAGCGGGCGCGAGAACTCCTGCTGTTGCAGGTAGTGGCTGAATTCCGGATAACGCAGCAGGTTGAGGATGTGCTGGCCGTTGTCTTCCGGCCAGCGGAAGCCGAGCAGATGCTGCGCCAGCCCGTTGCACCAGAAGATGTTGCCTTCAACGGTGGTCATCACCACCGCGTCAGGCAGCGATTCGGCCCCGCTGCGAAAGCGCTTGATCAACAACGCCAGCTCACGCCGGCGGCGGCGATTGCGCTGTTGCATCTGATACAGGCCATAGAACAGCGGCTCCCAACTCCAGCGGCCGGGCGGCGGCGTCATGCTGCGGTCGATCCACAGCCAATGAGAGAGTTTGAGCTGGTTGTAGAAATTCCACACCAGCGCGGCCAGCGCGGAGGCCAGCAGGAACCAGGGCAGATAACCGAAAATCAGCCCCAGCAGTAAGGCGGGCAAACAGAAAAGAGCCAGCTCCAGAGCCAGCCTCTTCCACGACAGACGTTCTAACACGGCATATTCTCCAGCGCAGCGCGATCAGTAGCGCGTTGAGAACCGGTAGCCGGTGCCCCGAACGGTTTGAACCATTTTATCATGCCCACTGGTTTCTAATGCCTTGCGGAGCCGACGGATATGCACGTCAACGGTACGGTCTTCCACATAAACGTTAGTGCCCCAGACGTGATTAAGCAACTGCTCACGGCTATAAACCCGCTCCGGGTGGGTCATAAAGAAGTGCAGCAGCTTGAACTCGGTCGGCCCCATGTCCAGCGCCTGATCGTTCGCCATCACGCGGTGGGAGGACGGATCCAGGCTCAGCCCTTGCATTTCAATCACTTCTTCCACCGCCATCGGTGAAATGCGGCGCATGACCGCTTTGATGCGCGCCACCAGTTCCTTGGGCGAGAACGGCTTGGTGATGTAATCATCCGCCCCCACTTCCAGGCCGCGCACCCGGTCTTCCTCTTCGCCGCGCGCGGTCAGCATCATCACCGGAATATCGCGGGTCAGCGCTTCGCGCTTCATATGTTTGATAAACTGAATGCCGGAACCGCCGGGCAACATCCAGTCGAGCAACACCAAATCAGGGAACGGCTCAGACAGGCGCGTCACGGCGCTGTCATAATCCTCGGCTTCCAACGGTTGGTAACCATTCTGTTCCAACACAAAGCACACCATCTCACGGATCGGCGCTTCGTCTTCCACCACCAGTATGCGTCTTGCCATCGTCAATCCTGCCAATGTGTTAGCGACTTTGCGGGCGCCATTATGCGTCAGTTTTGTGACACTTTTATGAAAAAAAGCGGCTGTTATAGGCAGTAAGCATAGCGATTATTTCCCGGCGCAAAGAAAAATCATCCGGTTGTCATCATCATTGCGCCGGGACAGCCGCCGCCGCGGCCTTTATAATCATCGCCATTACCTTTGCATCCGGGAGTGTCATGCGCCTGATCCACACCTCTGACTGGCACCTTGGCCAGTACTTTTTCACCAAAAGCCGCGCCGCTGAGCACCAGGCTTTTCTGAACTGGCTGATCGAGCAGATCGAGCAGCAGCAGGTGGATGCGCTGATCGTCGCCGGGGATCTGTTCGATACCGGCTCGCCACCCAGCTACGCCCGCGAGCTGTACAACCGCTTCGTGGTGGAGCTGCAGCGCACCGGCTGCCAGCTGGTGGTGCTGGGCGGCAACCACGATTCGGTAGCGACGCTGAACGAATCGCGGGAACTGCTCTCCTGCCTGAATACCACGGTGATCGCGAGCGCGCAGGGCTCCCTTGAGCAGCAGATCGTGGTGCTGAACCGGCGCGACGGCCAGCCGGGCGCGGTGCTGTGCGCCATTCCTTTTCTGCGGCCGCGCGATCTGCTCACCAGCCGCGCCGGCGAATCCGGCGCGCAAAAACAGCAGGCGCTGCAGGAAGCCATCGCCGAACATTACCAGGCGCTGTATCAGGCGGCCTGCGAACGCCGCGATCGGCTGGGCCTGCCGCTGCCGATCGTCGCCACCGGCCACCTGACCACCGTCGGCGTCACCACCTCCGACTCGGTGCGCGACATCTATATCGGCACCCTCGACGCCTTCCCGGCGCAGGCCTTCCCGCCCGCCGACTATATCGCGCTGGGCCACATTCACCGCGCGCAGAACGTCGCCAAATCAGAGCATATTCGCTATAGCGGCTCACCGATTCCGCTCAGCTTCGATGAACTGGGCAAAGCCAAAAGCGTCTTCCTGGTCGATTTCGCCGGCGGCGCCCTGCAGCAGGTAGAAGCGTTAACGATCCCGCAGTTCCAGCCCATGCAGCTGATCAAAGGCGATCTGGCCGAGATCGAACGGCAGCTGCAGCAATTTGCCGACTATGCCGGCGAGCTGCCGGTGTGGCTGGATATCGAAGTGGCGACGCAGGACTACCTCAGCGATATCCAGCGCCGCATCCAGCTGATGGCGGATGAGCTGCCGGTGGAAGTGGTGCTGCTGCGGCGCAGTAAAGAGCAGCGCCGCCAGGCGATCGCGCAGCAGGATAAGGAAACGCTCAACGAACTGAGCGTCAACGAGGTGTTCGAACGGCGCCTGGCGCAGGAGGCCGACATGCCAGAAGCGCGCCAACGGCGGATGCACCAACTGTTCCGCCAGGTGGTCGAGGCGGTGCAGCACAATCCTGAGGAGACCAATCCATGAAGATCCTCAGCCTGCGGTTAAAAAACCTCAACTCGCTGCAGGGCGAGTGGAAAATTGACTTCACCGCCGAGCCGTTCGCCAGCAACGGCCTGTTCGCCATTACCGGCCCGACCGGCGCGGGCAAAACCACCCTGCTGGACGCCATCTGCCTGGCGCTGTACCACCAGACGCCGCGTCTCAACGTCACGCCGAGCCAGAATGAACTGATGACCCGCCACACCGCCGAATCGCTGGCGGAGGTCGAATTCGAGGTCAAGGGTGTCGGCTATCGCGCCTTCTGGAGCCAGCGCCGCGCCAAAAACGCGCCGGACGGCAACCTGCAGGCGCCGAAGGTGGAACTGGCGCGCCGCGAGGACGGCAAGATCCTGGCGGACAAGGTGCGCGACAAGCTGGAGATCACCGCCGCCATCACCGGGCTGGACTTCGGCCGCTTCACCAAATCGATGATGCTGTCTCAGGGGCAGTTCGCCGCGTTCCTCAACGCCGACGCCAACGATCGCGCTGAGCTGTTGGAAGAGCTGACCGGCACCGAAATCTACGGGCGGTTGTCCGAACAGGTGTTCGAATCGCACAAGCAGGCCAAAACCGACCTGGATGGGTTGCACCAGCGCGCCAGCGGCATCGAGCTGCTGAACGATGAACAGCGCCACTCCCTGACTGAACAGCTGACGGCGCTGAGCGCGCAGGAAAGCGCCCTCGGTAAGCAAACTCAGCAACAGCAACAGGCGCTGAGCTGGCTGCAGCAATGGCAACGCCTCCAGCAACAGCAAAACGAGGGTCAACGGCGGCTGGAAACCGCCCAGCGCGAGCAGACGGAGGCCGCCCCGCAGCTGCAGCGGCTGGCGCTCAGCGAACCGGCCGAGAAATTGCGGCCGCTGCGCGGTGAACGCGATCGCTGCCGCGCCGAGCTGCAGACGATACAACAGCAGGCAGCCCAGCTGACGCAGCAACAGGAACAGCACTCGGCGCAGCTGGCGCCACTGCAGCAGGCGGTGGAAAAGGCCCGTCTGGCGCAGCAAGCCCATGCCGAGCATATGCGGCAGCAGCAACAGCTGATCGATGACCAGGTCGCCCCGCTCGACCACCAAATAGCCCAACTGCAGTCGACGCAGGCCGAGCGGCGACAGGCCGGCGATGCCGCCGCGCAGCAGTGTGCCAAACAGCAAACCACGCTGGAGCAGCTCACCGCCGAGCGCAGCCAGCTGACGGCGCAGGCCGCACAGCATCAGCAGCGGTTGAACGCGCTGACCGAAGCGCTGGCCGTTCAGCAGCAACAGCAGCAGGCGCTGGCGGCGCAAACGCCGCTGGCCCCGCTGCGCCAGCGCCTGAGCGCCCTGGCGGATCTGCGCCCGACGCGCCAGCAGTTATTTACGCTCGCCTCTTTATCGCAACAAGTTGTTAAACGGCTGGAACAGCAGCGGCAAGAGCTAAACATCGGTCAAAATGAACTGACCCAGTTGGAGCCACAGTTAGAGCTCATCCGTCAGCAATTTAAGCAGCAGAAAGCCCACCAGGCCGATGTTGAAAAAACCTATGCGCTGGAACAACGGATCGTGGGTCTGGAAGCCGAGCGCGCCCGTTTGCAACCCGGCGCCCCCTGCCCGCTGTGCGGCTCATGCGAGCACCCGGCGGTAGAACAATACCAAGAGGTAAAACTGTCAGAAACTGCGCAACGTCTGGAACAAATGAAAGTCCAGACCGAAGCATTGCAAAAACAAGGCGTCGAGCTGCGAGCCCGTTACGACAACCTGCAACAGCAATTGCAACGCCAACAGCAGGCTATCGCGCAGGATGAGCAGCAGCTGGCTGCCCAACAGCAGCAGTGGCAGCAGCTCAGCGCGCCGCTGGCATTCGACTTTACGTTGGCCGAGGGCGAGCGGCTCAGCGCCTGGCTAAGCGGCTGCGACGATGAAGAGCGGCGCGGGCAACACGCGCTGCAGCAGCATGAACAGGCGGCGCAGGCGGTACAGCAGGCAAAAGACGCGCTCGCCGCTCTGCAAACGCAGCAGCAGCAGGCGCAGCAACGGCTGGCGCTGCTCGAAGAGCGCTTTACGCTGCTGCAGAAAACCCATGACGACAGCCTGCAACAGCAGCAAGACCTGCAACAACGCTGGCAAGAAGGCGAGAAGACCCTCGCCGAACGGCGCGCGCAGCGGCTGGCGCTGTTCGGCGAACAGCAGGTCGCCGAGGTGCGCGAACAGCTGCGCGCCAAACAAACCGCCTGTGAACAGGCCAGCTTGCAGGCCGCCGAGCAGTGGCAAAAAGCGCAGGAACTGCGCGAGCGCCTGGCCGGCCAGCAGGCCGGATTGCAACAACAGCACACCCAAATGCAGGAACGGCTGCAGCAGGCGCAGCAGCTGTGGCAGCAGGCGCTGGCCGACAGCGAATTCGCCGATGAAACCGCCTTCGCCGCCGCGCTGCTGGACGACGCCCTGCGCCGCGAATTGCAGCAGCGTAAAGAGCAACTGCAACAGCGCCAGGTGGAGGCCGCCGCCCTGCTGACGCAGGCGACGCAAACGCTGGAGCAGCATCGGCAAAGCCGCCCTGAAGGGGTGGATGAAGCCAACACGGATCTCGACGCACTCACCCAATCGCTGGCCGAGCTGGCGCAGCAGTTGAAAACGTTGCAGCTGCGCCAGGGTGAACTGCGCAACCAGCTGGAAAGCGATGCCGCCCGCCGCCTCAATCAACAGGCGCTGTTCGAGCAAATCGCCCGCAGCCAGCAAGACTACGACGACTGGAGCTACCTCAACCAGCTGATCGGCTCGAAAGAAGGCGACAAGTTCCGCCGCTTCGCTCAGGGGCTGACGCTCGATCATCTGGTTTATCTGGCCAACCTTCAGCTCGGCCGGCTGCACGGGCGCTACCTGCTGCAGCGCAAAACCAGCGACGCGTTGGAGCTGCAGGTGGTGGACACCTGGCAGGCCGACGCGCTGCGCGATACCCGTACTCTGTCCGGCGGCGAGAGCTTCCTGGTCAGCCTGGCGCTGGCACTGGCGTTGTCCGATCTGGTCAGCCACAAAACCAGCATCGATTCGCTGTTCCTCGACGAAGGCTTCGGCACGCTGGACGCCGAAACCCTCGATACCGCGCTGGACGCGCTGGACAGCCTGAACGCCTCCGGCAAAACCATTGGCGTGATCAGCCACGTCGAGGCGATGAAAGAGCGTATTCCGGTGCAGATCAAGGTGAAAAAGGTCAACGGGCTCGGCGTCAGCCGGCTGGAGGCGCACTTCAGGCTGGAATGATCACGCCGTGCGCGGCGCAGAAGTGTGACCGCGGCGGCACTCCGCGGTGAAAAGCGTTGAGCCGCGGCGAGCACGGGTTATTATGCAGGCATAACAGGATTGTTACTGTATCCCCTCCGCCGCTCAGGCCGCAGGACAGAAACATAAAATACAGGCAAAACCTGGCGCCCGGGATCGCTCCCGGGCGTCAGGTTTTTTCGTTTTCAGGATGCTGAAACACCGGGAAAGACCATGAAAATCGCTAAAATACTCAATAATAACGTGGTGATTACGCTGGACGACCGTCAGGAAGAGACGGTGGTAATGGGAAAAGGAATCGGCTTTAAAAAGAAGCCCGGCGACACGCTGGACGAAAGCCTGATCGAAAAGGTATTCACCCATAACGGCGGTGAAATCGCCGAGCGCTATAAAGAGCTGCTCTCCGAGATCCCGCTGGCCTGCGTCACCACCGCCGACAGGATTATTACCCTCGCCCGCGAACGGCTGCCGGGCAAGTTGCATAACATCGTCTACATCACGCTAACCGACCACATCCATTTCGCTCTGCAGCGCCACGCGGAAGGATTGGATATCAAAAATGCGTTGCTGTGGGAGATTAAAAAGCTCTATCAGGCCGAGTTCGCCGTCGGGCTGGAGGCGCTGGCCTTGATCGCCGAGCGGCTGAATACCGCGCTGCCGGAAGACGAGGCCGGATTTATCGCCCTGCACCTGGTCAACGCCCAGCTTAACGACGAGATGCACAACACGCTGCACATCACCCGCGTGATGCAAGAGATCCTCAACCTGGTCAAATACCACTTCCGCTTTGATTACAACGAGGAAGCCCTGAGTTACCACCGTTTCGTCACCCATTTGAAATTCTTTGCCCAGCGCCTGCTGGGGAAAAACTACGTCGACAGCGACGACGACTCGCTGTATCAGGTGGTGAAAGAGAAATACCGTGAGTCATTCGCCTGCGCCGGCAAGATCAACCGCCACATCGAAAAGCACTATCAGCACCAGCTCACCACGGAAGAGATGATGTTCCTGACCATTCATATCGAACGGGTGCGCAGCGAAAGCGAGGAAAAACCGGCTTAACGGCGGGCGTCCGCCACCCGCACGCCGTACTGCGGAAACACCGCGTCGGCGGAGATCAGCGTCAGCCCCTCGGCCTGCGCCTGTGCGATCAGCATGCGATCGAAAGGATCCTGATGATAGGGCGGCAGCTGCCCGGCCTGTTGGCAATGAAAGGCGTCCATCGGCAGCGCCAGAAAATCTTCGGCCTCGATGATCGCAAAGATGTCTTCCGGCAGCGCCAGCTTGCCCAGCGCCTGCTTGATCGAGATCTCCCAAATGCTGGCCGCGCTGACGTATACCGCATTGCCCGGATCGGCGATCTGCCTTTTGGCGTTCGCGCCCAGGCAGGCGTCATCAATCAGCCACCACAGCAACGCGTGGGTATCCAGCAGCAGGCACTTCATGCATCGCCCTCAAACAGCGCCGCAATGGCCGCATCCCCCGCGTTGAAATCCGCCGGCACGGTAAACTTGCCCTTGGCGGCGCCGGGCCGGCGCGCTTCGCCCTGGATGGCGACCAGCTGTACATACGGCTTCCCTGCTTTTGCAATAATCACGGTTTCTCCCTCCGCGGCTCTGTCCGCCAGCTGGCTCAGATTGGATTTGGCTTCGTGCATATTGGCCTGAATCGGCATACGCGTCCTCCTTAGCTAAGTTAGCTAAAGCATAAAGCGCCGTCCAGTTTTTGTACAGGGAAGGGTTTAAAGCGCGAGCAGCCTCGCGCTTTGCTGCAACGCTTAGCGCTGCTGTTGCGGCCATAACCAGGCTGCGCCGCGTACGCCGCTGGAGTCGCCGTGCACCGCCTTGCGGATCGGCGTTTCACACTCGCCGCCGAACACCCAATCTTTCACCCGCTGCGGCACCGTGCGGTACAGGCGATCCACGTTGCTCATGCCGCCGCCGAGCACCACCACGTCCGGATCCAGAATGTTGATCACGTGCGCCAACGCTTTCGCCAGCCGCATTTCGTAGCGCACGATCGCCTGCTCCGCCAGCGCATCGCCCCGCTCGCTCAGCGCCATGATTTCGTGCCCTTGCAGCGCGTTGCCGCCCAGGCGCGCATAGTCGGTGGCGAAACCGGTGCCGGAAATAAAGGTTTCGATGCAGCCCGGTTTGCCGCAGTAGCACGGCACTTCGCGGGCGTAGCGCAGCTCATCGTCATCCTGCCACGGCAGCGGATTGTGGCCCCACTCGCCGGCGATGCCGTTGCCGCCGGAATGCGCCTGCCCATTCAGCGCCACGCCGGCGCCGCAGCCGGTGCCGACAATGACCGCAAACACGGTTTGCGCGCCGGCGCCTGCGCCGTCGGTGGCTTCCGACACCGCCAGGCAGTTGGCGTCGTTGGCGATACGCACCTCGCGCGCCAACAGCGCCGAGAGATCCTTGTCCAGCGGTTGGCCGTTGAGCCATACCGAGTTGGCGTTTTTCACCCGCCCGGTAAACGGCGACAGCGTGCCGGGAATGCCGATCCCGACCGATCCCCGCTCGCCGGTATGATCTTCCGCCAGTTTCACCAGCCCGGCGATCGCCGCCAGGGTTTGCCCATAGTCATGGCGCGGCGTGGCGATGCGATGGCGAAACAGCTCCCGGCCGTCGTCCGCCAACGCAATCACTTCAATTTTTGTCCCGCCCAAATCGATGCCAATGCGCATGTATTTTTCTCCTCGATGCCGCGCAGCGTTGCCACAGCCTAATGTAAGTGCGCGGATGAATCACCTGTTTCCCTCTCCCCCGCCCGGCCTTTTCCGCTGCGGTCGGCGACGCAATTCGGAGAGAATGGGGCGATTTTTCAGCGTCAATTCGTTATCATGCCGCCCTGCTTTTGACGAATCAGCGTGCCGAGCGCACGCCCAGCCAGGGATAACATTATGCTGTGGTTTAAGAATTTGATGGTTTACCGTTTGAGCCGCGAAGTGGCGTTAAACGCGGATGAAATGGAAAAACAACTCAGCGCGTTCGCCTTCACGCCGTGCGGCAGCCAGGACATGGCCAAGACCGGCTGGGTCTCCCCGATGGGCTCGCACAGCGATGCGCTGACGCACGCGGTCAACGGCCAAATCGTCATCTGCGCGCGCAAGGAAGAGAAAATCCTGCCGTCGCCGGTCATCAAGCAAGAGCTGCAGGCCAAAATTGAGCGCCTGGAGGCGGAACAACATCGCAAACTGAAGAAAACCGAGAAAGACGCGCTGAAGGACGAAGTGCTGCACAGCCTGCTGCCGCGCGCCTTCAGCCGCTTCAACCAGACCTTCATGTGGATCGACACCGTCAACGATCTGATCATGGTCGATGCCGCCAGCGCCAAACGCGCCGAAGATACGCTGGCGCTGCTGCGCAAAAGCCTCGGCTCGCTGCCGGTGGTGCCGCTGACCATGGAAAGCCCGATCGAACTGACGCTGACCGAATGGGTGCGTTCCGGCGAGATGCCGGCTGGTTTCGCCATTCAGGATGAAGCGGAACTGAAAGCGATTCTGGAAGAAGGCGGCGTGATCCGCTGCAAGAAACAGAATCTGATCAGCGACGAAATCGCGGTGCATATCGAAGCCGGCAAGCTGGTGACCAAGCTGGCGGTAGATTGGCAGGAGCGCATTCAGCTGATGCTATCCGACGACGGCTCGCTCAAGCGCCTGAAGTTCGCCGACACGCTGCGCGAGCAGAACGACGATATCGATCGCGATGACTTCGCCCAGCGCTTTGACGCCGACTTTATCCTGATGACCAGCGAGCTGGCGGCGTTGATCAAAAACACCATCGAAGCGCTCGGCGGCGAAGCCCAGCGTTAATCCCGCCGCAGAAATGACCAGGGCCCAGCATCCGCTGAGCCCTGCGTTTCCCTAACGAACAAAATTTATTTGCTCAGGTAGCGGCACAGATAGGCGGTCGCGTCGGCCACCTGCAGGTTGAACTCGCTGTGCCCCGGCACGAAGAACTTCTCGCCCGGCGTAAACACCTGCCAGTCCGGCGCCCCCGGCAGCAGCACTTTCAGCGCCCCGGTGATCACCGTCATTTCTTCCGGCTGCGCGGTGGAGAAGGTGTATTCCCCCTCTTCCATCACGCCCACGCTGGTAAGACCGATGCTGCTACTGTCAAAACCGATAGACTTCACTTTTCCGGCAAAATACTCATTCACTTTCAGCATAGACTGGCACCCGCGTAATCATCTTGATGGAAAATCCATATTGGGGGATTGCGGTTGATCTGTCACTGGTTTTTCGCGCGAAATGCGATCGCGGCGCAGAGGAAAACGCCGCCGGGCCTCTCTACGGCAGTCAGGGCTGCTGAAACCCGGGGATACCCGCGAGCGCAAAGCGCCCGAGGCCGCGCCGGGCGGTGATTTATGGCTATTTGAATCAGCCGATTAACTCTGCGGCCAGCTTGGCGACCAGAACGTTCGACAGCAGCACCGGCACCGACAGACGCGCCTGCAAAAAAGCGCGGTGGCGCTGGTGATAACCGATGCAATCGAGCACCACCACCTCCGCCCCCTGCCGCAGCAGTGCGCAAGCCGCCTGCTCCAGCGCGGCGTCATCCGCCAGATAAGGACTGGCGACGGCATAGCTCGGCGGCGTCGGCAGCTGCCGCCATTTGCGCGCCTGCTGCCCAACCTGTTCCGCCACCGGCACCACGATGCCGACGCGGTGTTCGCCGACGATCGCGGAGATCAACGGCGGGATGATGCGATCCGGCTCCAGCAACAGCGCCTGCTCCGCCTGCAATCGGCCGAATTCGCCGGTGCACAGCAGCAGGATCACCTGGCATCCCGCCGCTTCCAGCTCGCGGATCTTCTGCTGCAACCCGCTTTCGACGCGAGCGGCACAGAGCGTCACCTGCGTGCCGTCCAACAGGCGCGACACCAGCAGCTTATCGCCCCATTGCGGCGCATAACGCTCGGCGATCTGCCCAGCATCCAGGCCGTCCAGCAAACCGACGTGCCTCACCCGCTCCGCCGGCAGATAAGCAGACAGCAGCGGCATGATATCGCTGCGCGGCGCCTGACCGATGGTCAGCGTGGCGAATGAAGCCGTCATGGGGCTATCTCCTTTTTTGCAGGTGACTCAGACTGCCGTACAGCGCCAGCAGCTGGCCATATTCGGCGGCATCGTAGAACCGGCAGGTGCCGCGGCCGAATTCTTTGGCGACTTCCACCGCGAATTTGACCGCCAGCGCGATATCCGTTTCGTGGCTGGCGCCGGTGCCGCAGCCCGGCACCACCGATTCGCTGCAGATCGCCACGCCGACCACCGGCGCCGCAGTAGCGGTCGAGGGCTGCAGGATGCTGTTGAGGTGATGCACGCCGTTGCCGTAAGGGGTGATGTCCTGCGTGGTGATCGGGAAGGTCACCGCCGGGCGGCCGCTGGTCATCTCCATGATGCGCAGCAGATCTTCCGCCACCCGCAGGATGTAGCCCTCTTTCACCGTCGGCGATAGCGCATAGCCTTTGTGGTTGATGATGCGGTTGCCTTTGGTGGTGTCGATCGACAGGATGGCGTCAGCCTCCGGCACCACTTCATTATCGTTCATCGTCACGTCATCGATCGGCGAATCCATAAAATCGACCGGATCGTGCGGCCGGGTCGGCGCGTTCGGGCAAATATGGGTGGTGACGATCACATCCCCCGGCAGCGTGTCGCCCTTGCGCTGCATCTCCGCCAGCTTCAGCGCGGCGGCAATGGCGGCGATCGCGCCGTCGCCGTCGGACACCAGCCCGATACGCGTCGGCCGCGCGCCGATGCCGCCCAGGCGGCCGATAATGCCCAGCGTCGGCGCCGCACCGCCAGCGAATTTGCCTGCGTTGCCGGGGATCTCGATGCGCACGAAATCGGTGCCGCCCTTCGGCCCCTCGGCGCGCAGGGTGCTGGCGCGGATCGCCGGGTAAGGCGCAAACAGATCGACGACGTCCTGGCCGCTGACGAATGCGCTATCAATCAATTCAAAAACCTGCAGCGTTTGTTGCAAACTCATGGTCGTTTTACCTCACCAATGTCATCGGCAGGGGCTATTTGCCCTTGCTGGAAAAAATCGAGCTGAAGAAGTTGTAGAGCGCGTCGCCGGCGATAAATCCGGCCGCCATGATCTCCATCGGCGTGCGGCCGCGATCGCCCCAACGGCGCAGGATCGCCACGCGCAGCGCGATGCCCACCAGCACCGCCCACCCAGCCAAAGCGTTGTTGATCAGCAGGCCGGTTGCCAGCAGCACGCCGAGCTGGCGCTTGGGGCCGCCGATCAGTTGCACCACGGCGCCGGGGATCGCCCAGATCAAAAGGCTCCAGGCGATGCCCGGCTGCGCACCGGCCTCGATGGTCTTGGCGTAAACGCGCGCGACCGGCGGGATCAGATCCTGCAGGAAATAGCTGTGGTAAGAGAGGTAAACCACCGGAATGGCGATGAGGAAGGCGATCAGCGCCGCAAACAGTTGAATGCGGCGCCCCAGCAGTTCCTGCCGCAGATCCTCGCCGTAGCCGCGCAGGATGAAGCCGGCTTTCAAGTCAAAGCCCATGTCGGCGAAGGCCGGCCCGGTGGCGGCGGTAAAGCCGGTCAGGATGCACAGCGCCAGCGGTGGGAAACCGATCAGGATACCGACGATCAGGGTGATCAACGCCACCGCGAACGCCGGAAACCAGCCGGAGTGCATGGCGGCGATACCGACGATCAGCTCATGAACGAAAGCGGCGAACGCCGCGTAAATCACGAACAGCGCCAGCATCGGCAGCGACATCTCGCTAAACAGCCCGCCGACCAGAGCCAAAAACGCGGCGATGGCGATGTAGCCGACCGCGCCCAGGCCGAGCGCTTTGCTTACCGCGCTGTCCGGTTGGGTATAACCGGCGCTATCGGCGCGGCGGCTGCGGATCACCTGCGCGACCTGGATCAGCGCCACCAGGCCGGCGCCGACCATCACGCCGTGCGGAATAAAATGGGCATTGATATCGAAACCGGCCACCGGCTCGGCGTAGGCCCGCAGCAATAGCCCGACGCCGAACATGCTCAGCGCCCAGATATTGCCGATAAAGGCGGTGCCGAAGGCCGCCATGGGGATCTTGAGCATTGATCCGGCGATGCCCACCCCTACGCCCACCACCAAAAGCCAGGCCTGCTTGCCGCCGCGATCGCCGGCTTTAATCGCCTCCGCGGCGGCGACGCCCGGCGGCCAGGCATTGGCGGCGGGGAACACTTTGGTATCGAACAGACGATAAAGCAGATAGGCGTCGAGCAGCATCGCCGCCGCCACGCCGCAGAACATCGGCAGAATAAGCTGCGGTTGCCCCATCACGTAAGGCACCGCAATCGGCATCAGCAGACAGTTGGCCGCGCCGAAGGTGGCTGAGGAGATCACCGTCTGCGCCAGGTTCTGGGTGTGCACCGAGCGGTAGCGTTGAAACATTTGCAGCGGAATGCGTGCCAGCAGCATGGCGATCAGCGCACCGATGATCGAGGTGTTGGGCGTCACGCCCAGCGTAGTGATCAGCTGAACGCCGATGATCGCCCCCACCACCGAAAGCAGCGCCATGACCAACAGCGTGCCGGCCTCTTTTAGCGGATTATTTGATTTCATGCTTGGTATCCCTGAATATTTCCTGCCGCATGCCGGAAATAACGCCCGACGATAGTTCGCCGCGGCAGTTCCATTATTTGGAACTGCCGGCGTCATAACGTGATTATTTTCTTATTTAGCCCGTCTATTTCTCACCAATAAAATACGGTGAAATATAATTAATGAGTTCCCTGGTGTCGGCGCTCGTTAATGATGATGAAACGTTATAGCTCCGGCGCGTTAGTTGATCTGCTGCCAATAATCATCGCCATATTTTTCCGCCAGTTGGCGGCTGACCGCGGTTAATTCGGCCAGAACTTCCGGTACAAACGGCTGTTCCTCGCCCTGCGAAGGGAAGGACAGACACAGCCCCACCGTCTCGCTGCCGTGCTTGTTCACCAACGCGGTCGCCAGCGAACTGATGCCGTTCAAAGTTTCATTGCGCGCCAGCGACCAGCCCTGGCGCCTCACCTGCTGCAACTTCTGCAGCAGCGCATCCAGCGTTTGCGGCGCATTGGGCGAAGCCGCCCGGTAACCGCCGGCATAACGCGCCCGAACCTGCTCGTCGCTTTCACGCGCCATTATCGCCCGACCAACCGAGGTTTCCGCCGCCGGTGAACGGTAGCCCGCCGGGGTGACCACCTGCAAAAAGTGGCGGCCGGGGAACATGCGCATCACCATGATCTCCTGCCCCTCCAGCACCGAGAGGTAGCCGGTACACGCCGTCTGGCGGCACAGCTGCGCCATGCTGGCCGCCAGGTTGTCCACCAGCGGCATCGACAGATAGTGGCTGGATGCCGCCAGCAACAGCGCGCCGATGCGGTAACGCCGGCTATCGGGATCGCGCTCCAGCATGCCCTGATTTTCCATGCTCTGCAGCAGGCGCGATACCGTGCTTTTCGGCAGCGCCAATTGATCCACCACGTCGCTGAATGCAATGCCCGGTTGGCCATGCATCACGCGTTGTTGAGAAAAGAGTTTTAATACCGCAGCGGCATTTTCCAGCGTTGTCATGATGCGCCTTGTTCCACTATATGGAACTCAGTTCCTGTTTTATAATTAAAAACTAAAACCCGAACTCCGCAGCGTCAAGCTGTTTATTTTTTGTCAGCCGCAAAATAAAAGGCATTCGTGCTTTTTAAATGAAAATATCGCGCAGAACGCTGACTCCGCCGCGCCAAATAAAATAACGATACGCTTTGAAAATAATGAATGGCAGGACAAGCTGCTGAAAAATGATTTTATCAGGGAGAGATATTGTCGCGGCTCAAAAACTTGCGCCGCGCAAACTGAAATCGATCGGCAACGTCAATTCCACCGTGCCGTTGACGTAGGCGTCCGCCGGCGGCGTAGGCAACGGCGAAGCGCGCTTGACCAGCGCCTGGATTTCGCGATCCAGCGACGGCAACCCGGCGCTGCTGACCAGCGTCACCGCCAACACATGGCCCTGCCTGTCCAGGGTGAAACGCACCTGCCCGACGCCCTGGCGCTTCAGCCGCAAGGCGTCTTTGGGATAACGCTTAAAGCGATTAAGGCGGCCGTTGATGCGGCTGCGCCAGCTATCTTCCCCCGCCTGTGCATAGGGCGTCAGGCGGGTTTGCGGCGCGGCCGCTTTATCCGCCCGGCCCGGCGGCGGCGCGCCGACGCTTTGCTCCTGAATTCTCGGCGGCGCGATCGTTTTCTCCTGCGGCGGCGTGCGCGGCAGGGGGATTTTCTTCACCGGCTTGGGCGATTTTTTCTGCTTCGGCGGTACGGCGATGTTCGGCCGTACGGCTTCAGGCACCTTCACCGTCGGCAAGGGTTCCGGCGGCGCCGGCGGTTCAACCTGAGGCGGCGGCGTCCTTTGCCCCGGCGGTTGTTTTACCTCGGCCGGAGCCTGCGGTGCGGCGGCCATCACCACCATGACCGCCGGCGGCGGCACCCACGGCGGCTCGGCCTTGTCTCGCCAGGGCCAGAGCAGCGCCGCGGCCAGCAGGTGCAGCGCCAGCACCAGCACCAGGCAACGGCGCCAGGGCATGGCATCGCCGGGCGCGGCGAAAGGCAGCGGCGAAACCGACATGCTCACTCTTCCGTCAGCGCCAGATGAAGGCGATCGGTCAGCGGTTTGAACAGGTAGTTCATCATCGAACGCTCGCCGGTGCGGATGAACCCTTCGACCGGCATCCCCGGGCGGATTTCCAACCCGTTCAACCGCTGCAGACCCGCTTCGCTGACCTTGGCGCGCACGCTGTAATAGGGCGCACCGCTTTTCTCGTCGGTCAGGCGATCGGCCCCGACCAGCGTCACTTCACCCTCGACGCGCGGCGTGGTGCTTTGGTTAAACGCCGAGAACAACAGCTCGACCGGCAAGCCCACCTGCACCTTGTCGATCAGCTCGACCGGGATACGCGCCTCCACCTGCAGCCCCCGATCGCTGGGCACGATCTCCATCAGCTGCTGACCGGCGCCGATCACGCCGCCTTCGGTGAATACGCTCAGCCCCACCACCGTGCCCGCCACCGGCGCTTTCACCTGCGTATGGCCCAGATCGGCCTCCGCCTTGGCCAGGCGGTTATCCAGCTCGTCCAGCTTCATCCGCACCTCGGCCAATTGGCTGCTGACCTCTTTTTGATACTCTTCCCGCCGCTGGATCGCCCGCAGCTTCAGCTCCAGGATCTGGCGCCCCAGGCGGCCGATATTGCCGGTGTCTTCGGACGCCTGGCCGTCGATCTGCGCATACTGCCCTTCCAGATCCAGCAGCCGGTTGCGCGCCACATATCCCTGCGCCGCCAGCTTGCGCATGCCGCTCAGTTGCTCCTGCAACATGGCCTTTTGCCGCTGCTTGCTGGCGTAAGACTGCCGGATCCCTTCCAGCATCGCCTGCGATCCGGCGATGCTCTCCGCGATCGCCGCCAGCTCGCTCTGCAACGCCGCGCGGCGGCTGGTGAACAGCTGCTGTTGCAACAGCATCAACGACATCACCTCCGGCTCCTCCCGCCGCGCCTGCAGCAATGCCGGGAAAGCGATCGCCTGCAGGCCGTCGCGCTCGGCCTGCAGCCGCGCCCGCTGCGCGGCGTTGCTCAACTGCTGGCTGCGCAGCGCATCGCGCTGGGTGCGGCTGTCGACGGTATCCATCAGCAGCAGCACCTGCCCTGCGCTGACCCGGTCGCCCTCATGCACCTGAATTTGCGACACCACGCCGCCGCTCGGGTGCTGTACCGCCTTGCGGTTGCCGGCCACCACCACGCTGCCGGAGACCGGCACGCCCTTATCCAACGGCGCCAACAGCCCCCACAGCAGGAAACCGCCAAACCCCAACAGCACCAGCCAACCACCGAGCCGCAGGTGGCGCCCTTCGTCGAACTGCCGGGAAAGCGCGTCGATATCGCCGGGGATCACACTCTGATTGCTCATACTTTTCGTTCACCGCTGGCCGTTTTGGCAAAATTGGCGTAGTTGACGTTGAAACCGCCGCCGCTGCTGCGGCCGGCGTTGGCCGGTACGGCCGCGGGCGTAAAACCAGGCAGTTTTTTCAGGATGGCGTCGCTGGGGCCGAAATGCTGCACCTGGCCGGCGGCCAGCACCAGCAATCTGTCGGTCGTCGCCAGGATCGCCGGTTTGTGGGTCACCAACACGATGGTGGTGCCGCGCTTTTTCAGCGCTTCGATCGCCCGCTGTAGCGCCTCTTCCCCTTCGCGATCGAGGTTGGCGTTCGGTTCGTCCAATACCACCAACGCCGGAGAGCCATACAGCGCGCGCGCCAGCGCCACCCGCTGACGCTGGCCGCCGGACAGGCCGCTGCCGCCCTCGCCCAGCTCGGTCTCATACCCTTTGGGCAAATGCAGGATCAGTTGGTGCACGCCGGCCAGCGCGGCGGCGGCCACCACCTTCTCGGCGTCAACCTGGCCAAAGCGGGCGATATTTTCCGTCAGGGTGCCGGCGAACAGCTGGATATCCTGCGGCAAGTAGCCGATATGCGGCCCCAGTTGCTGTTTGTCCCACTGCCGAAGATCCGCACCGTCCAGCCGCACGTCGCCGCTGAGCGGCGTCAGCGCGCCGACCAGTTGGCGCATCAGCAGCGTTTTGCCGGAGCCGGACGCGCCAATGACGCCCAGCACCTCCCCGGCCTCCAGACGAAAACTGACGCCGTGCAACACCGGCGCGCTCCCGCCCGGCGCGCCGGCGGTCAGCTGATTCACGGCCAATGCGCCGCTGGGCGCCGGCAGCGGCAGGCTCGCCGCATGCGGCGGGTTGGCGGCCAGCATCACCTCCAGCCGCTGCAGGGACTGGCGCGCCGACGACCACTGCTTCCAGGCGCCTATCAACTGATCGATCGGCCCCAGCACCCTGCCGATCAGGATCGATCCGGCGATCATCATGCCCGGCGTAATGTCGCCGTTGACCGCCAGCAGCGCGCCACAGCCCAACATCAGCGACTGCAGCGCCAGCCGCACGGTTTTCGACCAGGCGGTGACGGCGGCGATTTTCTCGCTGGCGCGGTTCTGCAACAGCAGGAACTGCTGATGCTGCCGCAGCCAGCGCAGGCGCAAGTCGGTCAGCATCCCCATGGCGGCGATGGCCTCCGCATTGCGCAGGTTGCCGTTGGCCTGCTGCGTGGCGCTCAGCGCGACCCGGCCGGCCTCCGCGAGCGGCGCCTGCGACACCCGTTGGTTGAGCCAGGCCAGCAGCACCAGCACGATCACCCCGGCGCTGGCCAGCGCGCCAAGCCAGGGGTGGAGCAGAAAAACCACCAGCAGATAAACCGGGAACCAGGGCGCATCGAAAAAGGCGAACAGCGCATTGCCGGTGGCAAATTGGCGCAGGTTGGTCAGATCGTTCAGCGCCTGCCCCGCCAGCGGGTTGCCGGTTTTCAGATTGGTTTCGAAGGCGGCGTCGTAGACCCGCTGATTCAGGCGCATATCCATCTGGGCGCCGAGGCGGATCACCACCTGGCTGCGCACCCACTCCAGCAGCCCCATAAACAGGTAAAGGCCGACCACCATCAGGGTCAGCATCGCCAGCGTCATGCGGTTGCCCGACGGCAACACGCGATCGTAGACCTGCAGCATGTACAGCGCCGGGGCCAGCATCAGCAGGTTGATCACCGCGGTAAACAGCGCGATGCCCCAAAATCCGCGCCGGTATGCGGCCAGCACGCTCATCACTTCTCCGCGCCTGACGGCGTTTTTCATGGCGTTTTCCATCGGCTAAAAACGAGAAAATGCCCGCCGGGGCGCGCGGCACCGGCGGGCAAACGGCCGCGATCAGGCCGCCAGCAGTTCCGGGCTGTCGGCATGCTGCACGCCCACCGCCGTCGCTGCCGCCACCTGATCGAAGGTGGAATTGACGCTCAGGCCGTAGTCGTCGAGGATGCCGTTCAGCGCGGTTTCCAGCGCGCCGGTATCGCCGGACATCAGGCCGTACACCACCTGATGCACCACGCCATCGTGGCCCTGCGCCTGCAGGCTGCTGAGGTTCAGGCCGCCGAAGCTGACGTCAGGCACCTGAATGCTGTACGGTGATGTATCACCACCGCTCAAACCGTCGCCGAACGACAGGGAATCCAGCTGGCCGTACAGGGTATGCGCCGGTTCATTGAACAGCGTGTAGGTCAGGTTGCCACCCGCCACGACCGACGTGACATGGTTGTCCGTACTGGTCACGGCGTATTGGCTACCGGACAACCGGCCGCCGTAGAAGCCACCGCTGTTTGAGCCTTCGACGACATTGCCGTTGGTATGGTTGATATCACCGAATGTCGAAGCCCATTGGCCCAGATAGTCATGAATGCTGTAACCGCCAAAGCTGCTGTCATAGTTAACTGAAAATGCCATTTCTCTATCTCCATTGATGAACGGCGCCCCTTGCGAGGCAGCCCTTGTGCTCAAGGATGAGCAACGCCCTTTTACTGCTTAAAAACGGTATTCCACCCCGCCCTGCACGGTGCGGCCGCGCCCCAGCGTGTTGGCCAGCGTCTCACCGTAGCTGACGACGTAGGCGCGGTTGGTCAGGTTCTCCACCGAGCCGCGCAGCGTCAGGCTGTCGGTCAGCTTGTAGCTGGCGTACAGATCGAACAGGGTGTACTTCGGCCAGTCGGCCAGGTACGGGTAGTTGGACGGCACCGAGCTGTCCTGATAGCCCGGCGCGAAGCGCACGGTCACCCCGGCGTCCAGCTTGCGATCGAAGGCGCGGCCGCCCAGCGTCACCGAGCCGCGATCGCCCGGCAGGTAGGCGGCGGAGCCGAACTGCGTCCCCCCGTCACACGTGACGAAGTCATTGGAAGCGGCATCCGGCTCAACATAGAAGTTGCCGCGGCGCGATCCGTCGCCGTAGCGCAGACGCCCTCCCAACCAGGCCTTGTTCGAGCAGAACTCGTTTTTGCCGATCATGTGGGTATAGGTCAGGTCGGCGTAGAACACCCCGGCGTCATAGTTGAGCTGGTACTCCAGCCCGCGGAAGCGGGTTTTAGACAGGTTGTTGACGTAAGCGGCATTGCCGATGCTCGGCTGCACCAGCCCCGGTTTATTGCGGTCTATCGCCAGGTTGATGTAGTTATCCACTTTGGTGTCGAAGTAGGCCACCTTGGCCACCAACCGATCGCCCTCAAACCACAGATCCGGCTGCTGCACGTTGAACCCGACTTCCCAGGCGCGCGAGCGCTCGGGCTGCAGGAACGGGTTGGGGTATTGCGTGGAAGAACTGTGTGCGCTGCCGTTAGTCAGCGTTTCGGTGATCGCCGGCGGCCGCCAGGATTTGCCGTAGGTGGTATACAGCTCAAGCCACTCCACGCCGGGGCGCACCGCCACCGCCAGCGTCGGCGACAGCTTGCCCTGATCGCGATCCACGTCCCAATCTTCGCGGGTCGTGGTTGAACAGCCGGTCAGACGCAACGCTTTGCAAGGATTGTCAATCGTGTAGCGTTGCCCATCCTTGGCCAAATCCGGATAGCTCAGGCCGGTCTGGCCGCGCAGGCGATAGCGGTCGTAACGCAGCCCGCCCTCCAGCGTCAGCCAGCCGTCGTAGTCGTAGGTCAGGTTGGCGAACAGGCTGCCGACCGAACGGTTGCCGGCCGGCGTCACCCCTTCCATGCCTTGGCGGGAAGAGTCGCTGGTTGCCTTGTCGTAATAGAACTCCAGCCCGTAGTTGGCGCGGAAGTCATGCCCCGGCGCCAGGCTGAAGCGCGAAGTGTTTTGCGCCTGCGCGCCGTAGGTACGCAGCCGGGTACGCGTCGCGTAGCCGTTGTCCAGCAGCGAGCTGGTGCTGTAGGTGTCGCTGTCGTCCTGAGTATCGACGTAATACAGCTTGGCCTGAAAATCGAGCCAGTCGACGTCTTCCGGCGCCAGGCTGTAGTCGAACGCCGCGTTGCGCGCCATCACGTCGCTGTAACCGGTGCGCTTCCAGCCCAGTTCATAGGGCGGGCGGGTGCCCAGGTTGGTCAACGTGCCGGCGATCGGCGACGCGGTCTGGGTCTGCAGATAGCTCAGCTGCAGGCGCTGGTTGGCGGGCAGATTCCAGCCCACCTTGGCCAGCCGCGAGTGCATGCGGTAATTAGTGTCGGGGATTTTGTTGTTCTTGATGCTCTCGGCGTAGCGATCGTAATTGCCGGTGTCGTTATTGATGCGAATGTTGCCGATGTCGCCCTTGTTGCCGGGCCAATAGTCGCCGAGGTGGCGTTCGCTGGCGGCCAGCAGGATATCGCCGGTTTCGTTGCCCAATGCCAGTATGCCGCTGCCGATGAAGTGGGTGCCGTTATCGCCGGTGCTGGCGTGCAGCTTGCCGCCCAGCTCTTTGCCCGGCGCCAGGAAATCGCTCGCGCTGACGGTATTGAAGGTGGCGATGCCGCCGAGCGTGCCGGCGCTGCCCATACCGCCGGTGGTGCCCTTGTCGATGGTTACGCCGGACAGCAGTTCGGAATCGATGTACATGGTGCCGTTACGCTGGCCATGGCCGCTCTTTTGAAAATTCTGCCGCATGCCGTCGATGTTCATGTTCACCCGGCCGTAGTCTTGTATGCCGCGGATGTTGACCGACAGCGCCGGATCTTGCTGGCTGACGCTGGAATAGGCCCCCGTCGTCTGCTCCAGAATATCGGCCGCGTGTCGCGCCGGGCGGTTGTCCATCTGTTCGCGGCTGATGACGCTGACCGAGCGCGGTTCGTCGTAAACCCAATCGTTGGCGTTGATGCCGCCGGCGCCCAGCACCGTCAGGCTGTCCAGCGCCAGCGCGCCGCCGTCGCCGTTCGCCGTCGGCAGCCGGCTCAATACGATCTGCCCCTGCGGCTGCAGGCGGAAAGCCACCGGATTGCCGCCGATCAAGCGCCGCAGGCCCTGTTCAACGCTCATGCTGCCGTTCAGCGCCGCCGCCTGCATGCCGTCGAGCTTCACCTCGTCGAAAAATACCTGCATGCCGGCCTGCTCGGCGAAGCGCAACATGGCGCTCTGCAGCGGCTGCGCCGCAACGTTGAAATGCTTTTGCTGCGCAGCCTGCGCGCCGTTCGCCTCAGCCTGGGCAGCGAGCGCCACAGCCGGCTGAGTCAACATCATCGCCGCCAGCGCGGCGCGTACCGCCGTGGCCAATCGGCCGGCCGGCGTGGTTCCCTTGTGAATAAACATGCGTGTGTGTTCCACCCGAAAGAATGCCAAACCAAGTGATAATGGAAATCAATCTCGTTTAAACATAAGGACGTTCCGGGAGGCAAAAACCCGTAAAGATTTTTTACAGAAAGTGAAAATAGCGGCGAAACGGGCATCCCGGCCCGCCTGCGCCGCTCAGTAAAGCAGCGTGATGCCAGGGAGATTCAGCTGGCGGGCGGAGAGTTCCTGACGAATGGCGCCGACGCCGTCGTCGAGCTTATTGAGCGCAAACACGCCGCTCACCGTGCGCGCTCTTAGCGCGGGATTGACCGCCACGATGCGGGTCGCGCGATAGCGGTTGAGCTGCGCGAGCGCCTGCGGCAGCGGTTGGCGGTCGATCACCAGCCAGCCGCGCCGCCAGGCGTCATCGCCGGCTGTTTGCCGCGTCAGCTGCAGCTGCCCGTTGCGGTAATGCGCCGCCTGGCGTTGCGCGACCACCAGCGAGCGCTCACCGCGCTCAAGCGTCACCCGCACGCTGTGCTGATGCACGCTGATGTCCACGCCCTGTTCGGTGCGCGCCACGCTGAACTCGGTGCCCAGCGCCTGCGTGACACCGTTTTCCGCCTCCACCCTGAATGGGCGGCTTTCCGCCCCACCTAACGGCGCGACGATAAAATAGGCGGCGCCGCTCAGCAGCCGCACCCTGCGTTCGCCTGCGGAATACGCCAGCGCGATCGCGCTGCCGCTGTCCAGCGCCACCCGGCTGCCGTCCGGCAATGCCACTTCGCGCACCTCGCCGCGAACGGTTTGATAATCCGCCTGCATGCCGATCCACAGATCAGGCCCGCGATAAACGCCGAAAGAAACGGCGATCGCCACCGCCGCCGCCACCGCCCAGCGGGGCCATCGATGGTGAGATGGCGTTTTCAGCGCCGCCACCTGCGGTTGTAACGCCTGCCGCTGCTCTGGCGGCAGTTGCCCCAGCGTCGTCCACAGCAGGCGAGCCTGACGCAGCGCCGCCGGATGCTGCGGATCGGCGGCCAGCCAGGCGTCCAGCGCTCGCCGCCGATCGGCCGGCAGCGCCCCTTCGGCCAGGCTCACGGCCCAGGCGGCCGCCTGCTGTCGCGCCTGTGCGGTTAGCGGTTTCATAATGGCATAGACCTCTGTTTTTTCTGGTTATAGGTTAAGACGTCTGAGCGCGGATAAACCCGTAAAAAAATTGCCATTATTGTTCTTCCATCCGCGCCATCAGCCGCTCGAGCGCGCTGGCCAAGTGTTTTTCCACCGTGCTGAGCGACACGCCCAGCTGCGCCGCCACCTGCGCCTGGGTCAGGCCATCGAGCCGGTTAAGGCGGAAAATCTGCTGCGTGCGCGGCGGCATGTCCGCCAGCGCCTGTTGCAACAGCTGCAGCAATTGGCTATCGATCGCCAGTTGTTCAAGCGCCGGTTCACCGGAGGGATACTGCGCCAGAACGTCGTCTTCGACCGCTTCGGTCTGCCGCCGCTGCTGCTGGCGCAGATGGTCGAGCATCAGGTTTTTGGCGGTTTTGTACAGGTAGGCCTCGATATCGAGAATATTACCCTGCGGATACTGCTCGGTCAGGCGGGTAAAACTTTCCTGCGCCAAGTCCGCAGCCAGCTGAGGGTCGCGCAGTTTGGCGTTCAAATAGGCTTGCAGCGGCCGCATATGGCGCAGAAACAGCGCCTGCAACTCGGAATTGGACATCTCTTTTCCCAGAAGTGAAACACCCAATAGGGGCGATAAAAATCACATAAATGATTATCATTATCAATATTGTTCTGGGAAATATGTGCTAAGGCGGGGATAAACGGGAAACCGGCCTGGCGCCGGTTTCCGCTGGGCTGCAGGTCAGAGCTCTAACGCCTCGTCCTCATAGCGATGCTTGGCGTCGAGCGCTTCCTGCTCGGTTTCATGTTCACTGAGCAGCGTATTCGGCTCAATGTCGTCGGTGCGCACTTCAAAACGGCGCAGATGCAGGTTCGGGTCGCCCCGAAACACCTCTACGACGCGGGCGCTCCGTGGATAAGCAGGTTGATCATTTTCGCGCATGCCGTTCTCCCGTGTGTTTCACACAGTAGCAAGTATAGCAGCCGCCCTCATTCCGACACGCGCGAGCCAAGATCGCGATCGCCGGGCGCGCCCGCCAGCAGCTCGGTCAGTTCGTCGCAGGCGCAAATGCGGCCCTCACGCACGGTGAAGTGCGCCAGCACCCGCACGCGGCTGCAGGAGCCGTCGCGCTTTTCCACCTCGACCAGATGGTGGGTCAGCACCGCTTCGCCCCGCTCCGCCGCCGCGATCACGCTCAGCGTCATGCGCCGGGTTTGCCGCTTCAGCAGCGCCATGTGTTGCTCAAACTGCTCGAAGTTCAGCACCTTGCCATCCACCTGCTGGCGGTAGTCTGCGCTGAAACGGGCGGCGAGCTGCGTTGGCCTGTGCTCCGGGCTGGCGACGACCTGCTGCAGCGTATCGAGCACCAGGTTCAGTGGGGTAAGTTGAGTCATCAGGTTTCTCCGAAATAGGGTGAACGGCGATCCTATCCCGACCAGGCGATGGCATAATAACCACATCAAGACTTTTAATAACGTTAAACGGCCAATATGACGCAGATCCGCAGCCAACGCCTTCAGCATGAAAAAAAGCACCTGACGCCCTGGCACCGGCACGAAGGCGGCCAGATCTATCTCTTGACGCGCGGCATGCTGGCAATGGAACTCCCGGGCCGGCAATGGGCGATCACCGGCGGTACGCTGGGCTGGCTGCCGCCGGGATGCGCCCATCAGGCGCTGGCCTGCGGCGACGTGGCGGGCTGGAGTCTGTATCTGCCGGTGGAAAGCGTGCCGGAGATGCCGCCGCTGCCGCAGCTGTTTACGGCCTCTGCGCTGTTGCAGGCCCTGGTGGAGCGCATCGCGCAGTTCCCCGCCGGCCCGCTGAGTGCGCCGCAACGGCGGCTGCTGCAGGTGCTGCTGGACGAAATGCACGCGGCAAGCAGCGCGCCGTTACAATTGCCGCTGCCGCAGGACGCCAGGTTGCTGAACATCGCCCGGGCGCTGCTGAACGATCCCGCCAGCCCGCGCAGCCAGCGCGACTGGGCCATTTGGGCCGGGCTCAGCCCGCGCACCCTGAGCCGCCGCTTTCTGCAGGAAACCGGCATCAGCTTCGCGCTGTGGCGCCAGCAGGCGCGGGTATTGCGTTCACTGGAGGGATTATCACGCGGCAAAGCGGTCGGCGAGGTGGCCGACGCCTGTGGCTATGACAACGTCAGCGCCTATATCGCCGCCTTTCGTCGCCGCTTCGGCGTCACGCCCGGGGCGTACTTTGCGCCGGCTCGGCAAACGGAATAGGAAAACGGGCGCCCGGCGCCCGAAGAGAAGAAAGGGTTACTTCACCGTCTCACGCGGCAACACCGCGAGGATTTGTTCCACCACCCGCTGCGGATCGGCGGCGCCGTCTATCACGTAATGTGCGGCGTCCTGATACAGCGCTTCGCGCGCCGCCAGCACCTCGAGCATCTCCTCGGCGATCGGTCTGCCGGTGAGCGTCGGGCGCTGCGCATCTTCCGGGTACTCTTCCAACCGCTGCGCCAACACGCTGGCCGGCGCGCGCAGGTAGATAACGGTGCCATGCTGGCGCATAAACTGACGGTTCTCCTCCGCCAAGATCGCCCCGCCGCCGGTGGCAACTATAGTTGACGGCTTGATCACGGTTTGCAACGCGATGCTCTCGCGGCGGCGGAACCCCAGCCAGCCCTCGCGCTCGACCATTTCCGCCACGCTCATCTGCGCCGCCTGCTGCATAAACAGATCGGTATCGACGAACTGATAGCCCAACGCCAACGCCAATGCGCTGCCTACCGTGGTCTTGCCGGCTCCGCGAGCGCCTATCATGAACAGGGTTTGTGTCATTACGGGTTGTCCCTTATGCGGTGACTTGAGTGCATTGCATACCAAAATACCGAGCGGGTGCGATGGCGTGGTGGCAGCATCATACCCTGCCCGCTCTGTATTTCAATATTTACGATAGTGTAAATTCCATGGCACAGCGACTGCCTGCGGCAAAGCCGTGCGCCAGATCCTCATCCAGGTGCCGCCGCAGAGCGGCCGTGAGCCGCGCGTCGTCAAGCGGCCGGAATCCCAGCCGCCGGTAGTAAGGCGCATTCCACGGCACCTCAATGAAAGTGGTGAGCGTCAGGCGGCCCGCACCCTGCCGTTTGGCCTCTTGCGCCACCGCGCCGATCAGGCGACGGCCGACGCCCTGCCGCTGCCAGGTGCCGGCGACCGACAATTCGGCGATGTGCCAATCTTCCCCCTGAGCCTGCACGGCAATAAAACCGGCGCACTCGCCGTTGTCGCTTTCCGCCAGCCATTCACGGCGCTCGGCGATAAATGCGGCATGCTGCTGCGGGGCCATCACCTCGCCTTCGGCGATAAAGCGCCATTCCGGCTGCTGGCGAAACAGCTGCGCCGCCGAACGTTCAACCGCCATCAAGTGCACAATATCCCGCTGCTGCGCCAAACGAATCTGCAGGCTCATGGGTTCTCCTTAACGTTGGGGCGGTTATTTAAGCAAATTTCACCGCCCGTGGCTTAGAAATCGACACTGCCGCGCAGCACCACCTCACGCGGTTCCCCCACCGCCACGCGCAGGTTGCCGCCGCTGGACGGGTAGTAGGTTTTATCGAACAGGTTCTTCACGTTCAGCTGCCATTTCACCCGATAGCCGTTGATCGGCATGGTATAAGCGGCGAACGCATCGGCAACGGTGTAATTATCCAGGTAGAAGCTGTTGGCGGCGTCACCCGCGCGGCGGCCCACGTAACGCGCGCCGGCGCCGATGCGCACCTCATCGCCGCTGTACAGGCCCGGGCTGCCCAGATTCTGGGTCAGGAACAGCGAGGCGGTGTGGCGCGCCACGTTGGTCATCTCTTTCCCCTTGTTGTCCGGATCGTCCACCACCCGCGCGTCGGTATACGCATAGGAACCGATCAGGCTCAGCGAGTCGGTGAGATTACCGGCCACGTCCAGCTCCACGCCCTGCGAACGCACGCGCCCGGCGGTGCGCGTCACGGTTTCGCCCTCCACCAGCTCACTGACCATCACGTTGCGCTTGGTGATGTCAAACAGCGCCAGCGTGCCGGTAACGCCGTTCGGCAGCGCCAGCTTGCCGCCGACTTCCCACGACTTGCCCTGCTCCGGCGGCAGCGAACCAATTTGGGTGGCGATGGAAGAGTTCGGCTTGAACGACTCGGTATAGCTGCTGTACAGCGACACATAAGGCGTCAGCTTGTAGACCACCCCGGCGCGCGGCACCAGCTTGCTGTCCGAGCTGTCGGTATTGGTCTGGAACGGCCGCCCCTTGCCGGCATAAACGTCGAAAGCGTCGTAACGCAGCCCGCCCATCACCAGCCATTTATCGGTCAGCTGGATGGAATCCTGCATAAACCAGCCGTAGCTGGTGAGGTTTTCCCGCTGGTCGCTGTCTTTGGCGCTGACCGCGGTCGACGGCGGCATCAGGCCGTATACCGGATGATAAATATTGAAATCGCTGTTCTTTTTACCGCGGATCATGTCGCCGCGGTAGGTACGGTTATCTTCAAAATCGAAGCCGAACAGCATCTGGTGGTTGATGCTGCCCCAGTCCACGTCGCCATTGAGCGTCAACTGCACCGCGTTGGCGTGGCTGACGGCGTTGGCGGTCGCGTCGGCCTGGCGGCTCAACACGCCGCTCTCCGGGTTCAGCGCCGTGGCGCGCGCCTGGTTGTCGCTGTAGCTGTTGCGGCTGTAGGCGTAGGTCAGTGAGCTTTTCCAGCGCTCGTTGAGCGTTTGATCGATCTGCAGGGTAACGCTGTCCTGATCGCCGCGGGTGGCGTTATAGGCTTCGTCGAAACGGCGATCGCGCGGCGTATTCACCGGCTTGCCGGTGCGCGAATCGATAATGGTGCCGCGATCGAACGGCACCAGATATTCCATATGTTCATAGGCCAAGCGCACGGTGGTGTTCTCGCCGTACCACATCAACGACGGCGCGATCACCGTCTGGCGATTGCGACCAAAGTTACGCCAGTAATCGGTTTCATCGTGATCGACGATCATGCGATAGGCGAACCCCGACGTGCCGAGCGGCCCGGTAACGTCAAGCTGGCCGCCGCCGCCGTTGAAGCTGCTGCCCCAGCCTTCCACGTGGGTATGCTGCTGCAGCTGGGGCTTTTTGGTGATCATGTTGATCATCCCGCCCGGCTCGCCCATGCCGTACAGCATCGAGGCCGGCCCCTTGAGCACCTCCACCCGCTCGGTGGTCGGCGTGAAGTTGCGCGCCTGCACCGAGCGCACGCCGTCGCGCAGAATGGAGCCGTCGCGGTTGTCGCCGAAGCCGCGTTTCATGACCGCGTCCTGGGTGCCGCCCAGCGTGTTGGCCTGGGTAATGCCGCTGACGTTGTACAGCGCTTCGTCCAGGCTGCTGACCGCCTGATCGGTAATCACCTGCTGCGGCACCACGTCGATCGCCTGCGGCACGTTCAGCAGGCTGGTTTCGCTGCGGGTGCCGGTGACGCTGGTCAACGGCTGGTAGCTTTGCACTCCGTCGGCGTCTTTGCGGCCAATCACCACCAGGCTTTCTTCTTTCGATGCGGCTTTTTCCGCCGCCCACGTCGGCGATGTTGCGCAGGCCGCCAAAGGCAACGCGCACCACCAGCCGCGCTTGTTGTTATTCATTATCTAACTGACTCCAATAGGTCCCTGAAAAAGGTAACGGCAAAAACTGCTGATACAGCTGTTGGAAGGTCTGCTGCGGGTTAATGTCGGCGAACAGATCCGGGTAAAACGCTTTGGCGAACATCTCGACCAGCACCACGTGATACGGGCTGAGGTAAAAATTGTGCCAGACGCTCCAGGCGCGATGGTTTTTCACCGCCTGCAGGCTGGCCAGCATCGGCTGTTTGGCGATCAGCCGGCGGAAGCTGTCGGCGGCGTCCTGTTGGCTGACCTGCGGCCCGAGGCGCAGATCGGACAGCCGTTTGCCCTGCGGGCCGGCCATGCCGGTGGCGAGGTAAACGTCGGGGTTGGCGCTCAGAATGGTTTCCGGGTTCAGCTCGCCATACACCCCTTTGACGCTGGCGTTGGCGATGTTGTCGCCGCCGGCGAAGGTCAGCAGATCGCCGAGATTGCCGTGCGCGGCGGTGGTGCAGCAGGTGTCGCGCCGCCCCAGATGCAGGTGCAGCATCACTTTGGGCTTCGGCCCCTGATAGCCCGCCAGCCGTTGCCGGATCACCGCCATATGCTGCTGATAAAACGCGATGAACTGCTCGGCGCGCTGCCGGCGATTGAGCACTTCGCCCAGCAGCCGCACGCTCGGCACGGTGTTATTCAGCAAATCGATGCGCAGATCGACGTAGATCACCGCCACGCCGGCCTTGTTCAGCGCGGAAACCAGCAGATCGTTGTCGCCGTCTTCACGCGCGTAGCGCGCCAGGATCACCAGATCCGGCTTCAGCTGCAGCAGGCTTTCGATGTTGACCTGGCGGAAATTATTGCCGCTGATAATGGGGATCGCGGCGATCTGCGGGAACTTCTGCGTATAGAGCTGCCAGCTTTGCGCGTCGAACCGCGCCAGATCCGCCGGCCAGCCGACGATGCGATGCGCCGGGTTACCCGGCTCCAGCAGCGCCAGCGTATACAGCATGCGGCTCTCCCCCACCACGATGCGCTGCGGGTTGTCCGGCACCACGACCTGGCGGCCGGTGATATCGGTCACCGTCTTCGCCTGAGCGGAAAACACGCCAAAGCACAGGGAAAGCAGCAGTAAAATGAGGGAATTGCGCATGATTGAACCGACACGGGGAATAGTGTGCGCATGATAATCACTCTCATTAGCACTTGCAATCCTGCGCCGCAATTGCCAAAAGAAATCCGGGAAACGGCGCCGGGCGCGCGCCGAAACACCGCGAAACCGCTGAAAGAGCGGCTTTAAAAAGTTAAAAAAATGGCGGAAAAGTCGGTTAAATAGAACGGAGAAACAGCAAAAAACCGGGAGATCACCATGACTCAACGCATCATTCCGCTGTCGGAGTGCCCGCAGTTTGCCGATGTGTGCGCCGCCTGGGCCTTCGGCCAGTGGGGCTCACAGCGCGGCGGATCGCTTGAGCGCACCCAGCTGCGCTTCGCCCAATGCAGCCGGCCGAGCGACGATCACCTGACGTTGATGATGATCGATGGCGATCGCCCGGTGGGCATGGCCAGCCTGTGGCCCAGCGACGATCATCAGCGCCAGGATCTCACCCCGTGGCTGGCCGGCGTTTTCGTGCATCCCGATCACCGCCGCAAAGGCATTGCCCACCGTCTGGAAATGGCCATCGTCGAGGCGGCGCGGCAGCGCCATCACTCGGTCTTGCATCTCATCACCGATAAATCGGAAGCGCTGTACGCCGGCTGGGGTTGGCAGCCTCTGGAACGCCGGCGGCAGTATGACGAAGACGTGGTGGTGATGGAGAAAACGCTGTAGCTAACGCGGCGTACAGACATACACCAGCGCCGGCGGGAAGTTGCGCACCACCCGCAGGCGCTTCCAGTGAAAATAGCGCGACAGCAATTTTTCCGACAGGTGGCTGTATTGGAACAGCACCAGCGTGCCGTTGCGCGCCAGCAGCCGCTGCCGGGCCTGCTGAAGAATGCGCACGCTGATCCTGACCGGGATCGACAGCAGCGGCAGGCAGGAAAACACCACGTCGTAATCCGTGGCCATCCGGGTTGCCGAATGGCCCATCACCTGCAGCCGCCGATCGTCTATTCCGCGCAGCCGATGCACGAAATGGGGTTGGATCTCGAAAGCCTCCAGCGCCGCATCGGCGCGCATCCGCCCCAGAATGCGTTTGGTCAGTACGCCGTCCGCCGCGCCCAGCTCCGCGATCGACAACGCCCGGGTCCATTCAATCTGATTCAACATCGCCTGGCACAGCCACGGAGAAGAAGGCGCCAGCGTGCCGACGGTGCGCGGCGAAGCCATAAATTGCTGCAGGTAAGCGAAGTGATTCATCAGTTGCAGCCGGGTCGCATTTAACATTGAGGCCTCCTTGGGTTAAGCCCTCAATGTGAGCCGAATTTCTTAAGTAATCATTAACATGATTCCGAAAGCGGCGGACACAGTTGTAAAAAAATGCAACCTCAGCCGCGGTGGAAAAAGAAAAACGGTCGTAATAATGACCTGAAAATAAGCCGCTATGCCCCCGGCTGTTCAGATAATTATTACGACCGTTTATTTTATTGACCGCACAGCCGCGGCCAGAGGGTAAAAAAACCAACGCTTAGCGATAAATTTCCGCATTGCCGCGCCAGTTGCTGGAATCCCCGGGGGTATCCAGACCGATAATGCGGTAATGGCTGGCGCCGTCCGCCGCGGCTTTTTCTTTCAGGGCGGTGATGGCGTCATGCGGTGAGCCGCTAATGCCGGAAACCGACACTACGCCGACGCTTTGCAGATTGGCGGCCTGCTCGCTGTTGACCTGTTTCACCGACGACAGCGGCGCGGCGAAAGTGGAGAAGGAAGCGGCGGCGATCAATACGGCTGCGATGCTTGGGATAAGTTTCATGATTGACTCCAGGTGTTCTTGTTTATTAGCTCGTTGTCAGTGATGTTAATTATCCGCTAGCCAATGAAAACGGACGTCACGCAACGTAAAGAACATCAATCATTGTGAGGAGAATAAGGAGGAAGTGAGAGCGAGTATGTATTTTCAGGCAGGAATGACTTTATAGGCTTCACCTTACCCCTATTTGATGAACAATTAAAGACAGGACGAAAGAAAGAACGCGCGCCGCCGCTATTTAAGATTTTTTACCCGCCGAGGCGCGCTGAGCTACGCTGATTTTGACGGTGTGGGGGAGCATCTCGCGCGGCAGAACGCCGCAGCGGCACGCGGAAGCCTGAAGCAAAAGGGGGCGCTATCGCCCCCGATATCGGTCACTTCAAGGGGTGCGGCAAGGTGAGCACCCAGAGCTCGCTCAGCGACTCCGGCTGCTCCAGCGGGCGCAATTCGATGCGGGCGTCGGTCTTGTCGCCGTCGAGGCTCAACCGCCCTTCCTTCTCCAGCTGGTAGTCGCCGATTTTCTTGCTCTTTGGCGACGCATCCACCAGCTTGGCCTGCAAGCCGAAATCGTTGTCGTTGATCACCGCCAGCGTGCGATCGTCGATCAGCGCCAACCCTTCGGCTTTCTCCTGGCGCCAGCCCAACTGGCGCAGATCCGCCACTTCCCGTTTCTGCGCCAGCTTCACGCCGCGTTTGGCGAGCTCTTTCGCATCGTCGAACTCCAGCGCTTTCCCCTGGTCGTCAAACGCGCTCAGATCGCTGGCCTGCGCGAGATCCACCAAATAGATCTTGTTGATCATTGTTTTATCTTTATCGCTTCCCTGTTCAATCAACAGGACGCGCTGGTTGTCCAACGCCACCACATCGCCAATCTTGGCGTCTTTGGCTTTTTTATAGCTGTCGATATCGATGGGATAGCCGTACATGGCGGTTTTGCCACTGCGCGGATCGAAGCTCACCAGCCGGATAAACTGCGCCTTGTTTTTGCTTTTGCCCTCGACATCCAGCGTGCTCTGCACCGCCGCCAGAATGCGCCCATCCGGCATTCGGGTCAGCCCCTCAAAACCGCGGTTGGGCTGGCGCCACTTCAGGATGTTCGGTAAACCACTCGCCACCGCCTGCTCGCCGGCCTGCGGCGTTGGGCCGTATTTGGCGAGAATTTTGCCTTTGCCGTCGACATGGATCAGAAACGGGCCGTACTCGTCACACAGCCAATAGCCGCCGTTGCCGTCACCGATGATGCCTTCGGTATCCAACCCGCGGCGATCGCCGGACAGCGGTTGCAGCGCGTCATTCAACGCCACTTCGTTCGTGGAACCAATCAGCTCGCCCGGCAACGGCAGCCCGCTGATCGGCCCTTTTTCGTCATGCAAGGGCCGCGCATTCTCGGCCACGGCCTTGCCGGCGCCAATACGAATGTCCATCAACAGGGGCACGAATTGCGGATTGGCGAAAATCTTGGCTTCTTGCTTGCCCACCGCAGGGGCATCGGCATTCGGGCCGCGATCGGTCAGCGTCGTCAACACCAGATCGTCGCCCTGCTTGCTGTTGAACGTCAGCCCTGAGCCGATCCCCACCGGCAGCCCCTGCGGGAAATTCTTGGCGAACGCTCCTTGATAGGCGACGCGTTCCCCGCCGGGAAAGCCGACCACATAACGCGCCACCTCAATGTCGGCAGCGTAGGTGAATACAGGAAACAGTGAAGCCAACAGCAGGGAGAGCGATTTTATTTTCATGGTTTTTACCCGAGGTTGAATGAAGCGTTATCAGGCAGAAGAAGATATTAATTTAGCATGACACTTAGATGACAACAGGCCATTCGTCAAATGCACAATCGGTAATAATGTTGGCTGGCAAATAGAAATTAGCAATTAACCTGAGCGTATTGAATGGGGAAAACCGCTGGAAAAAATCGCCCGAAAATAGCGTGCCATTTCGCTTAGGGTAAATTCTTATGGCAAAGATAAAAAAAACGGCAAACGCGCGCCGGCACGGGGAAAAACGGCGTTTTTCTCATAGACAAAATAAAATGCCGAGGATTTAATACCGCCGTTATTCAAGGTGCATTAAGAAAATTCTATAGAATATCTGCATGAACTGAAAAAGCTGTTCTATAGTTTTTAGTGCTAACGCCCGTTAGTCAATTCCGCAGGATGGAATCTATGTCAAAGCGACTTTTTGCCGAATTTTTTGGCACATTTTGGTTGGTGTTTGGTGGTTGTGGTAGCGCAGTATTAGCAGCGGCATTCCCACAGCTGGGTATTGGTTTCCTCGGCGTTGCGCTCGCTTTCGGTCTGACCGTGGTGACGATGGCCTATGCCGTCGGCCATATTTCCGGCGGGCACTTTAACCCGGCGATCACCGTCGGCTTATTCGCCGGCGGCCGTTTCGCGGCGAAAGACGTGATCCCTTACGTGATCGCTCAGGTGATCGGCGGTATCGCCGCAGCGGCGGTGCTGTATTTGATCGCCAGCGGCAAAGCCGGTTTCGACGCCACCGCAGGCGGTTTCGCCTCCAACGGTTACGGCGAACACTCTCCGGGCGGTTATTCTCTGCAATCAGCTATCGTGATTGAGCTGGTGCTGACCGCCTTCTTCCTGATCGTTATTCATGGCGTGACCGACAAGCGCGCGCCGGCAGGCTTCGCCCCGTTGGCGATCGGCCTGACGCTGACCCTGATCCACCTGATCAGCATCCCGGTGACCAACACCTCCGTCAACCCGGCGCGCAGCACCGGCGTAGCGATCTTCCAGGGCACCTGGGCGCTGCAGCAGCTGTGGGTCTTCTGGCTGGTGCCGCTGGTCGGCGGCATTATCGGCGGCCTGATCTACCGCTGCCTGCTGGAAGACAAAAAATAAGCGCATCGCAGCCGATAGCGTTTCGCGGGGCAGCCTTCATCGGCTGCCCCGTTGCTTTCAGCCCTTCGTCACTTCAAACATCATGATATCGCTGGTAAAGGTGCCGTCCGGCTGAATGGCGAAATGCGCCGCCACCTCCTGCGACACGCTTTGCTGCAGCGCGCGGATCGCGGTAACGAAATGCGCCGGCGTGCGCATGCGCGCCACCCAACTGCCAAACTCCAGCATCAACCGATCCGACGTCACCTCGCGCACCACCAGCCCGGCTTCGGTCAGCAACGTCAGCCACTCGCCCGGCGCATAGTTGCGCACGTGTGAGGTGTCGCGCAGCACTTCCACGGTTTGCAGATAGATATCCAACAGCGGATGCCCCGGCGAGACCACGTCCATAAAGATCGCTCTGCCGCCCGGCTTGAGTACCCGCCTGACCTCACGCAGCGCCTGGCCGACGTCGTGCCAGTGGTGCGCCGAATAGCGGCTGATGACCAGATCGAAGCCGGCGTCCTCAAACGGCAAAGACTCCGCCACGCCCTGCTGCAGCTGAATGTTGTTCAGGCCTTTTTCCGCCGCCGCCTGCTCCACCACCGCCAGCATCTGCGCCGACAGATCGTAGGCCACCACCTGCGCTACCCTGGCCGCCGCCGTGAAGCTGGCATGCCCGGCGCCGCAGCCCAGATCGAGCAAGCGCGCGCCGGCGTGCGGTTCCAGTAACTGTGCAAGGCGCTGCAAATCCTTGCCCTGCGCGTGTACCGCGCTGGTTAAGTAGGCGTTGGCCTGCTCGCCGAACTGCCGGTCTACCGCGTTTTTATGGCTGTTGCTGATGCTCATGTTTGCTCCCGTTATTATCCGGCTTGCGCCTGTGCCTGAAGACTTTCGGCTACTATAATCAGGCTACTATACGGGTACAATATGAGCAGTTATCCTGGTATAAATAGGTACCACGCTATGTCATCAGAAGCCTTATCCGGGCCAAAGGCCCTCGGCGCGTTTCTGCGCGCGCACCGCGAACGCATCACGCCGGAAATGCTCGGCCTGCCCAGTTCCTCACGCCGCCGCACCAGCGGCCTGCGGCGCGAAGAGCTGGCGCAAATCAGCGGCATCAGCGCCACCTGGTATACCTGGATCGAACAGGGGCGCGAGGTGTCCATTTCCCCCTTCACGCTGGCGCGCATCGCCAAGGCGCTGCGGCTCGGCCCCGCCGAACGCCACTACCTGTTTACCCTGGCGCGCATCGCCGATCCCGAGCAGGAAACTCACCGCGAAACCGCCAATGACGCGGTGCTGCAAAGCGTGCACCAGATGACGGTGCCCTGTTACCTGCTGGACGTGACCTGGAACGTCGTCGCCTGGAACCCGCAGGCGGCGGCGCTGTTCAGCGGCTGGCTGGATGTGGCCAACAGCCCCAACCTGCTGCACTTCATGTTCTTCCACCCGCTGGCGAAAACGCTGGTCAGCGATTGGGAAGAACGTGCCCGCCGCGTGGTGGCCGAATTCCGCGCCGAAACCAGCCACCATCAAAACACCGAAGAGATGCGCGCCTTCGTGCGCAGCATGACGCACAACAGCGCGGACTTTAATCACTGGTGGAAACAGCATGACGTGATGGCGCGCGAAGGCGGCGAGCGCGCGTTCGAGCACCCTCAGCAAGGCGCGCTGCGCTATCGCCAGCTCACCTTCCACCCGGCGGAGCACGGCGGCCTGAAGCTGGTGATGCTGATCCCGCTGCCGTAATTGGTAACAAATTCATAGACAGGTTTACCCGTCATTTATTTATTGGTTCATGTAAACGCGCTAGGGTGATTGTTACCGATGACAACGATCATCCAGCACCGTTATTTATCTCCCGAGGTACGCCTATGCAATCCGAAGAACAACGCCTTATCGATGGTCTGTTTGGCCGCCTGAAAGAAGCCGAGACCAAGACGGGCCCACGGGATCTCCAGGCAGAACAGCAAATCAATCAGCATATTCGCGAGCAGCCTTCCGCCCCTTATTACATGGCGCAGGCGATGATCATTCAGGAAGCGGCGCTCAAGCAGATGGACCAGCGGGTCAAAGAGCTGGAAGCCCAGGTTGCGCAGCTGCAGCAAACCGCCAACGGCCAACAGAGCAGCGGCGGTTTCCTGGCCGGCCTGTTCGGCGGCGGCAGCCGCAATACGCCAAGCCCGCGTGAACAGTATCAGGCGCAGCAGCAAAATACGGCGGCCTGGAACAACGCGCAGCAGGGGGGCTACGCGCAGCCGCAGCAGCCAGCCTACGCCCAACCGCAGCAGGCGGCGCCTTCACGCGCCGGCGGCTTCCTGGGAGGCGCCTTGCAAACGGCGGCGGGCGTCGCCGGCGGCGTGGTATTGGCCGACATGCTAACCGGCATGTTCCGCCATTCGCAGCCGCAGGAAATCGTGAACATTATCGAAGAAACCCCGGCGCCGCTGGACGACAGCGCGATGCGCAATTTCGACGCCTCCAACAACCTTGATACCTTCAACAACGGCGACGGCGGCAGCTTCCTGAATCAGGACAACGGCTTCCAGAACGCCAACTACCAGGACGACCAGGACTACGCCGACGACGATTACAACGACGACGACGATTCCTTCCTGTAATGCCTCTCTCCCCCTCTCACCCGCAGAGGGGGGATTTCCCGTTTCGCCGATCTGGACTACAGTGAACGCTGTTTATTTATCCGGCCGGGAGAAACGATGCCGAGCTTTAATCCTTCAGCCCCGTACTTCAGCGAACGCCTGCAGATGCGGCCGCCGGTGATGGCGGACCTCGAACGTTTCTACGCCATCTTTGGCGATCCGCAAACCCAACGCTTCAACCCCGCCGGCCCACTCACCAGCGAGGCGCAGGCCGCTTCGGCGCTGCAGGAGCGGCTCGCCGGCTGGCGGCAACACGGCTACGGCTCCTGGGCGCTCGCCCTGCGCGAACGGCCGGATTGGGTTATCGGGTTTGGCGGGTTGTCCTGGAAACCGCTCGGCGCGCAGCGCACCGTTAACCTCGGCTATCGCTTCGACACCCGCGTCTGGGGCATGGGGCTGGCCACCGAGATGGCGCGGGCTTCACTGCAATACGGGTTTGTTGGGCTGGGGATGGGTGAGATTTCCGCCATTGTGCGCGCGGAAAATCGGGCTTCTTGGCGGGTGCTGGAAAAGATCGGCATGCAGCGTGTGGATACGCTGGATGACGTGCCCGGCGCGGCGCCGAGCCTGGTGTATACGCTAAAGCGCGGCGACTATCAGGGCTGATCGTCGCTGATTTTGGCCAACGCCATGCGGTAAGATTTGACCTTCTGACGCTTTTTCAGCCAGGTGGTGGCAGAGACGATGAACACCGCGCCCGACATCGCCAACACGCCGATCGGGTGGCCGTAAAACACCATCAAGGCAAAGTACACGGCGGAAACGATCGCCACCCACTTCGCCGTATTGCCCATGTCGTTCTTCTCCTGGGTCAAACGGCGGATGTGCTCTTCTTCACTGATTCCCATACGCGCTCCTTGTTGGCTGAACGTTCCATTATATGGGGCTGGAATGTTGATATTTCAAGCAGTTGGATGGTAAAGAAGCGTAAAGCTCAGGCCGGCGGCTCCCGCCGCCGGGGCAGATAGCGCCCGGGCTGATCGGCGCCCGGCAGGCCGGTGCCGTCGTTGCGGCCAAACAGCCGGTAGCGATTGCCGGCGACCGCGTCGTAGACCTTGTCCGCCAGCCGCGGCGGCAGGTAACGCGCCAGCGCCAGCGCGCGGTACGGCCATCCCAATTGGCGCAACGCCTGGAACAGCGCCGCCGAACGCAGCCAATAACGCCCCTGCTCAACATAGACCACGGAATCGAAACAATCGGTCGGCAATCCCAGCGCCTGCAGGATCGCCTGCCCTTCGACGGATTGCACCGTCGCCAACAGAATGCGCCGCTGCCGATCGGCGCGAATAAGATACCTCACCAGCCCGTGACACAGATTGCATTCGCCGTCGAACAACAGCGCGCACTCGCCGGGCTGGAGACAGGGCAGTTGTGCTAAAAGGGTCATCCCGCCTCCCGATAAACGCTCGCCTTAGCCTAACGCGCCTTGAGCGTGCGAACCAGAGCGGGATGACAGGGCCCGTTAAGGCGCAGGCGGGGCGTCAGGCACGGCGACCACCGCGACGCGCACCTCGTAATGCTTGGCGCTGCCCGCCGGGATCACCGCCGTCAGTTTGTTGATGGTTTCCACCGGATTGTCGCTGGCCGAGGTGGCGCAGAACAGTTCGCCGCCGTGGCAGAACCCCGGTTTGGGCGGGTGCCCGCCCGGGAAAGGCGGCATGCGCATCGGTTCATCCGCCACAGGCGGCAACGCTTTGGCCGCAGGCGCCTCGGGGGCCGACATCGCGCTCGCGCTGAACAACAGCGCCATGCCCATGCAGGGCAGCGCCAGGATCTTGATTGCTTGTTTCATTGAATTAGCCTCATTTGCCGGGTTCGGGATTACGCTACCCCGCCCCCGGCCAATGAGAAAGCCGCTTTTCGCTACCTTTTCGCCCCGCTACGTTTTGCTTACATCCCGCATCTAACGTGATGAAAGGCGAAAGGTGGGGTAAAGGGCCGCCGTGTTACTTACCGCCGGCCAGCGTGTTATAGCTGGTCATCAGATTGCGGTAGTCCGGGATATGGTTGGAGAACAGCGTGCCCAGGCCTTCGATGTCGTTGCGCCAGTCGCGGTGCAGCTCGCAGGCGACGCCGAACCAGGTCATCAGCTGCGCGCCGGCGGCTTCCATGCGGCTCCAGGCCGACTGACGCGTCAGCTCATTGAAGGTGCCGGAGGCGTCGGTCACCACAAAGACCTCAAAGCCTTCATTGAGCGCCGACAGCGCCGGAAATGCCACGCACACTTCGGTCACTACACCGGCGATGATCAGCTGTTTACGGCCGGTGGCTTTTACCGCCTTGACGAAGTCGTCGTTGTCCCAGGCGTTGATTTGGCCGGGGCGAGGAATAAAAGGGGCATCGGGGAATTGGGCCTTCAGCTCCGGCACCAGCGGGCCGTTGGGGCCGTTTTCGAAACTGGTGGTCAGAATGGTCGGCAGATTGAAGTACTTCGCTAAATCACCCAGCGCCAGCACGTTGTTTTTAAACCGATCGGGATCGATATCGCGCACCAGCGAAAGCAGCCCTGCCTGATGATCCACCAGCAATACGGCGGCCTGGTCCTTGTCGAGACGTTTGTAGTTTGCAGTCATGGTTTTACTCCTGTGGGGGTTGATGTTGCGGATGAAACGCCCCGCCGCTGGGACGGGGCGTTGAGGTTTAAGTGTAGCGCCTGGGCCGGGGAACACGTCCCGCCCCAGGCACCAAGGTCAGCCGGCGCTCGCTTCGGCGTTCATGCTACCGAACTTGCCGCTGTTGAAGTCGCGGAACGCCTGCTGGATTTCCGCGTCGCTGTTCATGACAAACGGGCCGTAGCCGACGATAGGCTCATCGATCGGTTCGCCGCTCAGCACCAGCAGCGCGACGTCGTTGTTGGCCTCAATCGTGATCGAATCCCCCGCCCGGTCGAAACGCACCATTTGGGTTTCGCGCACCACCTCTTCGCCGTTGACCAGGATCGCGCCGTGCAGCATCACCAACGCCAGCGTATGGCCTTCTTTCACCGTCAGCGTGGTGGTGTGGCCGGCATTCAGCTTCATATCCCACACGTTGAGCGGGCTGAAAGTGCGTGCCGGGCCAGCGTGGCCGCCAAAGTCCCCGGCGATCACCCGCACCTGCCCTGCGCCGTCCGCCAGCGGAACCACCGGAATATCGGCGTTCAGCAGCGTCTGGTAACCCGGCTCGGCCATTTTGTCCTTGGCCGGCAGGTTGACCCACAGCTGCACCATTTCCATGGTGCCGCCCTTGCGCGAGAACTCCCGCGAATGGAACTCTTCGTGCAGAATGCCGGAGGCGGCGGTCATCCACTGGACGTCGCCGGGGCCAATCACCCCGCCGCTGCCGGTCGAATCGCGGTGTTCCACTTCGCCCTGATAGACGATGGTCACCGTTTCAAAACCGCGATGCGGATGCTGACCCACGCCGCGGGTGCCGGAGGCAGAGCGGAATTTGGTTGGCGCCGCGTGATCCAGCAGCAGGAACGGGCTCATTTCCGCCCCCAAATCGTTATAAGAGAACAGCGAATTCACCAGGAAACCGTTACCGACCCAATGTGCTTCAGGGCTGTTGTGAATACCGAGGATTTTTTTCATCTTGAACTCCCGTTTCAGGCCTCACGGCCTTAAGTTGATGGCAGAAGTTTAATCCGTCGGGGTTTGCTGCAGTAGTAGGCAAGATGTACACTCAGCGTTCTACTGGTAGAACGATAAGGGATAGGATGCTGACCGATCTGAACGATCTGTTTTTCTTCGCCAGCGTGGTCGATCACCAGGGATTCGCCCCCGCCGGCCGGGCGTTGGGCATTCCCAAATCCAAGCTCAGCCGCCGCGTGGCGCTGCTGGAAGAGCGCCTGGGCGTGCGCCTGATCCAGCGCTCGACGCGGCGTTTCTCGGTGACCGAGGTCGGCCAAAACTATTACGCGCACTGCAAGGCGATGCTGGTGGAAGCGGAAGCGGCGCAGCAGGCGATCGAACAGACGCGCGCCGAGCCCTGCGGCACGGTGCGCATGTCCTGCCCGGTGGCGATCCTGCACACCCGCGTCGGCAGCATGGTGGCGGCCTTTATGGCCGACTATCCGAAGGTGACGGTGCATCTGGAGGCCACCAACCGCCGGGTGGACGTGGTGGGGGAAGGGTTGGATCTGGCGATCCGCGTGCGGCCGCCGCCGCTGGAAGACAGCGATCTGGTGCTGAAGATCCTGGCGCAGCGCACCTGGTGCGTCGCCGCCAGCCCGGCGCTGGTGCGTACCCTCGGGCCGGCGCACGCGCCGGAAGACCTGCGCAAATACCCGACGCTCGATCTCGGCCCCGCGCGCGCTCAGCACCAATGGCGGCTGACAGGCCCGCAGGGTGAACGGGTGGAGTGGGAACACACGCCGCGGCTGGTCACCGACGACATGCTGATGCTGCGCACCGCCGCCATCGCCGGCGCCGGCATCGTTCAGCTGCCGGCGATGATGATGCGCGACGACATGCTGCGCGGCGAACTGGTCCAGCTGCTGCCCGGCTGGCAGCCACAGGGCGGCGTGGTGCATGCGGTTTACCCGTCGCGCCGCGGGCTGCTGCCGGCGGTAAGGCTGCTGCTCGATTATCTGGGCGAGCAGTTCACCAGCATCGAAGAGGAGTGATCAGGCGGTGATTTCAATCGCGTTGCCGTCCGGATCGCGGATGACGGCCTCGTAGAAGCCGTCGCCGGTCCAGCGCGGCGCGGACTGCAGGATACCCTCCTGCTGCGCGCGCTGCGCCAACCGATCGACCTGCCGCTCATCCCCCAGCGACAGCGCGATGTGCGCCCAGCCCACCCGCTCTTCCTGGGCCTGCGCCGGCAACAGCGTCGGCACGCGCATGATCTCCAACGTAGGCCCGGCCGCCAGGCTGACGAAGCGGGAAACAAACCCCGGCCGGTTGCGGCTGACGTACTCCTCGCCCGCCTCAGCGTTGAAATAGCGCTGCCAGAACGCCAACTGCGCGTCGATGTCGCGGGTCCACAGGGCTACATGGGCTATTTTCATCATCATTCTCCGGTCGGTAAATCGCTGTGCCAAACCTGGCCACCGCCCTGCGCCACCTGCAGCTCGAGCTGCGGGTGCACGCCGCGCGCCGTCACCAGATGATCCACCCGCCCGGCGGGCAGGAAGGGGTAAGGGGCGTAGGTATTGAGCTTGTCGCGGGTACACAGCACCGCCACGCTGCCGGCACGCGTCAGCAGCCGCTTTTTGAACGTGGCATCCTGGTAGCTCAGCGCGGAAAAGCCGCCGTCCGGGTCGTAGGCGCAGATGCCGGTGAACACCAGATCGAAATGGAAACCGTCTATCTCTTCCGCCGCTTTGGCGTCCACGCAGCCGCCAACCTGCGCATCCAGTTCGCCGCCGATCAGAATGGTGCGGAGCCCCGGCCGTTCCAGCATTTTGCCGGCGATGCTCAACGTATTGGTCACCACCGTCAAACGCCGATCGCGCGGCAACAGATCCGCCAGATACAGGTGGGTGCTGCCGGCGTCGAGGAAGATCAGCTGCTCTTCACCGATCAACCCCAGCGCGGTCTGCGCCAGCGCCAGCTTCTCATCGCCGCTGAGCGCCATGCGCGCCGCAACGGGCCCCTCGGCCGGCGTCGGCGCCAGCGCGCCGCCATAGATGCGTTTGCACAGATTCTGCGCCGCCAGCTGGCGCAGATCGCGGCGGATGGTGGCTTCGGTGGTATTCAGCCGCTGCGCCATCTCCAGCGCCAGCACCCGCCCCTGTTGGCGAAGCGTGTCGAGAATGGCCTGGTGGCGCTCATTCGGTAGCAGTTTGGACATCGTGTCAATCCGGTGACGCTAAAGTGATCACAAATGTACACAAACAAACACAAACGTACAACCGTGGGCGAAAGAAAAATCGCCGGGCAGGATTTTCGCCTGCGGGATGTTGGCTATACTGAGGCAAGCGAAGTTACCGCAGACGTAACGGCTTGGACGCTAAGGGAAAACGATGTTATTGACGATCGCAAGGTGGCTGTTTCAACTCCCCGGGAAGCTGTTCGGGCTGATTTTCAAAAATCGCCTGAGGATATTTTTGTTCTTCATGCTGGTCGCCGTTGGGGTGCTCGGCGCCAAGCGCTATCTGCGCGCCCACCAATATGACGACGAGTTCAGCCTCGCCGCCCCCGCCGATTACAACCGCGCAATAAAGCGCGAAATGCCGCTGCGCGAGGCGCGTGAACAGTGCGGCGGGCCGCTGCATGACAATGCCGGGCAGCCGTGGCCCGCCTCAGCGGGTTATCTGCATCAGCCGACGCGGCTGCCCACGGCCGGTCTGCATCGGCTGACGCTGGATAATCAGGGCAACGATTTTGCGGTGCTGGTCAAGCTGGAAACGCCGACGGCGCCGCAGCAGCTGGCGGAAGTCTTTATTCCGCCCGCCGGCAGCTTCGAGGTGAAAATCAATGCGGACGCGGAACACGTGATGAAAATCAAGAACATCAAGACCGGCTGTATGTTCCGCTCCCGGCCATTCAACCTGGATAAACAGCGCGATTGGCGCATGCCGCTGACGCTACAAAAAGACGGCAGCCTGCAACTGCAGTCGATAGGCGATCGCCAATTCTGATCGGGCGCCGGAACCGGCGCCGCATAGGGTTACTTTTTCACCGGATGATCGCGGCGGAACAGCTCCCAGCTTTCAATTTCCTGCCCACTCGGCAAGGTACAGGTGGAATACTGTCCCGCCGCGTTCTCTTTGGCGTTCAGCTTGCCGCCGATTTGGGTGCAGTACACGTCGGCCGGGTTCGCCATGCCGATCGGTTTCACCTGCGGCGGCGGTGGCGCATCGTTGGATTTCACGGAACACCCCTGCAACATCGTCATCCCTGCCAACAGGGAAAGCATCAACGTTTTTTTCATTTTTCCAGCTTATGCAAAAAAGAACGGCGGAGCGCTCCGCCGTTCGCTTATCATGAAATAAAGGATTTGCCCTGTTTCAGCACCAGATCGCAGGCTTTTTGCTTCACCTTCTCGGTGATCTGCGAGGTGCCCAGGCTGTTCAGATCCAGGCTCTTGCCTTCGCCGGTCTGCAGCAAGCCGCCCAGGCCCTGCTGATAATCCTGGCTCTTGGCGTTTTCGGTGCTGGTGATGCCCAGCTTGCTGAGCAGCTGATCTTTCACCCCTTCGGCGCCGTTAGCCGACAGCACGTTGTTTTTCACGCAGTACTGCAGGATGCCGGCGGCATTGGTCATGCTGCTGGAGCTCAACGCCTTGTCGCCACCGTTCAGCAGGCCGGTCAACGAGGAGAGCGACATGCCGCCGCTGCTGTCGCCGCCCGACTTGCTCAGTTCGCCCGCCGCGCTGCTGAGGGAATCCATCAGCCCGGCGGCCTGGCTGGCGCCGCTGGCCAGGGTAGCGGACAGCGCCAAAGCCAGCAGTAAACGATGTTTGGTGATCATAGTGGTGAAACTCCTGTAATAACGGCATGCAATCGGCGCAGCGCGCCGGGATACCCTTCCGACGCCGCTGGCGGCGACAAGTTCCTTTAATCTCGCCGCTGCGCCGTTTTTCGGAATTCAGGAAGTTTAGAACTGCCAGCGCAGCCAGGCGAAGAACACGTTGCCGTTGTTATAGGTGCCGGGAATGTAGGTCGCCTGGAACGTCAGCCGCTGATAGCCGATAGAGGCCAGCGGCAGCGGCGCCGGGATGGGAATGTATTTCCAGTTGTCACGCGCGGTGACGCTGGCGGTAAAGCCCAGCCCCAGGCGGAAATCCTTGTCATCCAGCGGGCGCCAGATCTTCTCGTAGGCGTAGCCGCCGATCGGCTCCCACTTGTTGAAGGAGTCCTTGAACGCCATGATGTAGATGCCGTGCCAGTCACCGTCGCTGTCGTAGCGGGAGATGCCGTAACCGGCGCCCCACGGGCGTTCGTTGTACTTATCGATATGTTCATCATCGTAAGTCCAACGGTTGTGCCAGGTAATGGCCGGGATATAGAGATCGTGGTTAGGCGAGTTGTTCCAGGTCTCCGCCACGTTATCGGTAAAACGCTGCCATAGACCCGGTTTTTCAGCCTGCGCGGTATTGCCACTTTCTGTACCAACCTCAGCGTAAGAAGGCAGTGCAGGAAATATCAACGCCAGAGAACATGCCAAAAGAGTCCGTTTGAGAAACATCGTAAAGCTCCTGTAAAAATACGGCCGCAGATTTTTACCGATAGCCCAGGCAAGATCAAGCTGTATCTAATTTATCCAACGCCCGTTGTGCTTTGGTTAAGTTTAGCGCCGGAAAATGCCCAATAATTCATAACAAATTGTACCGATATCCGCATGCTATCGCCTTTAAGGCGGCAAAGCCGTGGGAAAAGTCCGCTTTGTCGCACGCTACTCGCGGGCAAGATGCTTGACCAACACATCGACATCGAGACGGTTCACAAATTCCAGAGAATATGAGGAATAGAGGCCGAACAGGCGGTTTTGGTGCCCGACCACCACCAGATCGATGCCGGCCTGATGAATGAAATCGTTGACGTCCTTAAAGCGCCGGATGGTGACGATTTCCTTGACCGCAACCGGCGCATCGACGGCGCTCACCAACCGGCTCAGCATCGCCTTGGCGGCGATCACCTCCTGCGCCTGGCGATCTTTGACCAGCGCATCGCTGCCGTACTCCAGCTCCGCATAGTCGGCGTTAAGGTGGCCGACGGTGATGGCGATCGGCAGCCCGCGCACCATCGCCACCGTTTGACGCAGCAACGGCAGCCCATCGCGCTCATCGTGAATCAGTACCAGAATATGTCGATAGCTTTTCATCGCGTAACCCCCTCACAGACCAGCACCACAGGGACATCATCCCCTCTGGTAGGTATACGCCATCTACGCACACGTAGAGAAAAGTTTACGTATCACTTCCCACGGAATGTGATGGCCACCACGTTATCTTAGCGCCCGCAACGGCGTATTTTAACGCCGGCCCGACGTGGCGCGCACCGCCGCCCCCGTAAAGCAAAGCTGACGGAAACCGACGAATAAAAAACGATTGTTGTTAATTTTTTGTTTTTAATTGGTTGCGTGATGGTTTCTTAAAATAAGCGTGCGGCGGATCACCAAAATTCCCCTTTACGTCAGCTTCGGTTTTTCTTTCCCAGGCAAAAAGCGTTGTGTCGCTCAATGGGATTTAACGCGGCGTCAAAAGTACCGGTAAACTCCCCCTGCGTCATGATAAATGCCAATGCGCCGCCGCTTTGCTGTCGATATACCGCCAATGAAAAATACCGCCTCCTCTCAATACACGATAACCCTACTTTTTATGTATTTCCCAATCGCGTAAAGCGCCGAATACAAACCGCCTATTTACCACCTGCCCACCGTCTCTTGAACAAGCCGGCGCTTTAAATAACTGTTAATGCTAACGACACAACATCGCCAGCAATTTATTTTTGCTGATTTTCGCCTGACAAAATAAAGATAAATAATCCGGAGCAATCAATGAAAATAACTATCGGGTCATTCATTCTGCAACAGCTTCACGCCCTGAACGTCGATCGTATTTACGGCGTGCCCGGCGACTATAACCTCAGCCTGCTGGAGCTGCTGGAAAGCGACGACCGGCTGGCGTTTATCGGCAACTGCAATGAATTGAACGCCGCCTACGCCGCCGACGGCTATGCCCGAATGAAGGGCGCCGGCGCGCTGATCGTCACCTACGGCGTCGGCGATCTGGCCGCGCTGTCCGGCATCGCCGGAGCCTATGCCGAATCCTCGCCGGTGGTTTGCATCGCCGGCACGCCGCCGCTGCACGCGATGAAGAATCATCAGCTATTGCACCATACTCTGGGCGATGGCAATTTCGACAACGTCATGAACTGTTTTAAACAATTCACCGTTGCTCAAGCCTTGATTACGCCGGAAAATGCCGCGCAGGAAATTCCGCGCGTTATTTCCCGCGCCTGGATAGAGAAGAAACCGGTGTATTTACAGCTGCCTTCCGATATTTGCGACGTCGAAATTGAAATCACCGCAGCCACAGCGGCGCCGCAGTTGCCGGCCAGCGATAAATATAATGTGCAATTAGCGGCGATGGCGCTGTTAACCAAAATAAAACGCGCACAGCGCCCGATCATGTTGGTCGACCAAATGGTGGATCGCTATCAGCTGCAGCGGTTGGTGATCGAGGTCGCTCACCGCTTTGCCATTCCGCTGACCAATATGCCGACCGCCAAATGCATTATTCCGGAAGATACCGCCGGTTGGATGGGCGGCTACAGCGGCAACCTGTCGCGCCCCGAACTGTATGAACGCATGGCGCACTCGGACTGCGTGCTGAGCTTCGGCGTGCGTCTGGTGGACTCCACCACCGGCTATTTCTCGCAGCAAATTCCCGCCGCCGCTCAGGTAGATATCCAGCCGTTCTCGCTGAAGCTGGACAACACCTCCTATCCGGCGGTGGCGACGGCGGATCTGCTGCAGGCGCTGCTGGATCTGAGCGAAGACGCGCCGGTACAGCCCCTGGCGCCGCTGCCCGATCCGCGTGAAAAGCTGGCGACGCCGAGCGACGCCCCCATTGACCAGGCCTATCTGTGGCAACGGATCCAGCGATTTATCCGGGCTGATGACGTGGTGGTGGTGGAAAACGGCACCTCGGGCGCCGCCATCGGCGGCATGCGCATGCCCGGCGGTGTCAAGGTGGTCAACCAACCGATCTGGGGTTCGATCGGCTATACCCTGCCGGCGCTGCTCGGCACACTGATGGCGGCGCCTGAGCGCCGTCACCTGCTGTTCATCGGCGACGGCTCCTTCCAGCTCACCGCGCAGGAAGTGTCTACCCTGCTGCGCTGCGAGCAAAAGCCGATCATCTTCCTGATCAACAACGACGGCTACACCATCGAGCGTTATATCCTCGGCGAAAACTCGTCCTACAACGACATCGGCCCGTGGGACTACGCCAAACTGCCGGCGGTGCTGAATACTCAGGCGCAGCCGTTCAGCGTGGCGGTGGAGACCACGCAGCAGCTGGAAATGGCCCTGGAACGCGCCTCGCGGCAGGATCGGCTGGCGTTTATCGAGGTGAAAGTGCCGATGATGGACACGCCGCCGGTGATGAAAGAGTTCTGCAACCGCTGCAACAGCTTTAACTTCGGCCTGACCAACCCACGCCGCAGCGCCTGAGGCGCTACCGCGCCGCCGGTGGTTCAGGCCACCGGCGGCATTTTTTATGTCGTTACCCGCCGGCGCGCGCCATGCAACGCTGGCGGCGTTCGTCCACCCGCTTGGCGAACCAGGCGGTGGTCAGCTTGCGGGTGATTTTCGGGCTCTCCAGCTGGATACCCGGCAGCATCTCACGCGGCAGCTTGCCGCCCGCCAGCGCGTAGACCTTCTTATACAGGTCGGTGTCGGCAAAGCCGGCCGTGTCGCCTTTCTCGAGCGCCCGGCGAATGGCGCTGTCGCTCATGTTCAGGCGCTTGCCGAGCGTGCGCACCGCCAGCTCGGTCGAGCCGGGCTTGTCGCTGCCGAAATCGATCAGGTCGCCGTCCAGCGCCAGCGGAATCGCGCTCGCCCGGCTGACCGCGTTTTGGAACGCCGCGTTGCGGCTGGCGTACCAGCCGGCGTTGAAGTCGGCAAAGCGATAAATCGGCCGGCTGTAATCGACCGGATACCCCAGCAAATGCATAATGCCGAAGTACATGCCACCGCGCCGGCTGAAGACTTCGCGGCGAATCGAGCCGTCGATCGGATAAGGGTACCCTTTGGCGTGCGCCTCGGCGAAGGCGACGCTCACCTGCATCGGGCCGCCGGTATGTACCGGGTTTAAATGCCCGAACAGCTTCTGCCCCATCGGCACGCGGTCGATCATGTCATCGAAGATATCGCTCAGATCCTTCTCGGTACGCACCTTATCCAACCGCTCGCTGTAGCTCTTCCCGTTCGACGACGAGATCTTCAACGCGGTGTGCACCAAAAAGTTCGGGATGTGCATCTGATCGGCACGGCGATCGATCTCCTTCCAGGCGATCTTCGGCAGCCCCGGCACCTGCGGGTTGGCCTGGAACGTCGACTCCTGTTCGGTCACCGCCAGCACCGAACACAGGTTCTCATCGCTCGGCTCGATGCCCTGCGCGGCGAAGGCGGCGGTAATATCGGTAGCCCAGCCCTGACGATCGCCGGCGTTGGCCGGGATCAGCGTCATCAGTCGGGCTTTGACGTCGGCGGGGCGCGCCGCCGGCGCCGTGGTGGGGGTTTTACTGGTACAGCCCGCCAGCGCCAGCAGCGCGGCCAGGCTCAGCCAACGGAAGGGCGTCGGGTGAAATAAACGAGGTATCGGCATCTTTTCCCTGAACGTGATGACATGAACAGCACTGAAATTAGCCCAGCCGCCGCGCACAATCCAGTATAAAGATATCGCCGCGCCTTCCCGTCAGGCCGCTATGTTCAAACGCCTCATAAAGATGTATTTTATATACATCATATAAATCACTTTGCTTGCCCAGCCAGAGGAGCCCCTTATGGAGCAGCAGCTGCTTTGCTATAAAACCCTGCCGGAATGGAACAGCGACACGCTGCCGGAAGCCTTCTGCCAGCGCCACAACACCCAGAGCGGCACCTGGGCGAAGCTCACCGTCCTGAGCGGCAGCCTGACGTTCGCCATGATGACCGAAGACGGCGCCACCACCGAGACCTGGCAGTTCAGCCCCGAAAGCCAGCCGCCGTTTATCGCACCGCAGCAGTGGCATCGCATCGTTTCCTTCTCGGACGACATGACCTGCCGGCTGGCGTTTTACTGCACGCCGGAAGATTACTACCACAAGAAATACGAACTGACGCGCACCCACTCTGAAGTGATCGAGGCGGCGGCGCGCATCGCGCCGGGCAAGGCGCTGGATCTGGGCTGCGGCGGCGGCCGCAATTCGCTCTATCTCAATCTGAAAGGTTTCGACGTCACCGCCTGGGACAAGCACGCGCCGTCGATAGACCGCCTCAATCAGATCATCGACGCCGAGCAGCTGACCCGCCTGAGCGCCGGGGTGCAGGATCTCAATACCCACCGCTTCAGCGGCGCATACGACTTCATCCTGTCCACCGTGGTGATGATGTTCCTCGAACGCCAGCAAATTACGCCTATCGTGCAAAACATGCAGGACAGCACCGTTCGCGGCGGCCATAACCTGATCGTGGCGGCGATGGATAGCGAGGATTATCCCTGTCCGCTGCCGTTCCCGTTCACCTTCAGCCCGGGTGAGCTAAAGCATTATTATCGCGACTGGGAGATCCTCAAATACAACGAGGACGTCGGCCAGTTGCACAAGACCGACGCCGCCGGCAACCGCATCTCGCTGCGCTTCGCCACCCTGCTGGCGCGCAAGCTATAGCGCGTCATGAAAGATCACCCCCAGCGTGTGGCGTTGGCCGGAACGTACCCGGCTGACGCCGTGGCGCAGATTGACCCGATAATAGCCTTTCCCCCCCGCCACCGGGCGATGATGCACGGCGAACACCACCGCGTCGCCCTGCTGTAGCGGCACCACCTCCGGCCGGCTCTGCATCCGCGGCCGCTGTTCGGTCAACACGAATTCGCCGCCGGTGAAATCCCGTTCGGGGGCGGAGAGCAAAAACGCCACCTGCAGCGGAAACACCCGCTCGCCGTACAGATCCTGATGCAGACAGTTGTAATCCCCCGTTTCGTAACGCAATAGCAGCGGCGTCGGCCGCCGTTGGCCGGCCCGGTGGCATTCGGCCAGGTAGGCCTCGTGTTCGGCGGGATAGCGCGCCGCCAGGCCCAACAAGGCGTTCCAGCGGTTGGCCACCGGCGCCAGCCGCGCATACATCAGGCTGCGCGCCTCGGCCACCGGAAGCGGCAGCGGGTAGGCGAAGTACCGGTACTCGCCGCGGCCAAAACCGTGCTTCGCCATCACGATGCGGCTGCGAAAGTGCGCATCGTGCGGGTAGAGCGCCGCCAGCTCGCGGCACAGGTTTTGGCTGAGCACGCCTGGCAACCGCGCACAGCCCTGCGCATCGAGTTCGCGTTCAATCGCCGCCCAGTCCAATTCGGCCAGCCGCGCCGCCAGCGAGCGGCTCATCGCTGCGCCTCTTTTTCCAGCAAGGCTTTCTTGCGCTCGACGCCCCAGCGATAGCCGGACAAGGCGCCGTCGTTGCGCACCACCCGATGACAGGGGATCGCCACCGCCAGCACGTTGGCGGCGCAGGCGCCGGCCACCGCGCGCACCGCTTTGGGCGCGCCGATGCGCCGGGCGATATCGGCATAACTGACGGTTTCGCCGACCGGTATCGCCTGCAGCGCCCGCCAGACCCGCTGTTGAAACGCGGTGCCGCGAATATCCAGCGGCAGCGCCAGCCCGTTCTCCGGCGCTTCAATCAGCCCCACCACCTGCGCCATCAGCGCTTCATACTGCGCGTCGCCGCCGATCAGCTCGGCATTGGGAAATTTGTCCTGCAGATCCTGCACCAACCGCTGCGCATCGTCCCCCAGCAGAATGGCGCAGATCCCCACCTCGCTCTGCGCCGCCAGGATCTCACCCAGCGAACAGCGCCCGACGGCGAAATGGATGCGCATGCCTTTGCCGCCCGCCCGGTAAGCCTTCGGCGTCATGCCCAGCGCGGCGTTGGCTTGCTGGTAGAAGCGGCCATTGGCGCCATAGCCGGCGTCGAAGATCGCGTCGGTCACCGTCTCCTGCTGCGTCAGACCGGTGCGCAAGCGCTGGCTGCGCTGCGCGTCGGCATAGCCTTTCGGCGTCAGGCCGGTGATCGCTTTGAACAGCCGGTGGAAATGGTATTGGCTCAACCCGACGTGGCGCGCCAGCGCCTGCAGCGACGGCGCTTTCTCCGCCCGTTCGATATAGCGGCAGGCCTCGGCTATCTGCCGCGCATGCTGCTCCGTCAACGGCGTCAGCCCCTGGCGGCAGCGTTTGCAGGGCCGATAACCCGCCGCCTCCGCCTGCTCGGCATCGTCGAACAGTTCCACGTTTTGCCGGTTCGGCTGGCGCGACGGGCAAGAAGGCGAGCAATACACGCCGGTGGTTTTCACCGCGTAGATAAAGCGGCCGTCGGCGTGTTTATCGCGGCTGACGATCGCCAGCCAGCGCGGATCGGCACTGTCGATTACGTTTTTCATCATCCGTTCCTCACTGCGGTTTCGATGTTAACCAGCATAGTGACGGGCCGTTGGCGAAACACGCCGACTCTTGCTTTTTAATTCGGCGCCGACGTTTTCAACAATGTTTCGACAATTTTTAACCAACAACATGAAGTTTATTACGTTGCCAACCCGGTTGCACAGCGTTAGGATCGCGGCCGGTCACGGGCGTGGCCAGTGTTTTTGCCTGTTAGTTGCGCGCATGGAGAGGTTATTGTGTTAGAGAGTTTTGGCGTCCTGAATTTATGGACCTATTTGGCCGGGGTGATCTTCATTATCATTCTGCCGGGGCCGAATACGCTGTACGTACTGAAAACCGGCGTATCGCGCGGCGTGCGCGCCGGCTACACCGCGGCGCTCGGCGTGTTCATCGGCGATGCGATCCTGATCTTCTGCGCCTATATCGGCGTGGCTTCGCTGATCCGCACCACGCCGTTCCTGTTTACCCTGGTGCGTTTTCTCGGCGCGATTTACCTGCTGTTCCTCGGCGCAAAAATCCTCTACGCCACCTTCGTGCAGAAGGCGCAGGCGCAACAGCAGCAGATTGAAGGCGGCCACAGCATTCTGCGCAAATCGCTGACGCTGAGCCTGACCAACCCGAAAGCTATCTTGTTTTACGTGTCGTTCTTCGTGCAGTTCATCGACTTCAACTACGCGCACACCGGACTGTCGTTCACCATTTTGGCGCTGATCCTCGAAGCCGTCAGCTTTATCTACATGAGCACGCTGATCTTCTCCGGCGCGATGCTGGCGCATTTCTTCAATCACAAGAAAGGCCTGGCGAAGCTCGGCAACGGCCTCATCGGCCTGCTGTTCCTCGGCTTCGCTACCCGTCTGGCGACCCTGAGCTCGTGATCCCTCCCGGCCAGCGCCCGCCGGCCGCGGTTTACCCTTCCGTCACGGCAAAATGACACGCAGGGCAAACCGAATGTCAGGCAGACCAAAGCCGCCGCTTTTCCGCTGATCTAGACTTGCAGGGTTAACGATAACCTGATGAGCCTGATCGGAGGATGTATGTCTGACAATACCGTAGCCGTGCTGGATAGCGTGTCGCGTTTTCTCGATCGTCAGCATGGGCTGTATATCGACGGCCAGTGGCGCGCGTCCGCCGCGGAAGGCCGCCTGGCGGTGTATAACCCCGCCAATGGGCAGCAGATCGCCACCACCGCCGACGCCAACGAGCAAGACGTCGCGCTGGCGGTGCAGTCCGCCCACAAAGCCTTCAGCGAAGGCGTCTGGGCGCAGCGTCTGCCGGTAGAACGAGAACGCATCCTGCTGCGCTTCGCCGATCTGGTGGAGCAGCACGCCGAGGAGCTGGCGCAGCTGGAAACCCTGGAGCAGGGCAAGTCCATCAACATCGCCCGCGCCTTCGAAGTCGGCAGCACCCTGAACTGGATGCGTTACACCGCCGGGCTGGCGACCAAAATCACCGGCCAGACGCTGGACGTCTCCATTCCGATGCCGCCGGGCGCCAAATATCAGGTTTATACCCGTAAAGAGCCGATTGGCGTGGTCGCCGGCATCGTGCCCTGGAACTTCCCACTGATGATAGGCATGTGGAAAGTGATGCCGGCGCTGGCCGCAGGCTGCTCCATCGTCATCAAGCCGTCGGAAACCACCCCGCTCACCCTGCTGCGCATCGCCGAACTGGCGAGCGAAGCCGGCGTGCCGCCGGGCGTGTTCAACGTGGTCACCGGCCGCGGCACCGTGTGCGGCAAGGCGCTGACCGAACATCCGCTGATCGCCAAAGTCAGCTTTACCGGCTCCACGCCGGTGGGCAAAAGCATCGCGCGCGCGGCGGCGGATCGCCTGACCCGCGTGACGCTGGAACTGGGCGGTAAAAACCCGGCCATCGTGCTGAAAGATGCCGATCCGCAGCAGGTGATCGAAGGCCTGATGCTCGGCAGCTTCCTCAATCAGGGGCAGGTGTGCGCCGCCAGCTCGCGAATTTATATTGAAGCGCCGATTTATGACCAGCTGGTGGCAGGTTTCGAACAGGCGGTGAAATCGCTGTCGGTCGGGCCGGGGATGGATACCGGCGCGCAAATCAACCCGCTGGTGTCGCTCGCGCACCGCGACAAGGTGGCGGCCTACCTGGACGACGCCCGGGCGAAAAACGCCGAGCTTATCGGCGGCGCGGCCGGGCCGGATGCCAACGGCTTCTACATTCCGCCGACGCTGGTGATCAACCCGGACGACAGGCTGAACCTGACGCGTGAAGAAGTGTTCGGCCCGGTGGTCAACCTGATTCGGGTGGCCAGCGCCGAGGAGGCACTGAGCAAGGCCAACGACACCGACTTCGGGCTGACTGCCAGCCTGTGGACCACCAGCCTGCAGCAGGCGATGGCGCTGACGCCGCGCATTCAGGCCGGCACCGTGTGGGTCAACACCCATACGCTGATCGACCCGAACATGCCGTTCGGCGGGTTCAAACAGTCGGGCAGCGGCCGTGATTTCGGCCCGGATTGGCTGGACGCTTACACCGAGTCGAAATCGGTCTGCATCCGCTATTGAGTGAAGCGGCGCGGGCCTGGCCCGCGCCCTGACTTACTGATACTGCCGACGGTACTCGCTCGGCGACATGCCGAAACGCTGCTTGAAAGCGGTCGAGAAATGGCTGTGATCGGCAAAACCCCAGTCGAGGCCGACTCCGGCCAGCTTCTCCTGCCCGGCGGCGCTGCGCAGCGCCTGCGCGCACAGATCCAGCCGGCGGTTCCTGATGTACTGCGCCACCACCAGCCCCTGACGGGCGAACAGCCGATACAGGCTGCGCAGTGACACCCCCAACTCGGCCGCCACCCATTCCGGGCGCAGCTGCGGCGACTGAATATGCCTGTCGATCAACGCCAGCGCCTTGTCGAAAACCGGCTGTTGCCCCTCCGGGCGCGCCTGTTCGAGCGCCAGCGCCGGGCGCAGCAGCGCCGCCAGCGCATTCAGCACCGCCTCGCTTTCCGCCGCGGCAAGCTGAGGATCCTGCATGCTGCTCAGCACCAGCTGGCGGCTGAGGCGCACCGCGCTGAGCTCTGCTCCGAGACGCTGGGCACAAGGCGGCGGCACCGGCAGGCAGCCGCGCGGCAACAGCAGGGAGATTTGGCGCGAATCGCGCTGGAAGGTAAAGCTGCTGGGCCGTGAGGCGTCGATCAGCGTGATGTCGCCGGGAGAGAGCACCGTCTGGCTCTCGCCCTGCTCCATCAACGCGCTGCCGCGCAGCTGGAAGACGGTAAAAAAGTGCGCGCCGTCGCTGCGGGCGATCTCGCGCGGCGTGCGGTACAGCCGGGCTTGAGACACGTCGACCACGCTCAGGCGCAGCGCATGGGCGCGGAATTCCTGCATCGCCCCGCTGAAGCCCGGCCCCAGCGTTTTCGCGCAGAATCGGCCGCAGGCGGTGTTGATTTTCCCCAGCCACTCTTCGAAGCCGACGTCCCGGAGCGTTGCCAATACCGTCATGATCTCTCCCTTCAAACAGCAGCGGTGCTGCGCCGTTGAACAGAAAACCACCATAACAATCCGTTAACACACAATCAATGGCGAGCCGGGGATTTGGCGCCGCGATCACAGATCATCGGGCGCCGGGGAGGCATAGCCTTAAGGCTGCGTATCCAACAGATGGCGCACCACCGCCGCGTACTCTTTGGCGTAGCCTTCAACGCTGGTGCTGGCCATGCCGGCATTGTCTATCTTGTATTTGCCAGCCACGTAGAACGACGGGGTGCCGCGCACCTCGAACGCTTTCACCGCTTCGTTCTGCTTGGCGATCAACCCTTTGACCAGCAGGCTGTGGCGCGCGTTTTCATAGGTGGCGGCATCGATGCCGGCCGCCGTGAACACCCGCTGAATATCTTCGGCGCTATTGACGGCGCGCTGTTTCTGCACCGCGTCGAACATCGCCCCTTCAATCTTGTCTTCTACGCCCAGTACCGTCGCCACCGCCCAGGCTTCGGTCAGCTCATTGCCCAGTTTGCCCATCAGGCTGACGTGATACTTGGTGACCTTTTCGCCGGCGGGCAGCGCCTGCGCCACGGTGCTGCCTACGCGGTAGGTTTCAGCGAACTGATAGCAAGGGCCGCAGTAGAAGGAGAAAAATTCCACCACCGCCGGCGCGGCGGCCACCGGCTTATCCAGCCGGGTGTATTGCTCGCCCACACGGTAATCCGCGGCCTGGGCCGCGGGCAACGCCAACATCAATACGACGGCGGCGGCGAACGAACGCTTAACGTTTGCCAACATAAACACTCCTGGTTTCGATTATGAACATCGTCCTTAGCGGCGGTTTTTATAATCAAATAACCGGCAGAAGGCCAGTTTTTATTACCTTCTGTTTATGTGGGATTCAGTCAGCGCCCTTCGTAACCATCCCAATAGGCGCCCACCGCTTCCTGCGACAGCACCTGGCGACGCTTAGGATTGTCAGAGCCGCTGTAGGCGCGATTGATGAAAATGGTTTTGTGTTCCATGTTCTGCTGGAATTCCGGGCTGGCCAGATAGTCGGCCTTTTTCTGCGCCTCGCTGCGCGCCACGCCCGCCGCGCGATCCTTTTTCCCCTGCTGGTAGAACTGTTCGAACATCGGCACGGCGTTTTTAATGCTGCCGTTCACATCGGTGCGGAATTGCGGATCGAAGTCGTCGCGGGTTTGATAAACGTAGTGTTTGGCATGCCGCTCGGCGCTGCTGAGGTGATGAGTGCAGGCGCTGAGCGCCAACAGCGGCAACAACAGCGCCGCGCTTTTCAGTCTTTTCATGTCGTCTGTCCCTGTCAGTGAGGAAGGTCCTTTAGCGCCAAGAGCATAGCGCCGGCCCCCGGTGAACGTCAAACGACAAATCTCGCATCACTTTGTTTTATATTAATATTATATACATTGATTGGTATTCATTGCCTGAAACGCTAAGCTTTAACAGACAGGGTAAACACTCACCGACAGCGAGGCGGCCAATGAAACCGATCGACAAAAACGTGGGGGAGTACGACCTCACGGCGGAAAAAAAAGCGGGCATGATCACCGGCACTATCCGCGGCGAACTGCCGGACAGCGACGCCAACCTGCCGCTGCTGCCCTTCTCCGGCACCTTTGCCGGCCCGAGCGTGGCCGAAGCCATCGCCGATATTCAGCAGCAGTTCCCCGACATCGAACCGGCGATTATCGACGACTTGCGCGAGGAACTGCTGAAGGCCGGTTTCTAAACCGGATCGCGGTGGCGCACGAACGGGCTATAGACCGGCGCACCGGGCTTCAGCGCCAGATCGGCGTCAAAATCGTCATTGCGGTTGAACCGCATCGCCGGCCAGGCGGCAAGATCGCTTAAGCCAGCCCGATACGCCTGCGTCACCTGCGCCAAAGCGGCGTTCTGCGCCTGCAGCGCCTCGCCCGTCAACCCGCCGCGCACGCCATAAACCAGGAACGGCTCCAGCACGCTAAAGCCGATATAGTGCAGCGCATGCATGATCGGCCACAGCATCAGCCGCATATCGCCGTCGCGCCCGTTCGGTGCGCAGGCCTGAGCAGAGGCGCCGGCGGTGACGGTCAGCAGCGCCCGTTTGCCGCGCATCACGCCGTTTTCATGGCGGTGGCGGCTGTCGTAGATCCCGCCGTAAACGAACACCCGATCCATCCAGCCCTTGAGGATGGCCGGCGCGCCGAACCACCAGAAAGGGAACTGCAGCACCAGCGTGTCCGCCCAGCGCAGCAGCTCGATATGCCGCCGGATCTCCGCCGGCAGCGCCTGAGTCGTCCAGTGATGGCGCTGCTCCTGCATCGCATCAAATCTGTCCGCCTGCTTTCTGCTGGGGTAATGACCGGCACCCTCGCGCGGATCAAACCCCTCCTGATACAGATCGACCGTCTTCACCTGATGCCCCTGCGCCAGCCAGGCCTGCCGCGCCTGTTCGGCCAAATGGGCATTGAAAGAATGCGGCTCGGGGTGAGCCAGCACAATCAGCACGTTCATCCTGTTTCTCCCGTTGTAAGGTGGTGCTGCTATGCTGTGGCTTTATCGCAACCTTGGCAATTACGCACCTGAAGGTAACCCCCAATGGCCTATCCCGGCGACGTCTATTCGAGCAAGTGCTCCGCGCGCGATGCGCTGGCGCTGATTTCCGGCAAGTGGGTGATGCTGATCCTGCCCGCGCTGGCGCAGCGGCCGATGCGCAACGGCGAACTGCTGCGCCGCATCGACGGCATTTCACAGAAGGTGCTGACGCAAACGCTGCGCCAGTTGGAACGCAACGGGCTGCTCGAACGCTTGGATTTAAGTGAAAGGAATCAGGCGCATGTGGAATACCGGCTCAGCGCCGTCGCCTGCTCGCTGGTCGAGACGCTGACGGCGCTCGACCGATGGGCGGAATACCATTTCCCCGAGTTGGACGCCGCCCGCGAGCGCTATGATGCAGACCGCAAGCGCGCGGCCGATTAAAGCGGTTTGCCTGGCAACGCGGGGCGCACAGAATGCGCAGCTGAGACGCTTGTTCCCCGTCGCGCCATCCGTTATCTATAGTTAAATCAATTCGCCGCTAACGGCCCACTCCACCTGAGGATCTTGCCTTGACGTTTTTAAAACACCCTATCGCCGGATTGGTGCTGGCCGGCTGCGGCCTGCTGTCGGCGGGCGGCGCGCTGGCCGCTTCCGATGCGCTGGTGTACTGCACCGTCGCCTCGCCGGAATCGTTCAACCCGCAGCTCGCCAGCTCCGGGCCGACCTTTATCGCCACCTCGCAGGTGCTGTACAACCGCTTGGTGACGCTGCGCGAAAGCGATAAAACCCCCGCCCCTTCGCTGGCCACCGAGTGGAGCGTCAGCCCGGACGGCAAGACCTACACCTTTACCCTGCGCCAGGGCGTGAAATTCAACAGCAACAAATACTTCACCCCAACGCGCGACTTCAACGCCGAAGACGTGGTGTTCACCGTGATGCGGCAGAAGGATCCCGCTAACCCGTATCACAAAGTCTCCGGCGGCAACTATGAATACTTCACCGACATGGGTTTGGATAAACTGATCGCCAAGGTGGAAGCGGTGGACGAGCATCACGTGCGCTTCACGCTGAGCCAGCCCAACGCCGCCTTCGTCGCCGACTGGGCGATGGATTTCGCCTCGATCCTGTCCGCCGAATACGCCGACGCGATGCTGAAAAAGGGCACGCCGGAATACGTCGACAACTGGCCGATCGGCACCGGGCCGTTCGCGCTGCAGCAGTACAAACAGGATTCGCTGATCCGCTACATCGCCAACCCGCACTACTGGCAGGGCGAAGTGGCCAGCAAGCATCTGATCTTCTCGATTACGCCTGATCCGCAAACCCGGCTGGCCAAACTGAAAACCAATGAATGCCAGATTATCCCCGCGCCGCTGCCGGAACAGTTCGCCGCCATCAAGGCCGACGGCAACCTGCAGCTGCACGACATCACCGGGCTGAACGTCGGCTATCTGGCGTTCAACACCCAGAAAAAGCCGTTCGACAACCTGCTGGTGCGCCAGGCGCTGAGCTATGCGGTGGACAAGAAAGCGATCGTCGCCGCGGTGTTCAAAGACAGCGGCACGCCGGCCAACTCGCTGCTGCCGCCGGGCATGCTGGGCTACAACGATCAACTGCCGGAATACGCCTACGATCCGCAGAAGGCGCGCGAGCTGCTGAAGCAGGCCGGGCTGGAGCAGGGCTTTGAGACCGATATCTGGTCGATGCCGGTACAGCGCCCCTACAATCCGAACTCGAAGCGCATCGCCGAGATGATCCAGAGCGACTGGGCGAAGGTGGGCGTGAAGGCCAAGATCGTCACCTGGGAGTGGGGCCAGTATCTGGCAGGGCTGCGCAAAGGCGAACAGCAGAGCGCGCTGTACGGTTGGGTGTCGGACAACGGCGATCCGGACAACTTCGCCACCCTGCTCGGCTGCGCCGGGGTGCAGAGCGGCGCCAACGTGGCGCGCTGGTGCGATAAGGATTATGACCGGCTGATCCAGCAGGCGATTCTGGAGAACCAGCCACAGGCGCGCGCCAAGCTGTATCAACAGGCGCAGGTGATCTTCGCCAAACAGGCGCCGTGGCTGCCGCTGGCCACCGGCAAAGTGTTCTACGCCACCCGCAGCAACCTGAGCGGCTATGTGGTGGACGTGAACGGCAGCGATTTCGCCAAGGCCAAATTGAACTGATCCCGGGCGCCGCAGCGAGGGCTGCGGCGCTATTTGCTTCGCCACTTATTAAGCTGCCAGCCTCTGAATCTATCGTCCATTAGCTTCACAACTTACGATGCCGGCTGCCTTGCGTGCCTCCAGGCACTTAGCCCACTAAATTCATAGCTTAATAAGCGGTTTAACCCCTGGCATTTTGCTTAAACTGCACACGGGCGCTTTCCTCACCTGTAACATTTCGTTACCATCGGCGCACAGACCCTTTAACATCAAAAGGCAACCCGGTGCAGAACACCTACATGCCGTGGCAAATTCGCCTGCACTGGCTGGTGGCGATCCTGCTGGTCATCACCTGCGTCACCATCGAGCTGCGCGGCTTTGCCGAACCGGGCAGCGCCCCCTGGTACGTGCTGGTTGTCACCCACTTCAGCTGTGGCGTAACGGTGTTCGCGCTGATGATCGCCCGCCTGTTCCTGCGCTGGCGCCACCCTTCGCCCGCCATCGTGCCCAAACCGCCTAAGTGGCAAACCGGCCTGGCGCACCTGACGCATACCCTGATTTACCTGCTGCTGTTGACGCTGCCGGTGCTGGGGGTGTATTCGCGCTATCTGGGCGGCAAGGAGTGGTATCTGTTCGGCCTGCCGATGCCGTTCGCCGACGTGGCCGATCGGCCGCAGGCGCGGATGATTATCGGCTGGCACAAAACGCTGGCGTCATTCGGCTACTGGCTGATCGGCCTGCATGCCGCCGCCGCGCTGTTTCACCACTACATCGTCAAGGACAATGCGCTGGTGCGTATGCTGCCGTTGGTGAAAAAGCGCTGAATAATTTGGCGCCAGGGATGAATTTTCGGGCCACGCCCGCTGACAGGGAATGACATGCAAACCCAATTTTTTAATGTGACCGTCGAACAATGTGCCTGCCAACAGACGGCGCCCGACAACCTGGTGAGGATCATCGCCGCCGGCCAAACGTTCTTTTTTTACCGTGACGACTTCAGCGACAGCGAAAATCTGCTGGCCACGCTCGCCGCCGGCGATCGGGTGAAGATTGGCGCCCATCGCCTGCAGGACGGCAGCTACTGGCTGCACTGGCTGCTGCACGAGACAAAAGGCCGGCTGGAGCCCGACAGAACGCTGAAATACAAGCTGAAATACTTCGCCCTGCTGGTGCTGGGCGCGGCGCTGGCCGGCGGTTTTCCGGCAGCCTTTTTCATCATGGACGGGGAAGATTCCTGGTTGACCATCGTTCTGTTCTTTATCGCCATCATCGCCGGCCTTGTCGGCATCGGCATGGTGCTGTTCGTCGGTTCGGAGCTGCTGCTGATCGGGCATCGCGGCCGCAGGCGCCTGCTCAAGGCGCTGGATCGCGTGCTGCAGGGGCAAGACGTCACGCCGCCCGGATCGCTCAGCCTGAAAATCCCCGGCATCAAATACCGGGCCGTCAGTGCAGACGCCGCGTCAGTGCCCGCAGCGCAGCAAACCGACGTCCCCCTCCCCGACGGCGTCGAGGCCTCCGGCATCGAGACGGTCAACGCCCTGAGCTACGAACTCCTCCACTATGAGATCCCGCGGCAGGTGCAGTATTTGGACACCTATGCGTGGCGCCAGAAGGAGACGCACTTCGCGTTGACGACCCGTGCGCTCAACGTCCCCAATACCAAACTGCATCCGGTATTTCGTCGGCAACATCCGCTTTTCATCGCCAAAGGCGATCCGCTGCAGGTGCTGTATTGCGAGAACGACACCGTCCCCGAGTTGCCTACGGTGCGTGGGATCATCAACCACCGCGATCGCCAGACCTACCTCATCGGCGGCCGCCGCTACTTCACCGAATCCGGCCTTAACCTGTGCGCGCGCGTTGTCTTCATTCTCGGCGCGATCGTGATGTGCTTTGTGCTCGGCCTGGCGGTGGCGGATAACGCCGATACCCCGGCGGGCTTTTACCTGGATGCCTGGACCCTGCAGCGTCTCGGCAGCGAATTGCCACCGATTCTTCTCTTAATGATGCTGATGGTCAGCGGCCTCGCGCTGTTGATCGAGGGCTTCGCCCAGATCTGCCGCCTTTACTCTTTTGACCAGCACCGCACGTTTAAAACGTTTAAATACCTGCGCAATCTGCGCCGCAGGTTATGGCGGCAGGATCAGGTGACGGAGCTGAAATGATGACGTTAGCGCTTTATAAAAGACCCCTTATTATCCTGACGCTGTTTTTGGCCAGCGCGCTGGGTGTCTATTTCCTCGCCCCTGAACAACGCTATGCGCAGTGGCAATGGACCCAGAGCGACGAAGCATTGCCGACGATAGCCCATTACGATCTCATCCACAGCTACCCGGCGCAGGACGGTGCCCTGCTGCTCATCAGCAAAAGGAGTGAGCGCGGGGCCTACAATAGCTTTTACGGCTGGGCGGCCAACTATCTCAGCCAGGTGTTGTTCAGCGGCCCGCAGGGATTGCAGATGCTGGGGGAACTCGACGAGTCTATCCACGATGCGGTTTGCGGTGGGCAGGAGTGCGTGCTTTTTCTGTCCAAGGGGCGCCGGCAGGTCGATGTGAAACAGGGCACCATCGGGGCGCTGATCCCTTGGCCGGAGGGCGACGACAACCGGCCTTCCTTTATCGGCGGCAAACTGGTGGCGCTGCCGGGTAAACGCGCGCTGTATCTCATCAGCACCGAAGGCGTATTCTACAGCCCGGACTTTGGCGCCCATTGGCGGCAAACGCTGGATCTGCCGGCGCTGTTGGAAGCGCGTCAGCTGCTGGGTTTTGAGCGCGGCGAGGAGGACTCACCGACGGCTTACGCCTCCGGCAAGCGCAAATCCATACCCGAGATCTTTACCGCCGTTGACGGCGATCGCGTGCTGTTCTGGATGAATCCGGTGCTCGGCTCCGGCGCCTTGCACATCGCCGTTAACGGCAAAACCGGCGAGGTGGCCGAACCGCATTGGCTCACGGTGCGCGTGACGGAAAGCGCGCAGGCCCCGGATGGCGGCATCTACCTGATCGCACAGACGCTGGAAAGAGGGCTGTATCAGCTCCTGCGTTATCAATCCGACGGGCAGTTGAAGGTGCTGCTGGAGACCGGCGATAAATCGCTGTATCAGCTGTGGGCAGGCAACGACAAGCTGGTCACCCAAACGGATAACGGCGATGCGCGCCTTTCGCTGATTTTCGATCTGCGCTCATCCGACGTGCGCTACCGCCAGCCGTTGGAGTACCGCTACAACGGGCGCGACGACGCACGCCAAACCGTGATCGAACCGGAAAGCCACTATGGCGATGACGGGGAGCCCCCGGCGCTGCCCTACTTCGTTCGCTACCGTTCCACCACGCCGTGAACATGAGGAACTTGCCATGCTGTTAGGTTATGGCGCCGGCGTTGCAGGGCTGGTGGCGCTGTTGTTGGCGCTGCTGCTCGCCGGCATCCTGCTCGCCTGGTGGGGCTGGCGCTACGCTTCTGCCCGCTGCGGCCGCCCACGCCCGCCGCTTTCCTGGGGCGGCTATCTGCTGGCCTCGGCGCTGGCGATCTACCCGGTGGCGTTCGTGCTGATGCTTATCGGCATCGCCATCCAGGATCTCAAGAGCCAACGGGCGGAAGAACGCTGGAATCGGCGCAGCTACCTGACGCTCGACGAAGCCAAACCGTTCGGTGAAATCACGCTGACGAAAGGCAGCTGGGTAAACCGGCAGGAACCGCGCCTGCCCGGCACCGAAAACAGCCCCATCACGATGGACGGCGTGACCGCCGTGCGTTTTCCTCGGCCGCAGAGCGTGGCCGGCGTGCCGATCATTGCCTTCGAGGTTTTACCGCCGGTAATGGAGCTGGCGAGCGCGCACACCTTCACCCGCCCGAGCGGCCAAAGGGTGCGCTGCGAAGCGGGTTGGCTGGTCTCTTTCTCTTTACCGCCGGATAAGCCGGCCCCGCAGTGGGAAGAGTGGCAGGCCGGGCTGCCTGCGGCGGCGTTTCGGCCCAGCGACTGGATCTTTAGGGAGTGCTTCCCCGGCAGCCCGATCGCCGTGCTGACCTTGCACAACGGCGAAGTCAGGGTGCTGCCTTAAGCCTTACGCCATGGCGTTGGGCAAGCGCACGGTCACGCGGTTATTGGCCGTGGGCAGCCGCAGCGGCGCGTCCTGCCAGCTTACCGCGATAACCAATACCGGCGGCGCCGCTACGCGCGGCGCACGCCCGTCGGGCCCCACGCTGTAGGCATCCCATTCAATCACGAATACGCCGCCGTCTTGCGGCTCGACCCGCTCGACAAAAAAGGTGGTGTCCGAACCGCGCCCGCCCGCCGGTTTGTGCGCGTAGGAGAGCAGGCTGAACCACTCGCCGGCGAAGTACAGATGGTACAGACCATCGACGATATGCTCACCGCGGAACTGGCAGCCGCCGACGCTCAAGCCGTCGCCCGTCGGCGATTCCGCCACGCGTTCGAGATCGCACACCAAGCGATCGGTCGGCCGGTTATCCAGCAACAGCTCATAAGGCGGCGCGTGCAGCAGCGCGGCAGGATCGTCCGCATGGCGCAAATCCGCCGGTAACGTCGAGCGCGCTGCCAGCGCGCGGCCACTGGGTAAGGCGATCTCCAGACGATCCGCCGGATCCTCTGCCCACTGTGGCACCCACAGACCGCGCACCTGACGCAGCGGCGTGGCCACCGCCTGCCGACAGCTCGCCCGCAGCCGCGCCAGCGCCTCGGCGGAACCGCCGGCCACTGCTTCCAGCTCGCGATCGGTCAGCGCAGGCAGCGCGTACATCGCCCGGGCGGCAGGTTCGTACACCGTCAGCCCCTCACCCTCGCGGCTGCGGGTCGGGATCAGGCGCAACCTGCCGCCGTCCACGTCCTGCGGCGCCGCACAGGCGCCATGCACAATCGCTCCGTCGCGCAGCAGCAGCGTCCAAAAATTGGGGCCGCCCATGCCCAGCTCCCCCACGCCGCCAATCTGCCGGTCGCTGTCGCCGGCGTGCGCCATTTCAATCGGCTGCGAACGCCAGTCGGTCTTGCGCCACTCTGCGGCCTCTTCGGGGTTTTGCACGCCTTTTGCGGCGTATTTGGCCCATTGCAGCACGGCGAACAGCGTGATGCACAACGCGCCGAAAATCGGGTAATCCCGCCAAATCAACAGCCAACCGACGATCAAAAAGGCCCAGGCGGCCATGGCGATATCCTTTTTCAAGAGCAAACCGCCTGATTCTAGCGCAGGCGGTTAGCGGGGTTGAAGCCTATGCCATGAATAATTAGCCGTTAAATAGAAAGGCAATAATTTCAGCGTTATTTCTGTGACTATAAAGATCACATAAATAACGCTTCACTGAGTGATTTTAACGTAGAAAAGATAACTCTCTGTATCTCAATGCAATATTTAAACCCGTATTAAAAGGCGAAGAATTAAAGCGGGAAAAAATCGCAATAATTTGTGCATATTCTAAACATTGACTATGTTTAGACATACTCTTTATATGCAGGTAAACATACTGAAAGACAAAAGAGAAAGGCCCTCAAGATAATTAAACCAACCTCGCGCACCGCGTGGGTGAAACACTCTTTACTATAAAAATTCCGAGGATATTTGATCTTCACGGAACGAGTAACTTTGCGTTTTATCAGGCCAATAGGCTACACACCGCAATTAATATCATTATTAGCATTCCGGAGAGCGACAATGAAAATCGTTACAGGCATTATCCTTACCTCTGTGGCCGCCTTCAGCGGCGCGGCTTACGCGGCCGATGCGCAGCCTACCACCGGCAACGCGGAAGTGACGCTGGAACACGTGCACGCCGTGATGGAAAACGGCAGCCCGGCGCCGCAGCACGACGCAGCCTGCAAAAAAGAACTTTCCATGCCGGAATCGAAATATATGGGCATGAAGGTTAAAACCGATTACACCATCAACAGCAGCACCATGATGATGTCGGCTAAATCGATGTTCCCATCGCCAAACGACAAACAGCCGATGGAACTGACGGTCGATCTCTCCGCGCTGGGTCTGGCGGATGTGTATGCCTTCGGCGCCTTTAAACCGGCCGCGCTGCCGCAGGCCTATATTTATTTCACTATCGACAAGGATTTTAAAAATCCGGTCAGCACCTTTATGGTCATTAACCAAGGCAAGCAATATAACTGCGTAATTTCCAGCTCGAATAAAATGATGAGTGAAGAAATGCGCGGCAAGATGAAGAAACAGTAACGGAACGAAAAACGGCGCTTCCCTTAACAGGAAGCGCCGTCAGCAAAGCATTAAATCAGACCAGGATTATATTTCTGATTGAATTTCTCTTCCGATTGGAACAGATAAATAATGCCTTCGATAAAGCCGACAATCGCCGGGATCCCCGTCCAGCAGAACAGCAGGTAGAACAGCCCCCACCACTTCATCCCTAAGTAAAACTTGTGAATGCCCAGCCCACCCAGGAAGATGGCCAGCAGGGCCGCCGCGAGCTTGTCTTTTCTGCTCATAGTACACTTCTCCTTACTTCTCACCGAACCACCGGCATGTCCAAAAAACGGATGCCGCTCCACAGAGCGCCGCATCGCAATGCTTGAGGAGAAAACATTCATCCATCAAGGCTCAACAGAGGTAATTATAACAGTGATTAATTAAACGGTTGTTTAACCGGCGAAAAGGTAGACAAATGGGAGATCGCATTGATTTGACTATGCGCTATCCCTCCATACTATCCCTGAGGCATAAGTTATTAACAACGCCATATTTAATCCGCTGCAAAAAAGAGTGACAGGAAAATTGCACTCTCTGTTGGCAATCGGAATTTAGCATTTAATTCAATTAATTACCCGATTAACAGCCATCACCCTACCGTACACCAGGGTTCGCCTATTTGAACCAATGGCGTCAAAGCCGGTGTGGCAAGTGAGCATCTAATGGGCCAGGCCGCTCAGCCATTACATATTGATCGCCCCTATCGCCCGACGCATCGTCCTTCATACGGCGTTGTATTTCGCCAATCGGTTTACCTCATTTCCATCATTCATTTTGATGTCAACTAAGTCTGCTTTATACAAGCGGCTTTGCCGTCCATCCTGCACAGTGCAGGATCGGCCATCGTAACTCTCAAATTTTCAATGTCTCAATGACCATTCTTAGGGCGGGGGACACATTGCGATGGGGATAATAAAGAAATAACCCTTCCATTCGCAGGCTGTAACGCTGTAACACCCTGATTAGCACCCCACGCTCTAAATCATCGGCAACCAACTCGACAGGAACATAGGCCAGCCCCAGGCCCAGCCGCGCGGCTTCTGCCTCCATATAGCTGTCAGATAAGGCCCATTGCCCTTCCGGCCGATGAGTGATTTTTTTATCATCCTGATGGAGTTCCCACTGGTATAGGCTGCCGTCGGCAAGCTGATAGGCGATACAGGGATGTGTCTTTAAATCCGCAGGATTTTGTGGAAAACCGTAACGACGAAAATGTTCAGGAGTCCCCACAATCGCCATCTCCATATCGGGCGTAATGCGCACCGCGACCATGCCCTGGCCTACTTCAGGCCCAAGACGGACGCCTGCATCGAATCTTTCCTCGATAATATCGACGAACCGGCTCTCGTTCATGAGTTCGAGCCTGATATCAGGATAGCGCTGTTTAAATACCGCAAGCTTTGGCAGCAGGCATTTATCAATCGCGTGCTGGCTGGCATTGATGCGGACCGTGCCGGAAGGGGTCTCACGATAATGCGCCAGTGTCGCAAGCCCAAGATCTAAGGTATCAAATCCGGACTCCGTTTTCTGATAGAGCTGCTCACCCGCTTGCGTCAGCGATAGCTTACGCGTGGTACGCACCAGTAGCTGGACACCTAACCTTTCTTCAAGCTCGCGAACAGAACGGCTTATCCCCGATTGAGCCAGGCCAAGCCTGTGAGCCGCAGCGGTAAAACTGCCTTCCCGTACCACCTGCATAAACAGGTAAAGCTCGTTGTAGTTCTCCCTTTTTGCCATTGATTTACTCCCCCCAAGAATGACGCCAGTCTCAGCATTAATTTATAACAATATGGTATTAATCTTAGCAATTATCTCCCTCTAATCAGCATTAATTCTGCTCACTATAATGAGCCCATCAAAACAAAGCACAGCAGCGTTGTCCGTAGGAAACCTGTCTCTCTATCTTGTTTTTCATGGGGATTTTTATGAAAGCTTTCACCCGAACGCTAAAAACCGCAATGCCTGCCATGCTGTTATTCGCATCATTAAGTGGAGTCACGACAATGAGTTATGCTGATTCAGTCAATCCGAATGCTCCTGTTTCGATGATCGATAAATGGGACAAGACGTTTGCCGAGAGCCAGAAAGTCGATCATCGTAAGGTCTCGTTTCAAAATCGATATGGGATCACCTTAGTGGGCGACCTTTATCTCCCCAAAGATCGTGGCGATCGCAAGCTGGCGGCGATTGCCGTCAGCGGGCCTTTTGGCGCGGTGAAGGAGCAATCCAGCGGCATGTATGCGCAAACGCTGGCGGAACAGGGATTTGTTACCCTGGCGTTCGACCCTTCTTATACGGGGGAAAGCGGCGGCTATCCGCGTAACGTCGCCTCGCCGGATATCAACACGGAAGATTTCAGCGCGGCGGTAGATTTCTTGGGGCTGCAAAAAGAGGTGGATCGCAACCGTATTGGGCTGCTCGGCATTTGCGGCTGGGGCGGCATGGCGTTAAACGACGCCGCGATGGATACCCGCGTCAAAGCGGTGGCCACCAGCGTGATGTACGACATGAGCCGGGCGATGAGCCATGGCGTAGGTGATGGCAAAGACCGTTATTCGACCGCCGACCGTCGTGCCGTTCTGCAGTATCTGAATGAACAACGCTGGAAGGATGCGGAAAGCGGAACGTTCGCACGAGGTGGCCATGATATTAACGTCGACAGCAATGGCAAGGTCAGCGCGGGTGAGCGCATTCTGCCAGAAACCCTGCCGGCCGATCCGCATCCGGTGCTGAAGGAGTTCTTTGATTACTACCGCATGCCGCGCGGTTTCCACGAACGCTCCGTTAACTCGACCGGGGCGTGGACGGCAACGATGCCGCTGTCGTTTATGAATATGCCGCTGCTGAGCTACGCCAGCGAAATTACTATCCCGACGCTTATCGTGACCGGTGAAAAAGCCCATTCACGCTATTTTGCCGAAGATGCTTATAAGGCGGTCGGCAGTAAAGAAAAAGAGCTGGTGATTGTCCCCGGTGCAAATCATGTGGACCTGTACGACAATGCGGCCGGTAAAATACCTTTCGCTAAGTTCGAACAATTTTTCAAAGCCAATCTGAAATAGCCCCTCTACTGACAACATTAAAAGCCGCCTGTCTACGCGGGTGGCTTTTATTCTGACTTCCGTGAAATCTGACTATGTCTGCACTTAGCCAAACACCATCACCGAATAATCAGCCCGCTTACTGGAGCGGCATTTTTGCCATGACCCTGTGCGTCTTTGTGCTGATTGCATCGGAATTTATGCCCGTCAGCCTGCTTACGCCGATTGCCCGTGATTTAGACGTGACGGAGGGGCTGGCGGGACAGGGAATTGCCATCTCCGGCGCGCTGGCCGTCCTGACCAGCCTGACGCTTTCGACGTTGGCTGGAAATGTGAATCGCAAGTACTTACTGCTGGGGATGACGATTCTGATGGCCGTGTCGGGGCTCGTTATCGCACTGGCTTCCAACTATCTGATGTATATGGCAGGCCGCGCGATGATAGGTATTGCGATCGGTGGATTCTGGTCGATGTCTGCGGCAACGGCAATTCGTCTGGTGCCACAGCATCAGGTTACGCGTGCGCTGGCTATTTTCAACGCCGGCAATGCGCTGGCGACGGTAGTGGCAGCGCCGCTGGGTAGCTATCTTGGAGCGACCATCGGATGGCGAGGCGCTTTCTTGTGCCTGGTCCCCGTCGCGGCCGCGGCCTTTATCTGGCAGTGCGTGAGTCTGCCGGGTATGAACGGCAATAATAACCCTGCGTCACGCGGATCCGTATTGCGCCTGTTCAGTCGCCCTGTTGTCTCCATTGGCATGCTGGCTTGTGGCCTGTTCTTTATGGGGCAGTTTGCGTTATTTACCTATGTGCGTCCGTTTCTGGAGTTGGTGACGCGGGTTGATTTCTCTGGCTTGTCGCTAATTTTACTGGTTATCGGTGTGGCCGGTTTTATTGGCACGCTGGTTGTCCCGGCATTCCTCAATAGGAAATTCTATCTAACGCTGATGGCCATTCCTGGGCTGATGGCTGTCATTGCCATCGCCCTGATTCTTGCCGGGCATCACGTTTGGGCTGTCTCGTTGCTGTTAGGCCTCTGGGGCATGCTGGCAACCGCCGCGCCAACGGGATGGTGGACATGGATTACACGCACGCTGCCCGAGGATGCGGAAGCCGGAGGCGGCCTGATGGTTGCGGTGATTCAGCTCTCGATTGCCCTTGGTTCAACGGCAGGTGGCATGATGTTTGACAGCCTGGGATGGCGAAGTACTTTTGGCTTGAGTGGCTTATTACTTCTTGGTGCGGTAGCGATGGCGTTTCTTACGTCCCGTCAAAATAGCAATACGTACTAGCGTAATCAGTTTGTTCAAACGAGCTCTCAGCCATGGCAGTGAAAGCTAGCCGAAATGGCGAATAACAATTCAAGACCGAATAGAAGTACGCGCGCGCCGGATTTTACCGGACAATAAACCAATCGATTCATTGTAATTCAAAGCGTTTGGGGATAATTAAGGATGTGGTAGGAAGAGAGTATGGTGCCGATAATAGGAACCAAGTTAACTAACTATAACCATGATTTTAAAAGAATTTAATGAAACGCATGTAACCTCTACACCTATAAATATACACAACAAGCACAGGATGAAACCGCTGTTTAGATTGCAAACGGCGGAGCGCGCCAGCCATCGTCGCAAAAAAGATTTCCGGGAAAACTGTACACCTGTTCACACCTCTTAATTTACATTTTAATTTCAATGTATTGTCACGTTAATAGCTATCCTATCACTGCACTGCGCTGTTCACATTAGGGTGCACAGCCCAGATCCGAGCCGGTTTGGGGGGCAGATGTCGTTATGATTTTTACCTGACGCTATAAGCGCTTCAACATCGATTTTTAACGCTGAAAAACACTGCCGACGAACGTCGCACACATCCACCGATGAGAAACTCTCCAGTCCCCCATCACGCTAAGACTTAAGTTTACCCTCCTGTTCCGCGAGTAAAATACGGCTAAATACCCCCTCCATTTCGCGCACTTCTTGTATAAACACGTCCGGTGAATACACCACTCCGGCATGAACAACATAGTGCAATACCAAGTCGTGCGTTTTTTGCCACCCATTGATGTCTTAACATAATAGTAACCTCTCTCATATTAAAATGACGCGAGATTCCTCGTATGCAGCAATTGCTCACAATTAAATTATCAGTAAAATAAATTAAACAGATTAAACAGTGAGTGAGGCGTATTCTCTAACCCCATTTTTCTCAAACCACTGATCTTTTGACTGCTGATTGTTTTGATACTTTTTCGGGTTCTGAAAGCGATTGCCGTTAAACTCATTCCTGATGCTGCGAACCGCAGCACGGTATATTCAGCTTGTGATAACAGCTCGCCTTTTTCTACATCAGCCTCCCCCCCACTCCCCTCGACAACTTCTCGTTCAAATGCCTGAACGCTTGCGCGCTCATCAATAAATCGCAGTGTTTTTATTGATAAATAATTCATGATTGTCGCCAGGCGCTTCTGCGTAATGAATATAGCTTTTCTTAACCAGAAAAATTGCCGGCTTCTCATTAGCACCAACAACTCGGAATAGTTCTCATCTGTTACATGAATCAAAATTGTTGTATTGGCACATTCTTTATCAATTTCATAACCAGAGCTGAGATACTCAATTGTATAGCCTATCTTATTCTCAAAAACAGTCTTTAACGCCAGGCACGTAAACTGACATTGACTGATCAAAATAATCTTTTTCATATCGATTAATACACTAATCAGTAAAATACAATGCTAAAATGTGGAATGATGTTTATTCCCCCCCACCAGTTAGAAACCACGCCGCTCAAAACGCCTGTCAAAGGGAAATAATAGCGCCGCCTCGCGTCTCAATTCGTCCGCACGCACGTATTGTTGCTGCCGGTACAAGATAACCAGCAGATTCGCATAAACGTTCTGTCTATACGATGATTCAAATACGTTTGAGTCCACTTCACATAGCTCTCTAACAACTGCTCTTCCTGTGAAAGATTGAAGGTCATCAGCGTGGCCAGTTGCCGATCAAACTTCCCCCTTTCAGCCTGTGTCCAGCTTAACCACGCCGGCATCGCCTCTACGTGTCACATCTCCTGCAACTCAGTACGCTCCGCTTGGGTGAGTATCTGACCGCAGTACAATCCCGCAGCGGCAACGACCATGCCCGACTGCGACATCAACAGCATTAGATACTTCCATCGTTTCAGCGTTCCACCTTTGCCTAAACGTGGGCTGACAATACGATCGAGCATCTCCAGCAGCACCAAAAACACCAACCAATGCAGAGCAGAAAGGTAGAAAGGGTATTACGTCTGGCAGTGCAACACTATCGGCAACAGAGCGATACACAGCCCCAACGCTTCTCCGGAAGTGGCTTTGCCGCAGGCGAAAGCTCGTTTGTCGCGCCAGTAGGTGCGCGCAACTAATTTCAGCCCCGCCCACACCAGCAACAACATACAGCAGAGCAACAATCCCGCCCTCCCACAGCAACAGCTCGTTATGCAGATGTCGGGCAATCCCCACGCCGTGAGTAGATAAACCTTGCGCCAGGCGAAAATGCTGAAAGCTTTATTCGAAGCCGCCGTTCCCCCAACCAAGCAGCGGTTTCTCGGCTATCATCGCCAACGTAGAACTCAGCATCGAGTCGCGTGCCTGATTGGAGCCGCCGTGGCTGGCGTAGCACATATCGCTACCCAACCACAGCAACATGACAGCGGCGATGACACCGCCTACAATCAGTACTGAAGCAATCGTTACATCCCGCGGATGACGACGGGTAAAGTACAGAAGAACTACGCCTAACACCAAAACGCCAGCCAGCCAACCGGTGCGTAATTGTAACCACACCAACACCATCGGCAGCAGCATCAGTACCACCGCCGAAGCACGACGGCGCCAGCGTTCCCCCCTCAGCGCAGAGAGATGGAAGCTCGGCAGCACAAACGCCGCCAACGCAAACGTCAAGCAGAAATAAACCCTCGAAATTTCATAATTCAGCCCTCAAAATACCAATGTAGCCCCTCCTCTTCCTTTTCCCCATTACCTCTGAAATAAGAGCACCTACTTAAATTATATATAATTTACATTCAAAACTATTGACTTACTAACACGACCAAGTTTGAATTTATCTTTCACCGAGATATCACCCTTGAAAACAACAGTATTTTGACTCCCACTCTGGATGTTATCCCAAAATGAAATTGGATTGTTAAATTTCACTTTACGACCGCCTTCACTTAAACCAAAATAAACTCCCCCCCCTAAACCCAAAGTAGTATCATTATCAAATAAGTCACCAGACACTGGTGAAAAAACCAACTTAACCCCCAGTTTATCATTTGCAGTACATGCCGAATTTTTAGTCGCCGTCACACTAAAGTCCCTGCTCGCAGCCACACCAGTATTCAAAGGGGAAATACTGCCAAAATCCAGCTCCGCAGGAGCAACAATCGATACTGAACAATGGGTTACCTTGATGTTATTAAGGCCTGTCAAGATATACCGATAATTACTCCCCTCACCTCCATTCAGCCCTTGTTCGCCATCAAGCTGAAATACAGCAATTTCATCAGCACTACGCCCTGAAATATTTCCTATTTTTTTTAAATACACTTGGAATTTATACGTCGCACGCTTTGGATGTCCTGAATCCACCCACACATTCGTCGCTATCTTATGTCCAAGCGAAACAACCCCCAAGTCCCTTCCATTATAAATAATCCCCATACCAACGCCCTTCATTATGCTCTGATTTTGGGGGTTACCATAAAAATGAACAAACTCTCCATACGGATTGAGCTCAGGATCACATGTTACCGATCGGGTCCGGGTACTAGAAGTCCACAGGACCGTGCCTAACGGCAAATCTGCTGGGATAGCTAACACCCCGATATTTTCCGCTTCCCAGTTGCTCCCCCCTCCATCTTTGATGCACATCATAGCGTGTGACGGAGTCGTAACTCCCAGAATAATTAAAAATGCACATGGTAATAAGGAGCGACAAGCAAAATGCCGAAACGCTGTGGACATGGTATGAATCATAGTATTGTCTCTGTATCGAGGGAATTTCGCATATACGATGGAAACACATTGAGGGTTGTTTAAAACCCTCACGAAAAATGGTGCACATTTGGTGCAACCGCCACGCTTCACGGTTCTTACTGTTGACTCAGCTTCCCTATACGTTACGCCGGAGTACTAGCACCACAACATAAAGGAGATGTTTCACATGAGTCATGTCTCAGTATTTTATCTATCCGGTAGATGCCTCTGAGCGGGGTGTAAAACTCACCGCCATCTTCGACGCTGTAATGCACGTACTACTGCTTCACATCGAACAGCACCGGGTCGGTCACCTGCCATTTCAGTTGATTAATCACTTGCTGTTCACGGATGTGCCGATAATAGCCGCGAATGTCCGTTCGGTAGACAAAGGTGTATTCTCCATCGGCCAGTGCTGCCCGGACTTCCGCCACCGCCACCGCCACCGACGCCGCGCTACCGCCATGCCCGCGCAAATGCAGGCAACGTGCCGGTTTTGGCAACAGCGGTTCCGCCAACAGCGCGGCCCACTTCAATATCAACGCATCCGGCGCACACCACTGCACCCAACTGCGGGCACCACGCCGCAATACCTGCATCGGTTCCAGGCGGTAACGCCCGTTTTGCAGTTGCCGCCAAAGGCGTTCACCCTGCTGCGCCCAGTGAAAGCGCAGATGCCAGATATCTGCATTGGGCGGCGCATGGCGGCGGCGTTGGCACAGCCAGCGATACGCGGCCTGCCATGCCTCAGTGCGGTTATTCATACTCCAGGCTAAAGGTCGCCACCGCACTGAACGGCCCGCGCTCGATGGTTTTGTGCTTCAGCGCCTCCGGCTCGCCCTGTACATAGGCCCGCGCCGTCAGGGTGTTGGCGCCGCTCACCAGCGTTTGCGCCTTGCCCTGCTGGTTCACCGGCAATGGCTCGCCCTGCGGGGTTTCCATCCCGATGGCAATACCACTGGCCTGACTGGCACCGTTCAGCGCCAGCAGCCCCGGTAGCCCCGCGCTTTCCGCGCCGCTGAACGTCACCCTCACCGTCTTGCCCAGGCTCAGGTCGCACTGCGCCAGGTGCAGCTCAAATGTCTGCCCGGGGGTGCGGGTGTTCAGGTACAGGTACTTGTCAATCACCGTGTCAAAATCCAGCACCACCGTCTCGTCCCCCGGCAGTATCACGCAGGGCTCCGCGACCAGCGCCCCATGCAGCCGCATATTCTCCGCCGCGCCGGCCGGCATGCTGCACAGCAGCAACGCCGTGGCGCAGCAGACCATCCTGTTCACCATGCCCGTTCTCCGCCTCATTGGTACACCGCCAGCAGCGTCGCCGTCGCCTCAAACGCCCCTTCCTTCAGCGTGGCCCCCGGCCGTTTCACCGGCACCGCCTCAAGCACCGGTTTCGCATTCGGGTTGATGGGTATCGGCTGATTGAGGATGAACCGCTTGCCGTTTTGCAGCAGGCGCACCGCCAGGTCATCCATGTTGCTCGCCACGGCCGCCGTATCGTAATCCGCCGCCGTCCCGACCACTGCCAGCGTCATGTTCCAGGCCCCGACTCCCGGGGTGCAGCTTATCCGGTAGTTCACCGGTTGCTGGTAGTTAACGCCGTCCACCTTGCTGACCCCCACACGGTTGCCGAAGTCGACATCCACCTCACCGCCGTCGTTGATGGTGCACGGCGGCGGTTCGATAAGAACCCCGGAGAACCGCATGTTGTCCGCCGCCGTCGCCGGGCCGCCGAGGGCCATCAGCAGCAAAATGCAGCCATAGCGCGCCATTGCCTCCCCTCCTTTCACTGGTATTCCACCTTCATGGTCGCCCCGGCAGAAAACTCGCCGCCGCGCAGGGTCGCCCCGGCCTGTTTCACCGGCACCGCTTCCAGCGTCGGCTTCGTCGGGTAGGTAAAGTTAATCCAGCTGTTGATGGGCTGCCGATTGCCATTGCGCAGCAGCGCCACCCCCAGGCCGTCCTTGTTGGTTTGCAGCACCTCGCCGTCAAAGCCGGCGCCGGTGCCCTGGATTTGCAGTTTCATCGCGTTGTTCGGCGCGTTTTTGCACTCCACCGAATACACCACCGGCTGTTTCTTGTAGCTGCCGTCGATGCGGGTGGTCATAACGTCATTGCCGAAATTCACTTCAATCAGGTTGTTGTCGTTAATCACGCAGGGCGGTGGGGCGACAATGGTCACCGTCACTTTGATGGTCGTCGCCGCCTGTACTGGCGGGACGAACAGCATCAACGCCGCCACTCCGCAGCCGAGCCAGTACCGTCTGAACGCTGACGTCATACTTGTTCCCCTAGTCATAGCTGAGCTGAAAATCCACCACCGCCGCATAGGCGCCGGGCACCAGCGGCGCCCGGGTACGCTCCGGCGTCACGGTATAGTTCAGCGCCTGTTGCCCCACCGCCAGCGCCAGCGGCGCACCGCGGCTGCCGAGGCGAACGTCGTGACCGTACGCGTCGGTGATGCGCAGCGCCAGTCCGGCGGCGCCGCGTACCTTCACCAGTGCCGGGTTGTCAGCATCCGCCGGGGCGATAAAACTGACCGACACCGCCGGCTGCTGCGCGCTCCACACCAGGTTGCCGGTACGCACATCACGGTTGTTCGACGCGGTGCGCAGACAGTCACGCAGGTGCAGCTGCACGTTCACCGGCACGCCGCGGTCACCGGCCTGCGCCAGCTGCGCCGTGGCGGTATTCCCCAGCGAGACCGCCTGGTACGCGGAGGCCATCTCCAGCCGGCAGGCGCTTTCGGTCAGCTCACCGCGCACATGCAGCACGCCGTGAGCACCGTCCACCTGCCAGTTGTCCGCCGCCTGCGTCGAGGGCAGCAGCCACAGCATCACCGTCAGGCATAGCGGCACCATCAGCGCCGCCAGCGTCAACACCAGGGCATACAACCAGTCATGACGGTGATAACCGCCGTTCCATCGCCGGGTTCTTGTTCGCATCGCTTCCCCACCTGTAAGTTCCGTGAACCTTATTTACTGCCCGCCACTGCCTGGCAGCTCGCGCCGTTACAGCTAAACGTCAGTTGCGGGCGCCCGCCGTAGTCGTTGACGTAAGTCAGCACCGGCGCACTCCCCAGCGCAGAGGCGGACACCTTCAGCAGCGCACTGCCCTTCGGCGGCACCATCAGCGGCTCGAAGCCCGGCGCACTGGCGCCCTTTTTGCTGCCGGCGTCAACCAGCGTCACGTAGTACGGCGTCGGGTTGTTCACCTGATAGCCATCGCCCTGTTTGGTCAGCGTCAGCTTCTCCTGCCACGGCGCGGCGGATTCCGGGTTGGTCACCGCAATCGCCTTTGGCCGGTAGAACAGCTTGATGCGCGTTTGCAGCGCCAGCTGCAGCGTATTGGGCTTGTTGCTCTTCGGCGGAATTTCACGCAGGTTGAAGTAGAACAGGGTTTCCCGGTCCTGCGGCAGCGTATTGGCCGCCGGCAGCCCCTGCACCTTCACCTGGCTTTTGGCGCCCGGCTCCAGCCGCTGCACCGGCGGCAGCACCGTCAGCGGGCTGCTGATTTTTTTGCCGTCGGCATCTTCAATCCAGCCCTGCGCCAGGTAAGGCAGCTGCTTGTTCTCGTTGCTGATGCTCATGCTCACCGACTTGTCGCCGCCGTTGAAAATCACCCGGGTGCGGTCCAGCGCGATGGCCGCGCTCGCCTGCTGGGCGACCAGCAGGCCCGCCAGGCCGCCGGCAATTAATGTTACTGCATGTTTGGTTTTCATTGTTTCTCTACTCTTCACTCGTGTTTAACGCCTTGCCGTCGGCCACCGGGCCGCAAGGCAGTAACAGGTTGGTTAATTCGCCCGGCGACAGCGTCTGCGGCAGGGTAATGCCGCACTGCTCGGCGCCGCCCCAGCTCACGCGCATCCCTTCACCGGCATTGATGCCGCTCAGGTACACCTCGCCGTTGTCGTTGACGATGCCCACCTCTTGTCCCTTGCCGTTGCGCACCGTGGCGCCGAACGGCGGCGAACTGCCGTCCGCCAGGCGTATCACCGCCATCGCCTTCTCGCCGGCAACCACCTCGAAGCGGCGGTAACCGATGGCGCCTTCGGTCAGCGTGGCCTGCGCCACGCTCTGGCTGACCTCGGCATTCTCCGGCAGCGTGTTCAGGTCGATGCTGAACTGGTTGCGGTAATAGCTGCCCACATCCACCACCACCGCCTTGCCAAAGGCATTGCTCAGGGTCGGCGTGCTGTAACCGCGCACAGGAATGCCCGGCACGCCGTCGGTATCCAGCAGCATGCGGGTACCGCCACTGATGCTGCTGCGGTGCAGGGCCGCCCCTTTCAGGGTGGCGGTCGCACCGCCCTGCAGCGACAACCCGAACGAACTGTACTGGCCGGCCTGATAACTGGCGCTGGCGTTCATCTGGCTGATGTCACCGCTGTGGCTGTAGTAACCGCTGGCGGTGGCGCCGCTGCGCGCGCTGCCGGCACTCACCTGGTAGGTGTCGCGCTCATTCAGCCGGTCGTAATACCCCACCTGCTGGGTGGTGTCGTTGCGGTTGTAGCTGCCGCTGTAGCTCAGCGAGCCGCTGCGGCCCCACGGCAGCGACAGCGACAGGTACATGCCGTCGTCGTTGGTGCCGTTGTACTTGTTGCGGTAACCGGTCAGCGACAGGCTGATGTTCCGGAAACGCCCCAGGTCGAAATAGCGCGACAGCGTCAGGTTGTAACGGTCGTTCGCCGGCCGGTCCCAGTAGGTCTGGTGGTTGTAGTTGAGGTAGGCACTCAACCCCAGGTCCCGGAACTGCTGGTTAAAGGTGATGGTGTACATCTCCTTGCTGCTGTTGTGGCGCGTGCCGTACGTGCGCGCATCGAGGTACTCGCTCATCGACATGTAATTGCGCTCCGAGAAGCGGTAGCCGGCGAAGGTCACCTGGCTGTCGTAGTCGTCGAAGCGCTTGGAGTAGCTCAGCCGGTACGAGCCGCCGCGCAGCGTGCCGTCTTCCGGCAGGGTGGCGCGCGACTGGGTGACGTCGAAGGAGAGCGCGCCGAACATCATCAGGTCGCGCCCCACCCCCAGCGCCAGCGCGTTGTAATCACCGCCCGCCACGCCGCCGCCGTACAGCGACCAGCCGTTGCTCACGCCCCAGGAGAACTCGCCGGTGCCAAACATCGGCCCGTTGCTGTGGTGCTCCCAGTCCGCCGGCCGGCCGGCCGCCAGCTTGTAACGCACCGACCCGGGACGGGTCAGGTACGGGATGCTGGCGGTGTCCATCTTGAACTCCTGCACGCTGCCGTCCTGCTCTTCCACCCGCACGTCCAGCTGGCCGCTGACCGCGTCGTTGATGTCCTGGATACGAAACGGCCCCGCCGCCACCTGGGTCTCGTACAGCACGCGCCCCTGCTGACGGATAACCACCCTGGCGTTGGTGCGCGCCACGCCGGTCACCTCCGGCGCATAGCCGCGCAGGTTGGGCGGCAGCATGTTGTCGTCAGTCACCAGGCTGGCGCCGGCAAAGCGGAAGCTGTCAAAGATGTCGGAGTTTAAATAGTCCTCCCCCATCGTCAGCCGGGCGCCCAGTTTCGGCAGTGCGCGATAAGCGTAGTAACGGCTCCAGTCCCAGCTGGAGCGGGTCGATTTTACGGTGCCACTCTGGCGGTCCAGCCGCGACTGCCAGTCGGCCCGCAGCCGCCAGGCCCCCAGGTTGCCACCCAGCGTGCCGTTGCCGCTGAGGTTATAACTCTGCGTACCCTGCTTTTGCTGGCGCTGGGCCTGCCCGTTCAGGTTGTAGTCGAACAGCAGGCCGGGTATCCCCTCGTCCCAGCGCGACGGCGGGTCCCAGTTCTCGGCGGTGTACTCCAGGTACGCCTGCGGAATACTCAGGTATAAGGCCGCCGCCCCCAAATCGCCCCGCACCTCCATCCCATCCAGGCTCTCAGGGTTCATGCACTGGTTTTGGTGCCACCAGGTGACTTTTTGCAGGGCGCTCTCTTTCAGCCCCAGCTGTTCAACCAGCTGCGGCGTAATGCAGGCTTCACTGCCTTTGGCATCATCATCCGGCGGGTAATACACCACCGGCTGGTCAGGCAGGGTTTGTTTATTGATATGCACGGTAAAAAAATAATCACCGGGCATGATAAAGTTGCCGCGGGAAAACTGCTCCAGGTCAATATTGGCGCGATCCGTCACATCCAATACGTCGGTATTGAATTCAATATCAGCCGCTACAGCGCAAACAGCGTTCCCCGCCAGAATAAAGGCGATCAACAGCCCCAATATTTGCGGTCGTATTTTCCCTATACAGCCATATGACGGAGTAATTGACATCCGCAGACCCTTATCAATAATTATTTCATTCGCAGTAACAACGCGCAGGCAAAGTTAGTAGTAATCCATTTTAAAACGCACCGTGGAGTAATAACTCCCGGCTTTCATTACCTGACTATTTCCCACCAACCTCAGCCCGTAATTAAACTCCAGCGTGCCGGGTTGAATGTCATTTTTCGCCATGGGGATCCCCGGTGAGGCAACATTCCCCTTATTGTCGGTAATTTGCAGGGCAATACCTTTTGCATTACCGTCCATGCCAAATAATCCGGCATCGTCTCTGCCGTCAAACGTCACGGCAAAATAGCGCCAGTCATCCAGCGCAGGATTAAATTTTTCTAATGTGCAGTTCACCAGCTTAATATTGAACTCATGCCGTTCGCTCTGACCGTCGCGAATAATCTGGCTGACGGGCAATGTCGCCAGGGTGATGGTCTGGTCAAGGCTGTCGGTATCAATGGCGCAAGCCGAGGCGATAATCCTGCCATTCACGGTCACTTCGCCACGCCCCTGATTGGCGGAGTGCGCCAGGGAGGAACACAGCAACAGATTAACGAATACCGCGCTGTGCAATATCCTTTTGCCACGCTGTGAGTGCATACCCACGTCTCCACATAACGCGTTAATAAGCAGCATGCGGGTTACCCCGCATGCAATTAAATTAACCGTGCGAATTAATCGCCGTGGACTTACTGGTACGCCAGGGTAAAGTCGGCGACAGAGTTGAACTCACCCGGGACGATGGCAGCCGAGGCACCGTCGCCTTGCAGGTGGGCGCTGAAGCGCAGGGTGGCCTGACCGTCTTCAATTTTTTGTGCCTTGCTGGCGGTGGTCAGCGGCAGCAGTTTACCGTCGAGGTCGTTGATGGCGATGCTGGCGCCGCGTGCGGTGCCTTTCATGGCCAGCAGGCCAGGCGCCGCTTCGGACTCTGCGCCGCTGAAGGTGGTGGTTACGGTTTTAGCCGTTTCCACATCGCAACCGACCAGTTTGATCAGGATGTCTTGCGGAGTAGACTTGCCGCCGTTTTTCAGCTGAGCGGAAGCGACGTCACCCAGTTTAACGGTCTGATCCAGAGTGCCTGGCTCGATAGAGCATGGCGCATCGATGATCGAACCTTTAAAGGTCACGGTGCCGCCGCCCTGGTTCGCAGCGTTAGCCATAGAGATGGTGCCCAGAGTCATTACCGCTGCCAGCATGATTTTATTCAGTTTCATCGTGTTAATTCCATATATACAAGTGGTTAATTAAGGAAAGAGCCCTGCGATAACGCCCTACTCTTTTTGTTTCACCTTCTTCACCAGCACAGTTGGGAGAACTTTTCCCCACTGATTCGGTGATGTGTAAATACTACCCCCCCAACCACCAAACCAGCAAAATAAACTAAATAAACAAATAAATACGACATAAAACACCAAAAATAATAAATTTTTTATATTTATACTCCAGGGATTATCAAAAAAAACGATAAATTCAGTTTTTTTAAAAGCAAGAAAAATATAATTTTTCTACTTTTACATTTGACTCACACTTAGATAAGATTTTTCTTGAAAACTTTATACTGTGAGATAGGATATTGACCAACTCAAACACCAGCCCCCTTACGCCAAATCGATAAAAATGAAATACATAATAGATAAATTCGTTATTTTTGATTCAAACTCACTGACTCTTCACCTTTATGATAACAGCCAGGTGACCACCCGACTGACTAAACCTGCCACCCGTTTATTGTTGGAGTTAATACAAAACAACAGAACCAGCATGGCCAGAGATGATTTATTCAAAAAGGTATGGCTGACGCATGGATTCACGGCTTCCAACGCAGGATTGAATAATTACATTAGCGAGTTACGCAAGGCTTTCTCTTTATTGGGCCACGATCGCGAAATCATTATCACTATCCCTAAGTTAGGTTTCAGGCTAGAGGCAGTGATTGACCTATTTGATTCCAACATCGAGCCCAGCGGGGCAGCGAACGCTGCAGATGAACAGGGTTCTTCTGAAAATAATGATGCTCCTCTAGAGACAACGCCGGAAGATCAATCTATTCCCGAACGTTCTCCCTCATTCTTGCACCAGAAAGTCATTATCTTTTCAGCCACGATTATCCTTGGTATTATAGTTGCTGTAGTTATCCTAAAGATGACAAATCAGGACAACTATCCTTACCAGAAGATCGCTACCCTCGACCAATGTGAAATTTATGGACTAGGGAAGCTGCAGCACAATCTCAATAATGAGTTAACTGTACGCATAAGTGGGCTCCTAAAGCACGAAGAGGTAGATTGTAAGAATATCCCCAGCGATGTCTTCTATCTGGAGGACCGAATCACTACAAACTCCGTTCGGGCCGATCTGGTATCTGTTTGCAGCAAAACCGGTAGCCACCATTACGATACGTGCTTCAATATCAAAAGCCAGAGAAACACATCAAAATGAAAAAACTACTTATAACGGTCAACACCCTGCTTTTTCTATTATTTTTTTCGTTCAGCATGCATGCGGAAGAACCTTTTAAGTGCACCTCACACTACAAAACGTTCATACAAAAAGACAAAGGATTCACGTTGTTTGATGGCCGCCTCACTCTGTTCCTTAAAAATGAACACGAAGGTTTTTTTAGCCTGCTGGGGAAAGTCAAAACCGATGAGAACAGCTATCTGCTTTCCAGAGTCAGCTATTTTACTCTGGCGCCGTTGATGATAAATCACGTCAAACAGGCGAATATTAGCAAGGTGATTACACATCCGAGCGACACCACGCCTGAAGCCCCTTGGCTGGCAGACATCTTGCCGGCATTGCCCGGCATTGATTTTCAGATAGAGATATGGCGCCTGAAAGATAACTTGATATTGGTGAAATCCATCACTACCGGCTATCTTATCTGCGCGGCAGACCGGTAATTTATCTCAAATAACTAAATTAGCATCGGTGATCGCTTGAATGACCTATGCCTATCGGCCGTTCACCTGTACAGATCCCACATCACAAAGAAAACCAGATTGCATCATCCTATTTTTATTTATAAATCAACCACATGATGATTAGCATATATTAGGGATTGCTTGTATAACTTCAGTTTACTTGTAAGCGTCACATTTGAACCGTCTGTCAGAGCGGCCCGCTTTCCCTGAAAATAATGTCCATCATCTGTTTAATGGACATTATTTTATGAGTGAACGGGCATGGTTGGTTGAGGTCTTTCGCCTCCACTATCAGGAACAGCTTTCTCAGAACCGCATCGCCAAACAGTTGGGGCTACCCAGATCAACGGTCAACAACTGTTTCCAGCGCGCTGGCAAGGCCGGTGTTCGGTGGCCCGTCAACGAATTGACGCTGGAACGCACCCTTTATCCCGGTAAAAACCGGTCACGGTCCTCTGCCTCACCGTTGCAACAAACACCGGTAACAACCGTGCCATCAAAACCTAAAAGAAGGGGGCGCAGACCAAACTTCCCGTTGGCGTTCAAACTAGCGCTGGTTGAACAATCAATGCAACCAGGCGTCAGTTCCGCCAGGCTGGCATGGGCGTCTCGGCGCGCCCCTCCCTGCTGAGCCCTGCCCGCTGCCGGTTGAACGGGACGATGTGCCGTCATCACCGCCAATAACTGAATCAGATAAAGCGCCACCATCCGACGTCGCGAAGTGTGAACTGGTGTTGCCTGGAGGCACGTTACGATTCCGGGGCGTGCTCTGTCCTGCCTCGCTGAGCATGCTGATCCGTGAGTTGAAATACGGTTCAAACGTGACGCTTACGTTTACTTGGCTCTAGCGAATCCATCAGACGCCATCTGTACGATGGTGCCGCTCATGTAAACAAGACGCAAATAGCTGTGACATGGTTAGCTCAGTCGCTTAACTAGAGGCGCCTCTCATAGTTTATGAGAAAGCAGACGGCCATATGCCAAGTAAACAATAACACTTCTTATTATTCAGTTCATTGCTGGCTACAGCTATTCGCATCAATAGAAACGCCCCCTATTAATCTCATAGGCGAAAACGTTAAGGAAATCCGCCTAAAAGTATAATTTACAAATATTATTAATCAAAATTATAAATTAACCCATTCAAAAACAAAAAGATTAAATTAACATTGACTTTAATAAAAACAAAAAACATGATTAATATGAAAAATATAATTATCCTCACCACCAATAAAAGCCAACTTATTATTCGCTTGCTATGGAGTCATTTTGTATGTCAGACCATCAAGTCACCTGTATCAAAAAATCCGACCGTCAAAATGCGCATGAGCGCATTCAGGCTATTGGCGGCGTCAACGCCGATGGCACCCGCTGGTCACTGCCCCAGGCAGACGCCATTGCCGGGATCGAGGCAGGCACCTGGCGTTTCTGGGTCACTGCCAATGGCCATTCCGTCTGGGTGATTGTCTCAACCAGCGCGGCGGGGAATAAATACCTCAAGACGCAAAATGACGGCGAACACCCCAATAACCTGCTGAGCCTGCCGGAATGCCCCTGACGCACCCCGAGTTTCATGATTGATACGGTTTGTGGGTCCTCTTGCGGCCCATCGCTTCACTTCTTTTTTTATTGGCCGCTGTGGCGTTCTCACGCCCGCAGTACAGCGGCCCCATAGCATAAGGAAATACTATGTACGGTTCCACTACCGCCAGAAACCTGCCTTCAGGGAAAAAACAGCGTATCGCCGATTTATTATCGCAAATTATTGAAACGCTGGATCTCACCAAAACCCAATACGCCAACATCGAAAGCGCCTATAACGGCGTCGGCACCTTTCTGTCCGAAGGCGACGATCCGCTATTGCAAGATGCCGTTATTTACCCGCAGGGCAGCGTGCGGCTCAACACCACCGTTAAACCCAAAAATGAAGAGCAATACGATATTGACCTGATTTGTTATCTGCCCCATGCCACCCAGGCGGATTATACCGGCGTGATATCGGCCATTCGCCAGCGGCTGGAATCACATAAAACCTACAAAACGCTATTAAGCGAGTTACCGCGCGGGTTTCGCATCAATTACGCCGGGGATTACCATCTGGATATCACGCCGGGCCGCGATCACACCGGCGCAGCACATCCGGGCCAGCCGCTGTGGGTCGTGGATGCACAAACCGCCTGGAAGGAGTCCAACCCCAGCGGCTACGCCGAGTGGTTCGAGAGCAGCGCCAGCGTGCAACCCCTGCGCACCATTCTGGTCATGGATTCCGCCAGCCGCGTGGGTACCGAGGCGTTGCTCCCGTTGCCGGACAGCACCGACAAGAAATTGCTTAATCACATCGTACAAATTCTCAAACGCCACCGTGACGAATGGGCCGCAGAGCAGGATGAGGTCCGGCAGCGCTGCCGCCCGATTTCGGTCATCATTACCACGCTGGCGTGCCATGCCTACAACCACATCATTGCGGACAGGCGCGCCTACGACAACGACCTGGATATCCTGTTAGACGTCCTGGAACTGATGCCGGATTTCATCGTGTCGACACAGGGAGCAATTCACGTCAACAACCCGCACATGCCGGAGGAGAACTTCGCCGAGAAGTGGAACCGTTCAGAGCAGGATGAGGGCCCTCAGCGCAGCGAAGCCTTTTACCAGTGGCATGCCGCGGCCCAGGCGACGTTTAACACCATCGCCGCCAGCGTGGGGGAAGATAATCTGTTCCTGAGCCTCGAAGACAGCTTCGGCAAAACGCCGGTCGATGTCGTCAGGCAACGTCTGATGGAGCATATGCAGTCAGCCAGAGAACAAGGCAGCCTGCATCTGGATAAGAAAACCGGCGGGCTGATTGCCACCGGCCTCGCCGGTACGGCAGCCCAGGCCGGCGTGCCTAAAAACACCTTCTACGGTGAATAACGTGGTTATCAGGCATCACTGCAAACCGCTGACTATCGCTCAGCAATATCGCGCGTTGAAAGCCGGCGGCCCGTATGAACGGCTGCGCATTATCCATCACGACCGCACCCTGCTGTGGGAAGGGTGGTTGCAACCCTCGCTGTTTAGCCGCCGCTACAAGGTCGCGGTCCGGTACAGCCTCGGCACCCCACCGATTTGCGTGGTGACAGAGCCTGACCTTTTCGCGCTGGCCGGCACGCGGGCCATCCCGCACCTGTATCCCGCCGATAAGCATATTCCCGGCGCGCGGCTGTGCCTGTTTTTGCCCCGTTCACAGGCCGACGACGGGCTCAGCGAATGGCGCGCCCAGTTAAAAATCAGCGACACCCTCATTCCCTGGGCGTCGCTCTGGCTGTTTTATTTTGAACAGTGGCTGCACACCGGCCACTGGGAAGGCGGCGGTAAGCACCCACGCCCCAGCGAGGTTAAAAATGAGCGTTGAACATGAAGGCTTTATCTCGGTCGATATTGAAACCGCCGGGCCCATCCCCGGCGTGTGCAGCCTGCTCTCCATCGGCGCCTGCGTCATCGACCGCCCGGCGGAACGCTTTTACATTGAAGTGCAGCCGCTGAATCTGCATTACGAGCCTGAGGCGCTGGCCGTCACCGGTTTCAATCTGCAGACCCAAATAGCGCGCGGCATCGACCCAAAAGAGGCCATGCAACAATTTGCCCACTGGGTCACCGCCGTCACCGACGCCACGAGCAAACCGATTTTCGTCGGTTTCAATGCGGCGTTCGACTGGTCATTCATCAATTACTACTTTCACGTTTATCTCGGTCATAACCCGTTTGGCTTTGCCGCCCTCGATATCAAAGCCCTGTACATGGGCGCCACCGGCTGCGACTGGCAGGACACCCGCTCCAGCCGTATCGACGCCCGATTTAATCTCAAAAACCACGGCAGCCACAACGCGCTGGATGACGCGCTGTATCAGGCCGAGATGTTTGTGAAAATCAAGTCACACATGAGGGAAAAACGCTGACATGGAAACGGTAAAATACATTCTGATAAAGCTGGTCGACTGGAAAACGCGCCAGCGGAAAATTCAATACCTCATCATGCTGCTGGGTGCCGGGCTCCTGGGGGGGAACAACTTGCTGGGGCAGGCGTTAACTCTGGAGAAAGGCGATGCCCGCTTCTCGCTAACCATGTCCGAGGGGAATGCCATCTCGGACTCTGCCGTCACGTTTGTGGCGGCGTTTATCATTCTGGGGGGATTTGTCTGGCTGCTGGTCGACGCCTACCGGGAGGCTAAAATCACGGTGCGTAAAAAGGGGGTGGTTATCGAAGGGAGAGCGCTGCGGAAAGTCGCGACAACGCCGCTGCATAAAACGGTCTCCCATCATTTCAACGGGAAGATAGACGCATTAACCCTCGATATGACGCAGCGGATGCGGGATGGCGCAATCAGTCACCCAGAAGAGGCCTTTGACGACAATATCAGCACGCTGGCCAGCAATATCGCCACCCGCATTGACGGTATCGACCATCAGGACTTGACGCTGGTGTATGGCGGGCAATTGCCGGTTCCGTTCACCTTCTACATTGGCGCCATTCTCGATGACAATGGCCCGGTCTGCGTCTATGACTGGGACAGAGCGCAAGAGGCCTGGCGGTTGATTGACAACAAGGCCGACGACGACGGCGCCGATTTTACCCTGATGGAAAGCCTCGTCACCTCAGCGGCCAAAGATGTGGTGCTGGCGGTCTCGGTGTCCTACCAGGCCGACATTACGGCCATACGTCAAACCTTCCCCGCCTACCCGCTGTCGCATCTCTCGCTGAGCTCCACAACGCTCGGTAATCACTGGTCGCTGTCCAAACAAACCCGGCTGGCGCTGCAATTTATCGAACAGGTAAAAATGCTGACGGCGTGTGGCGCCGAACGCATCCACGTGATTTTGGCCGCCCCCAGCAGCATTGCGCTCAATTTCGGCCGCCGTTATGACCACCGCAATCTGGCGCAACTCATTGTTTATCAATACGAGAAAGAACAGCAACCGGCCTATCCCTGGGGGGTGGTGATGCCGACGCAGGGGCAGCGTCGGGGGGCGGTGGTTAAGCCTCCCGCCGTTCCCTCAACCGACTGACTGTCGGGCTGTCCTGCGACTCAGTACAGCGTCAATAGGGGGCGAAACGAGGATATAAAAAAACCGGCCTGAGCCGGTTTGGGAGCGCTTGTCGTTATGATGCCGGCCGCTCTGCGGCCGGGGTAATGCCCTGGTGTTGCTGCGTATTTTTCACTGTCACTATAGGCGGTGCGACGAGTGAGCGTCCAATGGGTTCGGCAGATCAATAAGGGGCGATTGATCGGCCCGGCCGATCGTCCTGCTCATCGTCACACCGCCCCGCATTTCGGCAGCCAGTCCGCTTCGCACTCTTCGCTCAATACCACATTGGTCTGCATCCCCAGCCGGGTTTTACGCTTGAGCAGGGTTTTCTCATACTCTCTCAGCGTCTGCGGCACCGCCAGACCAAAGGCCGTCAGGTTCATCACGTGCTGATAACCCCGTGCCGCCATAAACGACAGGTAGGCGTGGTACAGATAGCGGCGCGGATTCGGCGGGGTGATGTTGGCATTGCCTATCATCATCCCTTCCGGGGTACCCAGCACCGTCAGGTAACCACAAAAATCAACCAGCGGGTCGGCCTGGCGTTTGATGGTCAGCGCCTCGTCCGAGCTTTGCTGCGCCTGAAGCAAGGTGCGGGCCTCGTTCGGGTTGGCGAAGCGCTGCATCAGGTGGCGCACGATGACTGCCAGCTCCTGGGTGATTTTGTCCAGCAGCAATGGGTCACGCTCGGCCAGCGGTATCGCGTCCGGGAAGGTGATAATCACCCGCCGCCGGGAGACCCCGCCGCTGCGGTCGCTGAACTGCATCGGGTTGTTGTTGACCGCCAGTATCACTGCCGGGATGTGGGCGGCGTAGGCGTCGCGGTATTTGGGGTCGATAGCGACCGCATCACCGCCGGTGATAGCCTTGATACCCGCGCCGTCACCGCTCCACTTCTCCTGGTCAGGCAGGAGTATCAGCGAGAAGCCGACCACGCTGGCTCGCTCACGCGCCGACTCCAGGTTATCGATGGTGGCAGAAGTGGTGTTGTCCGCCCCGGCGAGCAGCCGGGCAATGGCCGCCATCACGCTCTTTCCGCTGCCGCCGGGGCCGGTCACTTCAAGGAACAGCTGCCAGTCATAGCGGTTGGCCAGCACCATAAAGAGCGCCGCGAGGATACGCTCCTGCTTGTCGTGATTACCTCCGGCGGCCCGCGTCAGCCACTGCCAGAAGTGCGGCGCATGGTCGGCCAGGTTCTCCCCGGCGCGCGGCGGGGTATAGTCCACACTGTTGACGGTGCGCAGCCAGTGCTCTTGCCGGTGGGCGCTGAACTGGCCGCTGACGGTATCAAACACCCCGTTACGAAAACCAATCAACCGGCGGGCAGGCTCACCCATCTGCGGCACCATCAGCTTGAGGGTATCCAAAATGCTGTTGATACCGGCGGCAGAGAACGGCGCACGCACCTTCTGGAACAGTGCGGCAATCTCCCGGCTCAGTTGCCGGTGCGGCAGCACCTGCCAGGCGCCGCGCGTATAGCGGCACAGCTCTTCCCCCACCGGCGGCACCGCCAGGGTATTGCCGTAGTGTTCAGCCAGCAGCTCGGCCTTCTCGCTGGCGCTCATGGCTTTGAGGTCTGCATCACTCAGCGTGTCGAACGGGCTCGGCTGTGGTGGCTGACTGAACGCCTGGAGCTGGGCGCGCGTGGCCTCGGCCCCTTCCCGGCCATAAACGTCGTTCCAGTCGCCTTCCGTGGGCGGCAGTGTCGGGGTGCCGCCGGTTAGGGTGGCCGCCTCGGCGGCGCGGGTCTGCCCGGTGCCGCTGCGGTCATTATCTGCCGCCAGCAGCAACCGCGCATCCGGGTAATGGCTGCGCAGCTGCTGCGCCACCGTCGCCAGGTTGTTGGCGCTCAGTGCCACACAGACCGTTTCACCGGTCAGGCGATGCACGGTGAGTCCGGTGGCGTAGCCTTCGGTGAGCCAGATAACCGCGTTGTCCGGGCCGCTCAGGGTATGACAGGCGGCTTTCACCTGCCCGCCTGCCAGCATGCGTTTATCACCGTTGGCGTTAATCAGCTGCACGTTGACCACCTCGCCTCCGGCGTTATGCAGTGGCAGCAAGAGGTCGCCGGGCTGGAAGGTGATACCGCCGACGCGCAGCGGCTGGCCCTGCAAGGTCAGAGTGTCCACCTCCGGCCAGCCCTTGGCGCTCAGGTAGGCATTGCCGGTCTGAGGTTGCGCGGCAGCCACCAGAGCCTGTGCCTGTCGCGCGGCTTTGCGCTGGGCCTCGGCCTTGTCTTGTGGTGAATGACCGCTCTCAGCGGCCGGTGGCAAGGCACTGGCGTTATTTCCCATCACGGCGGCCACCTGTTCGGCGGCGACTCTGGCAGACAGTGACAGGGCTTTTTCCACCAGGTTGAGGCCGTCACCGGCCCCGCACTGATTGCAGAACCAGGTGCCGCGCCCGTCCTGGTTGTCGAAACGGAAGCGGTCTTTACCGCCGCAGGTCGGGCACGGCTGCGGCTTGCCGTTCGGCTGCAAGGCGATGCCGAGAGCCGGGAGTATCACCGGCCAGTGGCCGGTGGCGGTGTGTACGGTCTGGGAAACGAAGTGGGCGCTCATGCTCTTCTCCTCAGTGTACGGTGGCATGCTGTGCCGCCGACAGGCGCTCGCAGCACAGCTCGTCCATCATCTTTTGCCCCAGCGCGGTCAGGCGCGGCGCGGCCACCAGAACGTCCGGCTGCACCATGTCGCTCAGCATGGTGCACGCCATATCCATGCCGTCCTCTGCGCCGTACTGACGCACAAAGTGCCCTTCCAGGCGCAAGGCAATCGTCATCTGCAGCTCGTCCAGCGTGTACCCGAGGCTCACCCGGTAAAAGGCACAGGTATCCAGGTAGGCCTGCGCCACGGCGCGGCGGAAAACGGCGGTACGGACTTCAATCGGTAAACAGGATTGGGTGTTCATACGGCGGTGGCCTCCATGCGGGCAAGAATTTGGGTTTCACAGGTGTTGACGACGTGGCCGAGTTGGTCAGTCAGCAAGGCAATGACCGAGGCAAACGATGCCTGTTGCGTGGCATCGGGGCGCTGCCCGCCGAGGTCGAGGGTGTCCAGCAGGTCGAGGAACAGCACGCCGGTGGCGTGCGCATGCTGAAGACGCAGAAAATCGGCGTGCGGGATAGGGTAATGGGTGTCGCGGTAATAGCGGTCGGCCAGGGTGTTCATGCCACCGCCTTAACCGGCAGACGACCGGCAAAGGACAACACATAATCACGGGCTAGCAGGCGGCGGGCGTTGTGCTCAGAATCCGCCACGGTGCGCACCATACGCGGTGACGCCGTCAGCGCAGAACGGCGCACGGCCGCAAACAAAAAGCAAAATGTCGGGTGAGTCGGGGTGAGGGTCGTAGCCATAACGGCAGCCTCCAAGGTTAGCGAATTACCGCTACCACCGGAGTTCCTACACTCAATGGTGGTAGCCCAGACGGGGGTAGGAATACCGGCAACCTTGGAAACCGGCCAGCCCGAAGGCTGCCCCGCCTGAGCCACCATTGATTGACTGCTGCGGTAGCATAACATCCACCGTGCAAAAAATGAGCGCACTAAGGCTGTGACATAAAAAAACACGCGTGGCGCGTGTTGTGTCGCCAAGATTAAACACGGGTTCCTACGCCCGGCTGCCGATTTTGCGGCAGCGGGAGGACTATAGCGCAGGGCCGGACGTGGGGGCAAGCCGTAAGATGCCCCCGGACGTTCAATCGATTGCATAGTGATCAACAGTCGGTAAGCGGGTCGTTGCGAGTATCGGCCGCCGCGCAGGTCAGCAGCACCGGCCCGGCGCGAAACAGGCGCGGCTCAGCCTGGCGACTCGCCAGACGAATAACGCCGTGTTTTTCACTGCGGTGCTCCGGCAAGACGACGCCAGGCTCTTTACGCTGCAACAGTATAGCTTCCGCCACAAACAGCGCGTCGCGCTCATCAAGGGTGAAATGCTGGCGACCAAAGGTTAGCTGCATCATGCGGCGGCCCCCTGGTGACGGTTAGCGATACGTTCGTCCATCCACTGCTCGACCTCAGAGGCCAGCCAGGCGACGTTTTTACCGCCGAGGGAGAGCTGGGCCGGGAACTGCCGGCGGCTCATCATCTCGTACACGGTGGAGCGGGATAGACCGGTGGTGTAGAGCACTTCCGGCAGGCGGATAAAGCGCTCGCGCGGGGTGTAACTGCCAGGAATAACCGGCGGCGGGGTGGATGGGGTGGGGGTGGAAACGGTCAACATAAAACGCTACCTCTTGGTGTCCGGCCAACGCTGGCCGGGACTGTGTGAACTTCGGTAGCGCCCTATTATGTGAATATTTACCGGGGTGGCAACAAGGTGTTGTTGTGTGGTGGGACAGCTTTTATGCCTATTTTTCAACCAAATGGGCATATAGGTTAATATTGACCTTTATTGGCAAACCTTGCCAAACCCAAAGGAATAAACGAGCCATGAATAACCGTTTATCAATAGGCAGAAACAGGCTCACAGGTGCAACCCCAGGCTAGCCAGAGAAAAGGCCCTTCTTAGCCGAGTGTACAGCAGTGAACACCGGGTGATGAGTGAATAAATGACTCATCACAGATTTATTTATTGATTTAACTACCTTTTTATTTGAGTGAACAGTAGTGAAGAGTTTAAAGAAGAACTAAAACTGCAAAGGTGATTTTGCAATCAATATCTGAGGCGGCCGCATAACAAAAACACAGGCGGGAAGAAAGGCGACGCAAAACCCCCATCACGGGCCTAGCAGTGATGGGATAATCACGCCCGCTTCCATCACACGCCCCCTATCCTTCCCCCCCGAAAACGGCCTTTTTCCTGGCTAGCTGGTGTCAAACAACGCGTGCATGCATTGAGTGCATGATTTTGCATGCAAGAAAATGCATTTTTTATCCCCTGCCACACCAGTAGCAGCGCGGCCTGCGGCCTCTCATGCACTTGCATGAAAAGCGACATATAAAGCGGGCAGGCGTGGCGGGGGTAGCATTGCGCGCCAGGGGGTTTTAACGATTTATTGGCGGCATTTTTTAGCGAGCAATGCCCGCGATAAAATCGGCGTACCATTGCAGCATCTCACGTCGTTTCTCAAGGTACTGCGCGTGGTTGTAAGTACCGCGAATGGCGTTCTTGTCCACGTGGGCGAGCTGCATCTCTATCCAGGCGGTATTGAAGTCCTGCTCATGCAAAATCGTGGACATCATGTGCCTGAAGCCGTGGCCGGTGAGCCGACCGTGATAACCGATACGCTTAAGGAGCTGGTTGATACTCGCTTCGCTCATCGGCTTGTTGACGTCATTACGGCCCGGGAAAACATAGCGATAGTTGCCCGTATAGGTTCTCAGTTCATTCAGGATGGCCACCGCCTGCGTCGATAACGGCACGAGATGCTCCCGGCGCATTTTCATGCGCTCCAGCGGAATTTCCCAAAGCGCGTTATCCAGATCAAACTCATGCCATTGCGCCATGCGCAGCTCAATCCCCCTGACTCCGGTCAACATCAGCAACTTCGTCGCCAGTTGTACTAACCGACTACCGGAGTACGCCTCCAGCGCAGCAAGAAATCCGGGGATTTCATCAACGGATAAAAAAGGATAATGAGTAGATTTTGGGCTAATCAAAACGGTGGAGAGATCGGCGGCCGGGTTGAACTCCGCCCGCCCGGTTGCCGTGGCATATCGGAAGACCTCACCACAGCGCTGTCTGACCTTACGCATTTTCTCAAGCGCCCCACGCGCCTCAATTTTGCGAAGAACGGTGAGTAGCTCAAGCGGCTTTATCGCTGATATGGGGCGCTGCCCCAGATAGGGGAAAATATCAATGTTGAACGCGTCCATGATATCGGTCGCATAGCCTTCTGACCACGTCGCCAATTTGGACTTATGCCACTCCTTCGCAATCGCTTCAAAGGTGTTCGCATTCCCGTATAGCTGCGCCAGCTTTTTCTCTTTACGAACTGTGCTGGGGTTCTGCCCCTCAGCAACTAACTTTCTGGATTCATCGCGTTTTGACCGAGCATCGGCCAACGAAACGGCAGGATAGACGCCGAATGAAATCATCTTGGGCTTACCGGCAAAGCGATAACGAAAGCGCCAGCTCTTGCTGCCATTGGGTTCAACCAAAAGGGATAAGCCCAACCCATCACTCAACGTGTAAGGTTTAGGGGTGGGTTTAGCATTCCGGATTTGTAAGTTATTAAGTCGCATGTGTATAGAAATTCAAGACCGAACAGAAGTACACGCGATTCTACACACACATGATATTGGATTCCACAGGACAGCGCCGGACAGTCACGGACATAAAATCCAATCAATACATTGTTATTTAATATATTTCTGGATAATCACGGACGTCACAGGAAGAGGAGGTGGTGCCGATAATAGGAGTCGAACCTACGACCTTCGCATTACGAATGCGCTGCTCTACCAACTGAGCTATATCGGCATCGCGCCGGGCCTGCGGGGCAAGCCGGAAGTGCGTTGAACAAGGTAGACCTGCGCGCGAAATGAGTCAATAGCCGCCGGGGCGTTTGGTTGTTTTGCAAGCAGTGATACTGCCGTGCCCTCAAAAACACTCAGGGCGCAGCACGCTGCGCCCTGACGTCTTTATGACCGCAATCCGGCCTTAGCTGCGCACCAGATCGTCGCCGTAGCCGATCCACTTGTAGGTGGTCAGCGCGTCCAGGCCCATCGGGCCGCGGGCGTGCAGTTTCTGGGTGCTCACCGCCACTTCCGCGCCCAGGCCAAACTGGCCGCCGTCGGTGAAGCGGGTGCTGGCGTTGACGTACACCGCCGAAGAGTCCACCGCGCGCACGAAGTGCTCGGCGCTGCTCAGCGAACGGGTGAGGATCGCGTCGGAGTGGTTGGTGCCGTGGGTGCGGATGTGGTCGATGGCCTGATCGATATCGTCCACCAGCAACACGTTCAGATCCAGCGACAGCCATTCGTCGTCGTAATCCTCCGCGTTCACCGGCACCACCGTCGCCGGGCTGCCCTGCAGCAGCGGCAGCGCGTTTTCCGCCGCGTGCAGCGTCACGCCCGCCGCCGCCATTTTAGCGCTCAGCGCCGGCAGGAACTCGGCGGCGATGCTGCGGTTCACCAGCAGCGTTTCTAGCGAGTTACAGGCGCTCGGGCGCTGGATCTTGGCGTTTTCAATCACCGTCAGCGCCTTGTCGAAATCGACGTCGGCATCCACGTAGGTGTGGCACACGCCGATGCCGCCGGTGATCACCGGGATGGTCGATTGCTCGCGGCACAGCTTGTGCAGGCCGGCGCCGCCGCGCGGGATCAGCATGTCGACATAGCGATCCAGGCGTAGCAGCTCGTTCACCAGCGCGCGATCCGGGCTGTCGATCGCCTGTACCGCCGCCGCCGGCAGGCCGCACTGTTCCAGCGCCTGCTGGATCACTTTCACCGTCGCCTGGTTGGTGTTATGCGTCTCTTTACCGCCGCGCAGGATCACCGCGTTGCCGGTTTTCAGGCACAGGCTGGCGACGTCGATGGTGACGTTGGGCCGCGCCTCGTAAATCACGCCGATCACGCCGAGCGGCACCCGGCGGCGCTCCAGCTTCAGCCCGCTGTCCAGCAGGTTGCCGTCCAGCACGTGGCCGACCGGGTCGTTCAGGCGGCACACCTGGCGCACGTCGTTGGCGATCGCCGCCAGCCGCGCCGGGGTCAGCAGCAGGCGATCGAGCAGCGCTTCGCTCATGCCGGTGGCGCGCGCCTGCGCCATATCTTGTTCGTTCGCCAGCAGGATCGCTTCGCTGTTGGCCTCCAGCCTGTCGGCCATCACCGACAGCACCTGATTCTTCTTCGCCGTGCTCAGCACCGCCAGCTGCCAGGAGGCCTGCTTGGCGGCCTTTCCCATCTGCTCCAGCATGCTCACTCCTTAACTGACAATCATATCGTCGCGGTGCACTGCCACCGGACCGTATTCATAACCGAGGATTTCGCTGATTTCCTGCGAGTGGTGCCCGGCGATCATGCGCATCGCGTCGCTGTTGTAGCGGCTGACGCCGTGCGCCAGATCGCGCCCCGCCAGGTTGCGGATGCGGATCACTTCGCCGCGCGAGAAGTCACCCTTCACGTCGCGGATGCCCTTCGGCAGCAGCGAACTGCCGCGTGCCATCATCGCTTCCACCGCGCCATCGTCGACGGTGATCTCGCCGGCCGGCGGCGCGCCAAAGATCCAGCGCTTGCGGTTTTCCAGCGGGGTTTCCAGCGCGTGGAAACGGGTGCCCACCGGTTTGCCTTCGATCACGTCCGCCACCACGCCCGGTTTGCTGCCCGCGGCGATCACCACGTCGATGCCGGCGCGGCAGGCCACGTCGGCCGCCTGCAGCTTGGTGCCCATGCCGCCGGTGCCCAGGCCGGAGACGCTGTCGCCGGCGATGGCGCGCAGCGCGTCGTCGATGCCGTGCACTTCACGGATCAGTTCGGCCTGCGGGTTGTTGCGCGGATCGGCGGTGTAGAGGCCCTGCTGATCGGTCAGCAGCAGCAGTTTGTCGGCCCCGGCCAGAATGGCCGCCAGCGCCGACAGGTTATCGTTGTCGCCCACCTTGATTTCGGCGGTGGCGACGGCGTCGTTCTCATTGATTACCGGCACGATGCGGTTGTCCAGCAGCGCCGTCATGGTATCGCGCGCGTTGAGGAAGCGCTCGCGGTCTTCCAGATCGGCGCGCGTCAGCAGCATCTGCCCGACGTGGATGCCGTAAATGGAGAACAGCTGTTCCCACAGCTGGATCAGCCGGCTCTGCCCCACCGCCGCCAGCAGCTGCTTGGAAGCGATAGTAGCGGGCAGCTCGGGGTAGCCCAGGTGTTCGCGCCCGGCGGCGATGGCGCCGGAGGTGACGATGACGATGCGGTGGCCCGCGGCGTGTTGCTGCGCGCACTGGCGCACCAATTCGACGATGTGGGCGCGGTTCAGACGCAGCGATCCGCCGGTCAACACGCTGGTGCCCAATTTCACAACCAATGTCTGGCTGCCGTTCATAGTATTTCTGCCGTGTGTAATGATGAGAAGAAGAGTGCAAAGGTCTTTGTAACAGGAGAGACGCGTTATGCCAACAGGCACAACGCGAAATCAGCACAATACGTGGTCAAACGGGGTCAGGCGGAGAGTTTGATCAGTTTTTCTTTGAAATCGTCGGCGGGTTCCAGCCCCAGTTCCATGGTCGCCAGCAGCTCGCCCAGGCGGCGATGGAAGTCGCGCAGGGTGTCTTCCAGCTTGGCGTTCACTTCATCATCCTTAATGTTTTGCGCCGTCCAGTCGCCTTCTTTGTCGAACAGGCCGAATTGGTACGAATAGGTGAAGCGCGCCTCTTCCGCCTGCAGCTCCATCCACCAGCCCCAGAACTCGCGCTTCTCCGGAGCGGGCTTTACATTGACGCAGACAGCCAAACAATCAAAGAAAAAACGGTCGTTTTCACATTGCCCTTCACGCAGGTACGGCCCCAAGCTGGCAAAACGTTTCATTAGTCGGCTTTTAGGGTGACCACTCGGTAACGTCATTCTCTAACCTCCTCAATGTAGACCACTCTTTTTAACAAACTGTTAAAATTTAGCAACTAATTAACGCATTTTGTCCTTCAGCCAGCCGGACATTTGCAGCAACGCCCGGTGGAAACTGTCGTAAACCGGGGTGCGCGGGATGGCGACCAGCTTGCCGCTCACCGAGGAGGTGACAATCAGCTGCGACTCCTCTTTCGGGCTGAGCGTATCGCGCTCCCAGTAGCCGGAGATCATCGGCGTCGGGCAGCGGCGCCCCAGCAGCCCCTGCATTTTCAGCGAGTAGCTGTTCAGCTCCACCTTCAGCACGTTGTCGGAGGCGTTGGCCATGCCCATGCGGCTGGCCAGCACGTCCATATACATGTCCGGTACGTTCAGCTGGGTGCTGCTGTCGCACAGCAGGCGATGCACCACCGGCCCCAGGCAGGCTACGCCGCGCAGCCGCTGCGGCTCCAGGTAGGCCAGCCGCACCGCCACGTTGGCGCCGAAGCGGAAGCCGAAGGCACTCACCCGCTGATGATCCACCCACGGCACCGAGGCCAGCTGGATCAGCACCTGCTGGTGAAGGTAGCTGGAATCCTGCGTCAGCTTCCATTTGCAGGAGGAGCCGATCGACGGCATGTCGAGCGTCAGCATGGCGATGCCGTGCGGCGCCAGGTAGTCGCGGAACAGGCGATGATAGTCGGTCTGCAGCGTATCGAGGCTGCCGCACATCAGCACCGTCGGGAACGGCGCTTCGCCCTTCTCCGGCATGTGCAGGAAGCCGGTGACGCTGGCGCCGCCTTCGATGCGGAACTCCAGCTCTTTCAGTTGGTACGGCAGCAGCAGCGCCGCCTCTTCGTACGCGCGGTTGGCGAGCATCTCTGCCTGTTCGGCCAGCTCGTCGCCCTTCAGGTGCGGGTAACCGGCGATGCTGTATAGGCTCGCGGCCTTCAGCCAGTATTGGCCGCCGAGCAGCGGATCCTGCTGCTCCGTCGCCCGCTGCTGCCACTGCATGCCCTGATGGATCCACTCGTAGATCCAGTTGCCGTTGCGGTAGCCCACCACGGTATCCAGCCGCTGCGGATTGCTGCGTTCGGCGTCCGAGGCGGCGATGCGCGCCAGCACTTCGTGGATTTCGATCGGGCTGACGCCACGCCAGGCCCACAGCAGCGGATTCAGCATGCGGTACCAGCTGCCGGTGGTGTCACCTTCCAATGCGGAATGCATGGCGGCGCTCACATTGTTGCGCGCGCGCAGCACCAGCGTCGAGGTTTCAGGGTGTTTGAATTTGGGCTTGAAAAGAATTTCAGAAAGGTTGGCCTGTGCCATGGTAACAACAGCCTCCGTAAATCTGGCGATAGGCCGCAAAAGGCCTACTTAACTGGAGGTAGTGTACCTAACTCTGGCGGGAGAAACCAAAATAACGCAAACGCCCGGCATAACCGGGCGTTTGCTTGGAACTGGCTGGGCTTAGCGGCCGCCGATCGGTGGAACGAAGCTGACGCCCATATCCCACGGCTGTTCGATCCAGGTGTCCTGCGGGATGTCGACCACGTAGTCGTCCACCAGCGGACGGCCCGCCGGTTTGGCGAAGATGGTGACGAAATGCGCTTTCGGGTACATATCGCGGATCGCTTTCGCGGTGCCGCCGGTATCCACCAAATCATCCACCACGATGAAACCTTCACCGTCGCCTTCGGCGCGCTTGAGCACTTTCATTTCGCGTTGGTTGTCATGGTCGTAGCTGGAAATGCAGACGGTATCCACATGGCGGATGCCCAGTTCGCGCGCCAGCAGAGCCGCCGGCACCAGGCCGCCGCGGCTTACGGCAATGATGCCCGTCCATTTGTCGGCAGGCAGCAGGCGGTGCGCCAGCTTGCGTGCGTGCATTTGCAGCATATCCCAGGTAACAACGTATTTTTCGCTCATAGAATCGTGTCCCAGCCGGCTGGTGAAGCGGCTTACTTTATAGTTCAGGGGAAAAAAGGTTGCGCGAGATTATAGAGACTGGCCGCGTTGAATTCCAGTTGTACCGAGGAAAACCTCGCGATTTCCGCCGTGCGGCTTTTCGGTGATTGATGCTGAAAAAGCGAACGTTCCCGCAGCGAAGCCGTGTGATCAAGCGCTTAAACCGCACAATACGGTGCGCGCACCGCCGGAAATAAAGTGATATTCTCTGGTGATCGTGCCACGACGCACAGATACCCGCTCACCTTAACCGCGCGGCACGCCCGTCCTGTCGGAGCCTGCCGTCACAGGAGACTTATAGTGTCTGAATTGTCTCAGCTTTCGCCACAGCCGCTGTGGGATATTTTCGCCAAGATCTGTTCTATCCCGCACCCTTCTTATCATGAAGAAGCGCTGGCGCAGCACATCCTCACCTGGGCCAAAGAAAAGAACCTGCACGCCGAGCGCGATCGGGTCGGTAATATCCTGCTGCGCAAGCCGGCCACCAAAGGCATGGAAAACCGCAAGCCGGTCGCGCTGCAGGCGCACCTGGACATGGTGCCGCAAAAGAATAACGACACTGTGCACGATTTCGCCAAGGATCCGATCCAGCCTTATATCGCCGGCGAGTGGGTGAAAGCGCGCGGCACCACGCTGGGCGCCGACAACGGCATCGGCATGGCCTCTGCCCTGGCGGTGCTGGCCGACGACAGCGTTGAGCACGGCCCGCTGGAAGTGCTGCTGACCATGACCGAAGAAGCCGGCATGGACGGCGCCTTCGGGCTGCAGCCGAACTGGCTGCAGGCGGATATCCTGATCAATACCGACTCCGAAGAAGAAGGCGAAATCTACATGGGTTGCGCCGGCGGTATCGACTTCATCACCACCCTGCCGCTGCAGCGCGAAGCGGTGCCGGCCGGTTATCAAACCCTGAAGCTGACCCTCAAGGGCCTGAAAGGCGGCCACTCCGGCGCCGAGATCCACGTCGGTCTGGGCAACGCCAACAAGCTGCTGGCGCGCTTCCTGTTCGCCCATGCGGCGGCGCTGAACCTGCGCGTGCTGGATCTGAACGGCGGCACCTTGCGCAACGCCATCCCGCGTGAAGCCTCTGCGGTGGTTGCGGTGCCGGCGGACAAGGCCGACGCGCTGAAAGCGCTGAGCCAGGAGTTCCTGGCGGTGCTGCAGAACGAACTCTCCGCCAAAGAGAAGAACATCACCGTGCTGCTGGAGCCGACCACCAGCGCTTGGCAGGCGCTGAGCGCCGACAGCCAGCAGCGCTTCCTGGCGCTGCTGAACGGCACGCCGAACGGCGTGATCCGCATGAGCGATGCGGTAAAAGGCGTGGTGGAAACCTCGCTGAACGTCGGGGTGGTCACCACCAGCGAAAACGAAGCGGAAATCATCTGCCTGATCCGCTCCCTTATCGACAGCGGCAAAGACTACGTGGTCGAGATGCTGACCGCGCTGGGCCAGCTGGCCGGCGCCAAGGTGGCGCCGAAGGGCGGCTACCCGGGCTGGCAGCCGGACGCCGACTCGCCGGTGATGCACCTGGTGCGCGAGCTGTATCAGGAGCTGTTCGACAAGACGCCGAACATCATGGTGATCCACGCCGGCCTGGAATGCGGTCTGTTCAAAAAGCCGTATCCAAACATGGACATGGTATCGATCGGGCCAACCATCACCGGCCCGCACTCGCCGGATGAGCAAGTGCATATCGAAAGCGTCGGTCTGTACTGGAAGCTGCTGACCTCGCTGCTGAAAGCGATCCCTGAGCGCGCATAAGCCGCGCGCTTAACGCAAAAAGCCGGCGACTTGCCGGCTTTTTTATTCCCAAGGCAGCGCCAGCTGCCGCTCCAGCTGCGGATCGAGCAGCGTCACGTGCAGCCCCACCAGCCGCACGCCGCGCCCTTCGCGCCGCTCGCGCCACGCCTGCCGCGCCACCTCCAGCAAATCCTGCCGGTTCAGCACCGGGAACACGTGCTCCTGGGTGGTTTGCTGAAAATCCTGAAACTTCAGCTTCACGCCCTGCCGGGCGATGTGCAGATCCGGCTTCACCTTGCGCAGCCGCATCTCCAGCTCGGGATAGAGTTTGTCGATAATCAGCGTTTCGCAGTCTTCCCAGTCGTGAATGTCTTCCGCCAGCGTGCGCTCCACCCCCACCGATTTGCGCAGCCGCTCAGGAGAGATTTCGCGCCGATCGATGCCCTGACACCGCTCCCACAGCACCCGGCCGAACTTGCCGAAGCGCTTGAGCAGCTGCGCCAAATCGTATTGCTGCACGTCGGCGCAGGTGATAAGCCCCACCTCTTCCAGGCGCTTGGCGGTCACCTTGCCGACGCCGGGGATCTTGCTGAGCGGCAGCTGCTGCAAAAACGCCGGCACCTGCGCCGGCGTGATCACGTACTGCCCGTTCGGCTTGTTCATCTCGGAGGCGATTTTGGCGAGAAACTTGATAGGCGCGACGCCGGCCGACGCGGTGAGGTTCAGCTCGTCGGCGATCGCCTGGCGGATCTCCTGGGCGATCAGCGTCGCCGAACCGTTGCATTGCGGGCTGTCGGTCACGTCGAGGTAGGCCTCGTCGAGCGACAGCGGTTCGATCAGCGGGGTATAGCGGGCGAAGATTTCACGGATATGCAGCGAGGCCTCTTTGTAAGCCGCTATGCGCCCCGGCAGCAGGGTGAGGTGCGGGCACAGCTTGAGCGCCATCGCCGTGGACATGGCGCTGTGCACGCCGTAGCGCCGCGCCGGGTAGTTGGCGGTGCTGATCACCCCGCGCCGATCGGCGCTACCGCCAATCGCCAGCGGGATATCGCGCAGGCTGGGATCGTCGCGCATTTCCACCGCCGCGAAGAAACAGTCCATATCGACATGAATGATTTTACGCATCGCACCCTCCAGTAACACTGTATAAGTATACAGTCAGATACCGAAAGCTCAAGGCCGCAGGGTTCGACGAAAGCGCCGTTTCCGCCAGATATTTCCGCGTTGTTAAAAAAGCTTAATTTTTCAATAGTATGATTTCCGCCATCCCGTGCGGCTCACCACAACGACAACGAAAAGGTACCCTACATGATCAGATTTTCTCATTTGCTGCTGGCTTCCGCGCTGTCGCTGAGCGCGCTGGCGGCCAGCGCCGCCGCCGGTCACGCGCCGGCGATCGTCGCCCACCGCGGCGGCACCGCCGATGCGCCGGAAAACACCCGCATCGCCATCGAAACCGCGTTGAAAAACGGCGCCGACGCCATCTGGATCACCCTGCAAGAATCCAAAGACGGCGTCATCGTGCTGTATCGCCCTTCGGATCTGAAAACGTTGACCAACCGACAGGGCCCGGTCTCTGCCTATACCGCCGCGCAGCTGGCCGAGATCGACGCCGGCTGGGCTTTCGCCAAGGGGGATGCGCACCCGTTCCGCGGCCAGGGCATCGGCATTCCGCGGCTGGATGAGGTGTTGAAGGCCTTCCCGCGCGTGACTTTCTATCTGGACATCAAATCCCCGGACGCCGATCCGGCGCAGTTTGGCCAGGCACTGCTGGCGACGCTGGAAAGCACCGACAGCCTGAACCGCATCCGCGTCTACTCCACCGACGCCAAATACCTGCAGGCGCTGCCGCCGGCCATCCCGCGCTTCGAAAGCCGCGACGAGACCCGCACGCTGCTGGCCAACGTCACCATGGCGCACCAGTGCGACGTCAAACCGGACAACCGCCAGCCGCGCTGGTACGGGCTGGAGCTGAAGCGCGAGGTGGAAGTGGTGGAGAAATATACCCTCGGCGAAGGGCGTTCGAAGGCGTTTCTGACCTGGGATAAAGAGTCGATGGACTGTTTCCGCTCGCAGGGCCCGGCGCACATCATCCTGTTCGGCGTCAACTCGCCGCAGGATTATCAGCAGGCGCTGGCGTTGGGCGCCGACGGCGTGATGGTCAACTCACCGGCCGAGGCAAAAAGCTTCCGCAAGGCGAAGTAAAAAACCCGGCCAAGGCCGGGTTTTCGCTACAGCTACAGAATGCGGTGTTTGTCCAACTGCTCGCGCCGCTGTGCCGCTTTGGCTTCGCGCTTTTTGCGCGCATCGCAAGGCTCCGGGCAGTCGCAGACTTTCTCCATCCCCAATGCGGTGATGCCGCCGCAGCTGCCCTGCAGGCTTTTGCGTTTGAACACGTAACCCAACGACATCCCGCCGACGATCAGCAGGAACAACACGAAGGTGGCGGCGAATACCGTCAACATAGCAACCTCACGAACGCTTTTTCATATAGGGTTTGAACGCGTCGGAATAGCGCTCCTCAAACCCGTCGGTGGTTTTCACGATCATAAACACCGGAATGCCGAGCAGATTGGCCAACGCCATGCCGCGCTCCGGCCCCATAACGTTCAGGCCGGTGGACAGGCCGTCGGCGGTCATGCAGGCCGGGCTCAGCACGGTGATCGACACCAAACGGTGGTTGATCGGCCGGCCGGTGATCGGATCGATGGTATGCGAATAGCGCACCCCGTCCTGCTCGAAGTAGTTGCGATAGTCACCCGAGGTGGCGATCGACATCTCACCCGGCTGGATCACCAGCTGCGCCTGCTGCTGCGTACCGGCGGTCGGGCGCTCGATGGCGATGCGCCACGGCTTTTGCTCGCCGTTGCGCCCGCGGGTGCGGACTTCGCCGCCGATATCCACCATGTAGTCTTTTACGTGTTGCGATTGCAGATACTCCGCCACCACGTCCACGCCGTACCCTTTGGCGATCGACGACAGGTCGACATACAGCTCGGGGATGCTTTTCACCAGCGCGCTGCCCTGCACCGACAGTTTTTCGGCGCCGGTCCAGGCGCGGCGATGCGCCAGCTCCGTCTCGCTCGGCACTTTATCCGGCCGCCCTTCCGGGCCGAAGCCCCACAGGTTGACCAGCGGCCCGACGGTCACGTCCAGCGCGCCATCGGTCACGCGGTTGATGCGCAGCGCTTCACGCACCACCTTGGCGGTCGCCGGCGAAACCGGGAACGGCCGGTCAATATCGCGGCTGGCGTTGAAGCGGCTCAGCTCGGAGTCCGGCCGGTAGGTGGACATCTGGTCGTTCACCTGTTCCAGCCGTTTGTCGATCTCCGCCTGCATCTCGCGCGCCGACGGCGTATCGTCGCCGGCCACGTAACGGATCGAATACGAGGTGCCCATGGTTTTACCCGTCAGATCCACCTGTTCCGGCCCGCAGCCGGTCAGCAGCAGGGTGGCGCTCAGCACCACGCCCGTCAGCCAGTTCTTCATCGCCAATGCGCGCATTTAGCCACCAAAGTCATCCAGCATGATGTTCTCGTCTTCGACGCCCAGATCTTTGAGCATCTTGATCACCGCGGCGTTCATCATCGGCGGCCCGCACATGTAAAACTCGCAGTCCTCCGGCGCCGGGTGATTCCTCAGATAGTTCTCCAGCAGAACATTATGGATAAAGCCGGTGTAGCCGGTCCAGTTATCTTCCGGCTGCGGATCCGACAGCGCCACGTGCCAGGTGAAGTTGTCGTTCTCCGCCTGCAGCTGGTTGAAGTCGTCTTCATAGAACATCTCGCGCAGCGAACGCGCGCCGTACCAGAAAGTGATCTTGCGCTTCGAGTTCAGGCGTTTGAGCTGATCGAAGATGTGCGAACGCATCGGCGCCATGCCCGCGCCGCCGCCGATGAAGATCATTTCGGCGTCGGTCTCCTTGGCGAAGAATTCGCCGAACGGCCCGGAGATGGTCACCTTGTCACCCGGCTTCAGCGACCAGATATAGGAAGACATGATGCCCGGCGGCACGTCCGGGTTGTTCGGCGGCGGCGTGGCGATACGCACGTTGAGCATGATGATACCCTTCTCTTCCGGGTAGTTGGCCATCGAGTAGGCGCGCACCGTGGTGTCGTTCACCGTCGAGCGGTAGCGGAACAGGTTGAACTTGTCCCAGTCGCCGCGATACTCCTGCGGCACGTCGAAGTCGGCGTAGCTGATGTCGTGCGCCGGGGCTTCGATCTGGATGAAGCCGCCCGCGCGGAACGGCACGTCTTCGCCATCCGGGATCTTCAGCTTCAGCTCTTTGATAAAGGTGGCTTTGTTATCGTTGGAGATAACCTCGCACTCCCATTTCTTCACGCCGAAGATCTCTTCCGGCAGCTCGATCTTCAGGTTCTGCTTCACGTTCACCTGGCACGCCAGGCGGCAACCCTCTTTCGCTTCGCGCTTGTTGATGTGCGAGAGCTCGGTCGGCAGGATATCGCCGCCGCCCTCTTTGATCACCACCCGGCACTGGCCGCAGGAACCGCCGCCGCCGCAGGCCGAGGAGACGAAGATCCCCTGGCTGGAGAGCACGTTGAGCAGCTTGTCGCCCGCCGGCGCATGGAAGCTCTTATCCAGATCGCCGTTGATCTCCACCGCGATGTCGCCGGTGTTCACCAGCTTCGATTTGGCGAACAGGATCAGCAACACCAGCACCATCACGATGGTGGTGAACATTGCTACGCCTAAAATAATTTCCATAAATTCTTCCCGCCTTTACAACTGAACACCGGAGAAGGACATGAAGCCCAGCGCCATCAGTCCGGTGGTGATAAAGGTAATGCCCAGGCCGCGCAGTCCCGCCGGCACGTTGGCATACTTGAGTTTCTCGCGGATCCCCGCCATGGCGACGATCGCCAGCATCCAGCCGGTGCCGGAGCCGAAGCCGTACACCACCGATTCGGCGAAGTTGTAGTCGCGCTGCACCATGAAGGACACGCCGCCGAAGATGGCGCAGTTCACGGTGATGAGCGGCAGGAAGATGCCGAGCGCGTTATACAGCGACGGGAAGAAGCGATCGAGGATCATCTCCAAAATCTGCACCAGCGCCGCGATCACGCCGATAAAGGTGATGAAGTTGAGGAAGCTCAGATCGACGCCTTCCACCAGCGCGCCGTCGCGCAGGATCAGGTTGTAGACCAGGTTGTTCACCGGCACCGAAATGCCGAGCACGATGGTCACCGCGATGCCCAGGCCAAAGGCGGTCGAGACCTTCTTCGAGACCGCCAGGAAGGTACACATCCCGAGGAAGAACGCCAGCGCCATGTTCTCGACGAACACCGCGCGCACAAACAGGCTGATATAGTGTTCCATCGGCCTTTACTCCTTTTCGATCTGCGCCGGCTTCAGGGTGCGCAGCACCCAGATCAGCAGGCCGATGATGAAGAACGCGCTCGGCGCCAGCAGGAACAGGCCGTTCGGCTGGAACCAGCCGCCGTTCTGCACCGTTTCCAGCACCGGGACGCCGAACAGCTTGCCGGAACCAATCAGCTCGCGCAGGAAACCGACCAGCACCAGGATCACCCCGTAGCCCAGCCCGTTGCCGATGCCGTCCATAAAGCTCTCGATCGGCGGCGACTTCATGGCGTAAGCCTCGGCGCGCCCCATCACGATACAGTTGGTGATGATGAGTCCAACGAACACCGACAGCTGCTTGGAGATCTCGAACGCGTAGGCGCGCAGCAGTTGATCGACCACGATCACCAGCGAGGCGATGATCGCCATCTGCACGATAATGCGCACGCTGTTGGGAATATGGTGACGGATCAGCGAGATGAAGAAGCTGGAGAACGCCGTGACCAGCGTCACCGCAATGGTCATCACCACCGCCGTCTCCAGCTTGGTGGTCACCGCCAACGCAGAACAGACGCCCAACACCTGCAGGGCGATCGGGTTATTGTCGAACAGCGGCCCCAGTAGGACCCGCTTTATCTCTTTGGAATCAGCCATTTTTCAGCGCTCCTTCACGAACTTTTTTCAGGAACGGGCCGAAGCCGTGCTCGCCCAACCAGAAATCAAACGTATGCTGCACGCCGTTGGAGGTCAGCGTGGCGCCGGACAGGCCGTCCACCCCATGCACATCCCCTTGACGCGCGCCGCCTTTCACCACGCGGATCGCCGGCTGGCCGTTGTCGTCGAACAGCTGTTTGCCGACCCACTGCTGGCGCCAGGACGGGTTCTCGACCTCGCCGCCCAGCCCCGGGGTTTCCCCCTGGTCGTAGTAGGTGATGCCCTTGACCGTGTTGCCGTCGTTATCCAACGCCACGAAGGCGTACATCATCGACCACAGACCGGTGCCGTATACCGGCAGCACAATCTTGTTCACCTGGCCGCTTTCGTCGCGCACCAGGTAGATTTCCGCCTGGTTGCTGCGGCGCTTGATGCCGGCCGGATCGTCGCCCGCCGCCAGCGCCACGCTTTTGGCGTCGTCGCGCAGCGCGGCGCCCAGATCGAACGCCGCCGCCTTGCCGGCGACAAACTCGCCGCTGTTCAGATCCACCAGGCGCGGTTCGATGCGCTCGCTGTACAGGCGCTTGACCTGCTCGCTCTCCATTTTCGGCTGCAACAGGCCGGCTACGTCGAGAATATTGCGCTGCTTGTCGAGCAGCTTTTGCTCCTGCTGTTTGGACTTCAGGCCGACGGCGGAGCCCGCCACCACCACTGAACACACCAGACACAGCAGCAGCACTACCAGCAGCGTTTTACCGATGCCGTCGTTTTTCGCTTCATTCGCCACGGGCTTTTCTCCGCTTGATGTTGGCCTGCACCACCAGATAATCGAACAGCGGTGCGAACAGGTTGGCGAACAGGATCGCCAGCATCATGCCTTCCGGATAGGCGGGGTTGACCACCCGGATCAGCACGCACATCACGCCGATCAGAATGCCGTACCACCATTTCCCCTTGTTGGTGAAGGAGGCGGAAACCGGGTCGGTCGCCATAAAGATCATGCCGAAGGCAAAACCGCCCAGCACCAGATGCCAGTACCACGGCATGGCGAACATCGGGTTGGTATCGGAACCGATAGCGTTGAACAACAGGGCGGAAGCCACCATGCCGAGCATCACGCCGGCGACGATGCGCCAGGAGGCCACGCGGCCGAACAGGATAATCGCTCCGCCGATCAGGATCATCAGCGTGGAGACTTCACCGACGGAGCCGGGAATGTTGCCGAGGAAGGCGTCCATCCAACTGATGGACTGGCCGGTGGCCACGTTGCTCAGGCTGTGCGCCCCGCCTGCGCTCCACTGCGCCAGCGGCGTCGCGCCGGAGAAACCGTCCGCGGAAGTCCACACCAGATCGCCGGAGATCTGCGCCGGGTAGGCGAAGAACAGGAAAGCGCGGCCGGCCAACGCCGGGTTGAGGAAGTTGCGCCCGGTGCCGCCGAAGATCTCTTTGGCCACCACCACGCCGAAGGTGATACCCAGCGCGGCCTGCCACAGCGGCAGGGTCGGCGGCACGATCAGCGCGAACAGGATAGAGGTGACGAAGAAGCCTTCGTTGACCTCATGCTTGCGGATAATGGCGAACAGCACTTCCCAGAAGCCGCCGACGACAAACACCACGGCGTAGATCGGCAGGAAGTAACAGGCGCCCAGCACCATCTTGCTGACCCAGCCGGCGTCGGCCGCCAGAGAGGCGCCGAGCCACTGCGCCAGGCGATAATGCCAGTCGCCCGCCAGCACCTGTTGCAGCTCGTCGCCGCTGTACAGATGGTGCAGCGCCGGGATCGCCTGTTGGCCGACGTTGTACATGCCCCAGAACATCGCCGGGAACACCGCCAGCCACACCAGGATCATCATGCGTTTCAAATCGATGGCGTCGCGCACGTGCGAAGCGCCGCGCGTCACCGTGCCGGGGGTGTAAAACACCGTGGTGGTCGCTTCATACAGCGGGTACCACTTTTCCAGTTTGCCGCCCGGCGTGAAGTGATGCTCTATCTTCTCAAAATAATTCTTCAGGCCCATCGGTTATCCTTCCTGCTCAATCTTGGTCAGCACCTCGCGCAGCACCGGCGCGTACTCATACTTGCCGGGGCAAACGAAGGTGCACAGCGCCAGATCTTCCTCGTCCAGCTCCAGACAGCCCAGCGCCTGCGCGCTGTCGCTGTCGCCCGCCAGCAGATCGCGCAGCAGCAGCGTCGGCAAAATATCCAGCGGCATCACCCGCTCGTAGTTGCCGATCGGCACCATGGCGCGTTCGCCGCCGTTAGTGGTGGTCGAGAAGGCGAACAGTTTGTTCTTCAGGAAGTGGCCCAGCGTGGTGCGGGTAATGGAGAACTTGTTCGGCGAAGGCACGATCCAACCGAACAGCTCTTTGTCGCGCCCTTCTTCCAGCACCGACACCTGCGAGTGGAAGCGGCCGAGCCAGGCGTTCGGCCCGGTGGCGTGCATGCCGTTCAGCACCGAACCTGAGATCACCCGATTCTCGCCGTTTTTCAGGCGGCCGGCGGTCAGCTCATCGAGGCTGGCCCCCAGGCGCGTGCGCAGCAGCGCCGGCTGCGCCACCTGCGGCCCGGCCAGCGCCACGACCCGGCGGGTATCGAGCTGACCGGTGGTAAACAGCGTGCCGATGGCGATGACGTCCTGATAGCCAATGTGCCAAACGGTTTTCTTCAGGCTGACCGGTTCGAGGAAGTGAATGTGGGTGCCCACCAGCCCGGCGGGATGCGGGCCGGTGAATTCGCTGTAGGCGATCTGCGGGCCGCTCTGCTGGCCAACGGAGGCGCCGGCGGCGTGGCATACGTGCACCTTGCCCGCCGTCAGGCGCGCCAACACCACCAGCCCAGCGTTGAACGCCGCCTGCTGCTCGGCGATGATCACCTGCGGATCGGCGGCCAACGGCCGGGTATCCATCGCGGTGACGAAAATGGCGCGCGGTTCGCTGCCGGGGCTCGGCGTTTTGCTGAACGGACGGGTGCGCAGCGCGGTCCACAGGCCGCTGGCGATCAGATCGCTCTCGACCTGTTCGCGTGGCAACTGGGCCAGTTCACCCAGCGGGTAATGCGCAAACTCGAGCTGGTCATCGCCGCCGTTTTCCAGCGCAATCACCACCGATTGCAATACGCGCCGCTCGCCGCGGTTAATCGCGGCGATGCGGCCGCTGGCGGGAGCCGTGAAGAAAACCCCGGGGTTTTTCTTATCTTCGAACAACGCCTGGCCTTTCTTAACGGTATCGCCTTCCTGCACCAGCATGGAGGGACGCATTCCGACATACTCTTCCCCAAGCAAGGCAACATGCTGAATGTTCGGGCCGTCTTGGATCGCCTGAACCGGGGCTCCGGCTATCGGCAGATCTAACCCTTTTCTGATCTTAATCATAGGATTTATACGATGTAGTTTGGTTTACACGTCTGCCCGGCCCCAGAGGCGGGTGCTGACGATGCCAGGATTGCCGGGCAGTGCGCATGGCGGCACGCCCAACATGAACTTTCTCGCAGTGAAAAACTGGGGTAACGCGCATTCCCTTGATTCCCCCTTTCCGTTGTTAGCGCGACGGTCGATATGTTAACGGCCTGTAGCCAAATAACCATCAAAATAGCCGGGTTATATGCCATAACTCCTGCCGCTTCAATCGCCACAGCGCGTTAAATTGAAGGGGGAATATTAACATTGTTCGCAACATTGTTCTGCGTTCCGTCGTGACTTGGGTCAAGCAAACGCAATTAAATTTCGCCTGTTTTTCACTACTTATCGTTAAAATCTGCCGGTCATTTCACTTTTATCGAGCTTTGTCGTTTTTTTATACATATCACATATTGCTAAAAATAAACGCGCTGGTAATCTGGCGGTGTTTTGCAGCAGTAAAAACAATATCAGTGGCATGCCGACCAACGTCATTGCGCCGGCAAATAAATATAAGCAGGAATAATAATGAGCAAAATCGCGCTGTTGTTTGCGATGCTTGTTTCTATGCCGATGATCACGGCCTGCAGCGCCAGCGAGCAGGTACCCGAAGCGCCGGTAGTTAAACAGCAATTATTGGGTTCGCCGGTCTATATTCAGATCTTCAAAGAGGAACGCAAGCTGGAATTGTATGCCAAAATGGGCAATGAATTCCGCCTGGTCAACACGTTCCCGATCTGTAATTTCTCCGGCGGGCTGGGTCCTAAACGCCGTGAAGGCGACTTTAAAAGTCCGGAAGGCTTTTATAGCGTTGACGCGCGCCATCTGAAACCCGACAGCAAGTATTATCGGGCGATCAATATCGGTTTCCCTAATGATTACGATAAATCGCAGGGCTATTCCGGCGCTTATCTGATGATCCACGGCGAATGTAAATCGATCGGCTGTTACGCGATGACCAACACCTATATGGACGAGATCTATCGCTACGTCGAAGCCGCCTTCGCCTATGGCCAAAGCCGCGTCAACATCAGCATTTACCCGTTCCGCATGACCGAGCAAAACCTCAAGCGCCATGCGTCATCCAGCTATATCGCCTTCTGGCGCCAGCTGAAGCCGGGCTACGATTACTTCGCGAAGAACCACCAGCCGCCGACAATGGGCGTGGTCAATGGCCAGTACGTCTTGGGTCAACCGTTGATGAGCAGCGGCGGCATGATGACGCAGTACGCGTCAGCCAGCCCGACGCCCAACACCAATCCCTTCGCTCAGAACAAGCCGCTCACCGAAGTGAAATAACGCGAACTCGCCTGGTTCAATCTTGTGCCAGGTTTCGTTGGCGGTCAGCGGTTGGGTGGCGATCACCGTGACCACATCGTTCGGTGTGGTCTGCTGCTGAAAATCGATTTCCACGTCCTGATCGAGCAGCGTCGCCTTGCCGAACGGCGCGCGGCGCGTGATCCAATACAGGTTGGTGGAACAATAGGCCATCACGAAGCGCCCGTCCGACAACAGCATGTTGAACACCCCCTTCTTGCGCAGCTGGTTCGCCAACAGGCCGATATAGCGGAAAACCGCCGGCCATTGGCTCGGGGTGCGCGGGTATTTCAGCGCCAGCTGATGCAGCAGCCAGCAGAACGCGTATTCGCTGTCGGTCTGGCCGACCGGGCGAAACGTGCCGGTATCCAGCTGACGATAGCCTTTCAATTGGCCGTTGTGCGCGTAGGTCCAGTTGCGGCCCCACAGTTCGCGGGTGAACGGGTGGGTGTTTTCCAGCGCCACTTCGCCGCGATTGGCCTGGCGAATATGGGACACCACCGCGCAGGACTTGATCGGATAGTCCTGCACCAGGCGGGCGATCGGCGAGTTGAAGCTCGGCTGCGGATCCTTGAATGTGCGGCAGCCGTTCCCTTCATAGAAGGTAATGCCCCAGCCATCCTTATGCGGCCCGGTGCGGCCGCCGCGCTGTACCAGGCCGGTAAAGCTGAAGCAGATATCGGTCGGTACGTTTGCGCTCATCCCGAGCAGTTCACACATCGCCAGCACTCCTTAACCACACTGACACAGGCTGTGCGGGCGCAGCATGTGGCGCCCGCCGTCTTATTCATGGGGAGCCGCAGCTCCCCGCAGGCTATCAAGCCTTAACCATCTCTTTTTCGATCAGCTGAATCAAGATGTGAATCGCTTTAATGTGGATTTCCTGAATGCGGTCGGCGTAGCCGAAGTGCGGCACGCGAATTTCCACATCGGCGGAACCCGCCATCTTGCCGCCGTCCTTGCCGGTCAGGGTGATCACTTTCATCCCCTTGGCGCGCGCCGCGTCGATGGCTTTGATGATGTTGCCGGAATTGCCGGAGGTGGAAATGCCCAGCAGCACGTCACCTTCGCGGCCTACCGCTTCCACATAGCGAGAGAACACGTACTCATAGCCGAAGTCGTTGCTGACGCAGGACAGGTGGCTCACGTCCGAGATGGCAATCGCCGGGTAGCCCGGGCGGTTTTCACGGTAGCGGCCGGTCAGCTCTTCGGCGAAGTGCATCGCGTCGCAATGGGAACCGCCATTGCCGCAGGAAATCACTTTACCGCCGGCTTTGAAGGAATCCGCCAGCAGCACCGCCGCGCGTTGGATGGCGTCGATGTTGGCGTCGTCATTGATAAATTTCGCCAGGGTATCAGCCGCTTCGTTCAGTTCACTGCGAATAAGGTCGTGGTACATGAGGAACCTCTTGTTATCGTCAAATCTTCCGCTCCGCAGTGTACCGGATCGCGGAAACAGCGAGAAGCATTCTCAGCCAAACAGCGCGCCGGTTAAGGAAGCGGAGAGGTTTTTGATGATTGGTGCTGTCAGTTTGTGACCTGAGTTGTAATTAAACTGTAAACGCATTGATAAAAATTCTGCCTTGTACTAAAACCTATTACATACACACAACAGGTCAGACCTCTTACTACTTCGGAGCTTCTTATGATGGTTCTTAGTATCGTCGTTTTCCTGGCTCTCCTCGGCGTGGTGTTCTACCACCGAGTGAACCTTACCCTCAGCAGCCTGATCCTGGTGGCGTACACCGCCGCCATGGGCGCTATCGGCCTGTGGAGCTTCTGGCTGTTGCTGCCGCTGGCTATCGTGCTGCTGCCGCTGAACCTTTCCTCTGTGCGCCGTTCCCTGCTCTCCGCGCCAGCACTGCGCGCCTTCCGCAAGGTGATGCCGCCGATGTCCACCACCGAGAAGGAAGCGATTGACGCCGGCACCACCTGGTGGGAAGGCGATCTGTTCCGCGGCGCGCCGGACTGGAACAAGCTGCACAGCTACCCGAAACCGCGCCTGACGGAAGAAGAGCAGGCGTTTATCGACGGCCCGGTGGAAGAAGCCTGCCGCATGGCCAACGACTTCCAGATCACCCACGAACTGGCCGATCTGCCGCCTGAACTCTGGGCATACCTGAAAGAACACCGTTTCTTCGCGATGATCATCAAGAAAGAGTACGGCGGTCTGGAATTCTCCCCTTACGCTCAGGCGATGGTGCTGCAAAAACTGGCCGGCGTTTCCGGCATCCTGGCGATCACCGTCGGCGTGCCGAACTCCCTCGGCCCGGGCGAACTGCTGCAGCACTACGGTACCGAAGAACAGAAAAACCACTATCTGCCGGGCCTGGCGCGCGGCGACGAGATCCCTTGCTTCGCGCTGACCAGCCCGGAAGCGGGTTCCGATGCCGGCGCCATTCCGGACGTGGGCACCGTGTGCATGGGCGACTGGCAAGGCAAGCAGGTGCTGGGCATGCGCCTGACCTGGAACAAGCGCTACATCACGCTGGCGCCGGTCGCCACCGTACTGGGCCTGGCGTTCAAACTGCATGACCCGAACCGCCTGCTGAGCGACAACGTATCCCCGGGCATCACCTGTGCGCTGATCCCGACCAGCACGCCGGGCGTGGAAATAGGCAACCGCCACTTCCCGCTGAACGTGCCGTTCCAGAACGGCCCGACCCGCGGCACCGACGTGTTCGTCCCGATCGATTACATCATCGGCGGCCCGAAAATGGCCGGCCAGGGCTGGCGGATGCTGGTTGAGTGTCTGTCGGTAGGTCGCGGCATCACCCTGCCGTCCAACTCTACCGGCAGCCTGAAATCCATCGCCCTGGCGACCGGCGCCTACGCGCACATTCGCCGTCAGTTCAAGATCTCCATCGGCAAGATGGAAGGCATCGAAGAGCCGTTGGCGCGCATCGCCGGCAACACCTATGTGATGGACGCCGCCGCTTCGCTGATCACCTATGCGCTGGTGCAGGGCGAGAAGCCGGCCGTGCTGTCGGCCATCGTCAAATACCACTGTACGCACCGCGGCCAGCAGTCGATCGTTGACGCCATGGACATCGCCGGCGGTAAAGGCATCATGCTCGGCGAATCCAACTTCCTGGCTCGCGCCTATCAGGGCGCACCGATCGCCATCACGGTGGAAGGCGCGAACATCCTGACCCGCACCATGATGATCTTCGGTCAAGGCGCGATCCGCTGCCATCCTTATGTGCTGGATGAAATGGCGGCGGCGCAAAGCAACGATCTGAACGCCTTCGATAAATCGCTGTTCGGCCACTTGGGCCACGTCGGCAGCAACAAGGTACGCAGCTTCTGGCTGGGCCTGACCAACGGCCGCACCAGCGCCACGCCGACCAAGGACGCGACCCGTCGTTACTATCAGCAGTTGAACCGCCTGAGCGCCAACCTGGCGTTGCTGTCGGACGTTTCCATGGGCGTGCTGGGCGGCAGCCTGAAGCGCCGCGAGCGCATCTCCGCTCGCCTGGGGGACATCCTCAGCCAGATGTATTTGGCTTCCGCCGTGCTGAAACGCTTTGACGACGAAGGCCGTCAGAAAGAAGATCTGCCGCTGGTGCATTGGGGCGTACAAGACAGCCTGCATAAAGCCGAACAGGCGCTGGATGATCTGCTGCGCAACTTCCCGAACCGCTTTATCGCCGGCGCGCTGCGCTTCGTGGTCTTCCCGTTTGGCCGCGTGCATACCGCACCGTCCGACCGTCTGGATCACCAGTTGGCCAAGATCCTGCAGGTGCCTTCCGCCACCCGCAGCCGTCTGGGGCGCGGTCAGTACCTGACGCCGAGCGAGCATAACCCAATCGGCCTGCTGGAAGCGGCGCTGGCCGACGTGATGGCCGCCGAGCCGATTCACGAGCGTCTGTGCAAGGCGGCCGGCAAAAACCTGCCGTTCACCCGCCTGGATCGTTTGGCGGAGCGCGCGCTGGAAGAAGGCAAGATCAGCGCCGACGAGGCGAAGATCCTGGTGAAAGCCGAAGAGAGCCGCCTGCGCTCCATCAACGTGGACGACTTTGCGCCGGATGCGCTGGCGGCCGCCAAGCCGGAAAAGCCGGCGGCGCAGTCTAAGCGCCAACAGCAAACCGAAGCGGCTTAACGTTCACTTCACGCATCCAAGGGGCGTCATCATCGCCCCTTTTTCTTTTGCTTTCATGACAAACTGCGCACCGCGCCGCAGGTTGGCGCAACGGCGGATTTCACGGGAAGGAAGTTCGAGTAGACTGCGCGACGGGTGCTCTGGATCTTTCTGTCCGGAGCCTTGGCAAAGGAGAGAAAGAGAAAGGCCCCGAGTCGATATTATCAACCCGAGGCCACTCTGATGCCTAGCAACGTCAGGTTAGCCTCTTACCCGCCGCAAGGCAAGGATAGGGAGGTCAAAAATGCAGCAAAAACGGGTCGTGCTTAAGCTGGTGATCGTCTGTATGACGCTGATCGCGTTCATCTGGCTAACCCGCGGTTCGCTGTGCGAACTGCGCATCAGGCTGGGAGACTCGGAGGTTGCGGCCACTTTGGCTTACGAATCCGAACGGTAAGGCAACCCAACGGCGGGGTTCGCCCCGCCCGTTGGCTGATGGTGTCAGGCAAGATCCACGAGCACCCGCCTTTTCAGCCCTGCTGACGAATGCGCGCCAACAGCGCGTCAATATGCTCGATCTGCGGCGCATTGACGATCAGCGTGCGCCCCAATCCCAGCGCATGGCGCTGACAGTCGAGGCGCATATCGGCGTCGGCGATGCTGTCCAGATCGGCGACGTGCGCCAGGCCGATGGTGCGCCGAATCAGTTCGGTGCCGCAGTACCCGACCGCATCGGTCCAGACCTGTTGCAGGAACAGCTCGGCGTAACCCGGCGTCGCCAGCGCCGCATCCCGGCTTTGCTGATGGCACAAAGCCAAAAAGCGATCGGCGAAGATCAGCCACAGCTCGCGCACATCCTGCAAGCGCTGCTCGCGCCCGGCGGCGGCGTCGCGCGGCCCGAACAGCCCCGGCAGCCCGCAATAGTTGAGCAGCAGGTTGCCTAACGCAGTACCGATATCGAAACCGATCGGGCCGTAGAAGCCGAATTCGGCGTCGATCGCTTTCAACCGGCCTTCCGCCACGAAGATCGAACCGCTGTGAATATCGCCGTGCAACAGCGCCTCCGCCTTGGTGAGGAAGCGATGTTTCAGGCCGGCGACCGCCAACTTCAGCGGCGCATCCTCGCGCAGCGCCTGCACCTGCGGCAACAGCGCCACCTCGAACTGATTGCGCTCATGGTCGATATAGGGATCGGTAAAGAACAGGTCTTCGGTGATCTGGCACAGTTCGGGGTTAGTGAAACGTCTGACTTCCGCCTTCTTCTGCTGCGCCGACTGATAAAAATCGGAGGTGTGGAACAGCGTCTGCGCCAGGTATTCCGCCAACTGCCCGGCCGCCAGCGGGTGATAGTTGCCCTGTACCAGCTCACTGCGCCAGATGCGATGATCGGAGAGATCTTCCTGCACCATCACCGCCAATTCGGGATCGTGATGCAAGACTTTTACCGTATGCCGCGGGCAGAAACCGCCGTGAACCCGCAGCGTTTCCGCTTCGATGCGCGCCCGATCCAGCGTCAGCGGCCAGGATTCGCCCACGCAGCGCACGTAGGGCAGCGCCTGTTTGACGATCACCCGGCTCACGCCTTCGCGATCGCGGATCTTGAACACCAGGTTCAGGTTGCCGTCACCGATCTCGTCGGCGCTCACCAGCGCCTGCGGATCGGCCACCTGCCCGTATTGGCGGGCATATTCAACGGCATCGGCAGCCGTAAACGTACGATAAAGCGACATTCCCCAACCCCTCTGTTCTCTCTCACTGACCCCAGCGATTCTGTTTATTTAGACGTAAAAGCATTTGGACGTCTATACATCTGGAAGTCATGTTGGCAGAATAGCGTTTCAGATGCAATAACCACGCAACAAGGAATTAACCGCCGATGCAAGCGCTTAACACCACCAGCTTGACCCTGCAGGACAACCGCCTTTGGATCCTCGATCAGCAAGCCCTGCCGCAGGAAAAGCGGTGGCGCGCCTGCGACAGCGTGGAGGAACTGGTCGGGCACATTCACAGCCTGCGGGTGCGCGGCGCGCCGCTGATCGGGCTGTCCGCCAGCCTGCTGTTGGCGCTGCTGGCGGAACGCGGTCTGCCGCGCGCCGAGCTGGAACAGGCGCTGCACACGCTGCGCGCCGCTCGCCCGACGGCGGTCAACCTGATGAATAATCTGGATCGCATGAAGCTGGCGCTGGCGGAGCCTGACTGGGCGCCGGCGATGGTGAACGAAGCGCTGCGGCTGGTGGAAGAAGATCGCCGGCTGTGCGATCGCATCGCCGATCACGGCGCTGGGCTGGTCAAGCCCGGCAGCCGCCTGCTGACCCACTGCAATACCGGCGGATTGGCCACCGCCGGCGTCGGCACCGCCATCGGCGTGCTGCTGCACGCCCACCGGCAGGGCAAAGTGCAACAGGTATGGGTCGATGAAACCCGGCCGCTGCTGCAGGGCGGCCGTCTGACCGCCTGGGAATTGGGCGAGCTGGGCATTCCCTATCGCCTGATCTGCGATTCGATGGCCGCCAGCCTGATGGCGCAGGGCCAGGTCGATGCGGTATGGGTCGGCGCGGATCGCATCGCCGCCAACGGCGACGTTGCCAACAAGATTGGCACCTACAGCCTGGCGGTGCTGGCGCACTATCACGGCATCCCGTTCTACGTGGCCGCCCCGCACACCACCCACGATCCGCACTGCCCGGACGGCGCAGCCATCCCGATCGAGCAGCGCGCGGCGGCCGAAGTCACCGGCGTTTCAGGTAGCTTCGGCGCCTGCCAGTGGGCGCCGAACGATGCGCCGGTCTACAATCCGGCGTTCGACGTCACGCCGGCGAAGCTCATCAGCGGATGGATATTCGACAGCGGCGTGATTACGCCGCAGCAGGTTGAAGCGGGGATTTTCCAGCGGGCGTTGGGTTAACGCCCGTCCATCGGCACTCAGTCCAAACGCGGATAAGCATCGGCGATCTTGTCGCCGGTGAAATGCGCCACCCAGCCTTCCGGGTTGTCGAACACCCGGATCGCGGTAAAGTGCGGCGCCGATCCCATATCGAACCAGTGCCGGGTATTAGCCGGCACCGAGATCAGATCGTTCTTTTCACACAAGATCTGAAAGATCTTGCCGTCCAGATGCAGGCAAAACAGCCCTGCGCCCTCGACGAAAAAGCGCACTTCATCTTCGCCGTGCGTATGTTCGGACAGGAATTTTTCACGCAGCGCCTGGCGCTGTTCATGGTCCGGCCGCATGCTGATCACGTCCCAGCTCTGGTAACCCTTTTCCGCCACCAGCCGGTCGATCTCATGCTGGTAGGCCGCGATCACCGCCTCCGGCTGCGGATTGTCGCCCAGCTCGCGATCCGCCTGCCAGCGCTCAAAGCGCACGCCGATCTGCGCCAACTGCCGCTGGATCTCCTGCGCATCACGGCTCTGCCACAGCGGTTGCTGCGGCGCTGTATCGCTGAAAATGGTCAATCCACTCATGAGACGAACTCCCCTAAATCGATGCGATCAAAACGGTTAACCTGCGGATGTCGGCTCTGCACGTCCGCCTCATCGCGGATCAGCTGGCAGGTATGCCAGCCGGCGGCCTGCGCCGCATCCAGCTCCTGGCGGATGTCGGACAAAAACAGCAGCTCGTCGGGCGCGATGCCGATAGCCTGCGCGATGTTGCGGTACGACGCGGTTTCACGCTTGGCGCCGACGTGCGTATCGAAATAGCCACTGAACAGCGGCTGCAGATCGCCCGCGTCGCTGTGGCCGAACAGCAGCTTCTGCGCCTCCACCGAACCGGAGGAATAGACGTAGAGCTTCACCCCTTGCCGCTGCCAGGCGGCCAACTGCCCGGCGACTTCCGGATACAGATGCCCGCGGAAATCACCCTCGCGGTAGCCGCTGCGCCAGATGATGCCCTGCAGCGCCTTGAGTGCGGTGGATTTGCGGTCTTCATCCATAAAGCGGTACAGCGCGGCGATCAGCACGTCGAGATCGGCCTGCGGTTGGCCAATTTCAGCACGCAGCGCCGCCAGCGGTGCGGCGACTTCGCTCTCAGCGGCATGGCGGCGCACAAAATCCGCCAGCCGTTCGCGGGCGTAAGGAAACAGTACCTGATGCACGAAGCGAATATCGCTGGTGGTGCCTTCTATATCGGTCACGATGGCGCGGATCATTTCGCCTCCAGTAAACGGCGTTGCAGTTCACACTGGAACAAGAATTCCAGCCCTTCAAGATGGCGGCGAGCTTCCGCCACCTGGTTTCCCCAGCAATACAAACCGTGGCCGCGCACTAGAAAGCCGTATTGCAGCGGCGTGGTCTCGGCATAGGCCGCCACGCGCGCCGCCAGCCGAGGGATATCCTGATCGTTGTCGAAAATGGGGATCGCCACGCGGTCCAGGTGGCTGCGCTGGCCGGCCAGCGACTTCTGCATTTCGTACCCCTGCAGCACCAGCGCATCGCCGCGTTCCACCCGCGACAGGACGGTAGCGTTGACGGAATGGGTATGCAGCACCGCGCCGATATGCGCAGACAGGCGGTAGAGCAGCGTATGCAGCCCGGTCTCCGCCGACGGCGTGCGGCCGCTCGGCACATGATTGTCGGCAATATCCACCCGCAGAAAATCGGCGGCGCTCAGGCTACCCTTGTCTTTGCCGGACTCGGTGACCAGGCACTGACGTTCGTCCAGGCGCAGCGACATGTTGCCGCCGGTCGCCGGGCACCAGCCTTTGTCGCCAATCCAGTGGCAGGCCGCCAGCAATGCGGTAAGTTGCGGATTCTCCGTCATTATTATCGTTTCCCGTTCGGTAAGGCGGCCGGCAGATGAGGCTTGGCCTGCCGCGTGGCGGGCTAAGCACTTTTTCGCATTTAGCCATCTAAGCGTCTTGATTGCCAAATACTAGCATCGTGTTATATTGACGGCAATATAAGCGCCAGGAGTATTCACCCGCTATGAGCACTTCCGCATTGATTCCCGAAAGCAAACTGCCCTCGCTGGGCACCACCATCTTTACCCAGATGAGCGCGCTGGCGCAGCAGCACCAGGCGATCAACCTGTCGCAGGGCTTCCCCGATTTCGACGGCCCGGACTACCTGAAAGAACTCTTGGCCTGGCACGTCGCCCAGGGCGCCAACCAATATGCGCCGATGACCGGCGTGGCGCCGCTGCGCGAAGCCATCGCCGACAAAACCGCCGAGCTGTATGGCTGGCAGCCGGACGCCGGCAGCGAAGTGACCGTCACCGCCGGCGCCACCGAAGCGCTGTTCGCCGCCATCAGCGCGCTGGTGCGCCCCGGCGACGAGGTGGTCTGTTTCGATCCCAGCTACGACAGCTATGCGCCGGCGGTGACGTTGGCCGGCGGCATACTCAAACGCATCGCCCTGCAGCCGCCTGCGTTTGCCGTGGATTGGCCAGCGTTCGCCGCCGCGCTGTCGCCGCGCACCCGCCTGGTGATCGTCAACACGCCGCACAACCCGTCCGCCACCGCTTGGCAGGCGGAAGACATGCAGCAGCTGTGGCACGCTATCGCCGAACGCGAAGTCTACGTGCTCAGCGACGAGGTTTACGAACACATCTGCTTCGCCAAAGGCGGCCACGCCAGCGTGCTGGCCCACCCGCAGCTGCGCCAGCGCGCAATCGCGGTGTCCTCTTTCGGTAAAACCTTCCACATGACCGGTTGGAAAGTGGGCTATTGCGTGGCACCCGCCGCGCTGAGCGCCGAGGTGCGCAAAGTGCATCAATACCTGACCTTTTCGGTCAATACCCCGGCCCAGCTGGCGCTGGCGGATAGTCTGCGCGCCGAGCCGGAGCACTGGCGACAGCTGCCGGCGTTCTATCGCGCCAAACGCGACCGCTTTGTGCAGGCGCTGGCGAGCAGCCGACTGGAAATTTTACCCTGCGCGGGTACATACTTCTTGCTGGCGGACTACGGCGCCATCTCCGATCTGGACGATGTGGCGTTCTGCCATTGGTTAACCGAGCACGTGGGCGTGGCGGCCATTCCGCTGTCGGTCTTCTGTGCCGATCCTTTCCCCCATAAATTGATCCGGCTGTGCTTCGCTAAACAGGACGCCACGCTGGATGCAGCTGCGGAGCGGTTATGTCGACTTTAAAAATTACCCTGTTGCAGCAACCTTTGGTCTGGCGCGACGGCCTCGCCAATCTGGCCGCCTTCGACGCGTTGCTGGCGCCGATCGTCGGCCGCGATCTCATCGTCTTGCCGGAGATGTTCACCACCGGCTTCGCCATGGATGCCGGCGAGAGCGCCCTGCCCGAACAGCAGGTGATCGACTGGCTGCACGGTTGGGCGGTGAAAAGCCACGCGTTAATCGGCGGCAGCGTGGCGCTGAAAACCGACGAGGGCGCGGTCAACCGTTTCCTGCTGGTCGAGCCGGGCGGCCAGGTGCACGCCTATGACAAACGCCACCTGTTCCGCATGGCCGGCGAACACCTGCACTACCAAGCCGGCAACCGGCGTGAAATCTTCGAATGGCGCGGCTGGCGCATCCTGCCGCAGATCTGCTACGACCTGCGTTTCCCGGTCTGGGCGCGCTATCAGCAGGATTACGATCTGGCACTGTACGTCGCCAACTGGCCGGCGCCGCGCAGTCACCATTGGCAAACGCTGCTGGCGGCGCGGGCGATTGAAAATCAGGTGTATGTGGCGGGCTGCAACCGGGTGGGCGACGATCCCAACGGCCTGAACTACAGCGGCGACAGCCTGATCATCAGCCCTCAGGGCGAGATCCTGGCGGATGCGGAGCCAGGCGCGGCCACGCGGCTGGACGCCGAGCTGTCGCTGGAAACCCTGCAGAGTTACCGCAGCGCCTTCCCGGCCTGGCGCGACGCCGACAGCTTTCTGCGTTTAGACTGACTCCCCCTTTTCCCAGCCGGCGATCGTCAGGCAATAGGCCTGGATCGCCAGCGCCACGTCCGCCTGCCGCACCGCTTCGGCCGGATGATGGCTGACGCCGCCGGCGCAACGCACGAACAGCATGCCGACCGGCCAGTGCGCCGCCACGGCGATGGCGTCGTGCCCGGCGCCGCTCGGCAGCGCCAGGCTGCGCCCCTGTACCTGCTCGACGGCCGCCTGCCAGCATTGCTGCAGATCGCTATCACAGGCGGTGGCGTCAATGCGGTAAAACTCCTCGCTGGCGAAGCGCACGCCGCGGCGCGCGCAGATCGTCTGCGCCTGTGCCAGCAACTGCGCCAACAACGCCGCCAGTTGCGCATCCTGCGGGCCGCGCACGTCGAGCGTCAATCGAACTTCGCCGGGGATCACGTTGACCGCGCCCGGCAGGCATTCAATACACCCCACGGTGGCCACCAAATGCGGATCGGCGGCGCGGGTCAGCGTTTCGACCGCCGTTATCCATTCCGCCGCGGCCGCCAACGCGTCTTTGCGCTGCACCATAGGCACCGTGCCGGCGTGGCCCGCTTCACCGCTGAAAGTGCAGGTAAGCCGGCGCGCGCCATTGATCGCCGTCACCACGCCCAGCGCCAAATCGGCCGCCTCCAGACACGGCCCCTGTTCGATATGCAATTCGAGATAGGCGCGAATTTCGTTTGGCGCGCGACGCGCCTGTGCGATCGCCGTCGGATCCAGCCCAAAGTCGCGCATGGCCTGCGCGATGCTCACCCCGTCGGCATCCGTCTGCGCCAGCCATTCCTGCGGCCATTGACCGGTCAGCCCGCGGCTGCCGAGCAGCGTGACGCCAAAGCGCGCGCCCTCTTCGTCGGCAAAACCGATCACCTCCAGCGCCAGCGGCAAACGGCGCCCCTGGCGGTGATAGTGCGCCACCGTCTCCAGCGCTGTGAGCACGCCGAGCATGCCGTCATAGCGCCCGGCGTTGCGCACCGTGTCCAGATGCGAACCGAGCAGCAGCGCAGGGGCAGCGGGCGTGAGCCCTTCATAACGGCCGCAGATATTACCGACGCTGTCCTGCCAAACCTGCATGCCACTCTCGCGCATCCATTCACCCACCAGAGCGTTGGCGCGCCGATGTTCCGCAGACAGATAAAGACGCGTCAATTTACCGGGCTCCGCGCTGATCGCCGCCAGCTCGTCACAGCGCGCCATCACCCGTGCGGCAGCCTGCTGCGCCTCCAGCGGCGTCATCCACGCTTGCCTGCGTCATAAACGTTCCAGGCGGCCTGCAACGCCTCGCCCTGCTTGCTGGCGAAGCCGAGACGGTTCAACACCGCCTCCAGCGCCGCCAGGGTTTGCAGCACGCAATCTTTGCGCGCGTTGTAGCCCATGGTGCCGATGCGCCAGATCTTGCCCTGCAGCGGGCCGAACGAGGTGCCGATTTCGATGCCAAAGTCGTTCAGCATCATCTGCCGCACCTGTTCGCCGTGCACCTGCGGCGGGATCATCACGCCGAGCACGTTATTCATGCGGTGTTCGAGATCGCCGAACACCGCCAGCCCCATGCCCCGGATGCCCGCCAGCATCGCCGCGCCATGCAGCCGGTGGCGGGCGATGGCCTGATCCAGCCCTTCTTCAAGGATCACCCGCGCACATTCGCGCGCTGCGAACAGCATGCTGGTGGCTTCGGTATGGTGATTCAGGCGCTCCGGCCCCCAATAATCCATGATCATGCCGATGTCGAAATAGTTGGAGTAAATTATCTCGTCGTCGCCGTCGGCATGCTCGGCGGTGCGGATCCCCGCCTCCACGCATTTACGGCGGCGCACAATCTCTTCAAACTGCAGGCTGAGGGTGACCGGCGAGCTGCCGGAGGGGCCGCCCAGGCACTTCTGCAGCCCGGCGGAGACCGCATCCAGCCCCCAGGCATCGGTCTCCAGCGGGTTACCGCCGAAGGAAGCCGTCGCATCGGTGTAGAACAACACGCCGTGGCGGTGGCAGATATCGCCCAGCTCATGCAGCGGCTGCAGCATGGTGGTGGAAGTGTCGCCCTGCACCGTCAGCAGCAGGCGCGGGCGCACTCGCTTAATCGCGTCTTCGATGCGATCGGCGCTGAACACCTCGCCCCACGGTACCTCGATCGTGTGCACCTCGGCGCGGCAGCGGCGGGCAATCTCGCACAGCAGATACCCGAAACGGCCGAAGACCGGCACCAGCACCTTATCGCCCGGCCGAATGGCGGAAACCAGCAGCGCTTCGATGCCGGCGCGCGAGGTGCCGTCCACCAGCATCGTCCAGCGGTTTTCGGTGCGGAACAGCGCGCGGTACAGCGCCATGACCTGATTCATGTAACCGGTCATCGCCGGATCGTACTGGCCGATCAGCTGGCTCGACATGGCGCGCAGCACGCGCGGATCGGCGTTGATCGGCCCCGGCCCCATCAGCAGGCGTGCCGGCGGGTTAATCTGATCGAATTGCGAGATATCCAACATGTTCATTCCCTGTCAGCTTAGTAAGTTATTGAGTTATGCCGTCAGCGTCGACATGACGTTTGTTTGCTGCCCAACAGCCTACTCCCGATAGGGATTCAGTTGAAACAAAAGATTCTTATGATCAATTAATGAAACCAAAGTAACACAATGAGGTGACCGATCCGCCTTAAACGGTGGAAGGTGCAGGAATGGAAATGACCTGCCGCGCTTAACGCAGCTCCAGTTCGTCCAGCGCCTGGAACAGTTCGGCGACGTGGTGAATGCGCTGCCGCCCCTGCGCCAGCCGCTCATGCAGCAACGCATTGCTGAGCAGGCTGGCCAGGCTCATGGCGGCGGCATAGCTGTCGAACGCCGACACGCTGTCGAGCGGCACGGTCAAGTGCCAGTTGGCCAGCGGGAACAACGCCTGCGCCTGCGGTTCGCAGATCAGCAGCGTCGGCACCCCGCGGCTTTGCAACAGCGCCAGCAGCGCCTTTATCTGGCGCGGCCGGCGACGGAACGCCACCACCACCGCCATGTCCTGCGGCGTCAGCCCCGCCAGATCTTCCGCCAGCGTTTGCCCCGGCTGCGGCGCCAGCAGCACCTGCTCCCGCACCTGCATCAGCTGCTGGCGCAGGTGCATCGCCACCGGATAGCTGTTGCGCAGCCCCAGCAGCATCACGCTTCGCGCCTGCGCCAGTGCGGCGATCGCCGCGCTGAACTGCACCGCATCGATCTGCTTTACCCAGCGGGTGAGATTGGCCATTTCCTGCTTACAGTGCCGCGCCAATAGCGTATCGCCCTGCACCGCATCGCGGCTGTCGGTCAACGGCATACCGCTTTGGCGCAGGGTGCGCAGCTCATCGCGCATGGCGCGGTAGTTGGGGTAGCCCAGCCGTTTGAACAAGCGGCTGACCGTGGCTTTGGAAACGCCACTCAGGCGCGCCAGCTCGGCGCTGTTGTAGCCGATCAAATCGTCATAGTGATCGAAGATGAAGTCGGCCACCCGCTGTTCCTGCGGCGTCAGCTGTGGGTAGTCGCGGCGCAGGCGTTCGTCGAACCGTTGCATTATCGTTCTCGCTGTAACCTTCGTTTCAGCGGAACATAACACGGTCGAACTACCCGCTGGCAAGCGATTATTCGTTGAGGGGGAATAGCAGCGGCATGCCCTGCTCCAGCGTTAATGCCGGAAAAGGGCCGCGCGTTCAGCACCAATAGGCCATGAAGTTGACGGTAGCGCGATCCAGATCGCGTTCGCCGATCAGATAACGCCGCAGCGTTTTCACCGTGGAAGACTCGGCCGCCACCCAGGCATAAAAAGCGTTACCGCCGGCCGCCCGCTCCCAAAGCACCTCATCGCTCAGGCTGCTTTCCGCCAGGGACTGCGCCTGCGCACACGCCGACGCGGGGATATCGACTCGCTGGCGCACAGCCTCCACCAGCAGCGTGCCATGCGCCAGTTGGCGGCCCACGTCGCGCGGCAGCCAGTAAACCTCGGCGAACGGGAAACGGGCCAAATCCAGGCAATCCCCCGCCACCGGCACTTCGAAGAACGCCTGCACCCGCGGCGGATTGGCCTGCTGCGCCAACTGCTCCAGAATGCCCATCGCCGCCGGCACCGCCGTCTCATCGGCGATCAACAGCGCCTGCTGCAACTGCGCCGGCGGCGCCCATTCGTAGCCGCCGCTGTCGCCGCCGAACTCGCCGTTGGGCGCGACCGTCTGAATGGCGTCACCCGGCTCGGCGTGGGTCGCCCAGGCGGAAGCCGGGCCGTTCACACCATGCAGCGCGAATTCGACGTCCATCTGATTCTGCTCACGGCGCAGCGCACGCAGCGTATAGGTGCGCATCACCGGCCGTTGTTCTTTGGGGATCTCCATGTAATCGCCGTACCAGTCCGGGCCGTTGGCCAACTGCGGGCTCTGGCCGTCCGCCGCCGGGAACAACAGTTTGATGCGCTGATCCGGCGCTTCAAGCTTCATCCGATGAATATCCGCACCTTCAAACACGCAGCGCACCAGCGAAGGTGAAATCAGCGTTTTGCTTTTCAGGGTGATATCAAAAATTCTGTAGCTGGCGGACATGTTCTCGATTCTCCGGCAACGCTGTCGCTTGCGCGTATGGCCGATCGGCTGCCGTGTTGACGGCGTGGGGTGCTCGATCGCGCAGTGGGTAAAATGTTAATAAAACTAATTAATTACGTTAATGTATCGCAAAAAATCATATCATGATTTTATTGATAACAAGAAACGTTATTGATAAAAGAAGCATTCTCAAAAATAGAGTAATAACAAAATCACCTGGGAAATAACGATGAAACGCAAACACCTTTGGGTATTGAACCCTTGTCTGCTGGCAATGCTTGCGCCGGCGGCTTGGGCAGAAGATCAGAAAACCAGCAACGAAGAGCAGTTGGTAGTCTCCGCCAGCCGTTCGCACCGCAGCGTGGCGGAAATGGCGCAGACCACTTGGGTCATCGAAAGCCAGGAGATCGAACAGCAGGTCCAGGGCGGCAAAGAGATCAAGGACATGTTGGCGCAGCTGATCCCCGGCATGGACGTCAGCGGCCAGGGCCGCACCAACTATGGCATGAATATGCGCGGCCGTTCGATGATGGTGATGATCGACGGCGTACGCCTGAATTCATCGCGCAGCGACAGCCGCCAATTGGATTCTATCGATCCATTCAATATCGATCATATTGAGGTGATTTCCGGCGCGACTTCGCTGTACGGCGGCGGCAGCACCGGCGGCCTGATCAACATCGTCACCAAAAAGGGGCAACCGGAACAGCAGGTCGAGTTGCAGATCGGCGGTAAAACCGGCTTTGGCGGCCATAACGATCACGACGAGAACGTGGCGGCGGCGGTCAGCGGCGGCAACGACAACGCCTCGGGGCGCCTGTCCGTTTCTTACCAGCGCTACGGCGGCTGGTATGACGGCAAAGGCAACGAGGTGCTGATCGACAACACCCAAACCGGCCTGCAGTATTCCGATCGCCTTGACGTGATGGGCACCGGCACCCTCAACATCGACGATCATCAACAGTTGCAGCTGACCACCCAATACTACAAAAGCCAGTCCGACGGCGACCACGGCCTGTTCCTGGGAGAAAACTTCGCGGCGGTGACCGGCAACGCCAAGGCCTACAACAGCGGTAGCTTAGATTCCGACCGCATCCCCGGCACCGAACGCCATCTGATCAACCTGCAGTATTCCAACACCGATTTCCTCGGCCAAGATTTGGTGGCGCAGGTCTACTACCGCGACGAAACCCTGACCTTCTACCCGTTCCCAACGTTGGCGGGCAAAGCGCCGAACTATTACGTCAGCAGCATTGGCGCCTCGCAGCAAAAAACCGACTTCTACGGCGGCAAACTGACGTTAAACAGCAAACCTGTCGACGCGCTGACGCTGACTTACGGCATCGACGCCGAGCATGAGAGCTTCAACGCCAACCAACAGTTCTTTAACCTGGCGAAGGCGCAACAGTCCGGCGGCATGACGCTGGAGAACGCCTACAGCACCGGCCGCTACCCGAGCTATACCACCAGCAATCTGGCGTCGTTCCTGCAGGCCAGTTACGACATCAACCCGATCTTCACCCTGAGCGGCGGCGTGCGTTACCAGTACACCGAAAACAAGATCGACGACTTCGTCGGCTATAACCAGCAGCAGGCGATCGCTACCGGTGCCGCCGCCTCCGCCGACGCCATTCCGGGAGGGAAAACCGACTACAACAATGCGCTGTTCAACGCCGGCCTGTTGGCGCACCTGACCGAGCGCCAGCAAACCTGGTTCAACTTCTCTCAGGGCTTCGAGATCCCGGATCCGGGCAAGTATTACGGCAACGGCACCTACGCGCTGAACGGCGGCCACTACCAACTGCTGAAAAGCGTTAACGTCGGCGATTCCAGGCTGGAAGGCATCAAGGTCAATGCTTACGAGCTGGGCTGGCGCTATACCGGCGATAACCTGCGCACGCAAATCGCCGCCTACTACTCGCTGTCCGACAAGAGCATCGCCATCAACAAAACCGACATGACCATCAACGTCAATGCGGATAAGCGCCGCATCTACGGGGTAGAAGGCGCGGTGGATTATTTCTTTGAAGACAGCGACTGGAGCGCCGGCACCAACTTCAACGTTATCCGTTCCGAAACCAAGGTCAACGGCGAATGGAAGAAGCTGGTGGTGGATACCGCCAGCCCATCGAAAGTCACCGCCTATGTCGGCTGGGCGCCGGGCGACTGGAATCTGCGCTTACAGTCGCAGCAGACCTTCGACGTGTCGGACGACGGTGATTACACCAAGGCCAATTCCACTCAGGGCCGCAAGATCGATGGCTACAACACCCTCGATTTCCTCGGCAGCTATGCCCTGCCGGTGGGGAAAATCAGCTTCAGCGTGGAAAACCTGCTGGACAAGGAGTACACCACCGTTTGGGGCCAACGCGCGCCGATACTGTACAGCCCAACCTACGGTTCGCCTGAGCTGTACAGCTATAAAGGCCGTGGACGCACCTTCGGCTTGAACTACTCGGTGTTATTCTGAGGATAAGGGGCCGGTCTGCCGGCTCCGTTCATTGAGCCGCACCGTTTTTCATAGAGCAGAAACGACGAAGCCCTGAGTTATCGCTAACTCAGGGCTTCTGAATAGTGGCGGAACGGACGGGGCTCGAACCCGCGACCCCCTGCGTGACAGGCAGGTATTCTAACCAACTGAACTACCGCTCCGCGCCATTCCCTCTTGCGGGGGAACGAGGCGCATATTACGGACGCCTTTCGGTTCCGTCAACGCCTTTTTCTCACCAAATGAACCGTTTGCACAGTTTTTCAACGAAGGTTCATCCGCTGAGGTTTTTTCACGCAAAAAAGCCGTTATTCGGCCGGCGCTCCGCGCCACAGGCAGCTGCCGCCCTTCTTCGCCACCAGATCCAGACGCGCCTCATGCGCCTTCACTTCTTCGTCGCTGGCGTAGACCACTTTCATCGCGGTCGCCGGGCGGACAATGCGCTGAATCTCTTGCGCGGCGTCGTTTTGCTGGGTATCCCCCTCCATCTGGAAGGCTATCGAGGTCTGACCGCCGGTCATCGCCAGATAGACTTCCGCCAGGATCTCGGCATCGAGCAATGCGCCGTGCAGCGTACGCTTGCTGTTGTCTATCTCATAACGGCTGCACAAGGCATCGAGGTTGTTGCGCTTGCCCGGGAACAGGCGGCGCGCCATCAGCAGGCTGTCGGTGATGGTGCAGAAGGTCTCTGTCTTCGGGATGCCCTGCTGCAGCATGCGGAATTCGTGATCCATAAAGCCGATATCGAACGCCGCGTTATGGATCACCAGTTCGCCGCCGCGGATAAAGTCGAGGAATTCCTCGGCAACCTGATCGAAGGTCGGCTTGTCGGCCAGGAAATCGTCGCTGATGCCGTGTACGCCGTAGGCTTCCGGATCCACCAGCCTGTCCGGCTTGATGTAAACGTGGAAATTACGCCCGGTCAGGCGGCGGTTAATCACCTCCACCGCACCGATTTCGATGATGCGGTGCCCTTCGTAGTGCACCCCAAGCTTGTTCATACCGGTGGTTTCGGTATCGAGGACAATCTGTCTGGTGGTTGTAGAGATCATATTGCAGTGCTCACAGCGCTCGTTTATGTCAGACTTGGCTTTTATAAAACTGATAGGAAGAGTCTACCAGAGATGCTCAAACAGGTAGAAATTTTCACCGACGGCTCCTGCCTTGGCAACCCCGGCCCCGGTGGCTACGGCGCGATATTACGCTATAAGCAGACGGAAAAAACCTTCAGCGAGGGTTTTCGTCTGACCACCAATAACCGCATGGAAATGATGGCGGCGATCGTGGCGCTGGAAGCGCTGACCGTGCCCTGCGCCGTGACGCTCAGCACCGACAGCCAGTATGTGCGCCAGGGCATCACCAGTTGGATCCATAACTGGAAGAAGCGCGGCTGGAAAACCGCCGACAAAAAGCCGGTCAAGAATGTCGATCTGTGGCAGCGGTTGGATCTGGCCATTCAGCGCCACGAAGTGAAATGGGAATGGGTCAAGGGCCACGCCGGCCACCCGGAAAACGAACGTTGTGACGTGCTGGCGCGCGAAGCGGCCGGTAAGCCGACGCAGGAAGACGTCGGTTACCAACCGGAAGCCTAAGGCAGTTTGCGATAGCTCTTGGTCGCGCCCACCGCGCGGCTGAGAGAAGGTTTTCTTGCCCCCAGTTTCATCGGCGTGGGCGTCAGCGGCAAGGTGCGTTTGCGCGCCACAATCACGCTCATGCACCCCAGCGCCGGCAAATGAGTGCATAAAAACTTGCCGCCCTTGCGGTGCCATGGCAGCACGTGAAAACGCGCCTGGTACAACACCTCATAATTCAGCAGGCTGAGCCAATCCAGCAGCCGCATCTGGGTAAACATGCGGCTGACATAGGGCTGGCGGCGACGCAATCCGGGCACCAGTTTGCCCAATCCCAGCAGGCTGAACGGATTGAAGCTGCTGATAACCAACCAGCCATCGTCGATCAACACCCTGTCTACTTCACGCAGCATGCGGTGCGGATCGTCCGCATAGGACAACGTATGCGCCAACAGGCAGGCATCCACCGACTTGGCGGCAAACGGCAGTTGATAAGCATCGGCGATCACCTGCAGCCCTTCCCCCTCCAACCCTACGTTGACCTGATGGGAAATCGCGCATTTGTCCGTGGCCAGCTCGGCGCTGAGCATGCCCATCTTCAGCAGATGGAAACCGAACAGCTTTGGCCACCAGGGTTGCAACTGCCGCTCGAGGGCTTCACGATAATATTCCCCCCACGGCAGCTCCGCCCAGGACTGCGGGCCGGTGAGCTTTTGTAGAGTATGGGCTGGTTTCATGATTTATTATCTTCTTTCAAGCCGTTGCCAACGAGAGGTACACCATGAATCTTATCAGCATTCCCGCCTTCCAGGACAATTACATTTGGTTATTGGATGACCGGCAGGGGCGCTGCATTATCGTCGATCCGGGTGAGGCGCAGCCGGTGCTGGAAGCGCTGCAGCGCCTGCAGCTGACGCCGGCGGCGATCCTGCTGACCCACCATCATCACGATCACGTCGGCGGCGTGGCGCAGATCGTGGCGCAATATCCCGGCCTGGCTGTCTATGGGCCGCAAGAAACCGCGGACAAAGGCACCAACCACATCGTCCGCGACGGCGACACCTTTGCCATCGATGGCCGCCAATACAAGACTATCGCCGTCCCCGGCCATACGTTGGGCCATGTGGCATTCTATAGTGCCCCTTATCTGTTCTGCGGCGACACAATTTTCTCCGCCGGCTGCGGCAGGCTGTTTGAAGGCAGCGCCAAACAAATGTACGACTCATTTCAACAACTCGCGCAACTTCCCGATAACACCTTAATTTGCTGCGCGCATGAATATACTCTTTCAAATCTTAAGTTTGCGCGGGCAATTTTGCCGGAAGATCGAGAGATTGAAACATATCAACAACATGTTGAAGCGTTAAGGGCAAAAGGCCAAGCCAGCGTGCCAACCACATTGCAATTAGAGCGCAAAATTAACCTGTTTTTACGTTGCCATGACGCTGATTTACAAAAGAAATTAGGCTTTAATTCACCACCGGAAAGCCTTCATTCAGTTTTTTCCGAATTACGCCTGCGGAAAGATAACTTCTAAGCTTTTAGTTGTGTTATTTGGCGAAGCAAAGTATTATTGCTCGTCTTTTAAGCAACTACATTGACACACACATGAAGGCTAAAGCGATATTTCTCGCCTCAGTCTTGCTAGTGGGTTGCCAGTCGTCCAGGCAGGACGCACCGGCGCCAGAACAGCATGCACAGAGTTTGTCTTCAGCTGGTCAAGATGGTGAAGCAGGAGAGTACACAGCAAATGGCCGAGCGAGCTCGGCGCGGTGGTTGGATAACAACAGTCCCGCCGCGCAACAGGACCTGTGGAACTTCATTAGCGACGAGCTGAAGATGGAGGTTCCGGAAAATTCCCGGATCCGTGATCAGAAAAGAAAGTACTTAAAAAGTAAGAGCTATCTCCACGATGTAACATTACGGGCAGAGCCGTACATGTACTGGATAGTCGGGCAGATTAAGAAACGTAATATGCCGATGGAACTGGTACTGCTACCCATAGTGGAGAGCGCTTTTGACCCACACGCCACGTCAAGTGCCAACGCCGCAGGGCTATGGCAAATCGTGCCGCAAACGGGTCGCAATTATGGTTTGAAAAACAATCAGTGGTATGACGGTCGACGCGATGTCGTCGCCTCGACAACCGCTGCGCTTAACATGATGCAGCGCTTGAACCGTATGTTTAACGGCGACTGGTTACTGACCGTAGCCGCCTATAACAGTGGTGAAGGCCGCGTGATGCAAGCGGTGAAGGCAAACAAACGCCAGGGTAAGCCAACCAATTTCTGGGCATTGTCGCTTCCGCGTGAAACGTCAATCTATGTCCCGAAAATGCTGGCGCTGAGCGACATCATCAAGAACAGCAAGAAGTACGGCGTGAAACTCCCGAAAACGGATGAAACCCGTGCGCTGGCGCGTATCGATGTCGGGCAGCAGATCCAGCTGACTCAGGCGGCTGAGATGGCGGGGCTTTCAGTCACCAAGATGAAAGCGTATAACCCAGGCTACAAAAAAGGCGTTACGGCACCCAACGGGCCCCATTACATCATGGTTCCCAAAGGGCATGCCGAGCAACTGAAAGACTCGCTGGCCGATGGCCAGATCGCCGTGACTCAGCCAACGACGCAGTTGGCGAAGAACAGCGGTTTGACCGGTGGCAATTCGTATAAAGTGCGCTCCGGCGACACCTTATCGGGGATTGCCAAGCGGCTGAACGTTAAGACCAGCGATTTGCAGAGTTGGAACAACTTACGCGCCAAGAGCGCCATAAAAGTTGGGCAAACCCTGCAAGTGGCCAGCAATACTGGCGGTAACAGCAGTATTACCTATCAGGTTCGTAAAGGTGATTCGCTTGCCAGTATCGCACGTCGTCACGGCGTCGATATTAACGACGTGATGCGTTGGAATTCAACGCTCGGTAAAGGCAACAGCCTTCAACCCGGTCTTAAGTTGACCCTGTTTGTCGGCAACAAGCTGACGCCGGACACCTAAGTTTCCGGCACAAAAAAAGCACCCTTCGGGGTGCTTTTTTATTGCCTGCGATTCACCAGACGGGAGAATCTTTTTCCGGGTGGAACTCCACCAACAGCGGATTGTGATCCGACGCGCTGGTCACCAGTACCGACGCCTCTACGACCCCAAGATTGCGATAAAACACAAAGTCCAGCGGGCGGCCAAAAGCCTTACGGCGGTGATCGTCGGCGAAGCTCACTTCGCGCAGCGCCATCTCACCGGCAAAGTCATACAAGGCATTGATACGTTTGCGGCTCCAGGCGTTGAAGTCCCCGGCCATGATCACCGGCCCCCGGTGGCTGGCGATCTGCTCGCCGATCGGCCCCAGCTGCTTGCTGTAGACGTCGACTCCCAGACTAAAGTTCACCGCATGGATGTTCACCACCATCAACAGCTCACCGTTGTACAGCGGATAAACGGTGATCAGAGCCGACTTGGACAGCCGCAGCAGCGGCTCTCGCTCGCGCAGCGGGCAGCAGTAAACCGGATGAGCGGCCGCCAGCGTCATCACGCCGGAAGGGTGCTGCGGCAACACAAAGGCCGGCACCTGATCGGCCGCCAGATAGTTGGCGGTAGCGTAGCTCACCAGCTCCGGCGTAGTTTGCGCTTCTTGCAACAGCACCAGCTGTGCATCTTTGCCATGGTTTTTCAGCACCGAAAGCCAGTCGGCTCGCTGCTGTTTGAAAATATTCCACACCATAACGCGCAAGGCGCCTGTCGTCGGCAGCGCCGCCCCTGGCGGCAACGGCTGATTAACGGCGCCAGGAAAGATTCGCTCAACTGGCTGGCCTGCAACATACCTCATTGCATAAGTTCGTTTCGGCACGCGATTCGCCTATAACCCATTAGCATGAAACTGGCGATGAAGACTTCGCCAACGGTGAATTGATTATACGCCTGCCCCGCACAGAGGGCATGGCTTTTACAGGCATAACCTTTTCAGTTATAGGGGCCGCCTGCGGCGATTTCAATCTTCTGAGGGTATAGCAGTGTAAAGGTGATGCAGCAGAGGTGAAAAATGCGAAAGGGCCAGCAAAATGCAGACGGGGAAACAGGAATATGCGCAATCAGATTCCTGTGGGTGACGACGATGCTCCGACGTGTTTAAATGACGAAATCGCTAAAAATTTAGAACAGAGTTTGCCTTTGGAGCAAAAATGAAAGCGAATTCGGACGAGCTCATCACCTTCGTCACCGTAGTGGAAAGCGGCAGCTTCAGCCGGGCGGCGGAGCGCCTGCAGCAGGCCAACTCAGTGGTCAGTCGAACGGTAAAAAAGCTGGAGAGCAAGCTGGGGGTAACCCTGCTCAACCGCACGACACGCCAAATCAGTCTGACCCAGGAAGGCGAAAACTACTTTCGGCAGGTGCAGAAAGTGTTGAGCGATATGGCCGCAGCGGAAAATGCGTTGATGGAAAGCCGTCAACGCCCGCAGGGGCTGCTGCGCGTCGATGCCGCAACGCCGGTCGTCTTGCATCTGTTGACGCCGCTGGTCGCCGAGTTTCGTGAACGCTATCCGGAAATGTCCCTGTCGCTGGTCTCTTCGGAAAACTTCATCAATTTGATCGAACGAAAAGTGGATATCGCAATCCGCGTCGGCGAGCTGACGGACTCTACGCTGAAAGCGCGCAAGCTGATGGCCAGCTATCGACGCATCCTGGCCTCCCCCGCCTACCTGGCGCAATATGGCGCGCCAAAGACGGTAGCCGACCTGGAGCACCATTGCTGCATCGGCTTTAACGATCTGCCCAATCTGAACCGCTGGCCGCTGACCTGTGCCGATGGTCGACAACTGGAGATCGTTCCGGGGCTGACCACCAACAGCGGCGAAACCCAGCGCCACCTGTGCCTGCACGGCAACGGCATCGCCTGCCTGTCGGACTTTATGAGTGATGAAGACGTCAAACGCGGGAACCTGGTTCCCCTTCTGGTAGGAGACACGCTGCCACTCGAAATGCCGATCAACGCGGTGTACTACAGCGATAGCGCTGTCAGTAATCGCCTGCGCAGCTTTATCGATTTTATCAGCGAGCGGCTAAAGCGATAAAAAGGCGCCCTCTTGGGGCGCCTGACATCATGATGTCCAGAGATTAATCCCAGTTAGGGGCCAGGCCTTCCGGGCTGACCAATCGGCCGTTGCTTTCAAGCGCCGCAATCTGCACCATATCTTCGTCACTCAGCGTCAGTTGCTGCGCTAACAGGTTGCTTTCCAGGTTTTCGCGCTTGGTCGAAGAAGGGATCACCGCGTAGCCCAGCTTCAACGCCCAGGCCAGAACCACCTGTGCCGGCGTCGCATTGTGACGGGCGGCAATGCTTTTGATCGTCTCATCCTGCAACGCTTTGCCATACGCCAGCGTCATATAAGAGGTGATGGCGATACCATGTTGCCGTGCGAACGCCACCACTTTTTCATTCTGCAAGAACGGTGACAGTTCGATCTGATTAGTCGCAATCTGATCGGCGCCAACCGCATCAATCGCCTGCTGCATCAGATCGATGGTGAAGTTAGATATACCAATCTGACGGGTCAGCCCCAATCGCTTGGCTTCCAGCAGTTCAGCCATAAACTCTGCGACAGGCACCTCATCATTTGGCGATGGCCAGTGAATCAGCGTCAGATCGACATACGGGGTCTGCAGCTTGGCCAAGCTGTCTCGCAGACTGGGAATTAAGGCGCCCTTAGCCAGATTCGCGATCCAGATCTTGGTTGTGATGAACAACTCGTCACGCGGCACACCGCTAGTGGCGATAGCCTGGCCGACGGCCGCTTCGTTTTCATAGATCTGTGCGGTATCGATAGCCCGATAGCCCAATTCCAGTGCCGTGCTCACAGAGTCGATAACGACCTGATCCTGAAGGCGAAAAGTACCTAAACCAAATGCAGGGATGCTCACAATATTTGCTCTCTCATTAGTGGATAAATAGCGATGCGAGAGAGTATGGCAATATTTTTAGTGAGCAAAAACGCCAGGTTCGGCATAAGACTTTTGATCAACAGGCAACAATATTGAGGAAAGCGGCAGGAACGGCGACAAATTCGACGAGGCTTTATGAATTTTGCATATGAAAAAGCCCTGAGTCAGAGACCCAGGGCTTATCAATTAAGTGGCGGAACGGACGGGGCTCGAACCCGCGACCCCCTGCGTGACAGGCAGGTATTCTAACCAACTGAACTACCGCTCCACCGATTCTTTTACGTTGCATCTTTCGATGCCGGCAATATCGCGCTCTGCGATTTGCGCATTACCAGCCGTCACGCTGATAACGTTTATTTGATGCCTGGCAGTGTCCTACTCTCGCATGGGGAGACCCCACACTACCATCGGCGCTACGGCGTTTCACTTCTGAGTTCGGCATGGGGTCAGGTGGGACCACCGCGCTATTGCCGCCAGGCAAATTCTGTTTCATTCCAACCGCTTCACTCTCGTGTCGCCATCAGAACCAATCTCGGAACTTCGCTGAAAATCTCTTCGTCTCTAAAACACCTTCGGTGTTGTAAGGTTAAGCCTCACGGATCATTAGTACTGGTTAGCTCAATGCATCGCTGCACTTACACACCCAGCCTATCAACGTCTTAGTCTTAAACGTTCCTTCAGGGGACTTAAAGTCCCAGGGAAGACTCATCTTGAGGCAAGTTTCGCGCTTAGATGCTTTCAGCGCTTATCTTTTCCGCACTTAGCTACCGGGCAATGCCATTGGCATGACAACCCGAACACCAGTGGTGCGTTCACTCCGGTCCTCTCGTACTAGGAGCAACCCCTCTCAATCTTCCAACGCCCACGGCAGATAGGGACCGAACTGTCTCACGACGTTCTAAACCCAGCTCGCGTACCACTTTAAATGGCGAACAG